>VYMB01000017.1_pt1 | contig 110063 bp, 83 predicted proteins | sample 5115321 | NCBI WGS metagenome assembly VYMB01 (sample SAMN12291794, study PRJNA351875) | freshwater metagenome | isolation source: freshwater lake | place: USA: Michigan, Wintergreen Lake | collected 2011-08-02 | reverse complement strand
CACCAACCCCACCGCTTTCCCGACCCCCCAAACTCACCCCCCAAAAACCACAAGCCGCAGCACATCGGCTGCGGCGTGGAAGACTAAAACGACCAAGTGGAGCGAAAGAGACTCGAACTCTCAACCCCTAGCTTGCAAAGCACGGGACACACTTCAGAAACCACCGCAAAACAAGGCGAAAACGAACATTCCTCAGAGCGTCCCCCCGTCATCCCGCCTTATCGCCAAAATGAGCCCACCGATCCCGACCTCGCCGCGATCATCGCAGCATGGCCAACCCTCCCGGCTGCCATGCGGGCGGGCGTGCTGGCTTTGGTGAACGCCGCGAAGGGCGCGACCTGAAGGAATTCGGCGCGATACTGCGCGGACGCAATCCATTCGCCGGACGCGAGGCATCATGTCGAATGGAACGCTTTGCGGTCGGATACGCGTGCGGGATGCCAGTTTCGGTACGCTTTTCGTCGTTGAATATGAGGGCAAATCAACGAATTCAAGCCTCGCGGCCCTTGCCGACCACGTTTTATTCCGCGCACACGATGCACGCGGGGGGTATGGGGGTCATGCTGATAGACACAACTCGTCAGTTGACACCGTCGAATATCCGGCGCGGATTTCGGCCCCGGTTGCTCGGCGGCAAAGCGAGAATTCCGACAACCGAAAAAGGCAGGGCGAATCGGGGGAACGCGGCAGGTCGTGACGCACGCGCATGGGGGCGAGTTATCCCCCGGCAGGGAAGCACTCAGGGTGGCGTGACGTGTGCCGTGTCGGCCCTTTTTTACGTGCGCAAAGTCGGAAGCTCCACGGGGGGGTAGGGGGTGAAATCCTTCAAACCTTTAGGCGCGGGACGGCGATTGGTGCGTTCTGCGCGCCGCCGCAGGTTTTGGGGTGGTGATTTTCACGTCATGTCGATGGCCACATCTGTCGTCCGAGCGCAGGCACAAGTTCCATCAGCTACCGACATCCTCGTATAGATCATCGAGTTGTTCGGCATTGGCCTTCAACACTTTACTGCGGACGATATCGTTCTGCATGTCCAGCCTCTGAATTCGTTTGTTGACCAGTCGAATCATCTCAATACGTCCAAACGCATCGCCGTGCTTTGCGGCAAAGCGAGCAAGCCCTTGGGCTTTGGGGAAGTGATCCTTGTACTGGTCGCCATGTGGCTCCAAGATGTCGATGACGACGCCGCCCTTTCCCCGACGGAACGTAAGCAAGTCGGGGAACATCGCTTGATCGTCCTGTGGGCCGTAAGGCACGCAAAGCGAGTACTCACGTCTGGGAACATTGCGGAGAAATCCAGCAAAGCCCTTTCGAGCGGCTTCCGCTTCTAGTACGGCTTTCTCCCAAGTGCCTGCATCCCAGCCAAACTTTCCTTTGTCGTCCACGTAGAGGTGGTCCGCCCACGGCTTGGATTCCTTCTTGACCTCGATCGTGGTCGCGACAGTCATTGTTTCCGCGACCGACCGCCCGCCGCGCCTCCGCAGTGCCTTGTACTCCTCCCGCACCGGCGGTCGCATGGACTGAATGTCCTCTTCGTGCTCCTTCCACAGCCGTTCAAACTCAGCTTCGCACGCCTTGTTGACGGCCTTGTGGGACTCCGGGTCGTTCACGATATAGTGCAGTTCGAGCCGCGCCGTGTTGATGTTGCCACGGTACTCCTGCCGATTGGCGTATGAGTCGTGCAGGCCGTGACCAAGGACCTGCCCCGCCCGCTCGTACAACTGCCAGATGTTCTCCTCGGTCGCCGGGATGTTCGACACGAGGGGCTCGCCGTCAGTCTTCCAGACACCGTATTCAATGGTGTATTCGCGCACACGAACCATCCCAGACTCCTGCATGTCGGCAGACCAGTCGGGCCGCTTGCGCAGGCGGTCGCGTTGTTTGAGTAGTTGGGCGACAACAAAGGCCTTGGTGCTACCCATCACCCCTTGGCCGATGCTGTGGTCACTTAGCATCGAGGCCAGTTCCATCACTCGCCACGTGTCCGCTCGCTTACGTGGTCGATCGATCGAGTAAGTAGGCACCTTCGCTAAAGCCTCGAATAGGTCGGCCTTGTCGGGCGCACGCTTGTAGACCGCCATGTCCTTCTCGATGACGGCCTCGCCGACCGCCCCGCTCTCGGGGTCCTGTAGTTTCTTGATGATCTCAGCCACCGCCTGCTCGTTGTAGTGCGGCAGCGCCAGTGAAACGCCGTTGAGAAACTCGTTGCTCTCCACCTTGCGGGCGAGGGGGGTGCGGACCATGCGGCCCACCAACTGGGCGATGAGCGTGTCGTCCACCGCCTTGCGGAATGACATCATCACTTCGGCCCGTGGGCAGTCCCAGCCGGTGGTCAGCGCAGTCTTGAAGAAGACTACGCGCACGTGAGGGTCGTCCTGAATTTTTGACGCGTCGATCTTGCGGAGCATGATCGGCCCCGCCTTCTCGTCCGCGTCGTGCTCGAAGCAATGAGCGAACGCGTCAGGGGGGAGCTTCACGCCCGCATCATTGAGAACTTTGAGGCAGAGCCCAAGGTCGGTGTGTGTGGTAACGTTTTCGCTCCCATTCTCCACCTGGATCACCATTACGGGCCGAACCGGCGGCGTAATCGCGTTGGCGGCGCAGTACGCCTCCCATTCGCGTGTGTAGATGTTGAACTTCCGGCTCGCATCGGCGAGCACAGACCAATCCGCCTCGTGCCCCTTATCTGCCGTCTGGAGCTTAATCCGATCCTTGATGAGCCCCGATCCGCGCACGCTCTCTGGAGGCACGTTGACCGGGTGCGGCGTCCGGTCTGTGTCCTTGAGCACCGCAAAGAAGCGCTCGGGTGTGGCGGAGATTCCAACTATGAGCGGGACGGGGGAAAGCCCGACCGACTGGTCACCCTTTACGAACTTCTGCACGGTCGTCAGTCGGGTGTTCTCGCTCCGCGTCCTGGCAGCTTCGCTCTTGACCGCGTCGCGCATGCCACGGTGGGCCTCGTCGATGATAAGGTAGAAAGATGTCGGCGCAGCCTTGGCCGTGTTCTCGATGATCTCCCAGATCGTACGAGCTTGCCTGTCGCTCGCATCCGTGAGCCGCTTATTGGCGGTGAGTTTCTGAGTATTGAGAAAGTAAACCCCACCCGATGCAAGACGGTCCACATTGAACGGATACTCGATCGTCTCCAGCCGATGAACTGGAATCACGTCCGATGCATCTTCAATCTTGTTCTTGGATTGCTCGTTTAGCTCGGGGGAGTCCGACAGCCACAGAAAGACCGCGCGGGTGTCCGCCGCACTTCCGTCGTACCCGCGGAGGATGCGCTCGATCATCTCGGTGACGATCACGGTCTTGCCCGAGCCAGTGGGCGAGGACAAGACCACGGCCTGAGGCTTGCGCTTGGCCGCGCCGAAACGGGCGATCTCCAGATTCGCCATCAAGTCGTCAGCAGCCTTGACTTGGAAGTCCTTGAGCGTGTACCGCATGGCTCACTCCCCCCTTTCGGTTGTCGGGGCCGCGATCGGCGCAGGCATGGGTTGGACCGGCACGCCCCCGCTGGAGATCGTGCCCGGCTCGGCGAGGTTGATGCGGAAGGTGTCGATATAAGACCTGTACAACTGGATGCACCGGCGCTGCTTCCCCAGCGTCCGGCTCATGCGATGGAAGTGGTCGGTGGAGTCGGTTACGAGGAAGGCGTGCGTCACGTCGGGCCGCTCGGAAAGGGCCTTCGTGAAGCCCGCGAACTCGTCTTCCTTGAGAAGCACGGCGAAGGGACTGTGCTTAGGGATGAACCACTTGCCCGAGCCCCGCGAGACTTCGGGCACGCCCTTGCAGCCCGCGAGCATCCAGAGGATGGGGACGATGGACTCGAACTTGTCCCCGCGCGTGACTTCGGTGGGGTCGAGAAAGTCGAGCTTGAAGTACGCGGCGTTCTCCTCGAACCCCTCGCTCATTTCGCGACCGCTCAGGTAGGAACCCGGTATCTTCCGGCCGTCAGGTCGTTTGCCCGAGATCACTGCCTTTGTCCTGGGCCAAGTTACAGAATCGCCAATCCCGTGTTGTTCATACTTGGCCTCGCCGGGTTCAATGCCGGAAGCAATAAGTCTCTTGGCGAGTTTCTCGCCAACTTCGTTGTTCGTCGCGAGGATGCAGCGGCGGTTACCGCCGTACTGCGTGTTCAGCATACAGGTGGCTTGCAAAGTTGTTCCCGAGCCAGCAAAGAAATCGAGGACGATCGCATCGGGGCGTGTCCGCACGACCGCTGCAAGCGCGTCCGCGACAGCATAGATGGACTTCGGAAACGGGAACGCGCCGCGTCTCCCCAAGATTTTGTGGAGGAGCGTCGTGCCGTGGGTACCTGCATCATGCGCCCGCTTCCACCACACTGTTTTCAGTTTCTTGGACTCGGGCTTTCGTTCCCAGATATTGAGTGTCCAAGTTTTGTGTTTTTCGTTGTACTTTCCGAGCTTGACCTTTCCCGCTTCGATGAGCGGTTGCATAGTCGGCGGGTAGAACCGCCAGCAACGGTCATTGTTCTCCTTGTCGATCGGCCAGATCGGTGTCAGCCCGTCCACCTTCGAGAAGTCAGGTTTGGCTTCCAGCGGAATGGGCGATCCTGCACGCACAACACGGCGCGTCTTTTCGTCTATATAAATCGGGTAGAACTGCCGTGGACGTTGATGGCGATAGCTCGATTCGCTGCCACGGCGTCTCGCGTGACGGAGTTCCCAGTCAGAAAGCTCTTCAATCGGAAAGGGAAGGTCCGAATGCGCAGGCTCGTCATCTTCAATATCTTCTTCCTCGTCATCAGTTTCGTCTTCCGCCTCTTCGTCAGGGTCCTCGTCCAGTTGCGTCAACGTCTCCGGAAAGAGTGTCGCGTCGCTTCCCTTGGGAAAGAACAGTGCCCCTTCGCCGGGTCCCATCGTCTTGGCATCTGCGCCCGGCACACCCCTGACCACGCTCGCTCCGTTGTTGGGAACGCAGAAGAAGGCATACTCGTCCACTCTCGCGAAGTTCAGCTTGCCAGTCCCTTTGGGGTTGATCACCACGGAGACCATGTGTCGCAAGTACTCGGGGAAATGCATCTCCAAGAGCACGGAAAGATGCCCAACTTCGTTCTCATCAATGGTCACAATGAGCACGCCATCGGGTTTCAGAAGTCGTTTCGCCAAGAGCAATCGCTTTGCGATCATGGACAACCACTTGCTATGCCGAAACTGATCGGCACCATCCACGTAGTCGTTGTTGTACTTCCAGTCCTTGGCCCCTGAGTTGTACGGCGGGTCGATATAGATCACGTCCACTTTGCCCTCGTACCCGTAGAGCAGCAGTTGCAGGGCGTGGAAGTTGTCTGCATTGATAAGCACGTGCCACGGCTTATCTGGTCCGCCCCGCTCGATCATGTCTACAGGGATCAGTGCTGGGTACATCGACTCGCCGAACGCCTTGGCGACCACCACCGCCGACCGCTCCACAATCTCCTCCGCCCCGCCCGACTCGGGCCGCACCTTGATCCGCTTGCCGTTAACTTCCCCCGTCACGACGTAAGGGATCGCCGGGGCATCCTTCCTCACCACGCGAGAGCCGACCACCGCTGTCATGTTGGGTAAGCGCAGCAGTTCGGGTAGGTGCTCTTCGAACACGAGACCGAACTTCTTGTGGCTCTTGAGTTTCGCGACTTCCGCTGCCAGTTGATCTCGCAAGCGGGCGTCAGCGATCTGTTTGATGAGGTCCTCGATAGCAGCCATAGGGCGAAAGCGTATTGCGGCGAAACTCTCTGTATCGGCGCGACGGTCGCCATGATCGCCCAAGGTATTTCGATGCGTCGCCAGCACCAGTTCGTTGTTGGCCGCATCGACAGAGCAGAAGCGCTAGTATTTTGTCCATGATGAGTCAGTCAGACCTCGTGGAACTTCAACGTATTGCAACTGAGTTTCGTGCGGCGGCGCGGCGTCCGAGATCGCCGATTGGCGAGGGTGTAGAGCTCGCGCAACTGCGGCATCACGAAGAGTTGAGGGCGGCAATCAAGCCCGGCGTGGCAATCGGGCCGGATGACATGCCGCTCGATGTGAGACGAAAGCCAACCAAGTGGGCGGAACTTGCAGACTCGGCACGCATGGCGGTCGCGCTGTACACGCTGGCGGGATTGGCCGACATCGAGAATCCCGTGCCGATCCTCGATTGGCCTTGTGAAGAGAACTGGGGTAGGAAAGCGACGGACGAAGTCTTTGACTATTGGCGGGCGATGTGGGTGATGCGTCTGCCGGTTCAACCGACTCGTTATGCCGACGAGTGGCGGGCGCGGATGGCGGGCACGATGGCCGTCAAGATGCATGAGGCTAACTTGCCCGCCGCGCTGGCATCGGCGATGTGGGATTACGTCAAGCCAAAGCTGGCGAATGCGAGACAAGCTCGCGATGAAACGAGCGTGCACTGGTACGAACAGTCCAAAGCGCCTGCGGTGCTGCCCGGTGTACACCCGACGGAAACCATCATCGCATCACTGCGAATGATCGCGCACGTCTGCCGGGAGTGCAAGGTTTTCCGCGTGCTAGCTGACGTTCGGGCGCGTGCGAAAGAACAGCGGGCAAAGTCATTGAAGTTCCATCTGGACTTCACGGAATTCGCCACGCTCGCAATGTCACCACTGCCGGACGCGCCCGCTGCCACGCTGTCGATGCTGGAAGGCATGGCAAAGGTCGGGATGGCACACTGCGAAGCGGTGCAAGAAGCGATACGAAAGGACGGCGGGCGGGCATTGGACCGTTCGCGAGAAGGCGCGGCGGCGTTTGCTCGCAGCGATGTGTATGCCGCATGCCTCCGCGCCGGTGAACACTTGCGCCGACTTCGGGACAGCGTGCGTGAGCGAGAGATTGAGATTGATCCGCACGTCATTGGGCTCATGGCTACGGAAGCGGACCTGCGCACGTGGGCCGATGCATTGGACGCCGACACGACGGTCTACGGATTCGAGGGGCCGATGCCAACGGGCGAGGATGCCACGCGAGAGTCGATTCGAGTAGCGGCTGACAAACTCTGGAAGGCGCAGGCGCGTGCGCTTTACCTTGCTGACGCCGTCGAGAAATTGCAACGGGCCGACGCGGCATACCCGGAGTTCTTCGCCGGGTACTACTCCGTGCCGTCATCACTCGATGATGATCGCAAGGCCGATGAGGCTTTCCTGGCCTATCCCGCCAACGCGGAGATGGTTCGGCTGCGCGGAGTCGTCATCGACTGGGTGAGCCGGACGCGCGGTGCAATCGACGCGGCGATCGTGGCCGTGGGCGAGGTTGCGCCGTCGATGGACGGGCTGGGCAACGCGTGCGATACGTGGTCGTTTCAAGCGATCGATGATCTGCGGCGGCTGCGGGGAAGCATCGGCGGCGGGATGCTGCCAGACCTTGCAGCGACTACGGACAATCTGCGGAAGCGGGCAGCGGCGGTAGTGGAACGGTGCGAGCAGGTCAAGACGGTGATGCTGCGGCGGGATGCGAATGCGAGTCCGGCGAAGCAGGGTGTTCCGGTAGGCGTGAACGTTGAAGGCCTCTCTGAGATAATCGCTCAGGCTGTCACGCAAGCCAACCAAGCTGTCTTCGGCGATGCGTTGAAGGTCAAGGCTGCGTGCGGCGAAACGCAAGATGCAACAGCGACCATCGCAAGCGAAGTTCCCATGCCACCGCTGAGAAGACGTGATAGAGAGGTGTATCAGGCATACATGCTACTGAAGCTTACTCAGAAACAGATCGCGGCGAAGTTTCAGAAGCAGTATCCCAAAGAACGATGGTCGCAAGGGCGCGTGAGCGAGGCGATTAAGCGAGCAAAGCTTCATGCCAAGGCCTGCGGCGCGGACGCACTGCTGCAAACGGTTGCATCGCGAGCACCGGCCCGCACACTCGACCCCACGGATGCGGAACTAGGACGCCGTACCGACGGCCGCGCGGCCCACATCCGTGAGAAAATGAGAGATATTGAGCGCGAGGACGACTAGAAATATCGGGTGGAAAACTGTAATTTTGCGGCAGTATCGAGCAGTATCGCGAAGTATCGAGCGATACGCGCCGGGTATCCGGGGACGGGCCACGTCGGCCAACGCCCCACCCGGAGTAAGTCTCGATGAAACCTTCCGAACTGTTGAACGCAATTGAGTTGGCGAAGCAACTCAAAGTGTCGCCCAGCACTGTCAGGGCATGGGCTCGTGCGGGCCGAATCCCCGTGCTGAGGCTCTCTCGCAAGGCCATTCGGTTTGACCTCGACGCTGTCATGCGGGCCGTGTCATCGGCGCAGGGGGTGACGAATGGAAAGTAACAACAACCCCCTCCCCGTGCCGGTCATGTGCCTCCGTCCCAAACAAGCGGCGAAGGTGCTCGGCATCGGCGAGCGCAAACTGTGGGAGCAATCGCAGCCACGCGGGCCGATTCCGTGCGTACGTCTGGGCAAGACGGTCATCTACCCGGTCGAGCAACTTCGCGCGTGGATGGCGAAGGAATGCGGGGAGGTGCTGGAATGAGCAACTCCCCCACTTCTCTCCCGGTGCCGGAAGGTGTGCCGGATGCGGTCTGGCAGCGACTTGCCAAGGCCGATGGTCATCGGTGGGTCATCGTCGAACGCGATGCCCAAGGTGAGATCATCGGCACGGCTTACCGGCTGGCGGATGGATCGAAGAGCACTGCGCCCGGCAGCAAGCGCGGGCTTATCTTCGAAGCCCCGTTGCACGCATATGTGGGCCTGACGGCGGAAGATCCCGTGTACGTGTGCGAAGGCGCGAGTGACACGGCTGCCATTCTCAGTATGGGCTTGCATTCAGTCGGCGTGGCTATGGCTGGTCACTGCGCCGACATGCTCGCGGTGCTTCTCTTTGGTCGGCACGTCGTCATCGTGGCGGATAGCGACGCGGCTGGGCGCAAAGGCGCGGTCAAGCTCGCGAAGGCGTTGGCGGTCGGATGTGCAAGCGTCCGCATCATCGACCCGCCTGACGGTGCCAAGGATGCCCGCGAGGCCGTCATTGCGGGTGCGGACCGGGCCGCCTTCGAGGCCGCTGCGGCGTCTGCATTACCTTGGAAGCCCGATACGGATGAAGCCCTTGCCGCCTTGCCGATTGGCGCGCCGGTCATCATCGAACTCGCGCACATCAAGTCCGAGCGGGTGCGATGGTTATGGCCGGGCCGCATTGCGCTGGGCCGACTGACGCTGCTGGTCGGTCGTCCAGGCGAAGGCAAGTCGTTCGTCACGATGGACCTTGCCGCACGTCTCTCGCGAGGGGTGGCATGGCCGGATGACGCACCGAACGAACGCGGTGATGTGGTGCTGGTCGCAGGCGAAGATGATCCATCGGACACGATTCGCCCGCGTCTGGATGCGGCTGGTGCTGACGTGGAACGCATCATCATGCTTGAAGGTCGCAAGTCAGTCGGGCGTGATGGCGCGTCTGTCGTGGAACCCTTCACGCTGGCGGACCTGCCCACACTTCGGGCGACTTTGGAGAAGCGACCAGAAACCAAGCTCGTCATCATCGACCCGATTGGCGAGTTCCTTGGCGGCAAGGTGGATTCGCATCGCGACAACGAAGTGAGGGCGGTCCTCGGGCCGCTCGCTCGCATGGCGCGGGAGTTCGGCTGCGCCGTCGTGCTCGTGGCACACACTCGCAAGGGTGATTCGTCTCACCCGGACGACATGGTGCTCGGTTCTCGTGCGTTCACGGGCATCGCGCGCGTTGTCCTGCATTTGATGGCAGATGCAGACAATCCGCATCGGCGTCTTCTGCTGCCGGGCAAGAGCAATCTTGCGAAGGCATCGACGGGACTGGCGTTCACGGTGGAAGGCGAGCCTGCCAGAGTCGTATGGGAGCCTGACCCGGTGCCAATCTCGGCGATGGACGCGATGGCGGCGGCAGCGGACGCAGTTGGCAAGCGCGGTCGCGCAGCGGATGCGATTGAGTTCCTGCAAGACATCCTTGCCGATGGCGCGATGCCCTCAAAGCAGGTTGTCGAGGCCGCGAAGCAAGCAGGACACTCGCGTCGGACGATTGAGCGCGTGTTGGAAGCTGCGGGCGTTGTATCTCGCAAGTCCGGCATGGACGGTGGTTGGATCTGGTATCTGCGCGAAGACCGCCAAAGTTCTGAAGATGGCGGCCTTCGGTAGAACACGCTGTAATCCCGCTAGGAACGCTCGAAGGCCGCCAAGTCTCAACGCTTGGCGGTCTTCGGCGGTCGGCGGGCGAAAAATCCACTCAACTTCACGTAGCAATAGTTGCACAATCGGAAAGGATGCTGTAGAATGTCATCGATGAAGACCGTGTCGGAGCAACTTCGCGAGGCGATTGAGGCGTCCGGGCATAGCCGGTATGCCCTCACCAAAGCGACGGGGGTTGCTGCGTCGGTGCTGTCACGGTTTGTAGCGAGCGGGCGCGGGCTGCGGTCGCACAATATCGACGCTCTCTGTGCCTACTTGGGCTTGGAACTCCACCAAGTGCGCGAAGTCCCTGACCCCCCAGCGGATTTGCGAATTGCAAGCACTGGCGGGCGTGGCATTCGGGGTACCTCGCCCTCGGCAAAGGCCCGAGCGCGAGGCACGAAGTCTAATGCGGTGAAGAAGACAGGCAAAGACACGAACACGCGGGAGGGGAAGTAACCAATGGCACAACGCACGAATCGCACACGTCGGTCGAAGGGCACGGGCGAACTCTTCAAGCACACCGAGAACGGGCCTTGGATCGCGCGCTGGTACGCGCACGACGGTTCTCGACCCGAGCGGTCTACGAAGACAACCGACCGGCGGGTAGCTGAGCGCATCCTCCAGCAATACCTCGCGAAGGATGCGCTTCGTCGGGAGGGTGTTGTCGATGCAACGCTCGACCGCCATGCGACCGAAGCCCGGCTGCCCTTGGCGCAACACGTCGAGGCCTACCTCGCACACTGCGAACGGGCGGGTATGGACGCCGAGCATCGTGCGTCCAAAGCGCGACACTTGAAGAAACTCGCGGGGGTCGCGGGTATCACGCGGCTTGGCGAACTCACGGTTGATGCGTTGGAGCGGTATCTCGCATCGATCAAGGACGCGAAGCGGTCGGCACGCTCGGTGAACTTCGCGCGTCAAATCGTTGTCACATTCATGGCGTGGGCGGTGAAGACTGGCCGCGTAGCGTCGAATCACTTGAAGGTCGTCGCCAAGATGGACGAGGCACGGGACCGGCGGCGTATCCGTCGCCCGCTGACGGATGATGAACTGGCGCGGCTGCTCGCGGTCGCACGCGAGCACGGGCGCGAGGCTTGGTATCTAGCCGCTGCGCTCGCCGGGCTGCGCAAGGGTGACTTGCGGACGCTGACGTGGGCCGACGTGAACTTCGCCGAGAGCACGCTCACGATCCGCCAAGGCAAGGCCAAGCGCGTAGATGTAGTGCCGATGCACCCCCAGCTAGCCGAAGCCCTCAAGGCTCGGCTTGCAGCCCACCCGGCGATGCCTATGGCGCGGGTGTGGAGTGAGACGGTCGGAAACAAGACCCGCGTCAATGACTTTGTGCGGGCGGGTATCGCTCGGTGGGAAGTGGTGACTGACAAAGACGGCAAGGCCGTGTACGTCGTGAGGAAGGGCAAGCAGGTACCCAAGATGCGAATCAACGCGAGCGACGAACACGGGCGCGTCATCGACCTGCACGCGCTGCGCACCACGCTCGGCACGCAACTGGCCCGAGCGGGCGTCGCGCCCCAAGTCGCCAAGAGCATCATGCGGCATAGCGACTATCGAACGACGCTGACGCATTACACGTCCTTGGGATTGCACGACACGTCGGCGGCGGTCGCGAAGTTGCCGGGCATCGGGAAACCCCCGGAAGAGGCCCAGAAAGCAACGGGAACGTGCGACGATACGGGCTCTCCCCGTCCCCCCGTAGTCCCCCTATTGATGCGCGAAAGTGCGCGAAACAGCGCGACAACGCGCGGTATACCCGGGCGTGATGCTGGTAGCTCCAAAACGCAGAATGCCCGCTGTTTTGCGGGCAAAAGCGACACGGTGCGGAGTGGTGCCGAAATGGAGCGAAAGAGACTCGAACTCTCAACCCCTAGCTTGCAAAGCTAGTGCTCTACCAATTGAGCTATCGCCCCGAAGGGAGCCACATCATAGCGCGTTGATCTCCAGCGGGGTACGCTTCGCGCGGTCGAAGGACCCGCGGAAGGTCGTAAGTGTCGTCCGTGACGACGAAAGGAATCGCATGCGTGCTGATGTGTTTGCGAAAGTGATGGGCGGTTCACTGCTCCTGGCCATGACAGCCATGGCCGGTGCCGCGCAGGATGCCACCACCAGCGGCACCGAAACGGCGGCCGTGGAGCTGCAGTCCGCAGCGGAGCCAAGTGGCCGCCCGGCCGAAGCTGCCGCGCCCGAGGCCGAACTCTCATTCTTCGGCATGCACCTTTTCTCGGCAGATTTCGAGAATTCCACCAGCGATGTCTCGGTCACCGGCGGCGGCGCGGGGCTCGACTTCTCGATTCCCGTCACCGAGCGCGGCACCCTCTCGATCTCCGCCGGCGCCGAGTACTGGAACTACGACTTCAGCAACGGCAATGCCTTCTTCCCCCTCGCCGATGCGACGATCCCGCCCATCTGGGAAGAGATCTACATCGGCACCATCGGCGCATCCTGGCGCAACCAGCTCGACGACAACTGGGGCTACAACATCGGCTTTGAAATCACCAGCGCAGGCGAGCCCGGCGCGGACTTCTCGGACACCCTCACCTACGGCGGCTTCGCCGGCATCAGCTACGCCTTCGACCGCGATCTGCTCATCGGCTTCGGCATCGGCGTGCAGACGCAGCTCGAAGACGACGCACTCATCGTCCCCGTGCCGATCGTGCGCTGGCAGATCGACGACCAGTGGAGCCTCACCAGCAAGCGCGTCGGCAACCTTGGCGGCCTCGCGATCAACTACGCCGCCAGCGACAGCATCACGCTCTCGCTGCTGGGCGGCTACGAGCGCAACGACTTCCGCCTCGATGACGACGGCCCCGTCGCCGACGGCGTCGGTCGCCACAGCGGCATCCCCATCGTGCTGAATGTGGCATGGCAAGCCGCGCCGCAAATCTCGCTCAACGCCTGGGGCGGCTACTTCTTCTCGCAGGAATACGAACTGATCGACAGCGACGAGAACACCGTCGCCGAACCCGACGCCGACTCGTCCCCTCTGGTCGGCATCGGCGCGACGTTCACGTTCTGATCGCACGCAACCAACTCACCAGCACGCGAGGCACGCCTCGCGCGCTTTCTACTGCGCCCGCGCCACTTTGCGCCGCGTCACCCGCGGCTGCCGCACACGCGCCGCCACCGCCTGCGTCTGCGCCGCACACCACACGACATCCGCGTCACCAAGCCGCTTGCGCATCGTGCTGATCGCCAACTGCCCCTGATCAACGCCCGCAAAACGCCGGCCCATCGCATGCGCCACAGCGAGTGTTGTCCCTGACCCCGCAAAGAAGTCAGCAACCAGATCACCCGGTTCACTCGCCCAATCGATGATGCGCCGCAGCAGCGACTCAGGCTTTTGCGTCACATAATCAATCGCCAGCTCCCGCTTGCTCGCGTGGCGCAGCGGCTTCACTTCTTCGTCGGTCCAAATGGTGTCAATGGTGATGGGCTTGCACCAGCGCCCATCCGCATCGCGCACGAGCGGGTACTTGATGTAGACCTTGCCAGTCGCGCTGTCGTACACGCGGCCTTCGCGGCGGAGCTTGGCGATGCTCGCATCGGTGTAGTCGCCGCGTGGCGCCGTGGTGAAGTATGTCTTGGCGGCGGCATCCCACTTCGCGCCGGCGGGTGCGCCGGCGCACGTCAGTTCGCACGGTTGCAGCAATTGCGGCACACGCCCCGGAAACGGCTGCCGAGGACGCTTGCTATACACGAAGATGCTGTCAGTCGTGCGCCCAAGCTGCGCGCTGGTCGCCTGGCGACCAAGGTTGGGCGCGCGGCGCCACACGATTTCGTTGCGAAAACATGCACGCGAAAAGATCTCGTCGAGCATGACCCGCAGCCATGCGCTGGCGCGCCAATCGCACTGGACGAACAGAAAGCCATCATCGCGCAGCACGCGGTGCATGAGTGACAGACGCTCAAACATCGCCTGGCAGTAGTCTTCATCCTGCCAGGTGTCGACGTACGCAAGGGCTGCGCCGTCGGCGGATTGCACGCCGTGATCGACTTGGGTGGCGTAGGGCGGATCGATGTAGATGAGCCGCGGCTGGATGTTGGCGAGGGCGAGCGCTTGCAGTGCGTGACTGTTGTCGGCATTGGCAACGGCATTGCGTTTGGTGCTCAGGGCGGTGGCGAAGGGCGAGAGCGCCGCAACGTGCGGATGGGCTGCGTCGATGATGGGGCTGCGCTTGCCCGGCCAGGAGAGCGTGACGGCAGCCACACGCGGTGTGGGCTGCGGGGCGGCGGACTTTTCGCGACGGCGAGGCATGCGCAAGGCTAGGGCGGGGTCCGATTTAGGAAATTCGCCGGGATCGAGTCGCATCGACGAAGGGGCAGGCGACGTAGAGTATTCAAACAAGCGTTTGAAACAGATGTTTGACTCCGCATTAACGCCTGATTGGGTGACAAACGATGCCCGCGGGACCTATCCAACCTCTGCACGCCGCCGCCATGCGTGATGCGGTGCACGCGCAGCACGCGACACAGGAAAAACTCCTGCTGGCGGCAGGTGAAGTGTTTGCGGAACGCGGGTTCAAGGACGCGACAGTGCGGGAGATTTGCGAGCGGGCGGACGCGAACGTCGCGGCGGTCAGTTACCACTTTGGCGACAAGGCCGGGCTGTATGCGGCGGTGCTGGAGTATGCATATCTGATCGCGAGTCAGCGGACACCCGTGGAAGCGATGTTCGCGAGAGCGCGGACGGCGGAAGATCGTGTGCGAGCGATGGTGGAACTGATGTTCACGCGGATCATTGATCCGGGGCGGCCCAGTTGGCACGGCGTATTGATGGCACGTGAGATGGTTGAACCGACACCGGCATTGGACCGGGTCGTGGCACAGGCGATTGCGCCGATGTGGGAGCGTGTGCGCGAGATCGTGCGCGAGTTCCTCGGCGCACAGGCAAGTGAAGAAGAGATCGACATGGCGGGCAACAGTCTGATCGGTCAGGTGCTGCATTACAAGCATGCGCGGCCGGTCATCACGCGGATTCAGCCGCGGAGTGTGTATTCGAGTGAACAGATTGACGCGTGGTCACGGCATGTGACGGCGTTCACGATCGCGGGGCTGCATGCGACGCGAGCGGTGATCGACGCACGCGTGAAGCAAGGATCAACATCATGATATCAGTCGCGCTCAAAATGCTCTTTCGCGATACGGGCAAGTACGTCGGCATCATTCTGGGGGTCGCGCTGGCGAGCATGGTTATCGTGTGGCAAGGCTCGATTTTCGTCGGGCTGATGTCGCGGACGTTCGCCGTGATCACGGATATTGCGCAGCCTGATCTGTGGATCATGGATCAGAAGGTGCAGTTCATTGATGACGCGAAACCACTGCAAGACACGGCGCTTTCTCGCATTCGCGGGGTCGAAGGCGTGGCGTGGGCGATGCCTTTGTACAAGGGCAACACGCGTGCGCGGCAGGACGACGGCACGATTGTGAACTGCAACATCTTCGGCATTGATGACGCAACGCTGATTGGCGGTCCTTCGCGCATGGTGGAAGGCAGGCTGGAAGATCTGTGGCGTGCCGACGGCGTGATCGTGGATCGCGTGGGCGCGACGAGTCGCTTGGCACGGCGAGATGAAGTGACCGGCGCGTCAATCCCGCTGCGCGTTGGCGACACGCTCGAACTGAACGATCGGCGCGCGGTGGTTGTGGGGATTGCGGAAACGACGCGGAGCTTTCAGAGCCAACCGACGATCTATACGACGTACTCACGCGCGGTGCAGTTTGTGCCGCGTGAACGCAAGATGCTGACGTACATCATCGCGAAGGCTGCGCCCGGCGTGGATGTGCAGGCGCTGGCAACGACGGTTGAAGACCGCAGCGGGCTGGCGGTGTACAGCGGGCGCGAGTTCAGTTGGAAGACGGTGATGTACTTTGTCGAGAACACGGGGATTCCGATCAACTTCGGCATCGCTGTCGCGCTGGGCTTTGTGATCGGCACGATCATCACGGGATTCATGTTCTATTCGTTCACGGTGGACAACCTGCGGTACTTCGGCACGCTGAAGGCGATGGGCGCGAGCAATAACCGGCTGATGCTGATGATCATCGTGCAGGCAGTCGTGGTTGCGTTCATCGGCTTTGGACTAGGCGCGGGGCTCGCGGCGTACATGGGGTTCAACGCGCGTAACAGCCCGCTGGCGTTTCGATTGATCTGGCAGACGTTGTTCCTCGCCGGTTGCGCGGTGGCGGTGATCAGCGCGCTGAGCGCGATGCTGAGCCTGATCAAGGTGATTCGGCTGGAGCCGGCGATTGTGTTCAAGGGGTAAGGGAGCGGAGAACGGAGAACGGAGAACGGGGAGCGGAGGGCGATAAGGAGGTGGGCTGGGGAGATAAAGACTGTGTTTTTCGTTGTTTATGCTGTCACGGCAGAAAATGTCCACAAATCAATGAACGGTGTTCACTAAACATCGTATAGTGACTGAACACGGTTCACTCATATGTCCACTCGTCGTGCCTCCAACTCCTCCACAGGCTCCACTCGCAAAGCTGCGAGCGTGATGCCACTGGGCGAGAAGGTGTCGGGCGAGAAAGCAGTCGAGGCTGCGACGCCCGCGGCGATGCGGCGTGAACAGGAGAATGCGAAGGCTCGTGCGAAGATCGTGAATGCGGCCCGCAAGCTGTTTGTGAAGCGCGGATTTGATGCAGTGTCGATGCGCGATATCGCGAAGGCGGCGGGCTACACGCCTGGCGCCTTGTATGTGCACTTCGCAGACAAGCTGCAACTGATTCACGCGATGATGCAGCAGGACTTTCGTTCGTTTGATGACGCGACGACGAATGTCATGCAGATCGCCGATCCTGTCGCGCGGCTGCGTGTGTTGGCACAGGGTTATGTGCGGTTTGCGCTGGCGCACCCCCACCACTACAAGCTCATGTTCATGACAGAGCCGCCTGACTTTGTGGCGGAGATGGAACGTGATGACAACTGCATGTTCGCAGATGCTGACCGCGAGGGGTACAACGCGTGCCGGCACACGGTGGCGGACTGCATCGCGCAGGGACGCTTTCTGCCGCAGTACAACGACGTGGAGACGGTGGCGCAGATGTGCTGGGGCTGCGTGCATGGCGTGGTGAGCCTGTACATCACGCATGGCAAGCTGCCTTGGGCGCGATTCACGGATCCGCTGCGATCGGCGATGCTGGCGATTGACGCGCACATGAGCGGCCTGACCGGGACACGCATTGGTGACACATTGTCGGGAGACACACGATGATTCGGCTGGCCATCAAGATGATCATGAATGACAGGCTCAAGTACCTTGGGCTACTCATCGGCCTTGCATTTGCGGCGACGCTGATCACGCAGCAGGCGTCGATCTTCATGGGCTATACACGCCGGACGTGGGCATTTATCGAAGACACGCCTCACGTGCATATCTGGGTGATGGATGATCAGGTTCGCTTTACGGAAGATTCCAAGCCATTGCAGGATGTGGTGCTGCAGCGCACGCGTGGCGTGCCCGGTGTGGACTGGGCGATGCCGATGTATCGGGCGCAGCTGCCTGTGCGACTGAGCGAAGGCACGCTGGAGATGACCAACGTCATCGGCGTGGATGACGCAACGCTGCTGGGCGGGCCGGTGCGGATGCTGTCGGGCTCGCTGGAAGACTTGCGGCAGGCCGACAGCGTGATTGTGGAGCGGCGTGCGGCGGAAGGTGATCTGCGCATCAAGCATGCGGACGGAACATCACGGCCCTTACGCGTGGGTGACACGCTGAGCATCAATGACAATGCGGCGCGGGTGGTAGGCATCTGCGAGACACGTGATCCGTTCTACTGGCAGCCTTCGTTGTACACGACGTATTCGCGGGCGATGCAGTTTGCACCGCCGCAGCGGAAGCTGATGTCGTATGTGCTGGTGGGCGCAAAGAACGGCGAGAACCATGAGGCTCTGGCGCAGCGCATCAGCGACTACACAGGTGAGAAGGCGCGCACTGCATCTGACTTCGCGTCGCTGACGATGTGGTACACGCTGATCAACACGGGGATTCTGGTCAACTTCGGCATCACGGTCGCGCTGGGATTTGTGATTGGCCTCCTGGTGTGCGGGCAGACTTTCTTCAACTACGTGGTGGACAACGCACGCTACTTCGGCGCGCTCAAGGCGCTGGGCGTGACGAACACGCGTCTGCTGATGATGATCTTCACGCAGGTCATCGTTGTGGGTGGGCTTGGCTTCGGGCTTGGTGCTGGGTGCGCCGCACTGACGGGCATGCTGCTCAAGCCGGCGGGTGTGGGGTTCTTCATGCCTTGGCAACTGCTGGTGGGTAGCGGTGTGGGCATGCTGCTGATCTGTCTTGCGTCTGCCGGTATCTCTGCGATCAACGTGCTGCGGCTGGAGCCCGCTGTCGTCTTCAAGTCGTAACGCATCACGAGAACACATATGGCTACTGCAACAGTTACTTCCGGAACGATACCCGCGGCGACGCCTTCCACTGAGGTGGTCGTTCAGTGCCAGGGCGTCACGAAGACGTATGGCAAGGGCGACAGCGCGGTGCGTGCACTGCGCGGCGCGGATGTGAGCGTGCACAAGGGCGAGATGCTGATGCTGGTGGGCCCCAGCGGCTGCGGCAAGACGACGCTGATTAGCGTGGTCGCTGGCGTGCTTGATCGCGACGGCGGCCAATGCAAGGTGCTGGGGCAGGACTACGCGAACATGAACCAGGCCCAGAAGGCCGCGTTTCGCGCGGTGAATGTGGGCTTTGTGTTTCAGGCATTCAACCTGATTCCGACGCTGACGATTGCGGAGAATGTAGCGGTGCCGCTGCTGATTAATGGCGTGCCGCGCAGAGAGGCGTTGGCTCGTGCGAAGGAAGTGCTGACGCTGGTGGGGCTTGGCGATCGCACGAAGGATGAGCCGCGGAAGCTGTCGGGGGGTCAGCAGCAGCGCGTGGCGATCAGCCGCGCGATTGTGCACAAGCCCAAGCTGCTGGTGTGCGACGAACCGACGAGCGCGCTGGACCACGCGACGGGTCAGAAGGTCATGGAACTTTTGCGGGGCGTAGCTGCGGGTGAGGACCTGACGCTTGTTGTGGTGACGCACGACGCACGCATCTTTGAGTTCGCTGATCGCATTGCGGAGATGGACGACGGTCACATCGTCCGCATCATTCAAGGCCAGGGGTTGCGCAAAGCGACGCACATCGCGGAGAGCGCACTGGGCAAGTAAGTGTCATATTCGGCATCATCACGCGAGCAGTGCTCGCTTCACACGTACAACTTTCGGAGTTCATCATGATCCGCACCATTCTCATTCCGCTTCTTGCCATCGTGGGCATCGTGTTCGCTGCCATTACTGTTGTGAAGGGGTCGGTACCGCCGCCGGCGATGCCGCCTGTGATTGAGCCGCCCCGGCCGCCTTATGACCACTTTGTCGCGGGATCGGGCCTTGTGGAGGCGGCGAGCGAGAACATCGCGGTGGGTGCTCCCGTGAGCGCACTGGTGACGCGCGTGTTTGTTGATGTGAACGAGATGATCAAGCAGGGCGACCCGCTGTTTGCACTGGATACGCGCGAGCTGGATGCACAGATGAAGAGCCGCAAGGCCGCGCTGGATGTGGCGAAATCGCAACTGGCGAAGCTGGAAGCGGGCACACGTCCGGAGACGATTCCGCCGCAGCGGGCGCGTGTGGCGGCGGCGGACGCTGATGTGGCGGATGCCCGGGCGCAGCTGCTGGATGCACAGTCGGGACTTGATGACGCGAAGATGCAGAACACGCGAGCTGAGACGCTCGGTGAGAACGCGCTGAGCGCTGAGGAGCGCTCACGGCGTCAGTTCTCGCTGCAGGGCGCGCAGGCGCGGGTGAGTGCCGCCGAGTCTCGCATCGCGACGGCGGAGGCACGGCTTGCGGAAGCGCGTGCGTCGCTGGCGCTGCTTGAAGCGGGAACGTGGAGCGTGGATATTGATGTCGCGAAGAGCCAGGTTGCTGAGGCCCAGGCGGCGATTGATGCACTGCAGATTGAGATTGATCGTCGCACCGTGAAGAGCCCGGTGACCGGTAAGGTGCTGCAGAAGAATGTGCGCGAGGGTGAGTTTGCGCAGGCTGGCGCACTTTCGACGCCACTCATGCTGGTGGGCACGGTGAACCCGCTGCACGTTCGGGTGGATGTGGACGAGTTTGAAGCATGGCGCGTGAAGCCGAACATGCCGGCGGTGGCGTTCGCACGCGGCAACAAGGACATTCGCACGGATCTGAAGTTTGTGCGGTTTGAGCCGTTCATCGTTCCCAAGCGCAGCTTGACGGGCGCGAGCACGGAGCGCGTGGACACGCGGGTTCTGCAAGCTATCTTCAGCTTTGACCCCAAGGATCTGCCGCTGTATGTGGGCCAGCAAGTTGACGTGTACATCAAGTCGGAACCGGTGAATCGCAGCACCGCATCGGCTGCGCCGGAATCCAACTGAGTCGCTCGCGTAGAACCTCCACTCTGTCAAACTCACTACCAACACGAGTCTGCTTTCGTCGCTGATTGAATTCCGGAGAATCGCATGCCCCGTTTACGTCAATACATCGCTCCTGCTGCTGCCGCTGGCCTGTTGATTGCACTCGCCGGGTGCACGGTGGGACCCAACTACACGAAGCCGGAGATCAAGACACCGGAGGCGTTCGCATCACTTGATAGCGGCAGCGGGGTCAAGAGCTCGGCGACGAGCGTGGAACCGGGCGCGCTGTCGCACTGGTGGCGGACGCTGGGCGATGAGCAACTGGCGAGCTTGATTGATCGCGCGGTGGCGAACAACCTTGACCTGAAGCTTGCAGAAGCGCGGCTGCGCGAGGCGCGTGCGCTGCGAGGCGTGTCGGAGAGCGCGTTGTATCCGTCTGTCGATGCGACGGGCAGCGCGGAGCGGCGGCGGAACAGTGAGAACACCGGGCAGCCGGGCTTTGCGGGCACGCAGAACACGTTCCGCACGGGTGCGGAAGCGAGCTGGGAGCTGGACCTGTGGGGCGGCGTGCGGCGCGATGTGGAAGCGTCGCGCGCTGACGTTGAAGCCAGCGCGGAAGATAAGCAGGCGATTCTCGTATCGATCGTGGCGGAAGTGGCGACGAACTACGTTCAGTTGCGTGCGGCGCAGCAGCGCCAACTCGTGAGCGACAACGCCATCAAGACGCAGGGCGAGACGGTTGAGCTGACGCGGTCGCGACTGGATGCGGGGCTGGCGGCGGAGCTGGAAGTGGCACAGTCGCAGGCGCTGCTGGCGACGCGGCGCAGCCAGAGGCCTCCGCTGATGACTTCGGAACGGTCGGCGATGTACCGGCTTGGCGTGCTGCTGGGACAGAGCCCGGCGGCGCTGGCGGAAGAGTTGGCAGTGAAGCGCGAGATTCCGCAGATCTCGGGCGATATCGCGGTGGGGATTCCCAGTGACCTGCTGCGTCGGCGACCGGACATTCGGCAGGCGGAGCGGCGTATCGCGGCGGCGAGCGCTCGCATTGGCGTGGCGACGGCGGACTTGTTCCCGCGATTCAGCTTGACGGGCAACTTCGGTTTTGAGAGCAGCGAGGCGGAAGACCTGTTTGATGCGAGCAGTCGCACATGGGGCTTCGGGCCGTCGGTGCGGTGGAACATCTTTGATGCGGGTCGCATTCGCCGATTGATTGACGCGGCGAACGAGCGCGAGAAGCAGGCTCTGATTTCGTATGAGCAGACGATTCTCACGAGCCTTGAAGACGTGGAGAACGCGCTGGTGCGGCTGACGAATGAGCAGGCTCGCAACCAGGCGCTGATTGACGCAGTGAACGCGAACAAGCGGGCGGTTGCGCTGGCTGATGAGCGGTATCGCAGCGGTGTGGGTGACTTCCTCAATGTGCTGGAAAGCCAGCGGCAGTTGTATGACGCGGAAGATCAGGCGGTGCTAAGCAAGGCCGAGGTCACGACGGCGGTTGTGTCGCTGTATCGTGCACTGGGCGGCGGCTGGGCGGAACCGGAAGCGGAAACAACGCAGCCAGCGAATGCGGAAGCGGCGCAGCCAGCGATCAAGCAGTAAGGATAAACAACATCACAGGCCGGACCCGCCGCTGTAGACACCATCGAGACCGGTGCCAGTGGCGCCAACGCCGGTCGTTGCGCCGTAGGGCTGGAAGACGAAGCCAAAGCTGGTTTCGCCTTGGATGTTGTCGTAATTGATGCTGATGCTGGCCTGGAATGCGCTGAAGCGACGCGTGACGCGGGCGAAGACGCTCTGGAATTCGCCTTCGCTCATGCTGTAGTTGGGGCTGAGCAGCACGCCGTACTTGTCGGTGATTTGATAGTCGCCCCAGACGGTGAGGACGGTGGAGTCCTGGGCGTTGAGGAAACGCACGTCGGCCAGCGTCGTGAAGTTGGGCGAATGCTGAATGAGCAGACCGGCGGTTGAGATGTCCTGCTGGTTGTCGTCGAAGTCATAGATCGTACTGGCGACGATGCTGGTTGCGTCGGTCAGGCGATACTGCATGTCACCCACGAAGTAGTCACCCAGCGCGCTGTACTCAGGACGTGCGTCAAAGAAGCGGCCGATAGGGGTTTGCGGGTCGCTGTCGTCGCTGGCGAAGACGAAGTCGGTGTTGATCTTCAGCAGATCGACATCGTGCCAACGGCCGGGGCCACCACGCTTGGTTTGGAAGATCTGCGCGACGCCCAGACGCACGGCGGCGCCGTCGGCAAGATTGTCGACACGGGCGTCGTAGGTCGGGATGTCATTGGCTTCGACATTGGTGCCGGCGACCCAGAACGTGGCGTTGGGCTCGACGATGTGCCGCAGACGGTGGATGTCGAAGAAGCGTGAATCGACGGAGTCAATGACGCGGTTGAAGCTCGTGCTGACGCGTGCGCCGGCTGCGGACCAAACGCGCAATTCGTCGTTGCCGCCTGCGCGGGAGCTGAAGCCGTCGAACTCGTTGTCGTAGAAGGTGCCGCGCACGATGGCGAAGGGCGAGACGACGTTGACGCCGTCGCTCATCTTGGCGGTGAGCTCGTGGCGGGTGTCCATGCGCGTGACGGCGTCTTCGTTCAGGCCGCGGGCGCGGAGAGCCTCGCTCGGGCTGAGGGCTGGATCGATGCCGAAGACGCGATCGGCGAGGAGAATGGTGTTGAAGCCGCGATCTTCGAGGGCGATTTCATCGGTCGCAAGGGCATAGCGACCGATGCGGTACTCGCTGCTCCAAGTGAGCAGGCCCGGTGCGCCGGCGCCGAGCAGGTCATCGGCCTGGCGGACGTACGCGACTTCGGGCAGTTTGGTCACGCTGTAGCCGCGGCTTTGCAGCAGCCACTCGTTGGCGAGGAAGTCGTTGAAGGGGCCGCTGGCTTCGAGCGTGAGCTGCGTGTTGGACTCGGTGCGTTCGCCGCGCAAACGGTTAGTGAACTCGCGGCGGCTCTCGCCCGCTTCCTCGTAGAAGGCATCGATGAAAGTTGCGTCGCTGATGTAGCTGAGTTCGGTGAGGACGGTCCAGTGATCACTCACGCGGAAGCGGTCGTAACCGGTGATGATGCCGCGGAACTCTTCATCCTGATTGATTTCGGTGCCGGGCTTGAGCACATCGGTCCCGCGATCGAGCGGCACCATGTATGCGAAGAAGTCACCCTTGTGGCGGCGTGTTTCCCAATCGAGGCGCGTCCCTAGCGCGGGGCCACGCTCGACGTAGAAGTCGGTCTGCAGGTCTGCGGAGAAGCCGTCGACCGGGCCGATGTTGAGCAGGTTGAGCGCGTTCCAACGTACTTTGCTCGCAAGGCCCGAGCCGCTGCGGTTCTCGATGCGGACATCCTTGATGAAGGGCTGCTCGGGATCGCCGCTGTAGGAGGGCCACCAGAAGAACGGCAGATCGTTGCTGCGGAGCGTGATGTTCTCCGCCTTGACCTGGTTGTAGGGCTCCACGCGCGGCGCGATGGAATCGTCGGCGAAGAGCTCGCGCACTTCGCGCGTCTTGCGCGTGATGGTGACGTTGCGTGCACCGATGGCCAGCTCTGGCTCAAAGAACGCGGAGTTGGTGAATGTGGCGTTCTTGGCGGTGAACTGCTCGGCGGAAGTCTGGCGCACTTCTTTGGCGCGGACGTAGAAGGGCAGGTTGCGCTGCGCGTCGTACGTCCAGAAAACAGCATCGAGCATGACACCGCGGTTGCTGGCGACGTCGTAGTAGAGCTGCGGCGCGCGGAGATTGAAGGAGCCATCGCTGGCCGCGGCTTCACCTTCGAGGTAGAAGCCGCGCACACTTTCAGCGGAGAACTCCATCGCACCGGGGGTTGCGGGCGTGCCGGTCTTTGCGAGGAAGAGCACGCCGCGCTGGGCGGTGGCTTGGAGGATGCGGCCTGTGCGTGCATCCTTATAAAGGACGGTCAAGCCTTCGCTGGCGATGACGGCATCTTCGCTGGTGGGGTCGTTTGCGTCGGCGGAGACAAAGGTGATCTTGCCAGCGGCAATGGTGATCATGCCGCTGCGGGCGAAGATCGGAGTGGTGGTTGCATCGGCTGTTGCGGGCTGCGGGGCGACGGGCTGGGCAGGTTGTGACGCGGGGGGCTGGGTTTGATTTTGAGCCTGGGCTTGGGCTTGGCCTTGGCTTGCGACAGGGGCTGTTGGTTGCGTTGCTTCGCGCGGCGCTGTTGTCGTTGCTGTCGTTGCTGCCGGTTGTGCAGTTGCCGTGGTTGCAGGGGCGGGCTGCGGCGTGCGCGTGGCAGACGCGGGAGCTTGCTCGCTTGTGCGGGTTGCGCCGGGCAATGAGGATGGATTCCACGTGCGCGAACGGTTGGACTGCGCGGGCTTCGCGTCGGACTGCGCGGGGACGACGGGCGCCTCACCTCGCGGGCGTGTTGCGGGGGGCTGAGCTTTCCAGCGTGTGGGAGCTGCGTGGGCTGCTGCGACACCTGGCGTGAACGTCGGGCGCGGGGCGACTGGCTCGACGATTTTGCTCGCGGTAATCGCTTTGGTATACGCGTCTTGCGACTTGGTCAGGAACTGCTTGATGTCGTCGTCGCGTGTGGGCGGCTGGGACTCGGTAGTGACATCGGCACGCACCAAGATCTGCTCGGTGGTTTGCAGCGCGGCACGCACGGGCAGCCACGGGCCGCTGAAGGTGGTACCGCCGCTTGCGTCGGTCGGGCTGCCAACATCCTCGAGCGTGGCGTAGACCTCGACGAGCGGATTGCCGCTTGCATCGCGACCGACTTCACGCAGCCAGACGCTGGCTTTGCGAGCTTCGAGCGTGTAATCCGCGATGTAGAGCGTCACACGTTCGCCGACCGCACCGCCATCGAGGTAGAGGCGCGTGTTGCCTTCGTTGTCCTGCCAGCGATACGCACGCGCGGCAAGCGCCGTGAAGTTGCCGGTGACTGGCGCGATACCGAGGCGCAAGTTGGGTGATGCAGGCTGCGCGGCATCTTGAGCGTGCGCGCGATGCGCGGGCGTGCCAAGTCCGGCGACGAGCGCAAGACCGAGGACAAGGGAGCGTGCAACGCGGGTGCGCATGGTCGGCATGATAACGCGACTGGACGCGACACGCGCGTGACGATCGCGTTGCGGACAACTGAAATCAGCAGGCGTGCATCAGTGACGGAAATGGCGTGTGCCGGTCAGAACGCAGGTGACGCCGTGCTTGTCGCACAGTTCAAAGGTGTCCTGGTCGCGTTTGCTGCCGCCCGGGTGGACAAGCATCTTGACGCCCGCACTGATGAGCACCTGCGGACCGTCGCTGAAGGGGAAAAAGGCATCGCTGTAGGCAATGGATCCGGCAGCGTGCTTGCCTGCCTTTTCGATGGCGAGCCTGCAACTGGTGACGCGGTCCATCTGGCCTGCACCCGCGCCGAACATGCGGAGGTTGCCGTTCTCGAAGCCGCCGACGAGCACGGCGTTGCTGAAAAGGAAACGGCCGGTTGCTTCGAGGAAACTTGCGGCGCGGAGCTGGTCAATGGTGGGTGCGGGGCCGGCTTTGTGCACCATCGCGGTGGTTGGCGTGAGGGCGACGTCGCGCTCCTGCACGAGCACGCCGCCGGGAATGGTGCGAAGCTCGAGCTCGCTGTCGTGGCGGGTCGCGCGAGCGAGATCGCCCGTGGCGAGGATGCGAACGTTGGCCCAGCGACCGCGCAGCATGGCAAGAGCCCCACTGCTGTAGGAAGGGGCGATGACGACTTCAAAGAAGCAGTCTTTGTGGCAGAGACGCTCGGCGGCGGCTTCGTCGACGACATCGTTGATCGCGATGATGCCGCCATAGGCTGCGAGCGGATCGCCAGCGATGGCGAGATCGACTGCATCACGAGCGGTGGCGGCGAGTGCGCTGCCGCAGGGATTGGTGTGCTTGACGACGCAGGCGCCGATGCGCGAGGGATCAACGCGCTTGAGGGCGAGAGCGAGCTCGAGCGTGGCGGCGGCGTCGTTGATGTTGTTGTAGCTGAGTTCTTTGCCGTGCAACTGCTCGGCGCTGGCGATGCTGGGGCCGCTGCCGAATCGAGAGCCGTCTTTCACGCGGTGGCGGTAAAGAGCTGCTTTCTGGTGCGGATTTTCGCCGTAGCGGAGTTCGTCGGCCTTCACGAGGCTCAGCCCCATGAGCGGCGGGAAAAGCGTGTCGCCCGTGCGTGTGAGATAGGCGGTAATGCTTGCGTCGTAGCGGCTGGTGAGGGCGAAGGCTTCTGCCGCGAGTTCGCCTCGCAGCACGTGCGTCGTGCAGCCTTGGTATTGCGTGAGCTCAGCCTCGACGCGGGCGTACTGCGCTGGCGAGGTGACGACAGCGACGTGCGAGTGGTTCTTGGCTGCGCTGCGGATCATGCTGGGGCCACCGATATCGATGTTCTCGATGGCGTGCTCGAACGTGCAGTCGGGCTTGGCGATGGTCTGCTCAAAGGGATAGAGATTGACGCAGACGAGGTCGATGGCGCTGATGCCGTGCTGCTGCATGGCGGCGACGTGCGCGGGATCGTCGCGGCGGGCGAGCAGGCCGCCGTGCACTTTGGGGTGGAGCGTTTTGACGCGCCCATCCATGATCTCGGGGAAGCCGGTCACGGCGTCGATAGCGGTGACAGGGATGCCCAACTTGCGGATAGCGTCGGCGGTACCACCTGTTGAGATGATCTCGACGCCCAGGCGATGCAACAGAGCGGCGAACTGGGGCAGCCCGGTCTTGTCGGAGAGCGAAATCAGGGCACGTTTGATGGGAACAAGGTCAGCCATGGCGTGTGCTCGAGCGGATCGTGAAATTGCGAGGAACGGAAGGCGACGATAGCACGCGAGGCAGTCGTTTTGTGATATGCTGCCCGGCTCGTGATGAATTCTCCATCGTGGATGCGGTCAGCATCGGGGTGTTGGCTTGTCGCGGGCGTTCTGGCGCTCGTGGGTCTTGTATTGCGCGCGCCGCGATTGACACAGAGCATCTGGTTTGATGAGGCGTTTCGCACGTTTGTAGTCATGAAGCCGGATGTGATTCGCAGCCTGCTGCTGCATGACGTGCACAACCCGCTGTACAACGCGTTCATGTATGGATGGATTCGCGTGTTCGGCGACAGCGAAGTGAGCATCCGCGTGCCGACGCTGCTGGCGGGCAGCGGGATGATCGTGATTGTGTGGCGGTGGCTGCGCGAGCGGTTTGGGCCCATGCAGGCGTGGTGGGCGGCGACGTTTCTCACCGTGAATCCGGTCCACATCTGGTACTCGTGCGAAGCCAAGAACAACATGTTCACGGTGTTGTTCGTGACGATGACGCTCTGGCGGCTGGATGTGCTGGCACGCACGCTGTCGGCGCGTGATGTCGCGTTTGCGGCGATTGCGGGCGCGCTGGCGATGTGGACGGACTTTCAATCGCTCTTGGTGCTGCCTGCGGTGTGGATTGCGTGGTGCGTGGTGCAGGCACGCGACACACAGCGACAACGATCGTGGATGGTGCCGCTGACGGCGGCGGCGGGCTCACTCGTGCTGGTGTCGCCACTGATGCTGTTCAAGGCACAGCGGCTGGAAGAACTCGAACGCCACTATCTGACGTACTTCCACTGGTACGAGCCGCTGCGCATGCTGCTGGTGTACTTCCCCACGGGCAACGCGCTGGTGCCGACGGTGCGGGCGACGTGGCCCCTTGCGGCGCTGGGGTTTGCACCGTTTGTAGTGCTGGGGCTGGCGCGAGGTGTGGGCGTGCTGCGAGGCAGTTCCTGGGGGTGCGTGGTCCTGCTGGTACTGCTGGTGCCCATGCTCATCATGTGGGCAGCGAGTGAAGCACTTGTGCAAGTGGGAAGCAGCGTGCGGATCTTTCAGGATCGCAATGTGCTGGTGATGCTGCCAGCGGTAGCGATGACACTGGCAGTCGGCGCGTTCGCGGTGCGGACGCGTGTGGGAATCGGTCTGGCGCGATGGGGCGTGCTTGTGCTGGCGCTGGCATCGTCCGTTGTGCTGGTGACGGTGCATCGCGACGAGCGCACAGTGATGTATCCCAACTCGCACTGGCGACAGGCGGCGGAGTGGCTGAAGGCGGCGGAGCGGGATGCGTCGCTGCCAATCGTGTCGCGCACGCCACTGTTGGCACTGGAGCACTACCTGCCGGGCCGAGCGGTGAAGCACTTGCCGACGCGCACGCCCGTGCAAGAGAGTTTGCCAGCATTTCTTGCCGGGCAGACGCGAGAGTTTTACTTTGTGCAGCACGAGTACTGGGCGAATCTTGACGCTGAGACACTGGCGTGGCTGGATGCACAGTACGAAACGCTCCACACGTACAACGTGCTGCATTTGTCGGTGCGGCACATGCGTGTGCGCACGCCCGCACTGCCGTAAACAATCGCTGCGGTGTGCATCACTTCATGCCGACAACGCGCAGCAGCGGGTCGATGCGGTGCACCCAGAGGTGCTTTTCTTCCACAAGTGTGCGACCAGCCTGCGCGATCTGCACGCGGGCCGGCGTGCTCGCCAGCAGGTTCTCCACACATTCGCGCAACTGCGCGGGCTCATTAGCCACAAACCCCACAGCAGCGCGAATGTTGGGATGCGTGAAGTTCTCGCGCACCCACAGGCGATCGTCCGTCACCGTTGCACAGCCCGCAGCGAGTGAAAGCAGCAGCCGCTCGCTGAAACCATGCACAAACTGCGTCGGATTGACGGCGACGCTGACTTTCGTACGGCACAGCCACTGCGGCAACTGGTCATACGCGACTTGCCCCGCGAAGTCACAGCCCGCGGGCAGATGGGGCTTCCACGCGTCGCTGCCAATCACGCACACGCGCAGGCCCGCAAGAGCTTGCAGCAGCCGCACACGACGGTCGCGGTTGAGCTTCGCGGTCGTGTAGCGGAATGTGACCGCCAGCAGCCCCCAGTGATCAGGACAGACCAAAGGACTGGGCATGATAACGTCATATGCCTGGCCGAACGACAGCCAGGGATACTCAAGCCGCAGCTTCACGATCTCCTCGCAGTAGTTGCGAAGCACGTCAGGCACGTCGTTGCGCAACTTCTCCAGCTCAGCATCGTCGGCGATGGAACCGGCAACAAGCACATCAATATCGCGCGAGCCGTCAGCGTGTGAGGCTTGGAGGCTGGCGGCGTCGCAGAGCGAGCTGCGCGGCACACCATGCCACACGCGGCCATGGCGCAGACCCGGCCAGCGCAGTTGCAGCAAATGCGTGTCGTCGTCCGTCACGTGCACAAAGCGAAAACCCGGCTGCTTCACCAGGTCGGTCATGAGCGACTTGTCGACATTGAACGGATGATCGACAAGCCACTGCACGAGCGCCGTCGGGCCGCGGCGCGGGCCGACCCATTGCAGCGCGTGGGCGGCGTTCTCAGGAAAGTTGAAGATGACGAAGATCGCCGGCGCGTCTTGGTTCGTCTCGCGCGGCGGATTCACAGTCAGGCCGACCTCGCGGCCCGCCTGCGCAAGTTCCAGGCAAAAGCTCTGCAGCAGCGAGTACCGCGATTCATACTTCTCGGGCACGAACAGCAGTGGTCGCGACATGATGGCTCTATCGGCCTTTGCATGGCTGGTTCGCCAGTTGCAGCACAACGGGTGACCGGCCCGGCGAAATCGCTTGATTTGGCGTGAATTTCTTCACGGCAAGCACGCTTGGCGGCAGGCGTGCAACAATCCGCCATGACCACCACCACCCGGACCGTTCGCGCTCCGCGCGGCAATCAACGCACGTGCGCCAGTTGGCCCATCGAAGCCGCGTATCGCATGATCCAGAACAATCTGGACCCCGAAGTGGCCGAGCGGCCCGAAGACCTGGTGGTGTACGGCGGTCGCGGCAAAGCCGCCCGCAACTGGCCCGCGTTTGACGCCATTCTCGCGTCGCTCAAAAGCATGAAGCCCGACGAGACGCTGCTCGTGCAAAGCGGCAAGCCCGTGGGCATCATCAAAACGCACGAAGACGCGCCCAAGGTGCTCATCGCCAACAGCAACATCGTGCCCGCCTGGGCCACGCAGAAGCAGTTTGACGAGTTCGAAAAAGCCGGCCTCATGATGTACGGCCAGATGACCGCCGGCAGTTGGATCTACATCGGCACGCAAGGCATCTTGCAAGGCACGTACGAAACCTTCGCCGAGTGCGGCCGCATGCACTTTGGTGGCGATCTGTCGGGTCGCCTCTGCGTCACCGCGGGCTGCGGCGGCATGGGCGGCGCGCAGCCGCTGGCCATCACCATGGCGGGCGGCACTGGGCTCATCGCCGATGTCGACCTCGAGCGTCTCCAACGCCGCGTGAATGACCGCTACCTCGATGAACTCGTCGCGCCGACCGGCAACGTGACGGCGGACATCGACCGCGCCATCGACACCGCTGTGCGCTACGCCAACAGCAAGATGGCCCTGAGCGTGGGCGTGCACTGCAACGCCATTGAACTGCTCGAACGCCTGCTGGCCCGCAAAATTCGCGTGGATGTGCTGACCGACCAGACCAGCGCACACGATCCTCTCATCGGCTACGTCCCCATCGGCATGACCGAAGAGCAGGCCAAGATCGAGCGCCAGCGCGACCCCGATGGCTACCAAAAACAAAGCATGGACAGCATGGCTCGCCACGTGCGCGCCATGCTCGAACTCCAGAAGCGCGGGGCCATGACCTTCGACTACGGCAACAACATCCGCCAGCGCGCCCTCGACATGGGCGTGAAGGACGCGTTCAACTTCCCCGGCTTCGTCCCCGCCTTCATCCGCCCACAGTTCTGCCTCGGCCGCGGCCCCTTCCGCTGGGTCGCGCTCAGCGGCGATCCTCGCGACATCTACATCACCGACTACGAGATTCTCAAAGCGTTCCCAGTGCAGAACACGAATGCCGAATCACGAATGCCGAATGCCGCTGCGTCGTACAACCAGCGCCTCCGCAACTGGATTCTCGGCTGCCACAAAAACCCCGAAGCCCTGCTCGCGGGCGACTTCGCCAAGTGCGAACCTCGCTTCAAGTTCCAAGGCCTGCCCGCCCGCATCTGCTGGTTTGGCCTTGGCGAGCGCGATCGCGCGGGTCTGCTCTTTAACGACCTCGTCGCCACCGGCAAAGTCAGCGCGCCCATCGTCATCGGTCGCGATCACCTCGACTGCGGCAGCGTCGCCAGCCCCAACCGCGAAACCGAAGCCATGAAAGACGGCAGCGACGCCATCAGCGACTGGGCCTTGCTCAACGCCATGGTCAACATCGCCGGCGGCGCGAGCTGGGTCAGCCTCCACCACGGCGGCGGCGTCGGCATCGGCTACAGCCAACACGCCGGCCAAGTCATCGTCGCCGACGGCACCCCACAAGCCGCCGCCCGCCTCAAGCGCGTCCTCACCAACGACCCCATGATGGGCGTCTTCCGCCACGCCGACGCCGGATACCCCGAAGCGCAGCAGTGCGCAGATGATCTCAACGTACCCGTGCCGATGCGGACGTGGTAAATCAGCGTGCAGCGTACAACTGACAGCGTAAAGCTGACAGAAATACCCCGCCCACCCACTCATGTCAGCTGTACGCTTCACGCTTCACGCTCATCCCTTCCCCTCGCTCGCTTGCTCGCTCGCTCGCTCATGCCCTTCCTACTTACAACCTTCGGCCTCGGCCACATGCGCATCGCCAGCGGCACCTGGGGCAGTCTGCCGCCCGTCGTGCTCGCGGGGCTGTTGTGGCTCGCGGGCATCTCTCCCGCAAGCACGCACGACTGGGGCCTCTGGGTCTTCAACGGCGTCTTCATCGCCATCCTCATCATCTTCAGTGCGGCGTGCATCGTGTGGGGCAAGCAGGCGGAAGCCAAGTGGGGCGAAGATCCCGCCGAAGTCGTCGCCGACGAAACCGCAGGCCAATGCCTGCCGCTGCTCGCGCTGCCCGCGTGCGCGTTCGCATCATGGCTCTACGCCGGCCTCACGCTCGCCGGCGCGTTCCTGCTCTTCCGCATCCTCGACATCACCAAACCCTGGCCCGCCAACGGCCTCCAATCCAAGCCGCACGGCTGGGGCATCCTGCTCGATGACCTGATCGCAGGCCTCTACGCCGCGCTCGTGCTGCAGGTGGTCGTGCGACTGACGATGGCTTGATTTGGCCCGTCTCACCCGCGCCGACCACCACCACGCCGCGCCGTTGCACGCAACGGCACAGAAATCGACCCAACGGCGCAGCGACAGACACAACGGCGCAGCGACAGACACAACGGCAGAGCGATAGCCGCAACGGCGCAGCAGCAGACACCACGCCGCGCCGCCTGACACATCGGCTGGCCGTGCGACACAACGCCCGTCAAACGGACGCAACGGCTCCGCAACGAACGCAACCGCCGCAAAATTGACGCAATGGCTGATAGATGGCCCAAGGCGGGGTCGCATTACTTCCGAAGCGTGCTATCAGCCTTGGCTCTGCAAGTCTGATGCGGACATCAAGCAACGCTCAGCATCAGGCTGCAACGCCAGCCTGATGGCACGAAGCCGTGATGCCACCTGCATGACTAATTAGTGGTTGCAGAAGCGATTATTGTTGACAAATGTGTCCGCAATGTCAATAATGAATAGTGATGGAGGCCTAGTTAGTCTCCCTCGGCAGTCGCGGCGACCCTTGACTGCTGGAATTTGGAGTGACTTGAATTGAAGGAGACAGCGATGAAGACGAATGACGCTCGGCGGATCGGACGGAATCTTGCGGTGACCCTGAAGACTCTGAGTGCTGCGGCGCTGATCGGGATCAGTCCTGCGGCCGCGCACGCCGGGCCTCCAGGTTACATCCATGCGTATGCCAACGGCAAGGTCGACAAGGGAGCGACTAGTGGCGTTCGGAGCGTTGGCACATGGAGAATTCTCGCGAATGCTTGGGATTCTGACGTGGGTTGGGACCTGCCGCCGGGCCAGAATGGTCCATACGGTCCAGTGGGGTCCTCGTACGGACCTGTGGGCGCTCTTGCGGCTGGGAGCAGTTTGAGGGCATCCTCATTGGCGGAGCTGAACACATTTTCCAGGTGGGCGGGTTTGGCGGCGCCGGGATGGGACACCGGAAACAGCTTCGCCCAAGTCAAGCATACGGCTACATTCGATCCTACTGATGCCGAAGATGCATTCGCGAACTCCTTTGTGATCGACCCCGCCTCGTACCAGGTCGGTCCAGGGGAAAACTCAACGCGGTTCTTCATCAATTTCAATGCTGGCACGAGTATTTTGGCAATCTCTGATCCCCTCTTGCCCAACGCATCTGCCAGCGCGAGACTCAGCGGCTTCATGGACACGACGCATCAGCGGGACTTGACGAACACTGACCCGTTGGGCAGACTCTTCACGTATTCTTGGTCGACCTCGTCGGACAGTCCTTCCGGCTACCAGTTCTCGTTCACGAGCAACCCCGCGCTTGGGCTTAACGATGCGACGATCATGAGCACGTTCATGAATGCAGTGCAGTTCAACCCTCTGACCGGCTACACACTTGCAACGGATGTTGCGATCGTTTCGCAGCCGATCCCGGCAACGCCCGGCTACGTCTACGACTTGGGCGGAGAGACGCAATACAACGCGGTCGGTGCCGTGCCCTCGCCCGCAGCATTTTCGCTTCTGTGCATGACCGGTCTGGCTGTGAGCACACGCCGCAGACGCGCGTGATCTCAGGCAATCAACGCTGATGATTCGCGCGACGACGGTCATGCGTGCGGCACCATGAGGAGGGAGTCCGCAGGATTCGGATGTCGTTGATCGCGCCAACTTCCCAAGCCCCGACGATGAGTCGGGGCTTGTCGTTTTGGCGGGTGGCAGTTTCAGGTTGCATCACTTCTTCGTGCCGTCATCGTCCGGCTCCGCGGCCCGCGGGTCGCTGGTCGCGTGGGAGGGCGTGCTGCGCATCGCGGGCGGTGCTGCGCTCATGTGGTACGGCATCGAGCGGGACATGGGCCACGCCGTGACCCTCGCGGGGGCAGGCGATCTGCTCATCGGCGTGATTTATCTCATCACACTGCCGCGTCATCTGGGCGTGGGCCTGTGGACCCTACTTCGTGATCAGGCGATGCGTCCGACACTCCCGCCGTAACAGCCGGCAGGTGGCACAACCTCACCATCGCCCAAGTGAAGTGCCACAGGCTGCCCCGCTCTGCGAGCTGCCTGTGTGTCTTGCCCATCCTCCACACGCGCCCAACACCCACGGGGAAGGAGGGTGCAGGGAGGAAGGGGCGCCAGCCCCGTCCTCCTTGCATCAGTCCACCAACCCGCGCACGCTCCCCAATCACCTCGCACCCACACTCTCACCACTCCCCACGTCTTGCCGCCTCTCCGCACAGCTCCTCGAACTCACTCGTCGCAATATCGACATCCACCAATGCATCACAATTGCGATGAAGTACAACATCGAGCGCCGGCACACACTTCTTGTGCAGGTGCCGCAGTGGTGTTGAACGCAACAATCTCTGTGGCATGGTGCGTTCGTCGGCCACTGCCAGAACCAGCACTGGGGTAGTACGTCGGCTGCGCAGTCGACTGAGCGTTCGCGGAGTCTGCGAGCATGATGAGCGCAGCGATAGCGGATATCTGCACGGTCTTCATGGAACCTCCAGACTAGGAACGGGAACGAGAGGCGAGGCAAATCACACCGTGTGTCGCCGCCGCCGCAGATAAGCAACAAGTCCGAGCGCGCCCGCGAACAGGGTTGCAGGCGAGGGGATGGTGGCGCGGAAGAAGCTTACTTCAAAGATGCCGGTGTCGGTGTTCAGGATTGATAACGTACCGGCAATGGTGGTTCCGTCTGCCGAGACGATCGGGTCAACGACCGCACGGAGCTGCTGCAGCGGGCCGAGCGGAATCGGCACCCCAGCGGAAAGCAAGAAATCACGTGCCAACACGACGCCCGACTGGGGCGTCCAGATGAAGCCCGTGCGACCGAAGTTGACATCCGTCATCGTTCCAGACGCGATGCCACCGTCGTCGCTGATGTGCGTTGGCGCGATCTGAACGCGATCGGCTGGAATGGCGAAGGTCGTGATGGAATTGTTGGCCCAGATCGCCAACCGAGGTCCTTCGGAACCGTAAACGGCGCCTGCCACAAGCTGTCCGTTGCGACTGATTGTGTCGGCGAACGAACGTGACGCAGATGACGGGACCGGCAACCACTCAGAGCCGATTCCGTTGCGCCAGATGGTGGCATGGGTGTTGCCGCTACGCGCGGTGTCAAGGGCAACCCCAGCCATCATGTTTGCATCATCACTCATCGCGCTCACGGAGCTTTGCAGGGGTACGGCAGACGCGGGCACTGGAGTGAAGCTCCACGTTGTGGGGCTCGTGAATCGCACGGCTCGACTGGCGAAGACATTGCCGAAGGCATCTACTGCGACCGCCGTCGCGGCGACAACGCTGCCATCGGCGCTCAGACGTGGGAAGATCATTTCCGTTCCATCGACGATCGGAAAGGTTGTGACCGCACCGCTCAGCGTGGACGTGAAGATGCGCCGCTGGCCACCGACGGGGCTGTAGTCTCCCGCGACCACCCGGCCATTTCCGGAAACGGAGAAAAGCCGGGACGAGGGCGTGGCAAACTGCGGAGGCAAGTAGTCCACGCGCGCGGTGCCGTTCCAGAACGAGCCAACTCCCGTGGAAGTGGTCGTGTGCAAACCAGTAACAACCGACCCATTCGGCGAGATATCCGTGAGATACGTCGGCCCGACCCGCGGGGAGGAATATGGCTCCAAAAACTCAAATGTCGGCTGGGCAAGAGCCGCTGTCGTGATGAGAGTCGCCGCCATCCCGCCGAGAAGTGTCGCCGCACGCATGCATGTCCCCTGTGTGGTCGTGGTCCAGATACCTCTCGAAGATACACCAACTTGCAAGGAATGCCAGAAAACTGGCGATTCCTTTACGCTTTCTTCCGCCTGCGAGGCGCGCGCCACAACCTCACCATCGCCCAAGTGAAGTGCCACAGGCTGCTGGTCTCCGCGGCCTGCCCGCGCGTCTTTCCCACCATCCACACGCGCCCGACACCCACGGGGAAGGAGGGTGCAGGGAGGAAGGGGCGCCAGCCCCGTCCTCCTTGCATCAGTCCACCAACCCACGCACGCTCCCCGCAACGAACCCACCTCACCAGCGTCACCCTACACCCACCCACACACTCTCTCCTGCTTCATGCCCACACCCACATACAGCCACCTTTGTGCGCGCGCCGCAGCAGAAATCGAAACCTTTCGGCCAGAATTTCCAACATTTTCTTCTTCAGTGCCCGCAAGAACTTAGGCCCCACACCCCCCGGATTTTCAGCAGACTTGTGCGCGCGCACCATGCCACACGGGGGTAGATGTGGAGGGCCACACAAATGCGTCTGACCGATTACGACCGCGACCTGATCAAACTCATCCAAGCCGCCAAAGGCGACATGCAAGCCGTGTCGTACGCGCGTGACTTGCGTTACTACCAGGTCCTCTGGTGGTCGCGCCAACCCCACATCGCAGAAGCTCTGGCCAAAGCACTCGCCAGCCCCCCAGAGCACACCGCGCCGCAACCCGCGCCCCAACCCACGGCACAACAACTCGCAACAAGCCAACCCGCGCCAAACCCGTCCAGCGCCAATCAGTCCCGCCCAAGCGAGCAACCCAGTTCAAGCCAACCCACGAATGCAACGGCCCCCTGCCCGGTGCCACAGCTCACGGACCTTGCACCCGCCCGCACGGTCTGCGACGGCAATCGAGCCCACGTCGCCAGCACACACCCCACCACCACTTCGCACTCCGGCACTTCGTCACTCCGTCACGTCGTGACTCCATCACTCTTCCTCGTCTTCTTCCACTTCCACCCACGGCACAATGACCGCCGTGCGGCTGAACTGTTCGCCGCGGTGCTGGGATCCATCGCGAAAGATAACAAAAGCGGCGGGCGGAAAGATCCACTTGACGAGATTGCGCGTGAGAGCCTGCGCGAGGGAAGGATTGCGGATGACGGTCGCGTTGTCCGCGCCCTTTACAAGGCGGATGACCTGGCAGTTGGCGAGCATTTTGCCGGGCGTTCTGCCGAAAGCGGCTTCGCACAGGCTGCACGCGATGACGCCGGTGCCGATGATCGCCAGCATCATCGCGTTGCCATCGCGCGTGCCCAGCAGATCGCCGATGCTGGCGGTAAGCGTGTCGAGCGGCGACTTGCCCACCAGCAACCCGCCCACGATGACAACGATGATCAGGTCCAGACTCCACGCGAGGAATCGCCGCATGGGTTCAGCGAGCGAAACGCCGGCGGGCAGCATCCACGAGCCATCTTCAAACGGCGGCCGAATGACGACCAGCGCAACCAGCCCCACCATCCACGCGAGGCTCACGGCGACAAAGGTCATGTCGGAGACAGCGACCGGCCCGACGACGCTGATAGGCCCTTTGGCCGCAAGCGAGCCGCTGGCCAGCGTGAGCGCGCTCATCGCGAAAGGAGCTTCGTTGTACCGCTTTTCAACATCCGTAAGCGTGCGCTGAAAGACCACACCCGCCCAGCCGCGCGATCCATCGGCCGCGAGAATGGGGTCCACCCCGACTTCCTGCAGCGAGCCCAGTTCGCGCCACGTTGGTTCCACACGAACAACCTCGGGCGTCTTCGAGGTGATCGTCGTGCCCGTGGGCAGCACCGCGGCGAACAGACGCATGGCATCGCCATCGCGGCTGACAAGCACAAGTTGATCACTCACATAGCCAGCTTGCAAGGCCGGGTCTTGCACGGCGAGCTCGGGCAGCGCGAGCTGCATCCAGGCTGCATCAAACTCGTGCGATGGCGCGAGCGACTGGCCCGGCGGCGGTGGCTGCGGCGGGCCGACGACTTCGGCGCCGGGGTCGCGCGTGGTGATGCGGGTGATCCACATGCGCGAGCCGATGCTGGTGCGCTCAAGCAGGCCCAGGCCACCATCGATACCCACCAGCAGCGTGCTGGCGTCGATCGCAGCATCCGCGGGCAGCGGCACGCTACGCCACGTGGCCGCATCGAGAGCAAAGAGCGAAGGCTCAGCGACATGTTCGTTGCTCAGGCCACCAGGGGTAAGCAAGGCGAACATCGTGCTGTTGTTGCCCGCCGCGGCGATGACGGTGCGGCCCGCGGGCAAATTGGGCTGCGAGGCGGGGCGAGCAAGCGGCGTGGTGGTCCAGCGTTCGCCCGTCCACTCGGCGCGGATGGAAACCACGCGCGTGGGCTGCGCGGGAGCGGGTGGGAAATTCTCCACCGGCTTGCCCTCGGGCGTTTCAAAGAACAGGAAGAGTTCGTCACGCAAAGCAGCCGCGCGATCGGGCGCGACGCGCAGCATGGGATACGCAAGACGCGCGGTGGGCACGCCGGTTTCGCTCACGCGGGCGGTGTTACTGCGGTCGTTGGCCACCGGCGGCGGCAGATGCAGCACGTTGATGGGCGTGACATCGCGCGCGATGATCCACATGTGCGCGCGGTGAGGACCCGACTGCACGCTGGTGACGACGATGGGCGTCTGCGCGACAGCCACAACGCTGAGAGCCAGCGAGACCAGCCACGCCAACAACACCATGAACCGTTCCAACCTCAAGGCTTGCTGCTCCCGCCCGCGTTCCAGCTCCCGGCACTCGCAGCGTCGATGTCGATGACTTCGCCCGCGCCGCTTGCGCTCAGCACCGCGTCAAACTGGAACTGCTTTTCGCGAATGCGCAGGCCTGGATTCTCCGGCTTGGTGATGAACAGCTCGATGAAGCTGTCGCCCTGCGGGGTTGCACCGGGGACGACCGCTCGCACGCGGCCCGGTACGCGGGCGGGGCTGATGCCTTTGCCCGTCACGGGCACATCTTTGTAGTTCGTGGTTTCGGCCCACACGGCGATCTTGCCAGCGCGATCGCGCAGCCAGACGGCGGCGGGCTCGAGCGTGGTTGCATCAAGCAGTAGCTCGCGCGTGCCCCATCGCGCGGCGGCGATGACGCGCACGTACGGCCCCCACCACGACAGCTTGGCGTTGCTGGGCAGCGGCGTGATGGCCATGAGATCAAGCAAGTCGAGCGGATGAATCGGGAGGCCCAGCGAGCGCGCTTTGGCGAGCGTGGCCTGCGTCATTTCGCCCTTGTAGGCTGTGGGCTGGTCGCCCATGGCGATGAACCAGTACTGACCGCTGCCGCTGCCCATGTAGAAGACGGTTTGCTGCACCTTGTCCATGCGCAGCGAGACGCGGTCGGGCTGGATGAGCTGGAGGTTGCCGTCGAGCTGGTCTTTGGTGCGCTGATCGGTGACGCGGCCTTGCTCGTCGAGTGTGGGAATATCGAGCACGGCGGAGATGGGCGTGCGCAGGCGCGACATGTCAGCGACGCGGCGGTTGTACGCGGTGATGACATCGGCGGCGTTGGGCAGCGCAGCGCGGTTGGCGGGCGGCGTGCTTGCAGGATCGAAGATGGGCTTGGGCGAAACGGGCGTTGCGCAGCCGGTGAGCAGCAGGCAACTGGCCAGCAGCATGCACGCGTGCGTGCGAAGGTGCGTGAATGGACGCGAGCGCGGCGCGGTCATGCCTTGGCTTCCGCAGCGGCGCTGATGGGGGCACCGGGCTCTGACTTGGTTTCGGTCTTGTCGGCCGCGGCGTTGGCGTCGGTGTCCATGAGCTGGGCGAGTTGTTCCATCGCGTCGGCGATGGACATGTCGTCGAGGCCGGGGTCGATTACTTCGCTCGGTGGGCCCTTGTCGGCGGTTTCGCCTCGGCGGTAGATGCTCATGATCGTGCCGTCTTTGGTGCGTTTGGTGCCGACGACACGGATCAGGCGGCGGCGAATGAGAAGCAGCGCGAGCATGTAGCGGAAGCGGATCTGCTTGGTGTCGGTGGTGCCGCTGAGGTTGTCGAAGAGTTCGAGCAGTTCAGCGTCGTCGAGCAAGTTTTTCTTGGCTTGCGGGTTGGGATGGAAGTGACTCTTCCAGAAGCCCACCACCGCTGCGGGCGCGGGTGGGCGGGCACCGGCGTTCCAGGCGTCGACGCTGTAGTCGACGCGGGTGAGGCCGCTGGCGGGCGACTCGACCAACGCTGCGACGAAGACCTCATTGGGCGTGAAGGCTCGCTGCGTTGCTGCACACATGCCCGAGGCCCGTGAAACCGAATATGCCGTCCCTAGCACTGCCATGCGAGAGCGTAGTGCGGGTGCGGGGAGAGAGGGAGCGGAGAACGGAGAGCGGAGAGCGGGGAAAAGAAAACACGCCGGGCTTTTGGGGCTCGGCGTGCGGGGAGTGTGATTGGGCGTGATTGGGGCTCGTGCGGGCTTAGGCTCGCGTGGCCTTGTTGATGACGACGGGCTTGACGGGGACGTCGCCCATGCCGCCGTATTGGCCGGTGCGGACGGCCTTGATCTGGTCGACGACTTCGGTGCCTTTGATCACTTTGCCGAAGACGGCGTAGGCGCCGCCATCTTGCTGTTCGCGATCGAGGAAGTCATTGTCCTGCACGTTGATGAAGAACTGGCAGGTCGCGCTGTCGACGGTGCTGGGGTTGGGCTTGCGATCACCCAGGCGGGCCATGGCGACCGTGTACTTCTTGTTCTTGAGGCCGTTGCGCCATTCGTTCTTGATGGGCTTGCCGGTGGGCTTCTGGTCCATCTTGGCGGTGAAGCCGCCGCCTTGGATCATGAAGTTCTCGATGACGCGGTGGAAGATGGTGCCGTCGTAGTGGCCGCTGTCGACGTAAGAGAGGAAGTTGGCGGTGCTGACGGGAGCGGCGACTTCGTCGAGTTCGAGGACGATTTGGCCGAGGGAGGTGTCGAGGTTGATGAGGGTGGGCATAGAAAAGAGTGCCTGAGTGCGGAGTGCCTGAGTGCTGTGCGAAAACAGAGTACCGAAGTACCGGAGAGACGGAGTACCGGAGGAAAGACAGTCAGTGGATCGCGGTGATTACTGGGGCTTCTTGTCGGCGGGCTTTTCTTCCGTGGGCGCGGCGTCGACGGGCTTGATTTCCTTGCCGGCATTCACTTTGCTGTCGGCCTCGTCCCTGGTCATGCGCTTGGCAGCGGTGATGACGGGGAGGTCGTTGGGTACGTCGGGCATGCGGGCCTTGACGCCCGTGGGCAGGTTGCGGATCTTGTCGACGACTTCCATGCCTGCGATGACTTTGCCGAAGACGGCGTAGCCCGCGCCGCCGGTCATGGGGCTGCCGTTGTCGAGGTTGGGGTTGTCGACGACGTTGATGAAGAACTGGGCGGTGGCGCTGTCGGGCGTGTTGAGGCGGGCCATGGCGATCGAGCCGCGAACGTTCTTGAGGCCGTTCTTGAACTCGTTCTTGATGGGCTCGCCGGTCTGCTTCTGGTTCATTTCCTTGTCGAAGCCGCCGCCTTGGATCATGAAGGTGGGGATGACGCGGTGGAAGACGGTGCCGTTGTAGAAGCCCTTGTCGACGTATGAGACGAAGTTGGCGACGGTGATGGGCGCCTTCTCGGCGTTGAGCTCGAGGACGATGTCGCCCTGGGTGGTGGAAAGCTGGACGTACTCAAGCTTGGCAGCTTCGGCCTTGGCGGGGGCAGGTTCGGTCTTGGCGGGCTCGACCTTCGCCGGTTCGGTCTTGGGCTCGGTGGCGGGGGTTGAGGACTGCGCCCAGACTGAGGCAGCCAAGGAACCGACCACGCCGAGGACCAACAACGCCTTCATGCTCTTCCGCATGGACTTTCTCCGTATCGATTGGCGATCGCGCATCGCCAGAGGTGACACTGCGTCAGACGCCCGGCACCGCTGCCGGGTTCGCCCGGTAAGCATTGCAAGCCGCACGAGAGAGGACTTGCAGGGGAAACGAAAAACCCCGGGACTTTATCCCGGGGTTTTTGAGACGTGGAGGCAAGGGGACTCGAACCCCTGACCTCATCCATGCCATGGATGCGCTCTACCAAAACTGAGCTATGCCCCCATTAATAACGAGGGATTCCACGTTGTGCCGCAGGTCGGGGGACTTGCGGGGAGGGATAGTAGAGGGCTCGGGCGGCCGGGGCAAGCCCGATTCTGTTGGTGGATAAAGCCGGTTTGCTTTGGGGGTACCGGGTTTCTACGTTCCGCCATGCCCAGTCCCGCCAGTTTCGCCCCTGCCCTTGCCGCTTCGATCGCCCGCACGCAGTCGGTCGTTTGCGTCGGGCTTGATCCTGTCGTGAGCCAGTTGCCGCAGGCGGTGACGGCGCTGCATCATGAGCCGATTGCGGCGATGCGGGCGTTTTGCTTTGGGATCATCGATGCGACGCGCGAGGTGTGCCCGGTGGTCAAGCCGCAGGCAGCGTGCTTTGAGCGGTTTGGTTCGCGCGGGGTGGCGGTGCTGGAGGAAGTGTGTGCGCATGCACGCAGCGCGGGCATGATTGTGCTGCTGGATGCGAAGCGCGGGGATATTGGGATTTCCGCCGAGCACTACGCGGCGGCGGCGGTGCATACGGGGGCGCATGCGATCACGGTGAATGGATACCTGGGGCCGAGCACGATTGAGCCGTACTTGGCTGCGGGGCTGGGCGTGTTTGCGCTGGTGCGAACGAGCAACCCGGATAGTGACAGCGTGCAGTCGCTCGCGCTGCGTGATGAACGCACGGTGGCGGAGATGATGGCGGATCATGTGGCCACACTTGGTGCGAAGCACATGGCGGAAGGCTTGAGCAACTTGGGCGCGGTGGTTGGAGCGACCAAGAGTGCGGATGCGCGGGCACTGCGGGCGCGGATGCGCGATCAGGTGTTTTTGATTCCCGGGTACGGTGCGCAGGGCGGCACGGCGAAGGACATCGCGGAGATGCGGCGCGGTGGTGCGAAGGGACTGGCGGACGCGGGCGTGCTGGTGAACGCGTCGCGGAGCATCATTTATGCGAAGGGCGAGGGGGACTGGAAGGCAAACGCCCGCAACGCGGCTGAAGCGATGCGGACGGAGTTGAACGCAGTTCTACTTGGCTGATGTGTTTTGGCTGATGCGTTTTGGCTGATGCGTTTGGGAGGAGACTGAGCGTTACTTCGCGATCAACGCAGCTTCGAGTCGGTCGAGGCGGGCCTTGAGGTTCTCAATTTCGGCTTGCTTGGCGGCGAGTTCGCGGTCTTTTTCCGTACGAAGATCACGCAGCGCTTCGACCATGAGGGCGGTGGTTGACCGCTCGGTGACGAAGCGGGTGCCGTGCTCATCGCGTGAGATCCAGTCGGGGAAGACACGTTCGACTTCGTCGGCCATGAGGCCGATCTGGCGGCCTGGGAGTGCGACGCCTTGCTCGATCAAGTCGGCGTTGTATTCGTAGGAGTAGCCTCGCAAGTTCAGGAGGCGATCAAGCGTGTTGCTGAGGAGCGCGATGTCGTGCTTGGCGCGGGGATCGCTGAGGACGCTCCACGAGCCGCCGCCGGGTTTGAGGGCGGTGCCGTTAGAGAGGAAGACGAATTGGGGCGTGAAGGTGCCGGCATTGTCGCGGATGCCGAACTGAAAGCCGTCTTGGGCGGAAGGGACATCGCCAGCGCAGAAGCGGAGGAAGCTGACGTCGGGAGCGGGGTTGTAGCGGAAGATACCGACGGGGTCGGTGCCTTCCACGCTGCCGCCGATCTGCGGGGAGAAGGGACCGAAGGCGATGCCGACGGCGCTATCAGGTTGACCGGACTCGATGAGCAAGCCGCTGGCAACTTGAGCGCCAACGCCCGGCCGAACGAAGTTGGTGCCGACGACGACAGGTGCGCTGCCGCCAGCGTTAAGGAAGAGCGGCGAAGCGTTGCCGTTGCTGCGAGCGAGAATTTGGGTGCTGTCGAATGCGACGTTGAGGCCGTTAGTCGGACCAAGCGTGAGGAAGGCGTTGGGAATGAGCGAGAACGATGCGCTGCTGCCGGATTGGATTTGCATGGTGCTTTGCGGCGTACTGGTGCCGACACCAACGCGGCCTGAAGCGTCGGTGGTGACGGCGTTGAATGGCGAACCGTCAGAGGCGGACAGCGAATTTGCGGTGATGGCGTATGTGCTTTGCGGCGTGGGCGCGATGCGCTGTCGAGGCGTGAGTGTTACGAAGTTGCCTGAGCCGCTGGGTACGCGTACGGCGACTTCGAGGTAAAGGGCGTTCGTTCGCCTTGCGGCGTCAACCATGGGAACATCGAGACTAAACAGGCCGTTGACGGCTTGGACGCCGGCCGCGACGAGCGGCGGACCGATGGCGCTGCCCTGCACGGCACTGACCGGGTCAGTCCAGAACTGATAGCGCACGTCGATGGGGCCGCTGACGGGGGCACCGTTGTTTTCGAGGCGGCCCTGGTAGGTGAAGGCGGTGTCGATGGGACCCTGGGCGACAGTTGCTGCGGCGTTGAACTCGAGGGACCACGACTGGATCGAGCCACTGTCAAGACCAGCATCGTCGAGGACGAAGAGGGACCAAGCTCCGTTGGCGTTGGTACCTATCAGTGATGTGAAACTTGTCTGCGCATTTCCGGTTGGGGCTGGAGCGGCGAATAGATCACTGCCTTCAAGATCGGTGCATGCGTAGGTTCCGGACGCGATCAGGCCGCTCGGGACTTGTGGAAAGCCATCGGCAAAGGTGAGATTCACGTTTGTAATGTCGCTGCTACTGCCGGCGTCAGACATGAGAATGAAGCTCTGACCGCCAGGGGCGACGAGCATCATGTCGATGTCGGAGGGGAAGGTGTGTGAGAGGCCGTTGATGCGCACACTGAGACGCGCGATGCCGGTGGGTCCGTTGGTGACGTTGATGACGCTGGGGTACGGATTGGCAGGCCCGCTGACGTTGATGGTGATGGCGCCGGAGGACGTGTAGACCTGCGCAGAGGCGAGGCCCGCGAAAGCGGCGAGGTTGGCGAGTAGAGAGAACGTGAGGTGCTTGAGGCGCGCGTGCATGGGTGTGCTCCGTTTCTTGCCGCGCGGATGCGCGGCGGTGTCGGAACACTGAGCGATAAAGCGCGGGCCAGCCCTTTACGACGTGAAAAGAATAACGCCGGCGTGCAGACCGGCGTTGTTTGGCTCATGGATGGGTGAGGATCAATCAGCCGCAGGTGCCTCCGGCGAGGACGGTGAAGAAGTCGATGATGTCCTGGTCTTCGGGATAGACGCCGTTGTTGTTGAAGTCGATGTCGCCGCAGGTTGGGCAGGTGTCGCCGGCGAGGGCGCTGAAGAAGTCGGTGACGTCTTGGTCTTCGGGGAAGACGTCGTTGCGGTTGAAGTCGATGGAGTCGCAGGGACCTGCGCCGAAGTCGGGGCGGGTTGCACCGCTAAACCCTGTGGCGACGGTGGCGCTCGTGACGGAGGAACCTTGCACGGCGGGATTGGTGGTGCCGGGCGCGTCGTTGAATGTAACGAGGATGAGCGTGTCGGCGTCGAGGACCGGCTCGAGCGATGGGGCGGCGAAGCCAGTGAGCGGGTAGCGCGCCGTGGAGGAGACGCGCAGCCAATCGATGTAGCCGATGAACGACTGGTGGAGCAGGTTCTGAAACTGGTAGCGGAACGCGCCGATGGTCATCGCGCTGCTTGAGGAGTTGCCGCCTGAGCAGGTTGCGGGGCGTTGGTCGACAAGCGCGCCGTTCACGAAGAGGTTGTATGTATTGCCACTGCGCATGTATGCGATGTGGTGCCACTGAGAGAGCGCGAGCGGGCCGGCGCTGGCGCGCGAGGCGTCGCAACTGTTGTTCCAGTTGCCGCCGGTTGTTTGCGATGCGTTGGCGATGAGCCACTTGTCTTCGACAGCGTCGAACTGCTCCGCGAAGATGCGGCCGGTCTGGCCGGGTGTTTGGATGGTGGGAAAGACGAAGGCTTCGATGGTGTGTGTGGAGCCGAGCGTGGTGTTGCCGATGACGCGGATGGTGTCGGTGGGTTGATCGAAGTGGGCGATTTGGGCGTGGGATGCGGCGGTGGTGAGCGCGATGGCAATCACGGCGCTCAGGCTGTTTGTGTGTGGCATGCGTGTTCTCTTTGAGATCGTTTCGCGGCGGACGAACGGAGCTTCTTGCACATGCGAGCGAGCGAGAGATGTGGGACAGGGATTTGTGGAATTGCCGGGCGTGTGGCGGCGATCGCATAGAATCATGTGACTCTCTCGCCCATCACGAAACTCCAGCCCGCCCGGCGCGTGTCGCGCCGCACTGCCCGTGGACTTGCGTCACGCGCGGCCAGTCAGGAGTTTCCATCATGACAACGCCACTTACTGCTGCGCAGCTCGATCCTTTGGCGGCGCTTGCTCCTGCACTCGGAGATGCGTCGGCGACATCGGCACACCATATGGACAACTCGCGGCAGATGACGGGCTCAAAGGAGTCCAACTCGTCGGCGATTGATTCAACGAGCTGCGAGGGCCGGCCCAGTGATCCGATGTCGGGGCCGGGCACGCTGCGTGTGGAGCTGCTCGCGATGGTCGCGATCATCGTCGTGGCGGGTGCCATCGCAGCGATGTGGGGCGGGTGGGGAGCGGGGCTGTTGGTATGGACAATCGGCCCCATCGCGCTGGCGGTGAACCCGGTAATGTGGGCGGGCTTCAGTCGCGTGCGCGATCGCGAGGATGTGCTGCAAGCGCGACATGACGTGGGCGAGAAGCCGCGGCGCACGCCGAGCAAGTGGTGGTGAGTGTGAGTTGTGCGATTGGCGGGCGCAGCGTGGGAAGACGCAGCGCGGGCGATCACATCGGCTTCTTGCCAATGGTCTGGTCGAAGACTTGGAGCAGCTTCTCCTTGTCAAAGACCATTTCGGCGCGGGTCATGCCGACGATGTCGTACTCGGGGGTGAGTTCGATGGCGTCGACCGGGCAGGCCTCTTCGCACATGCCGCAGTAGATGCAGCGAAGTTCGTCGATCTCGAACTTGACGGGGTACTTCTCGCGGTCGTCCCAGGGGCTTTCGCCCGCGGTGATGTGGATGCAGCGGGCGGGGCAGATGGTCGGGCACATCATGCACGCGACGCACTTGACGCGGCCTTGCTCGTCGCGGTTGAGGCGGTGCACGCCGCGGAAGTTGCCTTTGAACAGGCCGCCTTGCTCCACCGGCATGTCTTCGCGACGCTGCTCGGGATACTGCATGGTGCGGCTGGTCTTGCCTTGGCCGAAGCTGGTGAAGAAGTGCCGCATGGTGACGGCGAAGCCCTTGACGACTTCGGGCACGTAGACGCTCTCGAGCCGGTTGAGCGGCGCGGGCGAGATGTGGATGACGTCCTTGGGGTCAATCGGGGAGGGGGGCATGCGGGGGGATAGTAGAAAGCGATAAAGTGAAAAGCGAAAAGCGAAAATGAGAGCTGGCCGTGGGATTCCCCACCACTGCCCGCACGCCCCCCACCGCCCCCATCGCCCCCATCGCCCCCACTACCAACGTGTCCTCACCATTTTCACTTTTTGCTGTATCGCTTTATCACCTTCGCTCCGTCTGGCTTTCGCTACCCTTGGCCATGCACACCCGCCGTGAAACACTGTCGCTGCTTCCGCTTGCTGGCCTTGCTATCGCTGCCGCTCCGCTGGCTGCCCACGCCGCGCAAGATCTTCCTACGCGCACTTCGGCTGCGCCCAAGCCGCTCTTTGACATCGGCGGCTTTGACGCTGCCAAGGGTGAGTACGTGCTGGCCCCGCTGCCCTACAAGCCCGAGCAGCTTGAGCCGCACATTGACAAGCAGACGATGGAAATTCACCACGGCCGCCACCACGCCGCGTATGTGACGGGCGCGAACCGCGCGATGAAGGAACTGGCCGGCATCCGCGAAGGCGGCGACGCTGGGCTTGTGCGGCACTGGGCCCGCGAGCTTTCCTTTCACTTGGGCGGGCACGTCAATCACACGCTCTTTTGGAACATGATGGCTCCTGCTGGGCAGGGCGGCGGCGGTGAACCCAGCGGCGAACTCGCCGCCGCGATCACGCGTGACTTCGGCAGCCTCGAAAAGTTCTGGGCCCACTTCGAAGCCAACGCCACGCAAGTGGAAGGCGGCGGTTGGGGCTGGCTCATCTTTGATCGCGTCTCGCAGCGCCTCATGCTCATCCAAATGGAAAGCCAGCAAGACCGCTTCGTCACCGGCGCCGTGCCCATCCTCGGCATCGACGTGTGGGAACACGCGTACTACCTCAAGTACCAGAACAAGCGCAGCGACTACGTGAAGGCGTTCCGTAGCGTGGTGCACTGGAAGTTCTGTGAGTGGATGTTTGAGCAGGGGAGTAAGTGAGTAGGCACGAAGGCACGGGGGCACGAAGGCACGGAGTGAGAAGGCGCGGCATTCGTTTTTCATGCGCGGGTGCGTCATGGGCTTTTTGCCGCTGAGGGTGAAAGCTGGTACGCTTGTGTGCGCATGAGCCAGTTTCCGCCACCGGTTCCGCCTAATCCGCCGTCTTCATTCAACTCCGCTGCAGCGCCTTCTGCCGTGTTCGACGATTCGTCGAGCAGCGACGCTGTGTTGCCCGAGAAGCCGCAGACGCGATTGGTGGGCGCGGGGATCGTGACCGATGCGTGGCGATTGATGGCTGCCAACTACGGGCTGCTGCTGGGCGTGGTCGCCGTGTGGGCTGGCATCGCCATCGCATCCGCTCTTGTCTCGCTCGCACTCGAGCAGATGCACGCCCTCCTGTCCAGCGCATGGGAGCTGCTGACGTTCTTCCTGCTCGATGTGCCGCTGCTTGCGGGTGTCGTCATGATCGGCGTGCGGCTGGCGCGGGGCGAGCGGCCCGCCTTCGATGCCATGTTTGATGGCTTCCGCGCGTACGGGCCTGTGGTGCTGATCGGCTTCGTGAGGCAACTGATCATCTCGGCGGGCCTCGCGGTCGTTGTCGTTCCCGTCGTCGGCCTTCTCCTGCTTACGGGCTTTAGCCGTGGGCAACTCCCACTCGTGATGGTCTTGGGCATGTCGATCGCCCTCCTCGCCGCTATGGGCATCTATCTGTTTCTCGCGGCCCGGCTCTTTTTCGCCGATGTGATGTACCTCGATCAGACCGGCCCCAGGCCCCGCCCGATGGATGCAATCCGGCTGAGCTGGCGCATCACCGGCCCGGTCACGTTCACCCTCGTGCTGCTGGGCCTGCTGGGCAGCCTCATTGCCCTGGGCACCACGCTGCTGCTCATCATCGGCCTGTTTCTGCTGGGCGCGCCGCTGCTGATTGCGATGTTCGGCATCACCGTGCGGCGCATGATCGAAAGCCTAGACCGGCCGGTGTGCAATCACTGCGGCTTTGATACCTCTGCCACCACGCAGCCACGCTGCCCGGAGTGTGGACGCGGGGCGTGGCGGTACACGCGTGTGGTGCCGCAGGGAGTGGCCACGATGCCGCCGCCGGTGGTGGCGGGGTGAGTGCGGCAAGTGCACGGGCACAGCGGCAACCTCGCGCGGGAAGAACAAGGTGGACCGACGCCGGGAGTGTCAGAGACGCGCGGGCTGCCGCCCTTCCCCGGCATCCCATCCTGCGTGAGCGACACACGCCCAATGGGACGCAAGAAGCGTTAGAGCAAGCGGCCTGTGGCACGGATCACGGAGCACGGCTGCGAACTGAAGTCGCGCCATCCACCGGGCAACCCAACCTTCAGTTAGTATGAATCGTCCTCGTCCGAGGTCCATTCTCCGTCGTCGACACTATCGAGTTCTTCTTCCATTTCGTCGTCGGCATCTTCGTCGTCCTCGCTCGATTGAACGTCGTCATCGAGCTCGTGCTCATCAACCTGCTCGTCGTCGTTAACAAAGTCATCGATTCCGAAGGGTGACCCCTCTTCCGGATCGTCATCCTCTCTATCGACGTCGAAGTATCCCTCAGCTTCTTGTTCCTCGCACCACTTTTCGTAAGCCTCCTCCGCCGCGGCCTCCTCGCACACCTGCTTGTCGTACTCTTCCATTGAAGCTTCGATCTCGGCTACCTCTTCAGGAAGTAAATTCGCCCAATAACGGTTACAGACGTTGCGATCCCAAAGGAGTTCCGCCCATGTCTCGGGTAGTCTCTTTTTATTGGCTGCGGCGACAAAGTGTTCCTGTTCAGGCGTCTCTGCGCTCAACTGCCTATTCGCAAGCGCGAGCATCCATGCGCCCCAACGTCTCAGAAAGTCAAGCTCCTCAGGAGTGAACGCCCCCTCCAGTTCCGGATCAGTCGGAATCTCAAACGGCGCACAGTAGTACGCAAGGTGCTTCACCCGCCAGTCATCCAATGGTTCATCTGACACTCAACACCTCGATCTGCGTGCGTTTAAGGAATAGGAACTTGTCTTGGTCGCATACGGGTGGCGAACTGTAGCGGCGAGTCAATCTGCCTAGCAGCTATGGCTACTGGCACAACTATCACGTAGCCAAACTACCGCGTCCCTTCGGACGCCTCGCCGTTACAAGCAGCCTGATCTAACCCCCTGGTGGTCCTCGCTGGAACTCGGGTTCGTTGGCTTTCTACAAATGCCGAATCACGAATGCCGAATGCCGCGGCGTGTCACGACCAACCACACCTGGCGGCAGGAGCGATGTGTAGAAGATGGAAGGGCTCGGCACGGAGTGCCGAGGTACCCCGGAAGCTGTCTTCCTGTCTTTCTTCTTGTTCTTTGCGTCTTTGTGGTGAACCGGTCTTTGCGTTGATCTGCCTTCAGCGTTCACGCAAGCACGCGGCGGATGCGGGTGAGCGTGCTGTCGCGGCCGATGAGTTCGAGGGTTTCGCTCATGCCGGGGCTGACGCCGGTGCCGGTGAGGGCGACGCGGAGGGCCTGGGCGATGGGGCCGGGGTTGGCGAGGTTTTTGTCTTTGGCGAACTGCTCCATGGCGGCGTGGAGGGCGTGGCCTTGCCAGGTTGATTGCTGCTCCAAGATGGGCAGGAATTCGCGCAGCAGCGTGAGGCCTTGCTGGTTGTTTGCGAGCAGGTTCTTCTCGCGGGCGGCGGCGTCGATGGTGATGTCATTGTCAGCGAGCAAGGCGAACTTGCTGGACTTGATGGCATCGCGGAAGGTTTTGGCGCGCGACTTGACGGCGCGGGCGAGGGTGACCAGTCGCGGCGAGAACGTGGCGGGATTGGCTGCGCTGGCGCGGAACTTCTCGATGAGTGTGCGCACGTCGACGTTCGCAGCCGCGTTTGCGGCGTCGGTCGAGGCGGCTTCTTCGAGGCACCAGTTCCACCAGCGCTGGGCGAACTGCTCGTCGGTCATTTGGGCGAGGTAGTCGGCGTTGAAGGAGAGGAGTTTGGCGCGGTCGAACTTGCTGTTGGTCTTGCCGATGCGGTCGAGCGTGAAGAGTTCGCCGATTTCGCGCAGCGTGAACTTCTCGCGATCTTTGCCATCGGGCAGTTTGAGGCCGGGATTCCAGCCCAGGAGCGCGACGTAGCAGAGGATGGCTTCGGGCAGGTAGCCGCTGCTGCGGAAGTCGGCGACTTCGATTTCGGGGAGCGTGATCTTGAGGAAACTCGCGATGGCCTGCGCGGTGTCGATGCTGTCATTCTCAGCGGCGAGGAAGTCTTTGATGGTCTTCTCATCGAGCTTGGTCGCGGCGCAGACGCTAGCGATGTAGTCGGGGCCGTTCTTGGCGATAGCATCTTTGAGAGCCTTGCGCGCGGTCTTGGCTTTGTCGCGCTTGCTCATTTTGGTGCCGTCGACATTGAAGATGAGCGGCATGTGCGCGTACGCGGGCGTGCGGAAGCCCAGGGCCTTTTGCAACGCCACGTGACGCGGCGTGTTGGCGAGGTGCTCCTGCGCTCGCAGCACGTGCGTGACGCCCATGGCTTCGTCATCGCAAACCACTGCGAAGTGATACGTGGGCAGGCCGTCTTGCTTGCGGATGACGAAGTCATCGAGCTCGCCCGCGGCGATCTTGACATCGCCCAGCACATCATCGCGCACGACGATGGCTTCGGCGGGCGCGAAGAACCGCACCACGTGCGGCTCGCCGCTTTGCATGCGGCGGATGCGCTCGGCGATGTCGGGAATCTTGTTGTAACTCGCGCGGTCGTAGCGATAGGTTTGCTTGGCGGCGACGGCGACTTTGCGCGCGGCTTCGAGCTCTTCGCTGGTTTCGAAGGCGGGGTAGGCCTTGCCTTGCTCGACCAGTCGCATGATGGCGGCGTTGTAATTTGCGAGCCGCTGGGCCTGGAAGAAGGGGCCGACGCCGCGGGGGTCGCCGCCAATGGTGCGCGTGATGCCGCTGTCGGTGTACTTGAGCGTGGGGCCTTCGTCCCAGTCGATGCCGAGCCACGCGAGATCTTCCATGATGCCGCGAGCGGATTCATCGCTGCTGCGGGCGGCGTCGGTGTCTTCGATGCGGAGGAGGAACTTGCCGGGCTCGCTCCCCCCACCACCGCCGTTTCGCTTGGCGAAGGCCCAGGAGAAGAGCGCGGTGCGTGCGCCGCCGATGTGGAGGTGGCCGGTGGGACTGGGAGCAAAACGCGTGACGTGCGAGAGAGCCATAAGGGAGCAACGGTACGCGCGCGTTGCGGGCTGTTGGCAGCGGGGAATGTGCGGCTGGGGCGTTGACGGCAGGATCAGCGGCGGCGGCGGCGTGCTGCGAAGACGGCACACGTCAGCAGGCCGCACGCGGACGCGGGGGCGGGGATGACTGTTGCGCTGAAGCGGAAGTCATCGGTGAATGCGGTGGCGGCGGGCTGGCCGAGCGTCTGGCCGCGGATGTCGCCTGAGAGTGTGAAGCGGAACGTGTGATTCTGGTTGGCGGGGAGCAGGTGATCAAACGCGTAGAAGTACGTGTTGGACCCGGGCGTGATGGCGTAGGGCTGGAACTGCAGAATCTGCAGCACACCCTGCGAGATGATGCGAAGCTCGAGCACGCCGCTTGTCACGGTGTTGTCGCTCGCGCTGAGGTTGACAGTTCGGACGATCCGAAATGCAGTGAGCGTGTCTTGATCCGTGCGCAGGCTGAACTCGGTGACGCTCTCGTATGTTGCGAGCGGCTCGAGTGGCGATTGGGTTGCGGGCGTGGAAACCAATCCGGTGTTGGTGTACACGCCGCTGAACGCCCAAGGCTGCACCGAGAAGGATCCAAGCTGCGAGGTGAGCGATGGTGCAACGCCCGGCGTGCCGAGTGTGAAGATGGATGAGTTGGGTGATTCGAGCAGCGAGCCTGCGCTGCCCAGGCGCGCTCGCAGGCGCGTGGATGAGACGGAAGCATCGACGAAGCCGGCGAACACCGGCGATGCGAGGCAGAGCGATGCGGCGGCGACTGCGATCAGGCAATGAGTCTTCATGGGCCCCTTTTCGTGAACAGTGATGTGTGCGTGGAAGACGTGGTGGGCGCGTGCACGCTTGTGTCAGGCGTGCTGGCGGCGGCGGCGTGTGGTGAAGAGTGCCGCGAGCCCCATGGTGGCGAGTGCGCCGGGCGTGGGAACGATGACGCGCAGGAAGTAATCGGAGAAGGCGCTGCCGTTGGTGGGAAGGAACCCGCCCACGTACCCCGCCCACACGTGCTGCGAAATGGTGTACTGACCCGCAGCGAGAAAGAACTCAAGCGGCCGCGGCTCGCCAACACCGATCACTGCCACCTGCACGTTGTTTGCGTTGAACACGCGGGTTGTTCCCGAGTCGAAGAACCAGTTGGAAGGATTCGACGAGCCCCGCAGAAGCCGGGTTTCCAGCGAGATTCTGGAAGCTTGCTGCAGCGTGAATGTCATGTTGATCCGGATCGAGGACTGGCCACCCGCGGAGTCGTAGTCTGCGGCGGGAATGTTGATCCGCGTGGCCGAGTACTCAGCACGGGCGAACAGACTGAAGGAGTTGGGCGTGAACTCGGCCGCGCCGCGGGCAAAGTAGGTATTGCTGATGGTGGCCTCGACCGTGCCTGGGTCGGGCGAAAGCGAGCCGACATACGTGATGACTTGCGTCATGGGGCCGAAGGTCTGATCGAAGTTGGAGCCAGCGGTCGGGTTGAATGTCTGCGTGCCGCCGAAGGCTGCGGACGCGGGGAAAATGAACTGCTGGGAGTCGATCACCAGCACGGCGTGAGCGGCGGAGGTTGCGAGAAGCAGCGTTGCAGTTGCGGACGCTGCGGCGATCATGTGTTGGCCACGCATGCGGACCCCTTTGGCAAATGACATCACCCGCGGCAGACCGCCGCAGTGCAGCAAATATGACACAAACGGGGCAGTGTGCCAGTAAAGCGGAGAGTTTTCTTTTGCACGCGGGAGCTGCGCGGCGGCGAGACAAAATATGCGAACCGCTTACAAACCTTGCGTGTTTCTCGTACAAACCTCTTCACAGCGGGGCAATTCAAGATAGACTGGTCTCATGCTTGTTCCCCGAGTTCATTCTGGCACCTGAGGTGGCGGGCCCACGCGTTTCGTGCGGCCCGCACTTGTGGAACAACCATCTTTACGGAGACAACCCATGCCCAGCCGCAACGCCAGCGATATTCGCAACATCCTTCTGTGCGGGAGCGGCGGCGGCGGAAAGACCACGCTGTGCGAACGCCTGCTGTTCGCGACGGGCGCGATCAAACGCATGGGGAGTGTCGCGGAAGGGACGACTGTCAGCGACTGGAGTGATGACGAGAAGCATCACAAGCACTCGCTGCAGCCAAGTCTCGTCCACTTTGAGTACGAGGGGCATCTGGTCAATCTGATCGATACGCCAGGCAAGGTTGATTTTGTCGGCCATGCCATCGCGTGCTTTCCCGCGTGTGAGACCATCGCGGTGGTGATCGATGCGACGCGCGGCATTGACAGCATGGCGCGGCGCATGATGGGCGTGGCGGAACAACGCAAGATTCCGCGGATGCTGATTGTCAACAAGATGGATGAGGCGAGCACGAGCCAACTTGAAGCGCTCACGGATCAACTGCGCGAGACGTTTGGGAACATCTGCCTACCGATCAATCTGCCGCGCAATGCGCGGGGCGATGTGATCAATGTGTTTGAGCATGACGGCAAGGATGGCAAGGGTGACAACGCTGATTTTTCGAGCGTGCACGAAGCGCACAAAAAAATCGTCGAGCAGGTCATTGAGGTAGATGACGAACTGACGATGCAGTATCTTGAGACGGGTGATGGACATTTTGATCCGGACAAGCTGCACGCGGCGTTTGAGAAGTGCCTGGGCGATGCGCATCTGGTGCCGATCTGCTTTGTGAGCGCCAAGAGCGGCGTGGGTGTGGATGACCTGCTGCACATCTTCGCGAGTTTGTGCCCCAGCCCGCTGGAAGTGAACCCGCCGGAGTTTGTCATTCGTGAGAAGGAAGACAGCGACGAAGTGGAGTGGCACGCCAAGCCTGAGCCCAGCGGCAAGCTGCTGGCGCACGTGTTCCGCGTGGTGATTGATCCGTTCCTGGGCAAGATCGCGATTTTCCGCGTGCATCAGGGGACGCTGAACGCCAAGAGCGACATTCTCATCAACGATCACAAGAAGCCGGTGAAACTCGGGCACGTGTTCATCTTGCAGGGCAAAGACCACGTGGAAGCCCACGAGTTCGGGCCTGGTGCGATCGGTGCGATCGCGAAGGTTGATGAACTGCACATCAACGATGTGATTCACGAGAGCCACGAGTACGACGGCGTGCACCTGATTCCGTTGCCTGTGCCCAAGCCGCTGTTCGGCCTCGCGATTGAACTCAAGAACCACGCCGACGAAACCAAGTTCAGCGCGGCGGTGCACAAGCTGATGAGCGAAGATCCGTGCCTGATCGTCGAGCGCATCGCGGCGACGAAGCAAACCGTGATGCGCGGGCTGGGCGAGCTGCATCTGCGCATCGTGCTGGAGAAGCTCAAGAAGGCCGGGATCGATCTCATCACCAGCACGCCCAAGGTGGCGTATAAGGAAACGGTGACGAGCAAGAGCGAGGGGCATCATCGCCACAAGAAGCAGACCGGCGGTGCGGGGCAGTTTGGCGAGGTGTATCTGCGCATCGAGCCGCTGGAAGACAGCACGGCGGATTTTGAGTTTGTCAACGACACGGTGGGCGGCAGCATTCCGCGGCAGTTCATTCCCGCCGTGGAGAAGGGTGTGAAGCAGGTCATGGCCGACGGTGCGATCGCAGGCTATCCGATGAAGGGCATCCGCGTGCGCGTCTACGACGGCAAGTACCACGATGTGGACAGCAAGGAAATCGCGTTCGTGTCGGCGGGCAAGTGGGCGTTTATCGACGCGGTACAGAAGGCCAAGCCCGTGCTGATGGAGCCGTACGCGCTGCTCGAGATCACCGCGCCATCACGTTACATGGGCGATCTGACGGGACACATCTCCACCAAGCGTGGACGCGTGCAGAGCAGCGACGTCATCAGCGGCGATCAGTGCATCGTGAAAGCGATTGCGCCGCTGAGTGAACTGCAGAACTATGCCAACGAGCTCAAGAGCATGACGGGCGGCGCGGGTACGTTCACGATGGACTACAGCCACGATGAGCGCACGCCGCCTCAGGTGCAACAGCAAGTGGTGGCGGCCTTCAAGCCGCATCATCACGAAGACTGAACAAGCAGCATTGCGAGAATCAACGTATCCCAGCACCGTCCGCCGGCAGCATCAACCGTGCTGCTGGCGGGCGATGCGCGGAACGTCGCGCTGCGTGAGGCCGCAGCGCCGGATGATGAGCGCGGCTTTCAGTTGGCTATCGCACCCGAGCTTGGCGTAGACAGCTTTCTTGTGGCTGGTCACGGTGTCGAGCGAGCGTGTGAGCGCTTCGGCGATCTCTTTGGCATCCATACCAAGGCCGATGCGCACTGCCACTTCGCTCTCACGCGGCGAGAGTTCGGCGAGCTTGCCGTAGTCGTTCCATGTGGCTTCGACGTAGTTGAAGTCCTCGAACTGCGTCGGGTCCACCATGCCTTCGAAGATCTCGTGAAGGGCCCCCACCACTGTCTCTTCGGGCTTGTTGATGTCGACTGCGGGGTAGAGATGTGTGATGTGCTGTACGCCGCGAATGACGCTGCGAACGACCATGGGCTTGCGCGACGCAATGACCTCCTGGAAGTACTGGGCGCGTTCGCGACCGGCTTCTTCTCCGAAAATGTCACGCACATTGCGACCGACGGCTGTGCCTTCGCCAGCATCTGGCCCGCGCACCGCTCGGGTGAACGCCGCCGACATGTACCGAATCTCACCATCGCCAGTAAATACACTGGCCATCAAGGTGTTTCCCGTAAAGAACGAAATGTGATAGCGACCTGACGCATTGTCAAAGTCTGTCGACACGTGATCCTCCCTGCCCATCACGGCACCGCATACCCGATATACGCATTATCTGCATAAAGCCGGGGCTACGCACCTACCAATGCATGATTTAGGCCTCCCTTATCACAAACCACCAGTTGTCGTGAACGATCCTCCCCCAGTCGGGAAAGCTACTCCCTCGACTGGAGGACAGATGGATTTCATCGGTAGCGTTCTCGGATCGGATGCAAAAAAGAAAAGAAATCTGCGTTGACTCGCGTCGGATGATCGCAGGTTTCGTTTCTGATCGCATGTCGACTTCGTGGTCGCCTGCGACGCTCAACCGATAGACCCATCCTGATTACGACCCTCTGGATGCTGTGGATTTCCCTCACCGCGAGATTGTACAAGAAACGCCGTGGTCTTTGCGTCCGAACATGTCGGTTGCGTGTCTCGCGCGATGCGTTCGTCAGCGGAGCGACGGTCGCTCCCCAGTATCCGGTAGAAGGAACGTAATTCTTCACAGTAAAGAATGAGGTTCGCAAAGACTGCTCAGTTAGAAAATGAGCGGCGAGCTTGCGACCTGCGGTCTTGTGGTGATCGGTCTGGATCGTTCTGGCGATTCGTTCGGTAGCGAGTAGCCGCTCGCGAGTAAGCGACATGATTGCGTGACCAGCGATATCCGCATCTCTCACAGGCAAGGAAAAACCGCGATGAGCACCTGGGTTCATCGCGGTCGTGCGAGCTGCTGCGTCTTGGATCACTCGTCGTCAGCGCGGAGTTTGCTCACGACGCTGAAATCTTCGAGCGTCGTTGTGTCCTGCGTGATCTTCTCCACGCCCGCGGCGATGTCGCGAAGCAGGCGGCGCATGATCTTGCCGCTGCGCGTCTTTGGGAGGGCTTCGGCGAAGCGGATCTGGTCGGGTTTGGCCAGTGCGCCCACTTCTTTGCCCACGTGCGCGGTGAGTTCTTTGCGGAGCGTGTCGTCGGGCTGGCGGTTGTGTTTGCTCAGCCACGCCGGACGCAACGTGACGAAAGCGCAGATGGCGTTGCCCTTGACATCGTGGGGCATGCCAACGACGGCGGCCTCGGCGACGGCGGGGTGACTGACGAGTGCGCTCTCGACTTCCATCGTGCCCAGCAAGTGGCCGCTGACTTTGATCACATCATCGATGCGGCCTTGGATCCAGAAGTAGCCATCTTCGTCGCGGCGAGCGCCATCGGCGGAGAAGTAGTACGGCTGGCCGGTTGCCGGGTCCTTGACGCGGCTCCAGTAGTTGCTCACGAAGCGTTCGCGGTTGCCGTAGACGCCGCGCAGCATGCCGGGCCACGGTTTGCGAATAACAAACAGGCCGCCCTTGTTGGTTCCCAGTTCCTCGCCGGCTTCGTTCACGACGGCCGCATCGATGCCCAGCATGGGCAGCGTGCAACTGCCGGGTTTGGTGGGCGTTGCACCGGGGAGGGGCGTGACGATGTGGCCGCCGGTTTCGGTTTGCCAGTATGTGTCGACGATGGGGCAGTTGCCACGGCCGATGTTGTGGTGATACCACATCCACGCTTCGGGATTGATGGGTTCCCCAACGCTTCCCAAGATGCGCAGGCTGCTCATGTCGTGCTTGGCGGGCAACTCATCGCCCCACTTCATGAATGTGCGGATCGCGGTCGGCGCGGTGTAGAACTGCGTGACCTTGTGGCGGGCGATGATTTCCCAAAAGCGGTCGTTGGCGGGGAAGTTGGGTGCCCCTTCGTACATGAGGGTGGGCACGCGGTTCATGAGCGGGCCGTAGAGCACGTAGCTGTGGCCCGTGATCCAGCCGATGTCGGCGGTACACCAGAGGAGTTGGCCGCAGTCGGGCATCATGTTGAAAGTCAGGCGGCTGGTCGTGTTCACATACGTGAGGTAGCCGCCCGTGGTGTGCATGATGCCCTTGGGCTTGCCGGTGCTGCCGCTGGTGTACAAGAGGAAGAGCATGTCTTCGCTCTCCATCTCGGCACACGGACAGGCATCAGTCACGAGCGGCATGAGCTGGTCGTACCAGTGATAGAGCGTGCCGCGATTGGCAATGTTGGTCGGTGTCGTGCCGCTGGCAAAGCGCTCGCTGGGGACCTGGTGACTGCTGTGACGCACGACCAACACGTGGTTCACGATGTGGCCGTGGTTCGCCAATGCGTTCACCGCGTCATCCACGTTTTTCTGCAAGGCGATCACTTCGCCGCGGCGGTAGCCGCCATCGGCGGTCACGATCACTTTGCTATTGGCATCCTGCACGCGCTCAGCGATGGCGGTGTGCGCGAAGCCGCCGAAGATGACGCTGTGCACCGCGCCGATGCGAGCGCACGCAAGCATGGCGTAGGCGAGCTCGGGAATCATGGGCATGTAGATGGTGACGACGTCGCCTTTGCTCACACCCAGTCGCTTGAGCATGTTCGCGAACTGACTGACCTTCACCTGCAGTTCACGATACGTGATGACGCGGATTTCGGGCTCCTTCGCGTATTGACTGCCGGGAGCGGGGTGGCTGGTGCGCGGCGTGACGGGCTCGCCTTCCCAGAGAATGGCCGGTGAATCGCCAAAGCCGGCCTGCACGTGGCGATCGACGCAGTTGTAGCAGGCGTTGAGCTTGCCGCCGACAAACCACTTGGCATCGGGGGCCTTCCACTCCAGCACACTTTCCCAGTCGCGGAACCACGCGAGCCGGCGCGCCTCGCTGCTCCAGAAGCCTTCGCTGTCGGCGATGCTGCGCGCGTGCTGCTGGCGGTAGTCCGCCAGCGAAGCGATGTGCCACGCGGGGAAACCCAGCTCTTTGGCGGCCTTGGGCGGGAAGACGCGCGTTTCCGTCAGCGTGCTGGCGATGTCGGCGGTTGGTGTCGCGGGCGGCGGGGCGGGGTGGCTGGTCATGCACGCATGATACAAAAGCCAACCGCTCAGCGAGCGAGCGAAACAAGACGCCGCTCGTTTGGCGTTTGATAAGTTTCTCGCGACTTATGATGCGTCGTGAGTGACAAAGCCTCCATCACGCTGACCACGAATCTGCTTGATGCAGGCTTGGTGACAGAGCGGCAAGCCGCGTTGCTGAGCGGACTTGGTATTGGCACGGTTGGCCGGCTGGTTGCGCATCTGCCCATGCGACATGAGACGCTGGAGAGCGAGACCACGGTTGCAGAATTGCTGGAAGGTTCGATCGGCAGCGTGCGCGGCGAAGTGACGGCGGTGCGAATGGTGCGCGGGCGAGCCTCGCGGCTTGAAGCCGTGATCATGGATCACACCGGGCGGCTGGATGCGACATGGTTCAACGGAACGTATCTCGCCGAGCGCGTGCGACCAGGTGTGCGGCTGCGCGTGCAAGGTAAAGTGCAGCGTCGCGGGCCGCAGACGCAAATGATCAACCCGAAGCTTGAGGTGCTCAATCCGATCAAGGAAGAGCCGCAGGCCCGCGATGCCCGCATTCGGCCGGTGTACCCGGCAAGCGAAGCGATCAACAGCGCGGAGATCGAGAAGATCGTCGGCAAGGTTCTGCCGCGTGCCTTGCCACTGCTCGAAGAGCACTTCACCGATGCATATCGCAAAGAGCGCGACTTGCCGACACTGGCTGATGCGTATCGCATGATGCATCAGCCCTTTGCCATGGAAGAGATCGGACGAGCACGCAGGCGGCTGGCCTTTGACGAATTGCTGCTGCTGCAACTTGGCGTGGCAATGAAGCGAGCACAGCTGCGCGACGCGACGCGCAGCCCGGCGCTGACATGGAACGCGACGATCGACCAGCGCATTCGCGCACGCGTGCCCTACACGCTGACGAGCGGCCAGGAACAGGTGATCGCAGACTTGATCGGGGACCTGACGACGAGTGTGCCGACAAACCGCCTCATTCAAGGTGACGTCGGCGCGGGCAAGACAGTCGTTGCGCTCTATGCGATGATGATGGCTGTTGCCAGCGGGCACCAGGCCAGCCTGATGGCGCCGACGGAGATTCTCGCGGAACAGCACTTTGCAGGCATTTCCAAGCTGCTCGCGGGAAGCAAGGTGCGGGTCGAGATGCTCACGGGCAGTGTGAGCGTGAAGGATCGCGCGAGCATCCTCGCGCGACTTGCCGAGGGGGAGATCGACCTGCTCATCGGTACACACGCACTGCTCACTGAGACTGTCGCATTCAAGAGTCTCGCGGTGGCGATCATCGACGAGCAGCATCGCTTTGGCGTGTCGCAGCGAGCGACATTGCGAGCACAAGGAAGTGAAGACGGCGTGACGCCGCATGTGATCGTGATGACGGCGACGCCCATTCCGCGTTCGCTCGCGCTCACGTTGTTTGGCGATCTGGATATCAGCACCATCACGGGGCTGCCACCCGGACGCAAACCCGTGAAGACGACAGTGCTCTCAAGTCACCAGCGCACGCTGGCGTACGACGACTTGCGGGAACGCGTGGAGCGAGGTGAGCAGGGCTTCATCGTTGTGCCGGCGATTGAGCCCGGCGAAATGCCGGCGAACGGCACAACTCCACTGATTGATGTGCGCACCGTGCAAAGCGCAATGGAAGATCAGTACCTGCGCGGCAAACGCATCGCCGCGTTGCATGGCGACTTGAAGCGTGCGACACGCGACGCGGTGATGGAGCGATTCCGACTGGGGCAGATTGATGCGGTCGTCGCGACGACCGTCATTGAAGTTGGTGTTGACGTGCCCAACGCGACGGTGATGATCGTGGAGCAGGCTGATCGATTCGGTTTGGCGCAGCTGCACCAGTTGCGTGGCCGCGTGGGTCGTGGCGACAAGCCGGCGGTGTGCTACTTGATCGGCGACCCCAACACGCCCGAGGGCAACGAGCGACTTGCGGTGATGGAACGGACCAACGACGGCTTTGTGCTTGCCGAGAAAGACCTGCAGATTCGCGGGATGGGCGAGGTGTTTGGCCTCAAGCAATCGGGACTGCCGCCATTTCGCATCGCGGAACCGATGCGTGATCGCGATCTGCTGCTGCTGGCGCGGCATGACGCGAAGGCTTGGATTGACAAGACACCCAAGCTCGACGCGGCGCAGGATGCACTGCTGCGCAAGCGCCTGATGAAGGCGCATGGCAAGTACTTCGGGCTGGGTGATGTGGGCTGAGCCTTACGCCGCTTCGCCGCGTTCGAGCACTTCGGGCTTGGTGCCGCACACGCCGTCGCGCGTCACGTAGAAGAAGTCGGGGCAGATGGGATAGGGCAGACGCTTGTAGTCGCTCGTGACGCGATCGCGCAGGCGCTTGAGGAACGGATCGGGGCCAAGGCTGAAGGCGACGAACATGTCGCGTGCGGGAATGGCGGTGTAGAAGTCGCCACCCAGTTGCGCTGCGAGGCGGTCGTACAGACCGGTGAGGAGCAGACGAGCGGCGTCGTAGCCGTCGTGCTGGCCCAGAATAGCGGCCTTACCGCCTTCCTTGCTCTCGACAATCTGCACTTCCAGCTCGGGGGCGTAGCGATCCAGATTCTCGCGTGCGATTTCTTCGATGGCGTTGATGTCGACCTTCCAGCGAAGCAACTGCTCCGTGGTGATGCTGACAGTCATGTGCGGCAGGTCGGTCACGAACACGACGACTGTGTCGTTCACAAAGGGCACATGCGCGACTTGCTCGCGAGACAGATGCTCAAAGATCGACTCAGGCTGAATGCGCGGCATGATGCGCGGCTTCGCGAAGTCAAAGCTCATGCTGCCCAACTGGATCGCTTCACCAGCGAAAAGCTGCTCGAGATAGTGCTCCACGATCTCCGTGCCGCGGCTAGGCTCGTGGTTCACCATGCGATACAGGTTCTCCAGGTCAAGGCGGCGACCATTCACCAAGAGCTCGCGGGGTCCGACCAGATCGACTGCGTAGTCGGGCTGGAGGCGACGCAGCATGTCTGCGACACATTCGGCGAAGGCTTCGGGCTCTTGGGGCATGTGGGGCATAACGAAGTCCCTTTGGTGTCGCGCGAGACGCCGCACGATGAACATTGCATCGAGAAGAATGCAAACACAAACAACGATGAGTTGTTTTTTCGACAGCTTGCAGGACGTCGCGAGCGATACAGACCGCAAGGTCGATTGAAGTCGCGCAAGAGCGAACGAGCACACTCGCTCCACGCTCGATAACGCAACACGACCCGCGTGATGTGCGGGTCTTGCGTCGCTGAATCAAGTGGCGTGGTCGTGTGTGCGACGATCACCCGCGCGCGTTCGCGCTGCGGATGACGATGCGACGTGGCGTCACATCGCGCACGCCCGATACATCGAGCTTTTCCGCACTGGCACGCTGCGTTGAAACGCGTGTTGGCTTGGGCGCGTTCTCACGCATTTGCTGCGAAGAACGCGTAACTTCACGGCCCTCGCGGATCTGCTTGCTCGTGAGGCCCACGGTTCGGCTTTCACGCATCGTGTCGCTGCTGCGCGTGACGCTGCGGCTCTGGGCAAGTTGTGCGCTGGAGCGAGTGACCACTTTGCCCGATGCCGCGGCATTCGCCTTGGGCAGTGCGACAGGAGCCTGGGCAATGGCTGGCGCGGCTGCATTCACGCGCTGCTGCACACGTGGCGCGGGCTGCGTGGCCTTGTCTCGCATCGCGCTGTTCGAGCTGGTGATAACCACGCGACGGGCATTTGCCGAGGGCGCGGCCGACTTTGCCTGCCTCGATTGACCCGCGATGACCTGTGTTGATCCGACGGCACGGACCGCAACCTTGGCCGCGTCGGCTTGCCTGGTCACAGGCTTGGCCACGGGTTTCGCGGCGGGTTTGGCCACGTGCTGGGCCGCCTTGCGAGCGTGCTGACCTTCTGCCAACACGCGAGTGGCACGGGTATCGTCACGCGTGGGCGCACCGACTTCGCCACCCGCATTCGCGGTATTTCCACCGATGGCGACAAGACCAGCGGCAGCGATGAACTTGGCGGCGTTGCGATCAATCACAGTGAAGCCTCCGACTCACACGCGCCACACGACGGCATGAGCTCTTTCAAGTATCGGATTAGTGTGCGCCTTCGGTCACGCGAAGCACTTCAGAAATCGTGGTCATGCCCTTGGCAACCTTGCGCAGACCGTCCTGACGCAGCGTGACCATGCCTCGCTCGATGCACAGACGGCGGAATTCTGCGACGTTGGGATTGCGAGCGATAATGTCGCGGAGGCTGTCGTCAATCACGAGCATCTCGTAAATGCCGACACGACCGCTATAGCCGGTCTTTCGGCACTTCTCGCACCCACGTGCCGCCCAGATCTCGTCATTGGGCAAGCCCTGCATGCTGAGGAACTCGGCCATTTCTTCGCTCGGCGGCTCCGTCTGCTTGCATTCCTTGCACAGACGACGAATCAGTCGCTGGGCGAGCACGCCGTTCACGGCGGCACCGACGAGGAAGGGCTCAAGACCGATATTGACCAGTCGCGTGATGCTGCTGGGAGCGTCGTTGGTGTGCAGCGTGCTGAGCACCAAGTGACCCGTCAGAGCGGCCTGCACCGCAATGTGCGCGGTTTCATGGTCACGAATTTCGCCCAGCAGAATGACGTCAGGGTCCTGACGCAGCAGCGATCGCAGCGCGATGGAGAAGGTCATGCCGATCTTCTCGTGCATCTGCGTCTGTGTGACGCCTTCGAGCGTGTATTCGACCGGGTCTTCGACGGTCGAGATGTTCATGCTGCTCTTGTCGAGAGCGCGAAGCGACGCGTAAAGGGTTGTTGTCTTACCGCTACCGGTCGGACCCGTCACCAGCACGATGCCGTGGGGCGCATCGATCTGCTTCTTCCAGATCGTCAGCGCGTCCTCATCAAAGCCGAGCTGTTCAAGATCGACCGAGATGTTCTTGTCGTTCAAGATACGCATGACGGTCTTTTCACCGCCTGAGCAAGGCAGTGTCGAGACACGCAAGTCGATCTTGCGGCCGCTCACCATGGCGCGGATGCGACCGTCCTGCGGAATGCGGCGTTCGTCGATGGCGAGGTTCGCCATGATCTTGATACGACTGGTGATCGCCGGACCCATGCTGACGGGCGGATTGAGCACTTCGTACAGCTCGCCGTCGATGCGGAAGCGAACCTTGAGCTTCTTCTCACTGGGCTCGATGTGAATATCGCTGGCGCCCTGCTGCAAACCAAGCTGAATGATGTGGTTGACGTAACGGATGACCGGGCTTTCCTTCGCTTCCTTTTCAAGCGAGGACTCGTCGGTCTCCTTCTTCTCTTCAACCTGCACGTCGCCTTCTTGCACTTCAGCAAGAATCTCACCAACGTTGTTGTCGTTCTGCTGGGCGCCTGCACCGATCAGATCAAGCGCGCCGCGGATGTCGAGCGAAGTCGTCAGCACGAGCTTCACACCGGCGCAACCGAGCTTTTCCTTCACGGTGTCGATCAGGAACACGTTGTCAGGCTGCGTGAGCGCGACAACAACACGTGAGCCATCCTGACGCAGCGGGATCACCTGGTTCTGCTTGCAGAACTCGGGGGTCAGACGCTGGAGCATCTTGCCGTCGAAGCCGCCGTCCAAGCCTTTCGTCAGATCGATGCGCTCGAAGTTGAGATGGCTGACGTGTGCGAGAGCCTGCATCACCTGCGATTCATCCGCGCCTTGTTCAAGCACGATTTCGCTCAGGCGACGACCCGGGCTGCTCTTGATGATCTGATTCGCCTGCTGCAGCTTGTCGGCGGACACGACGTTGCGCACCACAAGCAGTTCGCCTAGTTCGCGCACCTTGTCGGGATCTTCGCCCGCGTCAGGGCGATAGATCTCGGCCATGGCCGGCCCGACGCCCGGATCACTGCTGCCGCGCTTGGTGATGGACGTTTCATTGGTCGGCGTCGCCGGCTGCTGGCCGTAGACGCGCTGGTTGGCGGGCACGCTGGGCAGCGGCGAGAAGCTGTTCTCGTTCTCGTCGATGCGGTGCTTCTTCGCGCCCTTTGCATCACCGGTGTCTTTCGCCCCATCAACACCCAGTTCACTCAGAATGTCGTCAATGTTGTACTTGGCCATGGCTGCTGATTCCGGCTACGAAGAGGTGCGAATGACTGAACCGAATGACGATCAGGGGCGACGCTTGCCGGACCCGCCTGCGGGAGGCATGTTGCCGGCTTGCATGGTGAGCGTGAAGCTCTCGCCATCCGCCGTGATGGTCACGCTGCGGCCGGAGATCTCCGTCACCGTGAAGTACTCGGCAACGGTGTCGCCCACCGTCACGGTTTCGTCGTCGATGCGAGCGAGGGGACGCTTGCCACCCATCACGCTGTGCAGCACGAGCTTGCCCGCTTCGTTCAGGAGAGCGGTCTTGCGGGCTGCTGCCACGCGAGCGGCGGCTGCTTCGGGGCTCTCGCCCGCGAGCGGAGCGGTGTTGACCGCCTGCTGCAGCGGCACAATCGCTTCGCGCATCGCGAAGGGACTGTTGCCGAAGTCTGCAAGCGCGACATCCAGCGGATCCTTGGCGTTGCCCAGGTCCGCCATCAGGCGCTCGTAGCGGGTTTGCAACTGTGCGTCGCCTTGGAAGTCAAACTCAGACTGGTCAGACTCGAAGGCGATGGCGCTGCGCATACCGATCTGACGCATGCCCATCAGCGCGACTGCGCTGACGATGACCGTCAGACCGATGACCAGCGGCTGACGCGGCGTCCACTTGCGCGGCGTCACAAACGCGTTCAGCTCGCCACCTGCCTTGTTGGAATCCATTGCCATAGTGCGTTTCCTCAGTTCGGTGCGAGATGATCACTGTCCGGACGCGACACTCTTGCCGTCTTCCTGGTAATAGATGCTGAGCGTGAACGTGGCCTTGAGTTCGGCCTCGTCGCCGGGCTGGCCCGTGAGCTTGAATTCGTGAATGCGCATCACGCGGGGCAGTTTTTCCACCTGCGCGAGGAACGTGTGGAAACCGATGAAGCTGCCCTTGGTTTCCATTTCCAGCGGCTGCTCCATGTACAGACCGGCGGGGAGCGGCTTGTTGTTCTTGATCGCCGGGCTTGCAAGACCGGCAGCGACGGCAAGGTCACTCACCTGACGCACGACGGCATCAACTTCCTGACTGGCGGGCAGGCGCTCTTCGATGATGCCGATGTTCTGCGCGAGCTCTTGGTTCGCGCGTTCAAAGTCGGCGTTCTTCGCGGCTTCTTCCTGCAGGCGTGCGAGCAGGTTGCGCATGTGCTCCACGTCACCCTGCGCACGACTGATTTCGCTGTTCTGCGGCTTGAACACGAGAAAGTAACTTGCGACAGGCAGGCCCAGCACGCCCACACCCACGCCCACCCACAGCAGCATGTTGGTGTTCTTCATCTGCATCACTCGGTCTCCTTCGCCATCGGCGAGTCACCATCCACGGGCTTGCCTGTCTTCACTGCGAGCAGTTCGCGAATGCTGTCGCCCAGCTTCTCCTTGGGCACATCGCTGCGCAGACGAGCGGTCATCTCGAACTTGCGAAGCGTGGTTTCACGATCGCGGAACTCTTTGATGTAAGTCAATTCCACATCACGGAACGCGGGACTGCGCTTGAGGCTGCTCAAGTAGTCGGCAACCTGGTTGTTGTCCTTGGCGTTGCCGCTGATGGCGATGTCGTAAGTGAAGCTCGGAGCCAGGATCTTCGGCTTGGCGGCCGCAGCCTGCTTGTCAGCCACGTCCTGCGTCAGGCTCTTGACCTCTGACTTGACGCTCACAACGCCCCCCGTCGTGTTGCGTGTGCCCTTCATGGCCAGTTCATCCAGACGCATCTCATCGGGCATGCTATAGGCAACTTCTCCCAGCAGGGCCCAGCGGGGCATCTTCTCGACAAGAGCCGCGGTGATCTCCGCCTTCTCCAGCATGACGGTGCGCTGCTCGGTCAGCTTCTTGAGCTGCTCGATCTTGGCTTCCTCAGCCTTGCACTGCTCGACCAGTTCTCGGTACTCAGCGCCCAGCTTCACCTTGCGGGTGTTGTTCAGCACGAACGCGCCGCCCACACCGGCAAGCACCACCGCAAACAGCGAGAGGATGATGATGTTGTTGCGGAACTCGGCCTTCCGCTGGATGTAATCAGCGGGAAGGAAGCTCGCGCCGGTGCCGGCTGCGTTGTCCTGCTTGATTTGTGGAAAGAAAGCCAAGGCAAATCCTCCTGCAATCACGCCCACATGGGCAGGCCTCAGTTCAGAGATCCGTCGGCGCCAGGCACAAGCCCAGCGCCACCGCCCAGCCTGGCTGGGCCTGCTTCATGTCCAAGCCCGCAACGGGTTCCTTCCCGGTGCGAGCCACGCGCGCCAGGGGATCAGCCACTTGCGCGGGCAGGCGCAGCGCCCGCGCGAGATACTGCGTCAGACCACGGTGCTTGGACTCGCCACCCACAAACACCACGCGTTCCACCTTGCGACTGGGGAACTGCGATGCGTGATAGCGAAGGCACAGACGCACTTCGTCGGTCAGAATTTCGAGCGGTTCCGCCAGGTCCACGTCGCTGGGCCCCACGGCAACCTGCGGCTGGGCGAGCACGTCACCCGAGAAGCCATCAGGCGTGTCGATCTTGCGGCGGTCGTTCTCGGGCGCAGCGGCGGAACTCTCGTGCATCCTGGGAGCGACGGTCGCAGTGGCGACGACGTTATCGAGGTCGTACCGCATGCGACGCGCCTGGCTTTCCGTCACGGCTGCTTGCTTGGCGATCGCTTCGTCGAGGTTGTGGCCACCCACGTTGATCAGTCGTGCAAAGACCAGGTCGCGACCGTGGGCGATCATCACCTTCGTGTTGGTCGCGCCGATATCGATGTAGAGCGTGTTCAGCAGCAGATCACCTTCACGGCGATGCAGGTGGTCAAAGGCACGCAGCGAGCACAGGAACTCACTGTGCATGCCCACCGGCTCCAGCTTCGCATCAACGAGGGCCATCATGAGCTGGTCAACCACTTCACGCTGAACGCTGATGAGAATGACATCGATCTTCCCGGCGGGACGATCGCTGTTGATCTCGATAAAGCGATAGACGAGCGTGGAGGGATCGACGCCTAGCTGCGCGGGGATGGCCGCTTCGACCAATGTCGCAACGGGCACGCCTTCGGTCTTGGGGAACTGCAGATGCTTGACGCTGGTCCGCCACGCGGGAATCGCGCAGACCGCGCGCTTGCCCTTGAAGCCGCCCTTCTTCACAAGCTTGCCCAGCGCGGAGAGCTGAAACTCCCACCGCTTCTTGGCGTCGTGGATGATCTCGGGCGGAATGTCGAGCTTGGCCGCTGCGATGAGCGCGGGTGGCTCGGCTCCGTCGACCTGCAGCACTTTGAGCGCGCCTGTGCCAAACTCGATAGCGATGGGCAGTTCCTTGCCCGCCGCACGCACCTGCTTGGGCTTGACCGGTTCCGCCGGAGGCTTGGCGTCATGTGACGCTCCGCCCGCCGACTCCTTCGGGGTGCGCTTGAACGAATTGAGCAGGCTCGAGAGTCCCATCGCGAGTAGCGCTCCACAGCGCGACGCCGACAAAGTGCCGGCGAGCGCGTCACAGAACGTCATCGGACGGAGATACGACTCGGGTGAGTCTGCCGCATGGCTTGCGCAAAGTACCGAGATGTACAGGCCCACGCAGGCTGCGCATTCGGCACAGTCACGCAAACACTATCGGGCGTTGCACTCTGCTCAGTTGTTCAGCATGGTGGCGAATAACCGCTCAAGACTGGCGAGAGCACCCTTGATGTCCCATGCTTGCTTCGCGCGGTCGCCGGTGTAGTTGCTGATCGCGCGTACCTCAACAAAGGGGATACCTGCCCGATGGCATACCAGCGCACAGGCTGCGCCTTCCATCGTCTCAGCGATCGCCTTCGTCCGAACAGCTACCGCCCGGGCGAGGGCATCGGTGCCTGAGCAGGTCGACACGGTCGCGATATCACCCGCCGCGGTGACGAGCGGCATGAACGCTTCCAGTAGTCTCGTGTCACACGAAAAGGCATCTTCACCGGTTGGATTGATCGGGAATCCCATCGCAGCGACGCTTTGGAACCCGGCCGGGGTCACGATGCCCTCATCGGCAAAGATGCATCGCGTGGCGACGACGGTATCCGTCGGCTGGAGGGCAAACTCGTCCCCCTCAGGAAGACTGCCGGCGATTCCGGTATTGATGACTGCGGTGAAACGACCGGACTTGGCCAAGGCCGCTGCCAAAGCTCCTGCTGCGTTGGACTTGGAGACGCCCAGATGCAACAGATCCACGCCGGGCGCAATCTCGACGTGCTCCCAGGGATTCGGAAAAGCGGCGCTCGACCGTGCAGCTGCCAAGATCGCACGTCCCTCGATTGGAGCAGCAACCGCAAGCAAAATGCGTCCGTCTTTTGTCAATTGGCGAAGCAACGATTGCACGTCGGCATCGTACAACCGTTGCCGGGCTCTGCCCGGAGCTATTTCTTTGGAACACTTCTTATGACCACCCCCCCTGCTGCCACCCCCATCCGCCATGTCCTACGCAAGGTGGTACTTTCGGCGGCAGTCATCGCAACACTTGCGGGCGGCGCCAGCCTGCTTGTCGCGGCTGGCCGCCAACCTGCGGAAGTCACGAAGGCTCAGACGTCGGACATCACGTCGGCTCGCCGTCAGGCATTTGACGTGACCACGACCGCGAACGGCGACCTGCAGGCCAAGAACCAAATTGAACTGCGCAGCACGCTTGAGCGCGAATCAACGATTCAGTTCATCATCGCGGAAGGCTCGCGCGTCAAGAAGGGTGATGTGGTTGTGAAGCTGAATGGCGACACGATCCAGAACCAGATCGACGAGCAGACTCCCCGGCTTGCGAGCGCTCGCGCCGCAGTGGTAGCCGCTGAGAATCAGTACCAGATTCAGCTCAACGACAACGCGAGCGCATTGCGCAAGGCCGAGTTGCAGCTTGAGCTTGCGCTATTGGGGCTCAAGCAGTGGGAAGATGGCGATGTCGTGAAGCGCCGCCAGGAGCTCAGCCTCGAAATCAGCCGTAGCGAGCTTGATCTGGAGCGACTGGCTGAAAAGCTCCGCCGCAGCGAAGACCTGCTGCGTGAGGGCTTCATCGCGAAGGATGAACGCGACCGCGATGAAGTGGCTTACATCGAAGCGATCTCCAAGTACAAGAACGCCGTGCTTGCTGCGGAGGTGTACGAGAACTTCGAATACACCAAGGAACGCAAGCAGAAGCTCAGCGACGTGGAAGAAGCCCGCGCCGAAGTTGACCGCGTGAAGCTCAACAACGACAGCCAGCTTGCAAGCAAGGACGCAGACCGCCTGAGTCAGCGCGAGCAGTTGACCCTGCTGGAAGCCCAAGTGCGCAAGCTGCAGGAACAGCTCCTGGCAACCACCATCACCGCGCCGCAGGATGGTCTGGTGGTGTACTCCACGAGCCTGGAAAGCGGCGGTCGCTGGGGTAACGAGCAGGGCGCTTGGCAAATCGGCCAACAGGTGTACCCCAATCAGCTTATCGTCGTGCTGCCTGACACCAGCGTCATGATCGCTGCGGTGCGCGTGCACGAAGCAATCGCCGGTCGCGTGCGTGCCGGACAGATCGTCAACCTCAAGATCGACGCAGCGGGTGGCCGCACATTTGAAGGCGTTGTGGAATCCATCGGCGTGATGGCGGAGACCGGCGGCTGGCGCGACCCCAACCTGCGCGAGTACACGGTGCGCGTTGCGCTCAACGACCAGGACGATGCTGAGCTCAAGCCCAGCATGCGTGTCGAAGCTCGCATTCTGCTGAACAAGGTTGACGAAACGCTCACGGTTCCGGTGCAGAGCTTGTTCAGCGAAGGTGCAGTGCAGTTCGTGTACACACCCGAAGGGAACAAGTTCGTCAAGCGTCCTGTGCGCATCGGTCGTCGAAGCGAAACGCTTGCCGAAGTTGCTGCTGGCATTGAAGAAGGCCAAGCTGTTCTGCTACGGACGCCTCAGCCGGGAGAGGTGCTCGCTCGCGCTTGGAACGACGAGCAGCTCAAGGTCGCAGGCTACAAGACGCTGGAAAATGGCCAGATCGTCGCGGATCGCCCCGCAGGCGCTCCGGGCGGCCGGCCTTCACGCGGTCCGGGCACCGGCGGCGCACCGACCCAACCTGCTGGCCAAACACCGGGCCAGAGTCCCCGCGCAGACAGCACGCCAAAGTGATCTCTTGCGTCGGCGTGCGAGACAAGCGAGTTAACGCAGCACCATCAGCTCACCCGCGAGACCGGGCCCGAAGGCCATCGTCACAACAGGGCGGCTGCTATCAGCTTGCAATAGGGCCCGCAGCATGAACAGTACTGTTGCTGATGACATGTTGCCGTAGTCGTGCAGCACGGTCCTTGCAGCTTCCACCGCACGAAGACGAATGGGCTCTGCAAGATGCAGCGCATCGCTCAGCGCTTGCACGATGCGAGGTCCGCCCGGGTGAATGATCCAGCGAGCGACGTCCGCACGTGTGAGCTCGTGAGCCCAAAGCACCTCGTCGCTCCACGCTGGCACCACCGCCGCGAGCAGATCAGGCACATCTTTGCCCAGCGTCATGGCAAAGCCATGATTCGTGATTTCCCAACGCATGCGATCCGCAAGTGGCGCACCATCTGCATCGCGAAACACCCGGCTGGACGTGCCCGCGATTCGCGGCGACTTCGCATCTTTCGTCTGCGTCACAACTGCAGCCGCGGCACCATCAGCGAACAGTGCATTGGCAACAAGCTGATCGGTGCGATCGCCATAATGCATGTGCAGCGTGCACAGTTCCACGCAGACCACCAGCACGCGAGCAGCAGGATCGCTCGCGAAGGCCGCGGCGACAGACAACGCGTTGATCGCGGCATGGCACCCCATGAAGCCGATGTGCGTGCGCCGCACGTCTGGCGAGAGGCCGAGCCGAGTTATCAATTCGGCATCGACGCCCGGTGCACAGAAACCGGTGCAACTTGCCGTGACAAGATGCGTGATGCCGCCAGCGGTGATGCTCGCATCTTGCAGGGCCTGTCGAGCCGCACGCTCAGCCAATGCCGGCGCGTGCCGTTCGTACAACGCCATGCGTTCTCGTGTACTAGGCCCGTGTTGCGTGCGATCGCTTGGCGGCGAGTAGAGCGTCTGCTGACCTGATTCGCCGAATATCACGCCGTGACGCGTCGCAACACCCGAGCGTTCGTGCAGTCGCTCAAGCAGAGGGCGAGAAGCGTGTACCGGTGCGACTTTGTCACTGAGTGCGACTGCCTGCTCGCGCGAGAGCACGCCTTCGGGCGTTGCAACTCCCACAGACAGCAGCGAGGGCTTCATGCCGCCACCTCGTGCTGTCCAAGCACGCGGCGAGCCACTTCACGACCTGCAGCGGGCATGAGCGAAGCAAGCATGATCGCTGCTTCTCGCAGCCATGGCAGTCGCAATGAACGTGCCACGCGCAAACACGCGGCATGACGCGGCTGCACAAGCGTTTGCCAGTGTGCTGACCACGCCTTGGCAATGCTCACCCATTCATGTTCCTTTGCTTGTGCCATGCGCTGTGCGTACGAGCTCACTTCCATGCCGGTTCGCAGAGCCCATGTCATGCCTTCACCCGTGAAGGGCTCAACATACCCCGCAGCGTCGCCGGCGATCAGGACGCTGCCACTGGCGACGCAAAGACGGCGACGGGTCAGCAATGGCGTGCCATGCACTTTGACGTGCTGCAGGCAGCGAGAGTTCCCACCGTGCGCCGACAACACGCGTTGCAGCCACGCTGCGGCACCGCCCGCCTCTCGCACTTGCTGTGGCGACGCCGCAGCGGCAACATCTACTGCACCATCAGGCAACATGACGAGGCCCACATACCCATCGTCCGTCACGAGCATCGTGAGTTCACCAGCAGCCATGGCGAACGGCGCAACTGGCAAGGTCACACCCAGACCCATATGGCTGGATTCTGCGATGTCCCACGCAAACGCATCGAGCTCACGCAAGCTTGTGCCTGCGATGCCGTCCGCCGCGATGACACAGCCAGCCACACATTCCCATGTGCGATCACCTGTTTGCAACGTCACACGTCCATCCTCATGCACGGTCGCGCTCGTGCCATCAACGAATCTCGCCCCTGCCCGCTGGGCCTCGCGAACCAGTCGCATATCGAGCACGTCGCGGGAGATCACGCGATACGCCGGCATTGCAAATCGCGCCGACCTCGCTGTGCTCACGAGACACATCCGCGTGACCGTGGCAGCATCATCCACAACATGCCCGAGGCCCGCTTGCTCGAGCACGCCGACGCCCGTTGGTGTCAAGCAGCAGCCGCACACCTTGCCGCGAGGCATGGCATATCGCTCCACGAGTACCGTCCGCAGGCCCGCCCTTGCACACATCGTCGCAGCCATGCCGCCCGCCGGGCCAGCACCGATCACCAGCACATCGCACATATCGCGCACACTGGTCATGGCGTGCCTCCGGGCATCCACGTCAGCAGCATGCGTTGTGGAAACGTCGCGGCAATGCGTACTCCCGCAAGCCCCGCATCCGCTGCAAGGCGCTGCAGTTCGTCGCGCGTGTACGCGGCTCGCACACTCTTCACCGCATCAACATGGACAACACGAGACCGCGTCAAGACCCGCGGCACAGCGTGCGCCAGAGCAAGCCCAGTCACACTGCGCCGCAGGTCATGCACAATCAGCATGCGGCGCGTTGCCTGCGCCGTGTGAGCGAGTGCACGCTTCACATCCTGCGGCTCAAGATGATGCAGAAACAAGCTGCACAATACAACATCAAACTGCGCACGCAAGGGTTCAGCAACGATGTCATGCTGAAAGCCCTCCCACCTGACACTCGCCGCTTTAGCCCGCGCTTGTGCGACGGCAAGCGCATGGACGCTGACATCGCACCCGTACCACCGTGCATTGCGGAATCGCGTCGCAAGCGCCAGAGGAACGTCCGCTGAACCTGTTGCTACATCCAGAACGCTCAGTTCGCGTTTCTTCGAGAGCGGGTGCATGGCCCGCGCAATCGGCGCCCACGCTCGACTCAACGCATTGATCCGCGCCAATCCGCGCAGGGCGTGGTCGTGCTCTGCCGCCGGCAAGGCGGGGTTATCCATCAGTTCATCTGTGCGAAGTCGCGGGAACACGCAGAGTGCATACGAATGCACGCCATCCGCCAGACTCATGAAAATGCCATCACGCGGCCGCTTTCCGGATCCATCAGCCGAAATCCCGTCGCCTTGCACATGCGTTCGAGCACCGGCCAGGCCATTTGCTCGTCATTCACGCTGATCATCGCCTGCGTTGCAGGATCGTTGGCGAGGGCCATCTCCACCACCATGCCCGGACCATGCAGCCGCATCGTGGGCTGACCGGAAACCGGCGTGCCGTCGCCTGAAGTGTTGAAACGGGCGAGCGACCGCTCCACATCCTTGATGCGGCCAAGCGGCTTCGCACCCGACTCACGAGCTTCACCCGTGGGGGCACCGATCAGCACGAAAAGGCGACGTTTGGAACGCGACATGCAGAAGTGTAAAGCGACAAATCGTCCAAGCACACCACGATTGCGTGAAATGCTCGGAACTGCGCACGCATGCTCAGTGCGGCGCGTAGTGCAGGTGAGCGCCCGGACCGATATCGGTGCCCGTCGCGTACCAGATGAGCAGGAAGCCTGTCCACGCGATGAAGAAGAAGACGCTGTATGGCAGCATCAGGCTGATCAGGCTCCCAAGCCCTGCATCCTTCTTGTACTTCTGCAGTACCGCCAGAATGATGAGCAGATAGCTGTTGAGCGGCGTGATGATGTTCACGACACTGTCGCCGATGCGGTACGCGGCTGTCGTCAGTTCCGGGCTGATGCCCACGAACATGAACATGGGAATGAAGATCGGGGCCATGACGCCGAACTTGCTGAGCATGCCGCTGAGTGCGAAGTCGCCCACGATGACGAGGAGCACAAAGAGCGCCAGCAGCACCGGCACAGGCAAGTCGGCCTGCACGAGCAGGCCACCACCCGCGTACGCCAGCATGCGGTCGAGCTTGGTGTACGCGAAGTAGTTGACGAACTGACTCATGACAAACGCAATGGCCAACACTGGCACAATGCTCTTGATGCCGTGATAGAAGCCTTCGATGAAGTCCTTCTGACTGCGCATCGTGCCCGTGACCCAGCCATAGACCATCCCCGGCACGAGGAACGACAGGAAGATGATGGGCACGATCACGTGAGACCAGCGATCGCCGGGCGTCTCGTTCATCGCAGGCTTGCCCGCGAGGGTCACCGCAAAGTCAACAGGCTGCGGCACGCCCTTCTCGTCCTTCACCGGATCGGGCTTCCACAACGTCTTGTCGGCGGGCAGAGCAGCGACATTCTCCGCGCCTTCCACTATGGCGATCGGCTGCGTCGTGGGCACGCGGTCATTGGCCAGACGCGGCACACCACGATCATTGAGCGGCGCACCGGGAATCATGATCAGAGCTGCAAAGATGCCCAGCACGGCCACCATGGAGAGCAGGGCGAGCGAAAGTCCTTGCTTTTCCTTGGATGTCAGCGACATCGTCTCTGCTTTGGGAATCTCCACATTGCCTTCGCCCGCCGCGTACTGCTTGACGAGGCGCGGCTCGACGATGAGATCTGTGACCACCCAACCGGCGAACATCACCACGATGGCGGAACCCGCTTTGAAGTAAGCGTTGTGAAGAATGTCGACCGTGTACGCAGGATCGATGATGCGGGCGGCATCTTGCGCAAAGCCGGTCAGAGCGCCGTCGCCACCGGTCGGAAAGAAGCCGCCACCGAAACCGCCCGCCACACCCGCGAAGGCTGCGGCGAGACCCGCCATCGGGTGGCGCCCCACCGCGGCATACAAAGCGGCGGCAAGCGGCGGCAGCACGACGTATCCCGCATCGCTCGCCACGCTGGCGTTCGCGCCGATCAGCACGATGACGGGAGTGAGCAGCTTCTTGGGTGTGATGAACGCGAGTGATCGCATCAAGACGCCAAAGAAGCCGAATTTCTCAGCCAGACCAATACCCAGCATGGCGACAAACACCAGCCCCAGCGCGGGCGTTGTCGTGAAGTTCCGGAGCATCGACGAGAACATCCAGTAGATGCCTTCGCCTGTCAGCAGGCTGCGCGGCTCGATGGGCTGGCCGTTGTTGACCAGTTCCGTCACGATCCGCCCGTTCTCCTTCTTGGGCTCCATGACCGGCTTGCCCGCGTCATCAAGCACGGGCGCACCAGTTTCATTGACCATGGGCACCATGATCGCCTGGGGTCGCTTGGGCTGGACGCTCCAACCAGCCGCGGCACCAATGGCGGAAACGACGATGACGATCGCCGCCAGGATGACGAAGATGAGCGCAGGCTCGGGCAGCTTGTTGCCCACCCACTCAATCCAATCAAGCACGGACTTCTTGCGGGTCGCGGGAACAGAGGGGGGGGTGCTGGGGCTGCTGCTCATGGGGGCGACACATTACCGCGAAAATGCCTCCGCGCCCACTGCTCGCACAAGAAAAACCTCGGTAAACCGGCGCCGAACAGCCGATGCCGGAGTCGGCTATCGTCTTTGCTTCGCCAAGCGGCCCTCGGGGTGGCTGCTCGGCACACTCTTGGGAGCGACTCTCGCATGGCACTTCCCCCATCCGCCGCACCTTCCACGCCGACCGACGAAGTCTTTCCGAAGGAGCACCCCCCGGGGCTGCGTCGGCTCTTCTGGGTCGAGATGTGGGAGCGATTCAGCTATTACGGCATGCGCGGCCTGCTGGTGCTGTACCTCATCAGTGTCATGTCGGTGCTGCAGGTGCCGGACGGGGTTCATCGCAACACGCTCCTCTTGACGCAGCAGATCGAGAACCCGGCAGATGCCGAAAAGCCCATCGAGAAGACCGCACGTCGCGAACACATCGTGGCGAAAGGTGCGGATGCCCTGATCGAGCCCGGTGCGGCGTGGAACAACCCGACGGATCTGGTCTTTACGCGGCTCTCGCCGAACCCCAGCCAAGACCCCAAAGACGCCACGGACGACTGGCTGCCCGCCGGCGTTGAGGACGGCGCATCGCATGTCGTGCGTGTCCAGAACGGCAAGGCCGACAACCTCACGTACGCGTTGCGCGTCAGCAACCCGACGGACAAACCCATCAAGCTCGTTGCGGAGTTTGATCGCAAAGAGAACCCCGCGGGCGGCGACATTGGCACCCCGACGTACTTCACGGTGAATGACGGTTCAGGCGTTGTCGTCATGACCATCCAGCCCGATGCGTCGCGGAAGCCGACTGATCCGACGTATGACATCGTTGTGCAGGCTCGCACCGACGACAGCGGGCGCAACTGGACGAAAGCTGAAGCGAGCAATCTTTACGGCTGGTACACCGGTTTCGTATATCTGCTTCCCATCTTGGGCGGACTCATCGCGGACAAGCTCATTGGCACACACCGCAGCATGGTCGTGGGGTCACTGCTGATCACGCTGGGACACATTGTGCTTGGCCTGAGTGGCATTGGCGGCTGGGCGTACAACTCGGTGGGCATGAGCATCTTTGTGTTCGGCCTTGTCCTCATCATCGTGGGCACGGGCCACTTCAAGCCCAGCGTCAGCGTCATGGTCGGCCAGTTGTACAAGCCGAACGACCCGCGGCGCGAGACCGCATTCGCCGTCTTCTACATGGGCATCAACGTCGGTGCGTTCCTCTGCAACCTGGTGTGCGGTTATCTGGCAGATAGCTACGGCTGGCACTGGGGCTTTGGAGCGGCGGCTGTCGGCATGATGCTCGGGCTGGGCACGTATCTGTACAGCAAGCCCAAGCACTTGGTTGGTATCGGCGAACCAAACAACCCTGAGCGGGCCAAGATCGCGTGGGTGTTCCTGCCGCTCGGCTGCGCCATCGCGGCGATCGTCGCCCTGCTCTTCCATATCGGCATGCTCGCCAAGCTCGATACGTTGCTGAGCAATCCGATCGCGCTGGGCCTTATCTCGGCCGGTGCAATCGGGTACGCGGTGTGGTTCATCATCAGCCAGCAGCCGCAGGATCGCGGGCCTGTGCTCACGATCTTCGTGTACATGCTCTTCAACGCGGTCTTCTGGCTTGCCTTCGAGCAGGCCGGATCGTCGCTCAACATCTTCGCTGACCGCGATACGGAACGACAGCTCACAGCCACGATGGAGTTTCCGACGACGTGGTTCCAGTCGGTCAATCCGCTTTTCATCATCATCTTCACACCCGCGGCAACGTTTATCTGGCTGTGGCTCGCGAAAAAGAAGCTCTTCGTGCCGCAGCCTGCGAAGATCGGTCTGGGCTTGATCTTTGTGGGCCTTGGTTACCTCGTCATGGTGCTGGCCGCGTTGCGCCTCAACACGGGCCTGCCCAAAGTCAGCATGATGTATCTGGTCGGCTGCTATTTCCTTCACACAGTGGGCGAGATCATCCTGAGCCCCACGGGTCTGTCCTACGTCAGCAAGACCGCTCCCACGCGTCACGTCAGCACGCTCATGGGCATCTGGTTCATCAGCAGCTTCATCGCAGGTCTGGGCGCGGGCAAGGTCGCCGCGTTGACCGACCCGATCATGGAAGGCACTGTGAAACTGCCCTGGAACCTGGGCGGTCAGGCAGACTTCTTCGTGCTGTTCGTCGCCACGAGCGTGGGCGCAGGTGTGCTGCTGCTGCTGCTCAGCCCGCTGCTGACGCGGCTGCAACGCGATCGTCGGGATTGAGGAAGAAGTACCGAAGTACCGGAGAGACGAAGTACCGCAGGAAAGACACTTCCGGTGTGTTTTCTTCGGTACTTCGGTACTTCGGTACTTCGGTACTTCGGTACTTCGGTACTTCGGTACTTCAGTACTTCGGTACTTCAGTACTTCGCGACTCGCTTGCCTTACCGCTTCACAAGCCACGCCACGCCGTAGCAGACGCTCAGCACGCCGACAATCGTCGCGCCGGGGAGCCACTCAAGCTCAAAGCTCAGCACCAGCCCAGCGAGCACGCCGAAGACCGAAAGCAGCACCGACAGCGCGAGTACGCGCGAGCCGCGCCACGAGAGCAGCAAGGCGGTTGCGCCGGGCAGCACCAGCAGTGCAGTGGCGAGCACCACGCCCGCGAGCTTCATCGCCGTGACGGTCGCCACACTGATGAGCAGCAGCAACAGCAGGTTCATCGCACGGTCAGGCACGCCCATGGCGCGAGCGGTTGCAGCGTCAAAGGCCCAGAAAACAAGCTTTCGCCGTGTGAGGAACAGCGTGATGGCCGTGCCGATCGCCACCACCCACGCGATGATCGCGTCGGTCCAGTAAACATCGAGAATCGAGCCAAAGAGATAGCTCTCCCAGCTCACGGTGCGTGTGCTGAACTTGTGCAGCAGAATCGCGCCCATGCTCATCGCGCCCACCAGCACGATGCCAATGACGGTGTCCGCCTCTTTGCCCGCGTTGCGACTCGCACCTTCACCCGCACGGCGGCTCATGCCGGCGATGAGCAGGCCACTTGCGAGGCAGAATGCAACGACTATGAAGAACGTCGCGAGCGAAGCCCCCGCCGCGCTGCTCCCCGCCACCCCCACCGCTGCCGCGATGCCAATACCGCCAAACGCCGCGTGGCTGATGCCTTGACCAATGAATGCCATGCGCTTGAGCACGACGAGCACGCTGAGCAGCGAACACAGCACCGCTAGTGCCAGCCCCGCCAGAAACGCAGGCAGGAACTGTTCTCGGAGTAACGGGTCGCTGAAGTACTCGAGCGTCTTCATGAGCGAGGCAGGTTAGGGGAGCGGGGAACGGAGAGCGGAGAACAGAGAGCAGAGAGCAGAGAGCAGGATTGATGGAGCGGGACAATCTCGGAATCTTGCCTGCCGTGCCGTGCACACGTGAGCAAGCACGAACGGCACAGGCGGTCCCGTGTTCTCCGCTCTCCGTTCTCCATTCTCCGTTCTCTTCCCTTACAGCCCCAGCAAGTTCCGCACGTCGTTAAACGTCACCAGCAGGAACATGCCTGCAATCAGCACCAGCCCCACCATCGTCACGCCGTTCTGAATCTGCACAGGCACCGGACGACCGCGGATCGCCTCGTACAGCAGGAAAAGGAACTGCCCGCCGTCCACAATCGGCAGCGGCAGGAAGTTGATGACCGCCAGATTGACGCTGATAAGCGCCAGGAAAAACAGCAACCAGATAAAGCCACGATCCGCCACCAGCGTGCCCAGATGCGCGATGCCCACGGGGCCCTTGAGGTGTTCGACCTTCACGGTGCCTTGGGCGAGGCGTGCGAACGTGAGGTATGTCATGCCCATCACTCGCTTGGTTTCGTAGAAGCCGAACGCAAGTGCCTCTGCGGGGTTGCTTGCCTTCATCACTTGCTGCTGCGTGCCAAACGCAAGTGATGAGAAGTCCGCCGACCAACCAAGCCCCTTGAGTTCCGCGATGTCCTGCTCGGTCAGGTTCAGCGTCACGCGTTCATCAGGACCTTGCGCCAGCACATCGCCCGCGACGGGTCGCTTGATCGTCAGCGTCACGCTGGTTGCACCGCGTCCGACAGCTTCTCGCACCGCCAAAGATGCATCCCGCAGCGTGCTGATCGGCGCGTCATCTACCGCGATGATCCGCGAACCCGCTGTAATCGCGCTGCCGGCCGCGCTGGGAGTGACCTTCTCAAACTTTGTGTTCGTCAACGTCGCCAGTGGAGCCGCGACAATCGACAACTCCATGCTGCTGTCGCGCACCGAAACGCCCACTTGTCCGTTGCGCGCCACGGCAACCTCAGGCAGATCGATCCGGGTGTATGCACCGCTCGGATCTTTACGCAGCACCGACAAAGCAACTGTCTTGCCTTTGCGTGCACGAATCTCGCGGATTCCCTCAGCCATGCTGGGAAACTCCACGTTGCCCACACGAACGACCACATCGCCCGGTTCGATGCCCTTGCCTTGGCCCGCAGCGCCTACTTCTGCAATACTGAAGACACCCGGCATGCCCAGCAAGTGACTCAACGCGGTGAAGGTGTTCTTCTCTGTGCCCTCCAGCAGTCCGCTTTGCAACTCAGCGGCGGGCGTGAGCGTGACATCCTTGGTTGCACCATCGGGCAGCGTGAACGACGCCGTCACCGGCTTGCCGCCTGAAGCATCGACGGCCGCGTCAATCGCGTAACCGTCCGTCGCGGCTGCTCCATTCACGCTGGTCAGCACGCTGCCACGCGGCAAATCATGGTCGGGCAGACTCAGATCGAGCGTTGTGCCCGTCAGGGGCCACACACCCGCCGCGAGCATGCCCGTGGCGCGATTCTCTGTTGGCACCACTTGCAAGTTCAGGGTCGTGGGCGCACCGGGCCGCTCGACCAGCAGCGTCACAGGCTCATTCTTCTTGGCCATCGCCACTGCCAGTGCAACATCGTCAAACGACCGCACGGACGCGCCATCGACCGCCAGAATGCGGTCGCGGGGCTGCATCGGAATCGTCGCCCCAGTGCCGACATCCACCGCCACCATCGCCGGCGCGCCGGGTTCGATCAAGCCGACCACCGGCGCGTCGACCTTTCGCCCTGCCATCATCACAATCACAAACAACACCGCCGCGAGGATGATGTTCATCACAACACCGGCGGAGATCACCACCATGCGTCGCCATGGCGAGCAGTTCTGGTAGCTATCTGGCGCGGCGCTCGTCGCGGTCGGGTCGAGATCTTCCTGCCCGAGCATCTTGACATAGCCGCCAAAGGGCAGCATGTTCAGCCGATACTCCGTGGGGCTGATGCGCCGATGCAACTGCTCCAGCGCCTGCGGTTCGGTTGTTTGCGCACTCACCGCGGCGTGCATCGCGCCGCGAAGCTGCTGGAGATACTCCGGCTCGCTGGTGCCCGTGCGAAAGCCCAGCCCTTTGCGATACGTGATCAGACTGGGGCCAAAACCGACCGCAAACGCGAGCACACGAATGCCCGCCCAACGAGCCGCGAGAAAGTGCCCGAGTTCGTGAACGAAGACGATGAACCCGAAACCAAGAATGACAAGCAGCAGATCAAAGGCAGTACCGAGCATGATCTATCTTTCGCCCGCCGGACGCCGCTGGAATCAGCAAAACCCGTGATTTGCCCTCGCACGCCCCCGCACGCGCCCCCGCGAACCCTCACCAGTCCTTCAGCCGCCCGCTCACCCGCCTTACGCTGGCACATGATGCTCCTTCCAGCCACTGTTTGCGCTCTGGTTGCGATCGCCCAAGCCCCCGCGCGCGATGCCGCGTTGCTCGCGATTCTGGACGAACACGACGCTTGGACGCAGCGAGAAAACCCAGTCAGCGCGAGTACGCGAGGCAACGATGCCTACGCCCATCTGCTTGCCGACGAGAGCCCGCAGGCCACACAGCGTCGCATCGGCGAGATGCGCGATCGCCTGACACGGCTGACGGCACTTGACCGCAGCGCGTTCACAGAGCTCGACACGCTCGATGCCGACCTGCTCACGTACGAACTCAACCTCGCACTCGAACGCGCGACGCTTTTCCCCGAGCAGACGCCCGTGGATGCTCTGGGCGGCCCGCACACATGGCTGCCCCAGTTGCCTGACCGGCTGGCTCTGCGAACCGCTGTGCAGCGCGAGGGCTACGTGAAGCGATTGGAGGCCATCCCCACGCAACTTGCACAGATCACCGAGCAAATGAGGCTGGGCATGAAAGCCGGCCGCGTGCCGCCCAAAGTGCTGCTGCGCCGCAGCGCCGACCAGGCCCGCGAGCAAGCGAGCGACGCAATCCGCAACGATCCGACGCTGAGCCCTTTCTACAAGCCCTTCGCCGTGGCCGCGCCCGATGATCCGCTCGCCTCCCGCGCCCGCGACGCGATTCGCGATGGCATCGCTCCAGCGTTCGCGAATTTCGCCGAGTTCCTTGAACGCGAGTACGTGCCAGCGTGCCGCGACAGCGTGGGCATTTCACAAGGTGTGGATGGCATCCGCGCGTACGAAGTCGCACTCAAATCCCACACGACGACCGACCTCACGCCCCAGCAGATTCACGAGATCGGCCTGCGCGAAGTCGCAAGCCTGCGCCGCGAGATGCTCGCGACGATTCGTGAGACGGACTTTGACGAAACGCTCGGCAAAGGTCTGAGCGATGACGACCTGTTCAAGGCGTTCATCCAGCATCACCGCGAGAGCGATGCAAGCTATTGGCCGGATGGCGACTCGATGATGCGCGATTACCGCGAACTCGCCAAGCGGATCGATCCAGAACTGCCCCGTCTTTTCCGCACCATTCCGCGTAACCAATATGGCGTGCGCGAGATTCCCCGCTTCGCCGCTCGCACCAGCCCCGCCGCGTACTACTACGACGGCTCCCTCCGCGCCGGCACGCCTGGCTACTTCATGGTCAATACGACCAATCTGCGCCAGCGTCCCAAGTTCGCTGCTATCAGCCTCACGATTCATGAAGCCGTGCCGGGCCACCACTTTCAAATCGCTCTCGCGGACGAGCTCGAGGGTGTTCACCCGTTCCGCACGCAACTGGGCTACACCGCGTTTGTCGAGGGCTGGGCTCTCTACAGCGAGCGACTGGGCCTTGAAATGGCCGGCGGCGCGATCGGCAACGCGACCCGCCCCGCTCAACTGGCTCCCAGCGAACGCGGCTTGTACGCCGCGCCACTCGACAACGTGGGCCGACTCAGTGACGAACTCTGGCGTGCCTGCCGTCTGGTCGTGGATACAGGTCTGCACGCGTTCAACTGGCCGCGTGAGCAGGCGATCAACTATCTGCTGGAAAACACCGCCATCAGCTCGCACGACGCAACCAGCGAGATCGACCGGTACATCGGCTGGCCCGGACAAGCCTGCGCGTACAAGATCGGACAACTGAAGATTCTGCAATTGCGCGAGCGGGCCCAGCAGCAGTTGGGTGCCGCCTTCGACGTCCGTGAATTTCACGACATCGTGCTGCTGGGCGGCGCGGTTCCGATGCCGGTCCTCGAAGATCGCGTCAACCGCTGGCTCGCGAGCAAACGCTAAGGCTCTCTCTGGTGCAAGAACGCAACACAGAGGCCGCGGCGGCGTTAAACCACCACTTCGCATGCCGTAACGCTTCGGCGTTTCGTGCGTCCCACTACTGTCCGTTCTGTCGTTGTCTCGGAGCTCCTATGACGCACCCTCAGCCTGGTCTTGTCGCTCGATTCACCGTTGCTGCTGCGCTGGCGCTCTGTGCGGGCCTTGCATCCGCGCAGCCCGGCGGCACAACGCCGCCAGTTGCACCCGCGCCCGCCTCTACCGCACCCGTGGTCGACAGTGCCGCGACAGACCTGCTCACCAAGGTTCGCGACGCCATCAAGTCCACACGTGCCATCAGCTACTCAGCACACGTTGAAGATCTCAAGACTGCAGTTGTCACCACCACCGCGACTATCAGCGCAACCCGCGCTGATGCAGGTGGCTGGAAGGTGCACGGCACAGGCGAGAACATCACAAGCAAGGGCGAGAAGACCGCCTTCACCGTTGCCTACGACGGCCTCTCCGCTCGCTCGCTGCGCGATCGCGACAAAGTTGTCATCGAGCGTTCCTTGGAGAAGATGGACGATCTACAGATCTTCTTCACGGGTCAATCCGCTCGCCATCCCTTCGCGTGGGAAGTGCTGGCCGATGAACCGTTCGCGCAAATCTCCGCCGTCACGCTTGAATCGCCAACAACCGTGCAAGGCACCGCGTGCGAGGTGCTGCGCATCACGCTGCCTGCAAGCGCGGGTGCAGATGACAAAGCGGACGATCCAAACGCCGCTGCAACCAGCGCGACGCCTGTGCTTCGCGTTTTCGTGAGTAAAGCTGACAACCTGCCACGACGCATCGAGCGCTTGCACGTGAGCGCCGACGGCACAACGCTCTCTGGCCGCGTGCTTGAACTGCGAGACTTCGCAGCCAACGCCGATGCGACGCTCCGGCAGTTCACACTCGACGTGCCCGATGGCTGGCGCGTGCGCGCCGCCGACCGCGATGCCCGCCGCGCCGCTCGCGAAGCGCAGCGGGAAGCGGAGAAGAACGCCCCACCGCTCCCCGAAGGCGTGACATGGCGCAGCGATCCCAACACGCTGACACCCGGCTCCGCGGCTCCTGACTTCTCCCTCGCAACGCCTTCCGGCGCCAAGAAGACGCTCGCCGACTACAAGGGCAAAGTTCTCGTGCTCGACTTCTGGGCAACCTGGTGCGGCCCTTGCAAGACCGCCATGCCCGCTCTGCAGCGCCTGCATGAGAAGTACAAGGACCAGCCTGTCGCCATCGTCGGCATGAACGCCGAAGGTCCCGAGCCGGGCGATCCTGTCGCTTTCAAGAAGGAAAGCGGCTACACCTACGAACTCCTGCTCGAAGCCGATGCCATCAGCGAAGCGTTCAAGGTTCGCGGTTTGCCCACGTTCTACGTCATCGGCCCCGATGGCAAGGTCATCTGGGGCGGCGTGGGTCTGGCGGCCCCACCGGGCTCGCAGCGTGCCAGCAGCAAGGCTCGCGCCGAGTACCTCGAACAGACGATTGATGCTCTGATTCAGTCTGCCCTGCCCAAGTGACGCCATCAGCCCCGCTATCCTTTCCGCAAGGGAGGCCTGCATCCGTATACGCGGCTGATCCCGACGCACACATGCACGCGGAGCGTGCGATCAGGACGCAGACGACATGGCCACGGAAGACCGAACGGATGCGGGATTGCCCTACGAACCTCGTGGTCGATCACCCATCGTCGATAGCACGGAACGTCGCGTCACGGGTCTGAAGCGCCGCGTGGTGCGCGAAGGCTCGACCGCTGTCGCCATGCTTGAAGGCGCGCTTGCCGCCCTGAAGACGCTCGATGTCGAAGCGGCCAAGCAAGTCCGCCGCACCGACGATCAAGTCGACATCGAAGAAGTCGCGATCGAGCAGGAAGCCTACGAACTGCTCGCGCTTCACCACCCGTATGGCCGCGACTTCCGCACCGTCGCCTTCTGCCTGCGCGTCAACGCCGACATGGAACGCGTCGCTGACCACGCCAGCTCCATCGCGAAAGTCGTCACGCGCCTCGCCGAACTCCCCGGCACGCGCCCGCTGCGCCTGCCCACCGCACTCGTCGAACTCAGCGACCGCGTCCCGCAGATCTGCCACGCCCTGCTCCGCGCCGTTCTCGACGAAGACATCGAAGCCGCTCAGCGCATCGTCACCAGCGACCAGGTGATCGACCAGCTCGACCGCCGGCTCTTCGAAGAAGTGCAGGAACTGGTCAAGAGCCTGGGCCGCAGCGACGACGCCATCACCATCGGCCTGCTGGTCTACCGCGCCAGCCGCGAACTTGAGCGCGTGGGCGACCTCATGGCCGCCGTCGCCGAAGACGTGGTGTACCTCGGCACGGGCCAGATCATCCGCCACGCCAAGCGTCGCGGGTTGACGAGGCCCGACGCGCCGAAGGCTTGATGTCAGTGTTTGGGATGTCAGCGTTTGGGGGCTTGCATGCTTGTGCTATCGCTGTTTCTGGCATGTGTCGGCCTGACTTTCGCTGCGCTCGCCATCGTGTGGTGGCGCGGCAGGCCTGTTCCCGGCACGCTCGTGTGCGCACGCTGCGGGTTTGATGCCAAGCATCTTGCCGAAAGTCAGCGTCTCTGTCCCGAGTGCGGCGTACACCTCGGTCTGCCCGGTCTTACTCGTCCGCAGCGACATCGCCGCGTCGGTCACGCAGTGACGGCTGCTGTTGTCGCGCTGCTCGCTCTCTCAGCAAGTCTCGCCCCGGTCGCACTGCAACTGACGCGTCCATCCAATCAACCGCTATGGTGGCTTCAGTATCAACTCAACAGCTCCGACGCCACCACACGCACAAATGCCAGTCTTGAGATCGAAACGCGGGACGCAGCCGGCACATTGACCGCGACGGACTACGCCAAGCTCACTCCCACGCTGCTGGCGCTTCAAGCCGATACGACGATTCCATGGGACACGGCCTGGGGTCGCATGATCGAGAACGCCGCCGCCCGCGGCGTTCTGAGTGACGCCCAATTGCAAACCTATCTGCAACAGAGCTGCTCGTTCACCATCCGCCATCCCAGGTACGTCGCACCAGGCGGGTCAATCAGTGTGCAGTATGCGTACAAGTTTGACCGCACCAATCTCGCGCAGTTCAGCGGCTACGCCAACATCCCTCCGCATGAATGGTTCAATCCTGGCCCGCATAGTTCGTTCTCGAAAACAGAACCTGCAGATGGTTCCGCGACATTTCGGCTGAGCGGCGGAGGCGGAGGTGGCGGTGCCTATGGCACATCACACGCGCTCACCGCCCCGCTCGGCACGCACGATGTCGTCATCCCCATCAATATCACACTCAACTCGCCCGGCTGGCCGTCCACCACGTTCACCATCACGCATCGCTCGCGCCTCACCGTCACCGACGCGCCGGGGCCATTCGCCAAGGCCGTGTCCAAGCCGCTCTCCACACAACTGCTTCAAGAGTCCTTCCGCTTCGAACATCGCGCCGGTCAAGCCAGCAGCGGCATCGGCACTGACAAAGGCATCGCCCTCAACATGGGCGTCTCCCAATACGGCATGGACGAAGTGTTCTTCGTCACCATGTTGACCTCCGAATCACTTGCGCAGCCCGTCGCCTTTGAGGTGTTCGTGCGTCCCGCCGGCGACACCAGTGCACCATGGACCAAGCTACTTCAGCACACGCAACTAGTTGACACCACAAAGACCCGTCGCTCCATCGGCGGGATGCAGACACCCGCTCCACCCGCGTTCTGGACGGTCGACGCCGTGGATGTGCTGTTTCGCGCATCGGGCACCCTCGCCGACAGTGCATCGATGGATGAATACTGGCCGGGCGAGTTCATGCTTTCCGCCGTGCCGCTGGACCGCAAGCCGCTGCTGCAGAGCAAAGGCCTCACGCTCGACAACTGGTCCGCCTCGCCGCCCATCAATGCGTTCGCCGAGCAGTTGCAGTTGCTCACCGCTGCGAGCAATCCCGCTGTGGATAGACAATTCGTTATCGATCGCATCGGTGCCCTGCTGGATCGTCAGGCAAGCGGAACGAACTGGACACGGAGCGATGGCAACCTCGTCGACGAACTCCGCCGCCAAGGGTTCATCACCGACGACCAATACACGCGCTACGCCAGCCAGATCGTCGGACCGCTCACGCTGCAGGTGCGCCCACGCATCCGCCTCGATGACAAGGGCCAATTCGCGGTGCGAGGTGCCATGCCCCCCTACCGCTGCGGCATCACGACGGATCTCACCGTCGTGTGGGACGCACCACGCGTCACGCTCAACGACACGCAGCTCACGCACACCGCCAAGCCCCGCGCTCGCTATCTGCCCACTGCCGAGTTCGGCTCCGTAGCAACCGTCATGCAGATGCGGCCGTTTGAAGCCACCACAACGCTGCCGCCCGGAAACTACACCCTGCGCGTCGTGCAACCCTTCCGCGTCTTCGCTGGCAACGTGCCGCTTGAAACGGCCGATGCGAACACGCCGCTGTTTGTCGGTACACAAGATGCTCAGCTCCCGGTGCGGCTGCTCGCACCAGATGAGCCACTGGTGGAAGTCGTTGACGATGCAGCCATCGGCGCGATGCTCGACAAAACGCTGACATGCACGAGCGTCTGGACAAATCATGCAACGAACGCTGATGGCTCCATTCGCGACTACGGCGGCGTCACCGTGCGTGCGGGCGAGCTACCTATTGCTGTCGCGTTTGATGTCTTCGTACGACCGACCGGCGAAACCGACCCCGCGCAACGCTGGTACATGGGCCAGGTGGTGCTCGGCCCCGGCTCCGCTCGCGTCGAGGCTTCGGGAGACAACATGCCGTACCGCAAACTTCCCCTGACAGGCCCGCTCCCTGATGCCACACTTAGCGGGTTGCACGACCAGAACGTCGAACTGGTCCTGGTGCCCAACCCCGCAGTCGGCGAAACTCGCACGGATGTTGCAAGCGTGTGGTCAGGAGATGGCAAAGAACGCATCGTCCCCGTCGCACAGGTACGCAATATGGGAAACCACCGTTGACAACCCTGCCGCAACCTGGCACCTAGGGAGTTTCTCATGATCGAGTTCATGGTCATCCTCTCCTTCGCAGGCCTCATCGCAGGCGTGATTGCATGCGTCCTGGGTTGGCGAGGCCGCCGTGTGGGCGATGAGTTAAGGTGCCCGCGCTGCGAGTTTGATGTGACATCCCACTTTCGAAAGTCCGCTGCGGTGACTTGTCCGGAGTGTTCACACAAGATCGAATTCGCATCCGATGCGAGTCGCGGGACGCGGTGCCATCGCAGGGGCCTGCTCACAGTCGGTGCGACACTCGTGATCTGTTGTGCCCCTCTTGCACTCATTGCCCTGGCCCAGAACAACGCTTCGGCATGGCTGCAGCAACGCAAACCCACCAAGTTCCTTCTGTGGGAGTGGCAGCACGCCGCGCCGCGTTGGCAGCAAACTGCATTCTTCGAACTGCTTCAACGCGAACGGAAAGGAAAACTGACGCAGGCCGAGTTGCTGCTCGTAGGCGACGCACTTTGGAAGCAAGTCTCCGCAGGCACGATACTGACAGACACGAACGAAACAAGGTCGTTCTCTGACTTTGTCGAGAAGGGACTGATTCCCCGCGATGAGTTTGTGAAGCGTCAACTTGCGAGCTACGACTGGCGACTGGAAACGCCACCTGCCATTCGTGCTGGTGCATCCATTCCCTTCACGATCGTCGAGGGCCCTCTCATCGAGTCGCAACGCCTCCGTCACTGGGCCTTCTGTGGACTGCTGCTGAAGTCTGAGGTCCAGATCACGTTGCAAGACGCGCAAGGTCGAACCGTGCATCAATCGCAGCTCGTTCCACCTGACTTCAATCCATACTGCAGCGGGCCACTGCGCCGGGCGCTACCCCCGGTCGCGGCCGACCTTGTGCCAGGGGAGTACCGCCTGACCGCAGAACTGCGCGTGCGCTACTACGGCCCATGGGAACGCCTGCAGGCATTCGTAAGCAACCAGCAGCTCCCCATTGACCCCACGCTTCTGGAACCCGGTCCGAGCGTCAAGACCATCACCATTGACCAGTTGGTGAACGTCGTCGACCAAGCTCGCCCCCTTATCACCCTCGACACGAGTGAGGTGCGGAACAAGGCAATGCGAGACTTGATGAACACCATGCGTGCGACGCTTTCATCGCCGATGCCGGGCCACAAGCCCCGAATCGTGCTTTCGGTTGATCCACGGACGCTACCGAAAGGCATCGAATCTGTCTACGCCGTACGGGTTGAGCAAGGTGATCGCGTTGCGGAGATACCCGAGGCGGGAAAAGACCAGATTCCAGAATGGAGCGGGTGGCGAATTGTGTCATCGGCAACAGTCGCGCGGTCAACCATCTTCCTGCCATACGCCGAGGGGATCGAGCCAGGCACAATTCGCGTGACCTTGACGCCAGCTCCACACATCGCTGAACGATTGAGTGGGCCCGATGCCGTAACCAGCATCTTGGCTCATCCCATCGTGATCGAAACACAACTGCAGGCCGCTGAGAAGTAGGCGCTGAGCCGTCGCGCGATTGTTTGTTGCCTTGGTCGGCGCGAGATTCAGAGCATTTACACGAGCAGTGCTTGCACTGCGAAGTCGCACAAGCCAAAACGACAACAACCACCTTACGGTGGTTGTTACGACGCTTGCGCGTGTTGTACAAGAAACAGTTGGGAGTCGCTTTGCCGAACGTTACCGAACGGCTCTCTGCGAACAGAATTCTGTAATACAGACGAGAGAGTGATGACTTTACTGGCTGTGGTTCTCACCACGTATCCGAACACTAGTTTTGGATATGCCAGTCTAAGGAGATCCCTTAGAAAGGAGGTGATCCAGCCGCAGGTTCTCCTACGGCTACCTTGTTACGACTTCGTCCCAGTCACCTGTCTTGCCGTAGGCACCACTGAACTGTGGCGACTTTGGGCACTCCAGGCTCCCATGACGTGACGGGCGGTGTGTACAAGGCTCAGGAACACATTCACCGGAGCGTAGCTGATCTCCGATTACTAGCGATTCCGACTTCATGCAGGCGAATTTCAGCCTACAATCCGAACTGGGGCGTACTTTTTGCGATTTGCTCCATCTCGCGATCTTGCTTCGCTCTGTATACGCCATTGTAGCACGTTTGCAACCCTGGATGTAAGGGCCATGCGGACTTGACGTCATCCCCACCTTCCTCCGGTTTGACACCGGCAGTCTCGCTAGAGTACTGGCTTGCGCCGAGCAACTAACGACAGGGGTTGCGCTCGTTAAAGGACTTAACCTGACACCTCACAGCACGAGCTGACGACAGCCATGCAGCACCTGTGCTGGTTCCGGTCTTGCGACTGTGGCTCCGCTTTCACGGAGTTGATCCCAGCATGTCAAACCCAGGTAAGGTTCTTCGCGTTGCCTCGAATTAAGCAACATGCTCCACCGCTTGTGTGAGCCCCCGTCAATTCATTTGAGTTTTAGCCTTGCGACCGTACTCCCCAGGCGGTATGCTTATCGGTTTTCCTACGACTGATACGGCGTCAAAACCGCACCAGTCTAGCATACATCGTTTACGGCGTGGACTACCAGGGTATCTAATCCTGTTTGCTCCCCACGCTTTCGTGCCTCAGTGTCAGGACAGGCCCAGCCGGACGGCTTCCCCATCGGCATTCCAAACGATATCTACGCATTTCACCGCTCCACCGTTTGTTCTTCCGGCCCTTACCTGCCTCAAGACTTGCAGTTCGCTCTGCTGTTCCGTAGTTGAGCTACGGGCTTTCACAAAACGCTTGCAAGCCCACCTACGCACCCTTTAAGCCCAGTGATTCCGACTAACGCTTGTGGCCTCTGTATTACCGCGACTGCTGGCACAGAGTTAGTCGCCACTTCCTTTGGGGTCAATCATTGGTTCCGACCCCTGACAGTAGTTTACACGTCAGAGACGCTTCATCCTACACGCGGCATTGCTCCGTCAGGCTTGCGCCCATTGCGGAAGATTCGTTACTGCAGCCTCCCGTAGGAGTCCGGACAGTGTCTCAGTTCCGATGTTGCGGGCCGTGCTCTCACACCCGCTACCCGTCTTCGGCTTGGTAGGCCTTTACCCCACCAACTACCTGATAGGACGATCGCCGCTCCCAAGGCGCCAAAGCTTTGCTCCTAGGAGATCATGAAGTATTACCCGCAGTTTCCCACGGCTATCCTCCACCTCGGGGTACGTTCGATCGCATTACTAACCCTTTCGCCACTTACCCTTGCGGGCCCGTGCGACTTGCATGTTTTAGCCATGCCGCCAGCGTTCAATCTGAGCCATGATCAAACTCTTCAATTGATTTTCTGTTTATCACGGCCGAAGCCGTGAAGAATACAAAGAAGAAAGACCATGTTAACCGCAGCCTCTTCCCTTTCAGGTGAGTACTGCGGCGGTCATCAACAAACTATCTTCCCGGAGCGGGGAGCCCCAGGTTGACCATTTGCTGACCATGGATGGCTTATCCATGGTATTTTGGCTTACTCATCGCATCACGAATGTTTAACTTTCGTGACGCGTTGCACTGAGTGAACCCAAGCAGACATGTGAGGTTCTGCTTGCGACCCGCATCATTCCCCATCCGTGAAGATGAGTGCCACGTTGTACGGCGTGAAGATGCGTTGTGTGGATCTATCCGCGAGCCTGCTGGTCGATCAGTTGCCCGTGCTAACAGGCCGCTCGCGGAAGCACACTCTCGTGCGACATTCCCAACTGTTTACTTTTCAAAGATCAGCCCGTTTGCCGACAGTACTTCAGCAAGCCTTGCGACTCGCGTCGTCGCTGTCATTCAGCGGGGAGGGAAGCATACGAAACGCTCCCCTCGCCGTCAAGCTGCTTCCCGCAACTCTTTTTGCTCCCCATAGCGCAAGTCGCTTTTTTCCGGTGTATTGCGCCACAAAAATGTCCCTTCACTTTGTCAAGGTTTTGAGAGCTTTTGCCCCCACTTCGCCACCTCTGCCCCGCTTCACCCTCTTCGTTCGGACAAAGTTCGTCATTTTCCGTCAGCCGTCCCATCATATCCCCTTGCCGGCATCCTTCTCCGCTTTCTCGGGCGTCACCCCGAGCACCGCGACCCATATCTCGGGCATCTGCCCCACTCCCCATGCCGCACGAATCGCCCTGGCGGCCTCACGCATCGTCGCCCCGGTTGTCATCACATCGTCAACCAACACCACCACACGAGCCGCAGGCGGCTGGCCATTCCACGCCAGCGTCACCCGCATCGATCCGGCCACGTTGCGTCGCCGCGTCTCCAACGTCGAACCCGTCTGCATTGGGCGGTGCTGCCTCCCAAGGCACGCGACCATCGGCAGGCCCGCCGCCCGCTCCATGCCTCGCGCAATCGCCAGTGGATGGTCTATACCGCGTGCAAGCCGTCGCCACATCGATGTTGGAACCGGCACAACCAGCGCATCCTGCGGCGAGAGCTCTTCGAGCTCAAGGCATCGCACCACCTGACGCCCCAGGTCGCTGCCAGCGTCATTCGCCAACCTTGCGAAGGCAGAGTTCTTGATCTCCAGCACCGTGCTTCGCAGCACACCCTCGTACACGCCCAGCCGCACCACACGCTTCCACGGCACGCGCGTTCCGCGACAGCCCGTGCAGCCCGCATCCTCCCCGCTCGCCACCACCTCATACGCCCCCACCGTTCGCCCGCAGCGAAAGCACCATGCCTCTGTCGCGTCCGCGGCAAACCCCGCAATCTCCGCCCGCCGCCGCCAAGGCATGCTCGTGACACCCAAGTAGGTCCGCTCGATCCGCTCCCACCACCCCTCCTCTCGCTCGGACGTCGCATCCGTACTCGCGTCCGGCTTACCTGCATCGCTCGCTTTCCCGCGATCCCACGACCGCAGCGCAGGCGGCCAGACGAAGCGCTCAGGCTTCGCCAAAGGCCCACGCTCATTACTGCCTGAATCCACACGCGTCCCCTTCTTATCCGCACCAACGAAAAAGCCGGCGAGCACATGCTCGCCGGCTTCAGTCTACCACAAACTGTCGGTCGCCGCGTTACGCGTCGTCACCGTTCTCCGTCATCTCCATCTCAGCCAGCACGTCATCCGCTTCATCCGCGGCCATGGCGGCGTCCATCGCACTATCGAGCGCTGCATCCATCGTCGGTAGTTGTCCCGGCAACGCACCCGTGCCGCGCAGTCGCTCGGCGTGTGACTTCTGCGCTTCCGCACGCTCATGGCGAGCTTCGCGTTCGCGTGCCATGCTGCCATCGACAAACCCCTGCAGTTTGCGAGCCCGCACGGGGTGCTGCAACTTGCGAATCGCCTTCGCTTCCACCTGACGCACACGCTCACGCGTCACCTTGAAGATGCGACCCACTTCCTCCAGCGTGTACGTGTAACCGTCACCAATCCCGTATCGCAGCTTGATGATCTCCCGCTCGCGATACGTCAGCGTCTTCAGCACGCCCTCAATGCGATGCTTCAGCATCTCCTGAGCCGCCAGATCGCCCGGCGCACCAGCAGAATCATCCTCAAGGAAGTCCCCGAAGTAGCTGTCTTCGCTCTCGCCCACCGGCTTGTCCAGACTCACCGGGTGCCGGCTGATCTTCATCACACGCCGCACATCCAGCGGCGTCAGATTCGCCCGCTCGGCGATCTCCTCCACCGTCGGCTCCACACCAGTCTCCTGATGCATGAGCTTCTGGATATTGCGGATCTTGCCCATCGTCTCGATCATGTGCACGGGAATGCGAATCGTGCGCGCATGATCCGCGATGGCCCGCGTGATCGCCTGCCGAATCCACCACGTTGCATACGTGCTGAACTTGAAGCCGCGCTTGTACTCGTACTTGTCCACGGCACGCATCAGGCCCGTGTTGCCTTCCTGAATGACATCAAGGAAGCCCAGGCCGCGGTTGCGGTACTTCTTCGCGATGCTCACGACAAGTCGCAGGTTGCCGCCTGAAAGGTCGCGCTTCGCCTGCTCATACTCCCAGAAGACCGTCGCCAGCTCACGCACTCGACGTTGCAGTTCGCCCGGCTCCTCAAGCACCAGGCTGCGCAGCCCGTCGAGCTCATCCTTCATCACTTCGATGTCTTCGGGCTCAAACTGCTTCTTCTGCTTGCGATGGCGCAGCTTGGCAGAAAGCTTCTCCACCTTCTCATCGGGCGTCTTCGCGAGCTTCAGATCGTTATCCAGTTCGACCATCTTCTTGCAGATGGCCCGCAGCTTGCGGAACAGCGGAATGATCCGCCCCGTCCGCAGACTGCACTCTTCCACCAATCGCGCCATGCGAGATCGCCGCGCCGCCATCCGCGCCTTGATCGCGCGATACGTCTCCACGTTCTTCTCGCGCCGCGCCTGACGCAGCGACACCCAGTCCGCGCGGTTCAGTTCCAGCAGTCGCTCGATCGTCGGCAGATTCACCGGAATGCGCTTCAGCAGCTTGTCCTTCGCATGCGGATCCGCCGTGCTGATGCGCATGGTGCGATCAAAGGGTGTTTCGCCCTTGCTCACGCTGCGCAGCAGTTCCACCGCCTGCTGCACGACATAATCGTTCTCAAGGCAGCGCCGACGGAAGATCATCCGGCACGTTTCGATCTTCTTGGCGAGGCGCACTTCCTCTTCCCGGGTCAGCAGGGGGATCGAGCCCATCTGGGCCAGATACATGCGAATCGGGTCATCCACGCCCTTGCCGCTGCTCTCCGCAACGACCTCCGCGATGTCCTTGTGAATCTGCGCGTCTTCATCGTCCAGTTCCACCGCGGGCTGCTCGCCATCGTGGAGCGCCTTGCGCAGGTTCGCCATCTCGCCGCCGCGTTCGCCGCCCGACACGCTCATCGCGCGGAACAGCGACGGAAGCACAGGCGACGACACGCCGGGCCCGCCCGCATCCATGCTCATGCGGTGCAGCCGCGCGCGCAGCTCCAGTTCGTCAATCATCTCGATGTCGAGACGATCAATGACGACCAGCAGTTCATCAACACGCGCCGCGTCGACCATCTCGTCGGGCATCGTGTTGTTCATCTCTTCATAGCTCAGCCAACCGCGACGACGAGCAACCAGAAGAAGTTGCTCCACGGCAGGATGCAGGTCACCGTTCACTGAAGGCCTCTCTTTCGATGTCCACCAGCAAGAACCCGATACCAGACACACCTGAAGAAACCGAACTGAAGAACCCCAAGGCTAGCCCGACTCACCGACTCCTCACCGTCACGAAGGCCGCGGCACCTTGCGACGATCAGGCCCCAAAGTCTGCTGCACGTTGCGAAGCACTTTCAGCCGCTCCGCCGCCGCAGTCGACGCATCCAGCGTCTGCTTGGGCTCAGGCATCCCTGCCTGCTGATTGTTCCGCAGCATCGTGTCGCGCCGCGCCCGCCCAAGACACTCGCGCCACATCGCATGCACACGATTCTGATCGCGACTTGACTGATCATCCACACGCGACATCAGCGCAATCGCCCCGCTCCGCGCGTCGTCATCTTCCGCCAACTGCGACAGCACGCTCTGCAGGTGCGGCAGTTCACCATCTTCACCCAGATCATGAATGCTCTGCGCCACGCGCTTCACTACATCACTCTCAAACGTGATGGGCGCGATGATGTCCTTGTCCTGCTCGCTCAGCGTCGTCCACAGCGCACCGTCACACAGCAGGCAGCCCAGCAAATGCTCTTCCAGCGTCAACTGCTGGCTCGCGCCGATCACCGCCGTCGTAGGCTGCTCCTGGCCATAGCTGGTCGCGCGTGTCGCACGCCCTGCGGGCACGCTCGCCCGCACCACCGCCTCGGGCACACCGGCGATCTGCGCCAGCCGCTTCTCAATCAGCGCCTTGCGAATCGGCTCCACATTCGCCAGTCCCAGTTCCACCAGCCGCTCAATCTCCGCGACCATCGCTTTGCTGCGCGCCGCCAGCCCCGCGCCTTCCAGTCGCTCCGCCACACGCTGGAAGCGGAAATCCAGCAGATCAATCGCCCCCGCCAGCGCCTTGCGGAACACGTCCGCACCACCCTCGCGCTTCAGCAGCTCATCCGGGTCCTTCGCATCCGTGAACTTGTTCAGCGACACGATGGCCACATCCACCGGCTGGCTGAAGAACACTTCCGCCGCCCGGTCCGCCGCGCGTTGACCAGCTTCATCGCCATCAAACAACAGCAGAATGCGATCACACGCCAGCCGCAGTTCCTTCGCGTGCTCAGGCGTCAAGGCCGTGCCCAGCGTCGCAATCGCATTGCGGAAGCCGGCCTGGTGACACGCAATCACGTCCATGTACCCTTCGCAGATCAGCGCGGTTTTCTCCTGCTGAATCGTGCGAAGCGCCAGATCAAGCCCATACAGCGTCTTGCTCTTGTAGAAAACCGGCGTCTCCGGGCTGTTGAGATACTTGGGCTCGTCCTCCGGATTGATCTTGCGCGCACCAAACGCAATCACGCGCCCCGTGCGATCCGTGATCGGAAACATCACGCGATTGCGGAACGCGTCGTAATACCCGCCGCCCTCGCGCTGCTTCAGCAGCCCCGCCTGCGCAAGCAAGTCATTGCCGAGTTTGCCGCCCAGCGTCATGACCAGCCCGTCCCAGCGGTCCGGCGCAACACCCAGCCGGAACTCCTTGATCATCTCCTCGCTCACACCGCGCGACTTCAGCACCTCTCGCCCCGTCATACCGTGCGTCTCGTGCTTCATCACGCCCACAAAGAACGCCGCCGCCGCGTTGTTGGCCGCGAACAGATCCTTCTTCGTAATCGCCGGTTGATCGCCCTGCTCAGCAAAGCTCTGCTGCCGCAAAGGCGTCAACTGCACGCCCGCCCGTTCCGCAAGAAACTCCAGACTCTCGCGAAACTCCATCCGCAGAAACTTCTGCACGAACGTGAACACGTCCCCCGACGCGCCGCAACTGAAGCACTTATAGAACTGCTTGTGCGGCACCACCGTCATGCTGGGCGTGCGATCATCATGGAACGGGCACAGCCCGACAAACTCGCGCCCCTTGGGCTTGAGAGAAATGTGTTCACCGATGATGCGCACGATGTCGCTCGCATCACGTACACGATCAATGTCTGAGCGATCACCAAACGCTCGCTTGCCCGCGCCGCCTGCGTTCTGCGAAGAAGATGTCCACCTTTCTGCAGGCACAAATCACCTTCGCGCGTCGTGCGCAAGTGACCGACAGCATCTGATCCACCACCGCGCCGATGCCCGCCTCTACCAAACGGTATCAGCCACAGCACCCGCGCGTCGGCGACGCTGCCCACTTCAGGACCAGCATCGCCACCCCTCAAACTACCACGCATTTGGTGACATGCCACCTGCCGTTCGCATTTCCCCGGTTCTCAGACGCTCCATTGGCCGCTTGTACCGCCTGCCGCCCCCCGGCATGCCACCCGCCAACCATGCTCGCATGAAGCGCGTACGGGTTCGATTCGTCGGTCGTGTCCAAGGCGTCGGCTTTCGTGCCACCTGCCGCGCTATCGCCGTCGGCCGCCCAGTGAGCGGCTGGGTCCGCAACGAGCCCGACGGCAGCGTCCTCCTCGAAGCCCAAGGCGACGCCACCGCACTCGAAGAGTTCCTCCAGGCGATCCACGATCGCATGACCCGCAACATCCAGCACGCCGACCGCGCCGACGTGCAACTCGCGACCGACGAATCCCAATTTCGCGTGACGCCGTGACGCCGTGACGCCGTGACGCCGTGACACATTGACGACCGACGCGCGTCACGCTCCTCGCCCCTGCGCGTAAGCACGCACGTACCCCGCACCCTCGTGGAGACGCCATGACGATCGCACCCATCGCACCCGTCGCCGCTGCCAGCCGCTCCGCATCCGTCGACATCCTCCGCGGCTTCGCCCTCTGCGGCATCCTCTTCATCAACATCATCGCATTCGGTCGCTACGCCACCGAATACATGAACCCCACCGCCGCGGGGCCGATCGAAGGCGCCAATCTGGTCGCGTGGGTCCTCTCCGCAATCTTCATCGACATGAAGTTCATCAGCATTTTCTCGATGCTCTTTGGCGCAGGTCTCGTCCTGCTGGGCGACCGCATCGAAAGCCGAGACAATGGCCAAGGATTCGCAGGCATCTACTACCGCCGCATCGCGTGGCTGCTGCTCTTTGGCATACTCCACGCCTGGCTCTTCTGGTATGGCGACATCCTCGTCAGTTACGCCATCTGCGGGCTCGCGCTTTACCCGATGCGCAAGCTGCGCCCCGTCACGCTCATCATCATCGGCTCCGCACTGCTCATCGTGCCCGTCTTCATCTTCGCCGGCGTGGGTGTCGCCATGCACTTCTGGTACACCCATGGCGGCGTGACCGAAGCCCTCGCCGCCCAAGCCCGAGGCGACGCGCTAACTCCCTCCCAAACCAGCACCCTCTCCATGTGGAACGACGCCCTAAAGGACTGGGCACCCAGCGCCGAAGTCCTCGCCGCCGAGCGCGCCGCCTACACCGGTTCGTGGCTCGACGCCTTCAAGGAACGCGCCGTACACAACTTCTTCATGCAGTTCTTCATGATCCCCACGTTCAGCGTCTGGCGCTGCGGCGGCCTCATGCTCGTGGGCATGGCCCTCATGAAGCTGGGCGTCTTCTCCGCCCAGCGCTCCACCGCCTTCTATGCCAAGCTCGCCGCAATCGGCCTCACACTGGGCTTGCCCCTGTGCATCCTCGCCGCGCTCGACGGCTACCGCGACGGCTTCACCTACGCCCGCACCATGGCCCTCAGCTTCAACCTCAACTACCTGGGAAGCATCGGCATGTCGCTCGCCTACGTGGGCATCATCATGCTCCTCTACCGCAGCGCGGTGCTCAGTGAGCAATCGCTCATTGGTCGCAGCTTCGCCGCCATGGGACGCATGGCCTTCACCAATTACCTCATGCAGACACTGATCTGCACCACCGTCTTCTACGGCTACGGCTTCAGCCAGTTTGCCGCGTGGGAACGCTGGCACCTGTTCTTCGTCTTCGTCCCCGCGCTCCTGCTTGTGCAGCTCACGTACAGCCCCCTCTGGCTCTCCCGCTTCCGCATGGGCCCGGCCGAGTGGGTCTGGCGCACACTCACCTACATGAAGCCACAACCGATGGCAACCCGCTCCGCCACGCCCGCGTGAATCGGCGTTTTCTGCCGACTCATTCCGATATTCACGCCTGCCGCGCGCGCCGTGCAGCCTCTCGCGTCTGAGAATCCTGTCAAGTGGTTGGTCAAACACGAAAACACTTCGATTTCCCGACGTTTCTTGCTACCATGCCGCTCGTCGCCGTGGCTTGCCGGTTCGGCGTCAAGTGACCAAGGGCTTCCAGCCCTCGCGCGTTCCCGCATCGCGCGCCCTCGGAGAGTGGACATATGGCCGAAAGCTTCAAGGCACTCTGCGCTGACTTTTACGTCAACCAGAAGTTGCAGGTCAAAATGGAACTCCCTCGCACACGCGAGACCATTCTCGACTTCTACGAGCGCGTCCGTAAGTCCTATCCCCAGATGATCGGCTTCCGCAAGTATCGCGACGAGCTCGCCCTCGAAAGCAACCCGCAGGAAATGCCCCACCGCTGGCTCGCCGTCAAAGGCACCAGCATCCGCAGCGGCTGCGTCAACGCTGAATCCCTGACCGAGTGTTACGGCATTCACCAGCTCGTGCTCGATACCGCCCCGTCCTACCTCTCCATCTCACCCCTCGACGTCGACCATCTCGAAGTTCTCTTCGGCTTCGACCTCATGGCCCAGGGCAACCACGACCAGATCGTGCACGACGCCCTGCTCGCAGGCAGCCCCCTCGCCGGCCTCATGGACATTCCCCACGCCACCCTCAGCGACTTCCAGCCCACGCTGGGCGTCACGCTGGGTGCCAGCAAGGAGTTCGAGGTCTACGCCGAGGTCAAGACCCGCCCGGTCATGCTCCGCCCGCGCGACCCCGAACTGGGCGAGCCCATCAGCATCTACCTCACCATGCGCAAGCTGGGCCCCATCAGCGATCTCAAAGAGCTGACGACGGCATTCACCCGCCTGACCAAAATGGGCGAAGACCTCATCCAGCACCGCATCGTCCCCAACCTGCTGGTCCCCATCCACGCCGCCATCGGCTCCGGCCGCTAAAGCAAAGCGCGAACGCCGGGGCACCCAAGGTCACTTCGTGCCTTCGTGCCTTCGTGCCCCCGTGCCTTCGTGCCTACTCCCCCCCTTCACTCCTGCTCAATCAACTTGTCCAGCAATCCATCTTCCGCCTCGCGGAAGTCCTTCATGCTGTTCGCCAGCTCTTCGCCCGCAGCCGTCAGCCGCTTGGCAAGTTCCGCATCACCCAGCGCCTGCTGGCGCAGGCTGAGCTCACTCAGCGCTTCCGCCGCCGCACGAATGTTGCTCGCCGCCTGCGCGTAGTTCCGCGTCGCGTCGTAAATCACCTGGCTCGACAGTTCCTTGTTCGTCGGTTGGTGCAGCAGCCGCCACGGCTGGCTGCGCACTTCCACCGCCGTCAGCTTCAGTTGCTCCGCCGTCAAACGAAAGTTCGCCATCCCCGCGCGAATGTTGGGCCGCTGCTCCACCACCAGCGCGTTCACATCCGCCACAGCCTGCTGCGCCTGGGCCATCGCCCCGCGTGCATCACGCAACGCATCATTCAGCAGCGGCACACTTTCCGCATTGATCTTCCCCGTCGCGTCATTCACACTCGCGATGATCTGCTCGATGCGCTGACGATTATCCGTGATGATCGTGCGCACTTCGTCCAGCGCAGCCTTGCCGCTGGCAACCGCCGCCCGCGCGTCGCTGATCAGCGCCTCCGCCTGATTCGTCGCCAGATCAACATCCTTCGCCGCGCCTTCCGCGCTCGCCAGCGTGCGCCGCACGCTCTCATCCCATTCCGCAAAGCTCGCCCGCGCCTGCTGCACAGTCGCTCGCATATCGCTGATCGCGCCCGTGATCTCAGGCGAACCCTTATCGATCAGCCCCTCCACGTTGCTCACGCTCTTCTCCAGACTCTTGAGCGTGTTCTGCAGTTGCGTCACCTGCTCAGGCCCAAACCCGGCCTGCGCCAAAAAGCCCGGCGGCGCGATGTTCGCCATCACCACATCGCCCTTCTCAATCTTCGCCGACGCACCTTGGAATGAAGCCGCCGTCGCCGTGCCGACACTCGCGATGTTGATGCTGCTCAGCGTCCCCAGCAGCGGCTTCTCGAGGTACACGCCCGCATCTTCATGCAGCACCAGATCAGGCCGCACTTCCACTTCCACCTTGATGCCCGTCGCTTCCCCCGCAGGCGTCGTCTCAAACGCCAACCCCTTCACACGCCCCACCTGCACCCCGCCCAGCAGCACAGGCGACCCGCTCTGCAGGCCCGCCGCGCCATCGTCAATCGAAAACCGAATGAAAAACGGCATCCCGCCCGCCCCGGGCCCGCGATCGGTGAGCATGAACGCCACCCACACCCCCAGGATGATCGAGCTGATCACAAACAAACCCGCCAACACGTTGTTCCGTTGAGAGTGCGCAGCCATGCGGCATGAGGATAGCAGAAAACCAGCTACCCCGCCGCCCAACAACGCGCAGGAACAACGGCATCACCACCACACCGCAGCGCACGACCAATCCTCACTTACTCGCGCACCCGCAGCTCCACCAGCACCCCATCCACCGGCTTCGTCGACACACCCGCTCTCGCGCCGCCACGCGCATCCACTGCACGCACTTCAAACAACTTGATCACCGCGCCCACCACCAGCGCAACCTCCAACTGCCCCAGATTCTTCCCCGGACAAAACCGCGGCCCGTGCCCATACCCAAAGTGCATCCACTCGCGCGTGCCCAGTTCCGTCGCATCACGTCCCCACCACCGCTCAGGCACAAACCGATCCGCCGGATGCCCCGTCACACCCACACCCCAGTGGTCCTCGTGCCGGTTCGCATGCCAGATATCCATCAGAATGTGCGTCCCTCGCGGCACATGCAGCGTCTGTCCCGCATCAGTCCGAATCACCGTGTCAACCGTGGGCCGCCGCGGGTGAAAGTACAGCGCAGGCGTCAGCCGCATCGTCTCATTCAGCACGCAACCCAAGTACGGCAGCCGCTTGAGCGACTCCGGGTTGTACTCCTCCACATCCCGCACTTCCTCAAACAGCTTCTGCTGCGCCTCTGCATTCCGCGCCAAATGTGAAATCGCCCACGCCGCGTAAGAAGTCGACGCTTCCACCGCTCCCGCCAAAAACGCTCGAATGTTCGGCTTCAGCGCCTCATCCGGCGCATCCGACTTGAACTGCCGCCACAGCCCCGCGCTGCGCGCTCGCGGCTCCAGCGTGCTGTCCGTCAATCGCTCAAACGTCGCCTTGGCCTGCTCTGCCTTTACACCGCCCCGCATCCACCGAGGCAGCTTGTGCAGCGGACACCCCACCATGTTCACAACCGTGTCACGCACGATGCGATCCACAAAATCATCCAGCGCAGGCACATCGCGGTTCCGCACCTGCTCCGCCGTCAGCGATGCTCCAAAGAAATTGTTCACCAGCATCTCAAGCATCACCGCCTTGATCTCAGGCTCCAGCTCCAGCCGCAGCGATGGCTTCCCCGTCTCCCGCACCCGCTGCTTCACCGCCTGCAATCGCTCCGATGCCGTCCGCCGAAACGTCTTCTCAAACTCCTCAAACACTTCCGGCTGAAACAACGTCGACTTCGCAAACGGCGGCGCAGCCATTTGCTTCTGCGCGCGCCACTCCGCCCCGTTCGACGCAATCAGCGTCAACTTCCCCGTCGCTCGCGCAATCCCGCCAATGGGCAGCGTGTCCCGATCAAACTGCCCCGGCTTGTCACCCGTCGCCGCCGATATCGCCTTGATGATCGCCGGATCGCGCGTCACCAGCACCGGCATAAACCCCGGCACATCCAGATAGCGATTGTGCCGCGCACCAAAATCCTGCTCGCTGTCTGCCCCGTGAAAGAACGTGTCCAGAATCCGCAGCGGCTCGTGATAGTTCCACGGATGCGGAAATGGCAGCGACGGCCGCCCCGCAAACGGCGCAAACAGCGAGACTCTTCCCGGCGAAATCGACCCGCCAAACGGGCTCTTCCGTCGCAACTGCCTGCTCAACTGCGCCAATCTGCCGCCAGACGACGCTTGCTTCGACTCGCCCGCGTTGCTCGTCACGTGCGACTGTTCGACCGCTCCAGAATCAGGCGTTGCTGACATCACAAGATGATAGCGAGCACCGCTTTCACACTCCGTCGCACCACCGCGTGTACACCAACCCGCAACACCTCTCTACTCTCTGCACAATGTCCACCACTTCGCTGCCCGGCCCCACCCTCACGCCCGCCCAAATGCACATCGCCATGCCCGCCGCGCCCGTCACAGGCACGGTCATCAGCAACGAGCGCTGCACCGCGAGCAGCAAGGCCGCCGGCTTCGTCCGTCACATCGCGTTCGACATCGCAGGCACGCCCCTCGCCGGCTCCTTCGTCGCAGGCCAAAGCTTCGGCGTCCTGCCCCCAGGCACCGACGCCAACAACAAGCCGCACAAGCTCCGCCTCTACAGCCTCGCCTCACCCACCTTTGGCGAAGATGGCAATGGCACCGTCGTCGCCACCACCGTCAAGCGCCTCATCGACGAACACTGGGAAACCGGCAAGCTCTACACAGGCGTCGCCAGCAACTACCTCTGTGATCTCAAGCCAGGCGACAGAGTCCAGCTCACCGGCCCCAGCGGCAAGCGCTTCGTCCTGCCCCTCAAGCCCGAAGAGCACGACTACGTCTTCTTCGCCACAGGCACCGGCATCGCCCCCTTCCGCGGCATGCTCATGGAACTCGCCCAGCGCGCCCCGCAATCCCGCTGCGCCCTCGTCATGGGCTCGCCCTACGCCACCGACCTGCTCTACCACAAGCAAATGCAGCAACTCGCTGCAACCATGCCCAACTTCCACTACATCCCCGCCCTCTCGCGCGAAAAACAACCCGACGGCAAACCCGCCATGTACGCCCACGACCAGATCACCCACAGCCGCGACAAGATCGAACCCATCCTCGCCAGCTCACGAGGCCTCATCTACATCTGCGGCATCGCCGGCATGGAACTGGGCGTCCTGCAGCGCATCACCACCACCCTCAAGCCCGATGCCCGCGAGCAATACATCGAAGCCGACACCGCCGCCATCGCCGACGTGCACAACTGGCAACGCACCATGCTCCACAAACAAGTAAAGCCCACCCGCCGAGTCTTCATGGAAGTCTACTAGAGCAGACTCCCCTCCTCACAATCCCGCCCCCTCCATCCAAACACTCGGCTTGCGATCCAGCGCAATCGCGATCGCCACCAGACTTTCCAAACTGGGCAAGTGCGCCCCGCGCTCAATGCTGCTCAGCTGACTCACGCTCACATTGCTCGCTTCGCTCAGTTCCTTCAGCGTCCACGAGCGCTCCGTCCGCGCCAATCGCACGTGCCGCCCCAATTCCAATCGCAACCGGTCCTGCGGCCGCTGCCCCAGCCCCAGCGCAGTCACAGCCTGCTGCAAGCTCCGCCGCAGTTCATCCATACTGAACGGCTTGGCGATGTAATCAAATACATCCTGCTTGAACGTCTGCCGCATGTTGTCCATCGTCGGATAGCCCGTCACGACAATGACACACAGCTTGCTCCAGCGCTTGCGAATCTCCGCGAGCACTTCATCACCCGAGTACCGCCCCATCTTCATGTCCAGCAGCACCACATCAGGCAGCCGCAGTTCGCACGCATCAAACAACTGCGCAGGCGTCGCCGCTGCGCGAACATCATGACCGTCAGCTTCCAGCGCGCCCCGCAAAAAGTCCCGAAAATCATCATCATCATCCAGCACGATGATGCTCAAAGCAGGCGTCACCGGAGCATCCGCCGCCACTTCCATCGGGTTCACAGGCTGCTGCGTCATATCACCGCTCCATCGGAAGGACTGCCCGCTTGAGGCAGCCCCACCGTCCGTGCATTGTCCGCCGCCTGCGCAAGCACCGGCAGCAAAACTTCAAACATCGCCCCACGCCGATCCACCCGGTTGCTCGCCCGCAGCAGGCCCCCGTGCTCACGCACGATGCCCTCCGCAACCGCGAGCCCCAGCCCCGTCCCCTTGCTGTCCAGCCGCGTGCTCACAAACGGCTCAAACAGTCGCGGCAACACCTCCGGCGCAATCCCAGGCCCCTCATCCGTCACACGCATCACCAGCAAATCGCGATTGTTCATCCGCTGCCGCGCCGCCGTCACGCGAATCGTCGGCCGCGGCTCGCTGGCCTCCCGCGCCATCGTCCGCGTCGCATCCACCGCATTGCGAATCAAATTCACAAACACCTGCACCATGCGATCGCCATCACAAATCGCCCGCGTGTTCTCCGCCACATCATTCACAATCACCACATCGCGCGCATCGCGATCCAGATTCACCAGCAACACCGCTTCCTGCACCGTCTGCTGCATGTCCGTATCACTGCTGCGAGGCGGCCGCACGCGTGCGTAATCCAGCAAGCTCTCGCTCAGCCGCTCCAGCCGCCCCACCACCCGCAGCATCAGCGCCGCATCCGCAGGCGACATCCCATGAGGCGTCTGCTGCACGCGCTCCGTCAATCCCTTGATCACCGCCAGCGGCGTATTCAGTTCGTGCGCAATCCCCGCCGACATAATCCCCAAACTCGCCAGCCTGTCCGCATCCGCCAAGTTCCGCTGCGCCGTCTCCAGCAAGTGGTTCTTCGTCCGCAGGTCATTCGCCACTTCTTCCAGCTTCGCCAGCGCCGAGTTCAGCGCAGCTTCCTGCTTACGCAGCTTCAGCACGCTCTCATTGCGACTCCGCATGATCTCGCCAAGCTCATCACCCGGAATCGCCCCATCCGGAATCAGCTCCGCGTCCTTGCGCCCCTGCTGCACCGCCACGTCCGCTTCCAGCATCCGCCGAATCGGCCGATACACGCTCTGAGGCAGCACCAGCGCCTCCGCCGCGATCGCCACCAGCAGATACATCGTCAGCAGCGCGACAAACGTCAGAATGTACAGCCGCGTCGCGCTCGTCCGCGCCTGCGGCACCACTGCATTCAGCGCGATAAACGTCTCGCTCCGCCCCGCGCTCGACGGCACAAACAACAACGCGCCAGGCCCAATGCGAGAACTCGCCAGCCGCACCGGCATGCCCGCCGCATTGATCGCATTGAGCGAATCAGTCCCCGCCACACCCAGCTCGCTCGCCGTCCCCATCGCCGTGCGAGCCGTTGATGCTCCCGCAAAATCATCCGGTAACGTCGCCGAACTCACAAACCCCGGCACGCGCCGCGCAAGCTCCAGCAGCATCACCGACTTCTCAATCTCCGCCTCGCGCACCACCGCGTTCACCGCAGGACGCAGCGTCACCAGCAGCGCAACGCCCAGCGCAATCGTGAAAAACGTGTGCAGCAGCAGCAGCTTCTTGCGCACACGCATGCGCGCCAGCAGCCCGCCCTCGCGCGCCGTCACCACCTGCCGCAGCGACCGACGATCAAAGAACGGCCCCAGTGCAGGCAGCCCGCGCCGCGTCCCGCCCGCGCTTGCTCCCCCGCCTGCGCCGCCGTTTCCGCCAGAACTGTTCGCCTGCTGCGTCATGCTCTGCTTCGCTTACGATGCTCGCCGCGTCACACCTGACGCCATCATCACAAAGGATCATCGTTGCAGCGCAAAGGCCCCCGCGACAATTCCCCCGCCCGCCATATCGAACCCGACAACGACTTCGATGGTCCGCCGCCCGGCTTCGTCCCCACCCCCGCGCGCCCGCTCCCGCCCACCACCGCCTGGAACGCCGCCTTCGCCTGCAACCTCGAGCACGCCCTCAGCTTCCCCGACCTGTCCCAGCGCGCCCCCGACATCTCCCGCCTCGATGACCGCGACGGCGCACTCGCCCACGCACTCGTCGACGCCGCCGTCCGTCGCTGGAACACCATCGGCTACCTCTGCGGCAGCGCACTGGGCCGCCCCTGGCGCCGCCTCGAGCCCGGCATCCAAGCCGCCCTCGTCACCGCCGCCGGCGCGATGATGTTCCTCGACCGCATCCCGCCGTGGGCCGCCGTCAACGAAGCTGTCGGCTGGACCAAGAAAGCCATCACCCCCGCCGCCAGCGGCCTCGTCAACGCCTGCCTGCGCCGCATCGCCGAAGTCGTCTTCACCCAGCCCACCGAAGTCGGCGGCATGCCCGGCCGCAACACCATCGAAACCTACTCCTTCGCACGCGATGAAATCCCCCTCGCCGACGGCCGCGCCTTGAAGCTCCACGCGCCGCTGTTGCCCGAAGACGATCTCTTGCGCCTCGCCATCGTGAGCAGTCACCCCAGCGACCTGCTCGCAGGCTGGCGCACCGCCTTCGGCCTGGACCACACGCGCGAGCTCGCCCTCCACGGCATCATGCTCCCCAGCGTCACGCTCTGCACGCGCTACGCATCCTCAGCTACACCGCTCGATACCAACTCACTCACGCCCCACCGCGACCCCGGCCACCACGTCTTCATCGGCGAGCCCGGCACACTCCGCAACGTCCTCGCGCGCCCCGACATCTGGGTCCAAGACGCCGCCAGCACCAAAGCCATCGCCAGCATCGCAAAGTTGTCGCCGCGCGTCATCGTCGATCTGTGCGCAGGCCAAGGCACCAAGACCAAACAGCTCGCGATGCAGTTCCCCAGTGCAACCATCCTCGCCACCGACACCGACGCCGCCCGCCTCGCCATCCTGCGCACCACGCACGCCGGCAACGCAAACGTCCGCGTCATCGACATCGAATCCGTCGAGCGCGAAAGCTACGCCCTGGGCAACGCCGACCTGGTCCTGCTCGACGTCCCCTGCAGCAACACAGGCGTCCTCCCCCGCCGCCCCGAAGCCAAATACCGCACAACCCCCAACGCCCCCGGCACCAACACCACCACTCCCCCTCCGCGTCCCTCCGCCCCCCTCCGCCCCTCCGCGACCACCAACCCACCCGCATC
>VYMB01000016.1_pt1 | contig 114157 bp, 86 predicted proteins | sample 5115321 | NCBI WGS metagenome assembly VYMB01 (sample SAMN12291794, study PRJNA351875) | freshwater metagenome | isolation source: freshwater lake | place: USA: Michigan, Wintergreen Lake | collected 2011-08-02 | reverse complement strand
CTCTGCAGCCCAACTGCCGCCGCTTAAAGCGAACAGAGGAACTTGGTGACTCGTGACGGGCCACCAGATGCGCATTTTCGCAGAATGTCTGGTGTGATGCAAGAAGAATCGGGGGCGAGGACGCACATTGCGCGCACAAACGTGGTCCGCGCGTGCAGATTTCGAGAAGTGTGCGCGCGCAACGCGCCTTGCGGGGCAGTTTTCCACATTGAATGTCGGCGCGACGTGAATGCGACGGCGCTTGGTGTGTCGCGGCATTCGTAATTCGGGATTCGGCGTTCGTGGAAAGGCAGTGTTGCGGCGAGGTTGGTGGTGAGAATCGCGGGTAGGCATCAAGGCATGTGGCATCAAGGCATCAAGGTGGTTTGGGGATGCTTGTTGCAGGTGAGTGACATTCGCTCGCCCCTGCCGGGGCGAAGGCGTTTGGTTGTGCTCATCCAGACGCGGGCGCGTCTGGCAACAGACGCTCGCCGCTCCGCGGCGGGGAGGCGTGGTGTGCGTGATGGGTTTGCCAAACTGAGTGAGCGTGGTGCGCTTGCGTCATCGCGTGCGCTGGTATGGCAGTCCGCAATCTGCACGGGCAGCCCGCAAAGCCCGAAGCCCGTGGCACGAATGCGAGGGGAGTCTGCTGGCGACGTTGTGCGATCTGCCTTGATTACTCTTGCGATGAGGCAACCGCATGGAACATCAGCTCAATTTGCGGGGTGGGAGCAACTTCTACGTCGGGACGAGAGGGGAGCGGCGTGAGGAACGCATGCTGCACCGGGGGCGGTTTGTTGCAGCGAATGTGTTTGGCGCGGTGTTGTTTGGATTGATTGCTGCTGGCTTCGCGGTGCTGCTGGTGATGAAGTGGGACGAACTCGAGTCGGCACGCGGCCTATTGATCGCGTTCATCGTGATGATTGGTATCAGCTTGGCGTGTTTGCCTGTCATTGTGCGGCGGCAACTCGCACCTATCTGGATCGTGGAGCGGCGGCAGGATGGAGTGTGGCTGACCGTGCGCAGTGTGTTGCATCCTGTGCGTGGCACGACCCAACGAGTACACAGTGCAGTCGTGGGCGAGGTATTTCCAGGTTCGCTGCGCGACGAAAAGCCGCCGCGATGTGAGGTGATGTGTGAGACTGACGGCGGGCGGCGTGTGGTGGTGGCGTTTGTGGGCACGTCGGCACAGCAGGTGGGAGAGGAAGCTGATGCGCTGAAGACAGCGATCGCGCGACTGCTGTCGATGTGAGGTGTCGTACGACGTGACGGCGTTGCGATCAGTCGCACGTGTTGACGCAGCTTACATCGCGGCGCCTTCGAACTTCACGCGCATCTTCTTCTTTGTGGGGTCGGCGACGGGGACGGCGCTGAGCAGGCTTTGGGTGTACTTGTGCTGGGGCTCAAAGAGGATCTGGTCGCGTGTACCCATTTCGACGATCTTGCCTTTGTACATGACGGCGATGCGCTTGCAGACGTGTTGGATCACGCTCATGTCGTGGCTGATGAAGAGGTAGCTGAGGCCGAACTCTTTCTGCAGGTCCATGAGCAGGTTGATGATCTGGGCCTGGATGCTGACGTCGAGTGCGCTGGTGGGTTCGTCGCAGACGATGAACTTGGGCTCGAGCGAAAGGGCGCGCGCGATGCCGATGCGTTGGCGCTGGCCGCCTGAGAATTCGTGGGGGTAACGGTCGGCGGCGGCTTTGGGCATGCCGCAGCGGACGAGGAGGGTTTCGACGCGCTCGCGCAGTTGACTCTTGTCGGTGACGAGGTTGTGGACGAGGAGCGGTTCGGCGAGAATGGTGCCGATGCGCATGCGCGGGTTGAGGCTGCTGGCGGGATCTTGGAAGATGATCTGCATGTCGCGGCGGAGGCGCTTGAGCGTCTCGCCGCGTGCGGTGACCATGTCTTTGCCTTCGAAGAGCACGCGGCCGCCCGTGGGTGGAATGAGACGCAGGAGCGTGCGGCCGACGGTGGTTTTGCCGCAGCCGGATTCGCCCACGAGGCCGAGTGTTTCGCCTTTGGCGATGTCGAAGGAGACGCCATCAACGGCTTTGACGTAGCCGGTGACGCGCTGGAGCAGACCCGAGCGAATCGGGAAGTGCGTCTGGAGGTTCTCGACTTGCAAGATGGGGGCGGAGGAGTCGGCGGGCATTGGGGGATAGTAAAGCGATAAAGCGGGAAAGCGAAAAGCGAAAATGATGGGGATTGCGGATGTGTGTGGGAGTTGCGTGTCATGAAAAACGCCGAGCGCGAGGGCTCGGCGTGATGGGGCACACGGGGCACATGGGGCATTTGTGAGTCACGATGCTTTGGGCATGCGCCCGCACCGGAGGTGCGGGCCACCCGGGGTTAGAGCATGCTGAGGACGCTGTCCCAGTCCATGGCCTTGCCGGGTTCGCGGCTTTGGGCGAACTTGACTTTGCCTTTGCCGTCGCTGCTTTGTCCGATGACGATGGTGCCGCGGGTGGCGACGTTGAGATCGGCCCAGTGCAGGCCGTAGGCCTTGGCGACTTGGCGGTGGAGGTCGCTCAGGAGCGTCTGGGTGTAGCCTTCCTTTTCGGCCCATGCTTTGTTGGTGAACATGGAGTCGCAGGAGACGCCCACGACGGTTGCGCCCTTGGTGCTCCACTTTGCGAAGTCGCTGCTGACGCACTTCATTTCTGCGGAGCAGACGCCTGTGAAGGCGAAGGGGTAGAAGCAGAGGACGACGTCGCCCTTCTTGACTGCGTCGGACAGTTTGAAGTCCTGGCGGTCTTGGGTGGGGAGGGTGAAGTCGGGGGCAACTTCGCCGATGGTGAGGGGTGAGGGGCGGGCTGAGAGGTGTTCGTTGGGCATGGAGAAGAATAGAAGTGACGGAGTGATGGAGGCAAGAAGGCACGGAGGCACAGCGGGGGGCGGTGGGTTGCTATGCTCGCGTCCGCGTGATGGTGCGCGTGTTGTGAAAGTGACTGGCTTGAGCGAACAGCAGAGCACAATTCCGGATGGGGCGGTGGCGGGGCGGTCACGTGGGGCGTGGGGGTGGTTTCTGGCGACGATCGTCGTCAGTTTCGTCATTGACATCGTGACCAAGTACATTGCGTTTGCGAAGGTCGCGGGTGTGCCAGTGAGTGTGCAGCGCGAGGAAGTGGTTGCGGCGACGCCCAAGTTGTGGACGCTGATTCCGCAGCATGTGCCGGTGACGGTGATTCCGAAGGTGCTGGACTTCACGCTGGTGCTGAATCCTGGCGCGGTGTTTGGCATTGGGGCGGGCAAGCGCTGGTTCTTTGTGGTGTTCACGGGGCTGGCGGTGGCGATCGGGACGTACATCTTCGCGAAGCACACGCGCGCGAAGGACTGGGTGATGCATGTGGCGCTGGGGCTGGTGCTGGGCGGGGGGCTTGGCAACCTGTATGACCGGCTGATTTACGCGTGCGTGCGGGACTTCATTCATCCGCTGCCTGGCGTGATGTATCCGTTCTCGTGGCCGGCGAGTTTTGTGGGCAAAGAAGTGTGGCCCTACGTGAGCAACGTAGCCGATGCGTTTTTGATTGCGGGGGTGGTGGTGCTGGCGTGGCGGGCGATCAAGACGCCGCCGCCGCAGACGCGCCGGTGAGCGTACATTCCTGTCGCATGAAATCCGCGAAGGCAATGGCAAAAGTTGTGTGCACGCTGCTGGGTGTGAGTGGACTGGCGATGGGCGGGTGCAACATCGTGGGTCCGGCATATGTCTTGATTCACGGGCCTGAGAAGACGCCCGCGGTGTACAAGCTGGATGAGAAGAAGCCGACGGTGGTGCTGGTGGACGACCGGGCGAGCGTGCTGCCGAGGCGGAGTCTGCGGACGACGATTGCTGCGCGAGCGTCGCAGGAACTGCTGAACGAGAAGGCTGTGGAGACGGTGATTGACGCGAAGGCGATTCAGGCGCTTTTGTTGCGTGACCCGGCGGACCGGCCCACGCCCATCGCGACGCTTGGCCGGCAGGTGCAGGCGCAGCAGGTGATTTATGTGACGATGGATAAGTTCGGGCTTACGCCTGATGGTGCGACGTATCAGCCGTTTGCGGATGCGCGGGTGAAGGTGATTACGACGGATGGCGAAGGCGAGCGGGTGTGGCCTGAGCAGCCTGAGGGATACGCGCTGCGCGTGGTGCTGCCTATTCAGCGGGATGACCTGCCCAGCGGGGCGGGGGTGCTGGTGAAGGCGCAGGAGGCGCTCGCGGATCGGGTTGGTGTGGAACTGAGCCGGCTGTTCTTCCGGTATGAGACGGGTTCACGAGCGCGGGATACGCGGTCTGAGTGAGGCCTGCGTGAAGCAGCGGTGAGCGATGTCTTGCGGAGCGAACGGGTGCGAACGGTGCATGTCATTCAGCCGCGAGAGGCGCATGGAACGGTGCTGGGGAGCGGCGCGCGTGAAATGTGCACGGGTGGGGCTGCGCTGAGTGCACTGCGGGAGATGATTGCGGCGGATGCGAAGGATGCGGAGCGCGAGCATTTTGTCGTGTGTGTAGGCGGGGAAGCATCGCAACTGGCGGCGGCGAGCGCGGGGCTGGGACGCGTGATTGCGATGCCTTGTGCGCTGGGGGATGTGCGGCGGGGCGCGGCGGAACTGCGGCGTGTGATGGGCGCGCTGGGGCGCGTGGATATGGCGGCGGCGTGGGGGAATTTTGCGAGTGATGTGGCGCGGAAGTTGGCGGGTGATGTGGCGTGGTGGGAGGTGTCGGTGGCGCGGGGTGAGATGGTGCGACTGGATGGGGGCGGAGAAGCAAGCGGCGAAGTGATGACGCTGCCTTGGCGCAGCGCGATGCAGCGGCGGGGGGCAACGCAGCGCGAGGCGCGCGGGCTGCTGGGCTTGCCTGAGAACCAGAAGTGCATCGGGCTGCTTGCGGATGTGCATGCGGACGCGGAGGCGACGGAGTTCATGCTGTGCGTCAGCGTGCTGCATGCGGCGGGCTTGCGGCTGAGCGCGGTGATGCCTGAGGGTCTGGGCGGTGCGGCGCGATCGCGCGAGCACTTGCGGCTGGGGACGTATGTGCGTGAGATTGCGCTGACGGGCATGTCGCCGGCGGGGTGGGCGGCGGCGTGTGACGTGTGCGTGATTGCGGAGGGACCGCGATTTGTGACGGGGCTGATGGTGTGTGATGCGATCGCGGCGGGGAGCGGTGTGGTGTTGACGCGAGAGAGCCAGCGTGAGCTGGGGCTTGAGGGGCTGGACGATCTGGCGGCGAAGTCCTCGCGGGCGACGGATGTGGCGCGGGTTGCGCTGCGATTGCTGGATAGCGACGAAGCGCGTGGGGACGCGGTGCGGCGCTATCGCGAGGCGATTGCGCGCGTGGGCGGGCCCACGCTGCGTGAGAGCTGGTTTGCGCTGGCGCGGGTGTGAGCTTTAGCCGTGGTGCAGAAGGGTGCCGATGGACTCGCCTCGGGCGGCGCGGGCGATGTTGCCGTTAACGCGGAAGTCGAAGACCATGACGGGGATCTTGTGCTCGTTGCACATGGCGAGGGCGGTCATGTCCATGACGCGCAGGTTCTTGCTCATGGCTTCGGCGTAGGTGAGCTTGTCGTAGCGCTTGGCGGTCGGGTCCTTCTTGGGGTCGGCGGTGTAGACGCCATCGACCTTGGTGGCCTTCATGAGCAGGTCGCAATCGAGCTCGGTGGCGCGCAGGGCGGCGCAGGTGTCGGTGGTGAAGAAGGGGTTGCCCGTGCCGGCGGCGAGGATCACGACGCGGCCTTTTTCCATGTGGCGGATGGCGCGGTTGCGGATGAAGCCTTCGGCGACGGCTTTGATTTCAATGGCGGACTGGACGCGGGTATCGACCTCGAGGGTCAGGAGCTTTTCTTTCAGGGCGAGGGCGTTGATGACCGTGCCCAGCATGCCCATGTGGTCGGCGGTGGCCTGCTGGATGTGGCCTTGCTTGGCGAGTTCGGCACCGCGGATGATGTTGCCGCCACCGACGACGACGGCGAGCTGGATGCCCACGGCGTGGGCTTGTTTGACTTCGTTGGCGATGTGGTCGAGCTGTTCGGGCTCGATGCCGAAGCCGCCGGGCTTGCAGAAGGACTCGCCGGAGATCTTGAGGAGGATGCGGTGGAGTTTGGCCATGGGGGAAGGGAATGGGGATTGGGAGCGGGAAAGGCGCGGAAAGGGGAACGTAAGGGGTAGTTTGGACGAAGAAGAGGTTGGGGCGACTGTACACATGCCGGGTGGGAGTGGGCGAGGGAAGCACATTGGGTGCGGGGGGTGCAACCGGCGGCACGGGTTGTCGGTATCGTGTAAACTGAGCATGCCTGGCAGGGATGCGAGGCGTGCGAGCGGGTGCTTGGCACTTTCAGCGTGGAACGCGATGTGAAACCATTCTGGCGAAAAAAAGACGATTCGGGGCTTCCGCCTCAACCTGATAACGACCGGGACGATGTGCTGCCGCCATCGTTGTGGCAGGTGGTGATGAAGTGGGGTACGAGCGTGACCGTGCTTGCGCTGGTCATCAGTCTGGCGGTGCACATCAGCGGCGGGGTGGTTGCGGCATTTATCACGATGAAGGGGGACCTTGGCGGGCGCGGCGCGGGCACGGGCGGTCAGCCTGTGGAGATGGCGCTGGGCGCGGCCGGGCCTTTAAGTGACATGCCTGATGCGCCGGCGGGACCTTCGCTACCTGCGGTGCCTGAGGATGTGGGCGGGGGGAGCATGGAGCTGTCAATGTCGACAGCGGGGAGCGGTGATCCGGGAGCGAGTGATGGGGGCGAGGGAGCGGGGACGGAACTGGGCGGGTTGGGTGGCTCGCTGTCGGGAGGCGGAGATATCTCGATTGGCGGGGGCCTGGGCGGCGGGGGTGGTGGTGGTGGCGGGGCGAGCTTCTTCGGCGTTGAAGCGAGCGGCAATCGCTTTGCGTTTGTCGTGGACGTTTCGCAGTCGATGGAGCAGGATGATCGCATTGGTCGGCTGAAACAGGAGCTGCGCGCGACCGTCGACAACATGGCGGAGACGGCGGAGTTTGTGATCGTGACGTTTTCTGATAAGTCGACGGTCCTGGGCACGAAGCTGGAGTGGCGCGAGGCGAGTCCAGCGATGCGGCGGCGCGTGCTGGCGGAGACGGATGAGATTGAGATGGGGCCTTCAACCAATCCAATGCCGGGCTTTGACACGGTGTTTTCGATCCGGCCCAAGCCTGATGCGATCTACTTCATGACGGACGGGCAGTTTGAAGAGACGGTCGTCGAGCGTGTGGGAATTTTGAGTCGCAGTGCGGGCGGCGTGCCTGTGCATTGCATCTGCTTTGGTGATGATGTGGGCGGCAAGCTGCTGCAGCGCATTGCGTCGATGACGAAGGGAACATACACGTTCATTCGCTGATGAAACATGCAGGACGCGTCATCGTGTTGGTGTTGAGCGCGACGCTGGCGAGCGCGGCGGGGAACGCGCACGGACAGACAGCGAACGCGAGCCTGGTGCTGCGCGATGGAGCGACGCCGCCGGCGATGCTGGTACGCGAGGTCACTGCGGACGGCGTGGTGCTGGTGGATGGCGAGAACGAGAGCGCTGCGACGCAACTGGTGACGTGGGATCGCATCGCGAGTGTGAAGGGAAACTGGAGTGAGCGGGCGGATCCTTATCGCGTGATGGCGACGGACCTGTGGCGGGCGCGGGTGCGGCTGGAGCGCGGCGATGCGCTGGGGGCTGAGGCTCTGCTGGAGAAGCATCTTGATGCGTTTGTGGGGCGACGCGGGCCGCTTGCGGCGATGGTGTGGTCGGGCGTGCTGCGATGCCGGGTGAGTCGGCAGGCGCAGTCGGCCGCGGTGGTTGCGTGGGCTGGCGTGGTGCGTGCGGGTGAGGGGGAAGTGACGTTTGCGGGGCGGACCAAGCCGGGTGATGAGCTGCGCAACACGGCGATCATCGATGGCGGGACGGGGCTTGCGCCGCAGCTTGCGCCGATTTTTCTGCCGACGCCATCGCTGCAGATTGTGGCGCAGGCGATGCCTCGCACGGCGGAGACACGGGCAGACAAGCTGCTGGTGATGTATGCATCGGCGGCGGATTTTGAACTGGGTCGCAAGGTGACGTTGCCGGCGCGGGATGATGGCGATGTGGCGCTTGCGCTCACGTGGGATGTGGTCGCGGCGCGCGTTGGCGATGATGCGACGAAAGAGAATGCGCGGGCGAACCTGGAACGGCGGCTGGTGACCAATGAGTCGCCTCGCTGGCAGGAGGCGTGGGTGCGGGTTGCGCTGGGGCGATTGATGATCGCGAGCAAGGAAGCCGAAGAGCGGCGACTGGGCATGGCGATGTTGCTGCACGTTCCCGCGCGACTGGCGGACGCGCATCCGTTCTTGGCGGGTGTCGCGCTGGCGGAAGTGAGCGCGGCTTTAGGACGTGAAGGGAACGTGGAGACGGCGCGGGCGGTGTTGTCGCGTTTGCAGCGCGAGTATCCGGGGCATCCGGCGTTGAGCTGGGAGGGATTGCGAGCGGTGCGGAGCGGTGAAAGCGGGAGCGCGGGAGGTGAGCGATGAGCAGGACTTTCTCGCGCGGTGTGATGGTGGTGACAGCGGCGATGTTGCTGGCGCATGCGGGGCATGCGCAGCAGGAAATCGAGCCGCTGCAGGAAGACGCGAATGAGACGCTGGAGGCGTACATCGCGGATCTGGGGTTGACGGATGTGCTGGCGGCGCACCTGCGGCAGAAGCTGGCGGCGGCAAAGCCTGAGGAACGCGGCGTTGCGGCGAATGAACTGGCGCGGTTGTACACGAAGATGCTGGGCGAAGCACGCGATGCGGACGCACGGCGTGAGATTGAAACGCTCTCGCGTGCCCTGCTGACGGAGTTTCCGGAGGCGGACGGAGCGGAACTGCGGATTGATCTGGCGAAAGCGACGTATCTGCGGGCGGAGGAGATGGCCGAGCGCTTTCGGCTGGGGCTGGCGAGCGAAGAAGAGAAGCTCGAAGCGGTTCGCATTCTCAACGATGTGACGCCGCAGTTCAATCTGGTGCGAGAGCGACTCTCGCGAGAGGTGACGGGGCTTGAGGCGCGCGAGAAGAACGCGTCGACGGATGAAGAGCCGATTCTGCGTGCGGCGCTGACGGATGCACGCCGCGTGCGGTCGCTTGCGGCGTATTACGAAGCGTGGAGCCGGTACTACCTGTCGCTGCTGACAGATAGCGATGCGGGGCTGCAAGAGGCGCTGGTGGCGTTTGGCGTGATCTTGAATGCGTCTAACAACAGCGCGCCGAGTCTGGAGCGGTTGCCAAAGTCGACGCTGAAGTTTGAACACGTGGCGCGCAGCTGCATGGGTGTTGCCCTGTGCCTGGCGGCGCAGAATGACTTTGACAACGCGACGCGGTGGCTGGATCAATTGAATCTGGCGGAAGATCTGCCTGACACGGTGGAGAAGCAGTTGTTCTCGCGGCGGCTGATTGTGCTGTCGATGGGACAGCGGTGGAACAACGTGGAAGCGATGGTGCGGCGCACACGGAGCATCGGTAGCGACGGGCGGCCCACGCCTTTGAGCTTGGCAGATGCGCGGCTGCTGGCGATGCTGACGTTGCAGGCGCTGCGCGAGCCGGATTTTCGCGCGGACTTTCGCGGGCTGGTGCAAGGCTTGGCGCAGCAGGGACTGGCCGACTTGATTGCTCGCGGGGAACTTGCGCAGATTGTTGATTTGGTGCAACGATTTGGGACATTGCCGCTGGGTGATGCGGGGTTTGTCACGGCATATGTGCGCGGCATGTTGAGCTATGACAAGGCACGCGAGCTGCATCGCACGGTGGACAAGGACGACGAGAGCCCTGCGACAAGCGCGAGTGTGGTGAATGCGTATCGCGACGCGGCGGGACTTTTTGATGCCGCGCTGAACGCGAGTGATGCTGCCCAGTTTGATGCAGAGCCGGCGCGGGTGATGCTGCGCAAGGGACTTTCGTTGTATTACGCTGGCGACTTGCTGCCTGCGGCGGAGATGTTTGAGAAGGCGCAGGCCGAGCCCAAGGCGACAGCGGACATCAAGCAGGATGCGCTGTGGTTTGCGATCGTGGCGCTGGATGCTGCGGTGGAGGCGGGGCAGGCATCGCAGCGGCAGCGACGTGACCAACTGGCGGCGGTGTACATCCGGGCGTTTCCGCACTCGCAGAATGCAACGCGGCTGCTGCTGCGGCAGGTGCAGGCGGAAGGGATTGATGAGCAGCAGGCGCTGGAGATTCTGCTGGCGGTAACGCCTCAGCAGCCGCTGTACCTGGCGGCGCGGAAACAGGCGTCGCGCATTCTGTATCAGCAGTTTCGGCGGGCGCAGCCCATGCAGCGTGGGTTTGCCGCGCTGCGATTTATTGAGGTTGCGGAGCCGCTGCTGAGCGAGGAATTCGCGCAGGCGCTGGAGTTGAGCGGGCAGCAAGGGACAGAAGCGGCGATGGCGGCGACGCTGCGAGCGCGGCAGTTGGCGGATGTGTTTCTGAGTCAGCCGTCGCCTGATGTGACGCGGGCGCAGGCAGCTTTGGCGACGCTGGATCGACTGGTGACGCGCTTCACGCTGGACACGCGGGAGATTGAGGGGGAAGTGCTGTACAGGCGGCTGCAGATTGCGGTTGCGCAACGCGAGATGGCGACAGCGGCACAGATGGCGGATCAACTGCGCGGGATGGCGGGACCATTTGCGACTGCGGCGAGCCAACTGATGTATGCGACATCACTGGAGCGCTGGAAGACGCGCGAGGGTGACTTTGAGGCGGCGCGCGATGTGGTGCGACATGGGTCGGCGCTGCTGGCGCAACTGAAAGGCGCGGGCAATGCGCCAGCGGTGCGTGAGCAAGTCGCGAGCGCGGCGGCGGCGTTGTGGTCGGGCCTGCAGGATCGGCAGATGCTGATGCTGGCGATCAGTGTCGATGAAGAGCAGGCGAAGGCGGGCGTGCGAGCGGCGAGCACGCTGCGCAGGCTTGCGACGATGCGCGAAGCGGCGGCGAATGAGACGGGCGCGCTGGACGCGTGGAATCAGTTGCTTGCGTCGCTGGAGCCGGCTTCGCCCGAGTGGTATGAGGCGCGGTATCAGTCGCTGCGACTGCTGCTGCAGACCGATCCGGCGGGAGCAGCGACGGCGTATGAACAGTACAAACTGCTGTATCCGCAGGCTGCGCCCGAGCCCTGGGGGCAGAAGCTTGATGCACTGGCACTGCGCATGCCACGGATAACGCCGGCGACGCCCAAGCCCGCGGGAGGTGCGCGATGAGCGAACCGATCGAGCTGTCGGCGGGATCGGGCGTGCCTGAGCCTGATCCGGCGCAGAAGTTTCTGGGCGTGCGCGGGAGCGAGGCGACGGAGTACACGTTGCTGGGTGTTGCGCCTGGCACGGCGACGCGTGACAACGTGCTGACTGCGCTGCGATCGCAGCTTGCGCGGGTGGCGCAGCATCCGGAGGCGGGCAGCAAGGAGGCGGCGCAGGCTCGCGTGATGTTGCATGCAGCGGCGGCAAGGCTGTTGGGATCGACTCTTGCGAGCGAGCCGACGCCGGCGGCGGTAACGCGTGAGATGCCGCCCATGAGCGAGTTCGAGCGGGCGGCGGTCAACATTCTGGCGATGCATGGCGGGATGAACGCGATGTCGCTGAAGTTGATTCGACAGACCGCGGCGGGGATGGGTGTTGCGGGTGATGAGCTGACGAATGTGCTGACACGGCTGCCTCAGCTTGTTGGGGCAGCGGCGGAGGCGGAGCGTGCGCCCCGAGCGCGGACTGGCGCGGCTGCGCCGGTGCGTGAGACGGCAGCGCGGCGAGAAGTCGATGCGGATGAGGTAGCGACGGAGGGGATTCGGCGGGTTGAGACGGAAGACCCGACGAAGCGGTTGATCCTGATGGCCGCGGGCGGCATTGTGGCAGGACTGGTGCTGCTGGCGGGCGTGGGATACGGGCTGCGGATCATCTTTACGAAGAAGACTGCAACGCCTGTTGCCGTGACGACGCCTGACGGCGGGAAGACGCTGGCAAACGCGACACCTGATGCGCCGGTGGTTGATGCGAAGCCCGCGGACGCTGCGCCGGTGCGTGTTGAACGGCCTGTGCGGAGTGCGGAAGAACTTGTGACTGCGCTACGGGATGGAGCGAAGACTGCCCGGGACAATGCGCGCGGCGGGGCGGAGATGATCATCTCGGCGACCAGTGAAATGGGCGAGATGTGGCACACGATGCCGCGTGACTATCTGGTTGCGGGCGGCGATGCGTTTGTGGATGCGATGTATGCGGTGCAGCATGACGAGGCGGCGCTATTGGATGTGCTTGATGCGCTGATGGACATGGCCGGGCCGACGCGCGATGCGTTGGACGAGGCCTCGGGGCGGACGGCGCAGGCGGTGTTCGCGCGGTCGCTCTTGGCGCGGTTGCAGGTAGAGCGTGATCTGCCCGCGAGTGCGCGGCGGACGTTGCGTGCGGCGGTGGAGCAGGGGCTGGTTGCGGAGAGCGCGACGCGGGGACCGTGGGCGGAGAACTTGTTTGATGCGACCGGCAGCGTGGGGCGATTGCTCGCGGAAAGCGGCAAGCAAGCGCCCAAGCTGCCCGCGGATGAAGCATGGAAGACGTTGGTTGCGTGCGTGCGAGCGGCGACGCCCGAAGTGGAGCGGCAGGAAGCAGTGCTGCTGACAACGCTGGACCACCTGATGACGGCGGGCAAGGAGCCCACGCAGGATGCGCGTGTGCTTGCGGGTGTGCAGACGCTGGCGAGTGCGCTGGATTGGTCGGCGCAGCGCGGGGCCCGCGGCGCGCTGGTGGTGTGGCTGGGGCGGAGCGATGTTTCGTCGGCGGATGCTGCGGTTTTGACGGCGGTTGTCGCGACGAAGGCGGAGGCGACGGCGGATCGGACGTTTGCGTTGTCGCCCGGAGCGAGTGATCAGGATCGGCTGGATTTGCGGGATCGATTTGCGAACCTGTGGCAGACGCAGACGGCAGGGGCGCGACGCGACTTTGCGCTGGCGTGGCTGCAGGAAGCGGAGGGGGCGCTGGGAGCTCCAGTCGCGAGCGGAGTGAGCGACTCGATGCGTGAGACGGTGCGGTTTGCATCGCTGAACACGGCGGCGACGCGCGTCTGGCGCGGTGAAGCGGGGCTTGGCGCGCTGACGATGGGCACACGCAGCGGCAATGGGCCTTCGACTGCGGAGGTGCTGGCGCAGCTCAATGCGCGAGGTAGTTCGCAGTGGGCTCTCGATTATTTGCGTGCGGGGCCTGACATGCTGCGGCGGCGGGATTTGCTGCGGACTTTCAGCAGCGAAGTGACGCCCCTTGATGCGAAGCTGCTGGTGGTGGATGCGATGCGGGGACCGACGCAGGAAGTTCGCATTCAGGCGCGGCGAGCGATTGCATCATCACTCGGGAAGCCGGTTGTGACGGCGGCGATGCTGGATTTCGCGCCGTTCATGCCGCCCACGCGTGAGGCTTCGCAGCTTGTGCAGGGGGCGACTGGCTGGCTGCTGCCCAACACGCGCAGCCCGATGTGGCGCGTGGAAGTGCGTCGTGCGCTGGTGTGGAAGATGCTGAGCCACGTGGACGACGGCACGCTGAGTGATCTGACGTCGGTGGAAGAACTGCTGGGCACGTTGTATCAGCAGCGACTGGCGAAGCCTCCGAGCGCGAGTGTCGGCACGGTGGATGCGATGGCCCGGGCGTATGACGAGCAGACGCTTGACGCGCAAGCGGCGACGCGCATGCGCGGACGCACGACGCTGGTGACCAACGTGCGCACGATGACGCGCGAGCGCGTGCGATCTGCCGAGGGCGCGCCGCAGTTGTTTGTCGCGTACTCGTCGGGGCTGGTTGAACTGCTGGCGGTTGCGGTGACGAGCGAGCGGCCCGGCACGAGCGAGCAGGTGGACAAGCTCATGGTGCAGTGGCGGCGCGAGATGGCGCAGGCTTCGCACGTGGTGCGACAGATGGAACTGTCGGAGCGGATGCAGGCGCGGCTGTGGGTGCTGCGCATGAAGGAGGCATCGTGAGCGAGCGTGCGGTGTGGGCTCTTGCGCTGGTGACGCTCGCGGGTGCGTGCTGCGGTGTGCATGCGCAGGGCGTGAGTGATGTGCCGCTGGATGAAGGTGCGGTCAAGGCGCGTGCAGCGGAGCCCGCTGCGCCGCAGGCGACTGGGCTGGATGCGTGGCGCGAGCGGATGGCGGCGTTGTCGCCTGATGCTCCGGAGATGTATCTGCTATTGGCGGAGGAGATGCTCGACGGAGCGACCGACCCGGTGGTGGTGCGCTTTGCGACGGAACTGCTGGCACGCGCGGTGACGTTTGGGCATGCGTCAGGTGATACGGCGACGGCGAGCAGCGCGGCGCTGGCGCTGGCGGATGGATCGAGTGATCCGGCGACGCGGCGGGCCTTGCGGGGGCTGGCGAAGTGGCTGGAGCCGCGGCTCGCGCCGGCGGCGTGGAATGAGGCGCGGCAAGCGACCAACGCGGGATCGACGGATTATCAGATTGCGGTTGCGATTGGCAATGCACGTAGCGGATTGGGGCAATTTGTGCGGCAGGCTCTGCGGCGACCTGAAGTATCGACGCGGGCGGATGCGACATCACCGATGCTCGAGCAGATGGGGCTCATGGGCGGGCGAGATTGGATCGAACGAACGGCGCGTGGATGGCCTTGCCCTGAGTGCAGCAATGCACTGTTGACGCGGCGCGGGAATGAGCGGCGCTTGTGCGGCACGTGCAAGGGCATGCCTGGTCCGGTGCTGGGCCTTGAGGAGTATGTTGCGACATTGCGGGCGGAGTTGTTTCTGCTGCGCGGTGATGAGAGTGAGTGGAGCCGGCAGATTGTGATGGATGGGGGTGAGCCGCTGCAACTGCTCGACGTCGCGAGCGTGGCGCGGCTGTACAACATCGATGCAAGCAAGGGATACTTTCGCGGCGGCAAGTGGACGACGAACGCAGATGGGACTGATCCTGTGCCGGTTGCACCGGACGCGGTGAACACGGAGACTGTGGCGATTCCGCCGACGCAGGGTTTGCCTGAGCAGCCTGCGAGCCCCGCGCCGCAGCCGATGCAGCCTGTGCAGCCAGCACCACAACCGGCTCAGCCGGCGCCTGCGTTGCCGGTTGTGCCCGTGCCTGCGCCGCAGCCGACGAACCCCAGTGAGGATCCGCTGCCTGGTGAAGAGCCGATCAAGATTCCGACGTTGCCGCCTGGGATTGTGCCGCCTGGGACATTGCCTCCCGGGACTTTGCCTCCCGTGCCCGTGCCTGCGCCGCAGCCGACGTGAGTGCGATGCTCTGGGCAACCGTCAAGCATCACACCGGGATGTGAAGTTGTTCACGGCAGGAAGGTGTAGTCAGGGGTTTCGGGGTTCTTGAGGTTGAGCGTGGGGTCGACGGTGACGCGCAGTTTGACGTGGAGGTCGACGTAGAGCAGGTTGGCCTGCGTTTGGTTTTTGACGAACCACTGCATGCCGCGGTCGGTCGCGTCGGGGGAATCGAAGTTGTAGATGGGGTGGGTGCCGACGGCCCAGGTCTTGCTGGGGTTGCGGACGATGGGCATTTTGCCGCCGCCGCGCGGAACGAGGGTGGCGGCAGTTTCGTCGCTCACGACGTGGTCGTTGAGGGTGTAGGAGCTGCCGACGAGGTCGTACATGGAGTCGGTGCGATCCAGGCCCGGGATGGGCACACCTGTGTTGGTTGCGCCTTTGTCGACGGGACTGCGGAAGGCTTCCATGGGGGCGATGCCGTCTTCGGCGTCGGGCGGGACGGGGTTGCTGTTCAGGTAGCGATTGAGGGGGCGGCGTTCAGCACCGATCTGGTCAATGCCGTAGAAGGGGAGTTGGCCCTTTTTGCCTGCGAAGAGGGAGCCGATGACGTCTTCGCCACCTTGGGGCAGGGGGCCTTTGGCCTGGGGCATCTGGCGGTCAAAGTCGTTCCAGTACATCTGGAGGCCGACGCCGATCTGCTGGAGGCGTGAGCCGCAGACGGTGGTGCGGGCAGCCAGGCGAGCGGAGCCCAGGGCGGGAATGAGGATGCCGATGAGCAGCGCGATGATCGCGATGACGACGAGCAGTTCAATGAGCGTGAAGGCGCGGCGGAGCATGCGTGAAGGTATTCGGCATAAAGGACAGGGGCGGTTGTAGAAATCGGGCTGAGCAGGGACAGAATTAGGCATGCAAGCAATCGTGCGTCTGGCGGAGTCGAAGTGGTTCGGCGGGTTTGTGCTCGCGGTGATCGTGCTGAACGGTGTGCTGGTGGGGTGGCAGACATATGACATGGAGAACACGTTCATCAAGCATGCGCTGAACGTGTGTCTTGGCATTTTTGTGATCGAGCTGGTGGTGAAGCTGCTGGCGGCGATGCACACACGGACGCTGGGGGCGTTCTTCAAAGATGGGTGGAACATCTTCGATGTGGTGGTGGTCGTGGGGAGCTTCTTGCCGGCGGCGGACCCGACGATGACGGCGCTGGTGCGTGTGATTCGCGTGCTGCGTGTATTCCGGTTGGTGCGCAGCGTGCCCGAACTGCGGTTGATTGTAACGGTGCTGGTCAAGAGCGTCGTCAGCATGAAGTACATCACGCTGCTGGCGGGGATCATCTTGTTCATCTATGGCGTGATCGGCGTGAAGCTGTTCGGGCAGTACATGCCCAAGGAGTACGGCTCGCTGCACGAGAGTTTCTTCACGCTGTTTCGCGTGCTGACGGGTGACAACTGGAGCGACCTGCGATATGCGGCGGAGGGGCAGAGCTGGCAGTGGAAGAACACGTTCTATCACGTCAGTTGGATCATTGTGAGCACGTTCCTGCTGATCAACCTGATTGTCGGTGCGGTGCTGAACAACTATCAGGAGGTGCAGGAGGCGGAGCGCAATCGCGAGCGCAAGCTGGATACGAGTGACGAGCGCTTGGCGGCACTGGCGGAAGAGATGCAGGCGATTCTCAAGGTGCGTGGAGCCAAGGGCACCAAGAGCGGTGGGGCGTGAGGCGCACGGACAGAGGGTGACGAGCGATACGCTTGGGGATGGTCAAGCCATTCCCCGTCATTCGTGAGCGTTCCGGACCTTTCGCGCACATCGCGACGATTTTTCTTGAGCAGAGCCCCAAGCCTGTGGTGGTGCTCGATCATCCGCTGATTCGTCGGCTGGAAGCGACGCTGAGCGCGCTGCCTCGCGATTTACGCGGGCTCGTGCTGGCCAGCAGCGCGCCGCGTGCATTCGTGGCGGGCGCCGACCTCAAGAGCATTCAGGAGATGAGCGATGACAACCTGCATCGCTACCTCGCGTATGCGAGCAGCGTGTACGTGAAGCTCAGCAAGCTGCCTTACCCGACAGTCGCGGCCATCAACGGGGCGGCGTTGGGCGGCGGGCTGGAACTGGCGATGCACTGTGATGGATTGGTCGCAGCACCCGCACCCAAGGTGGACGGCGTGAGCAAGCCGTACCCAGTGGGCCTGCCTGAGGCGGGGCTGGCGATCTGTCCGGGCTGGGGCGGCACAACGCTGCTGGCTGCGCGGATTGATCCGGCGACCGCGATTCGTGCGACGGCGGCGGGAAAGCCCATGATGCTGGACGATGCGGCGAAGGCTGGGCTGTTTGATATCGTTGCGGCGGATGCGGAAGGCCTGCTGCCCGCCGCGAAGAAGTGGTTGATTGAACAAAGCCTGAAGGGGCGAACGGTGCGTGATGGCGCGCCGCTGAAGCACAGCGGGCGCGTGGCAATTGCGCCGCGCGTCATTGCCGCGATTGACAGCGTGCGCGATGAAGTGTGCAAGACGGACGCGGGCAAGGCGGTCATCATGGCGCTGGATGCCGGCGTGACGCGCGGGTTCGCAGCGTGCCTGCGGGTGGAGCAGGAGCAACTCGTGCGACTGCGCAATCTGCCTGCGGCCAAGGAAGCGATCTCGAACTTCTTCGCAAAGAAGAAGTGAGCGAGTCTGCGTGCAGGAAAAGAAAAACGCCCTCAGCGAGTGCTGAGGGCGTTCTTGTTTGGGGCACTATCAGTGAGCTCTTGTCGAGCACTTACTTCTTATCGGGAGCCGTGCGACCCAGCCACTTGTCCCAGATCTTGCCGAACTCGTCAGCGTTGTCCTTGGTGACGATGTCGACCTGAGCGCGGACGGTGGTTTCTGCCGGCTTCTCGCCGAAGGCGGCGTTGTTGAGGAGCATGCGGACGCTTTCGTAGCCCCAGCCGTAGTAGTTCTGACCGACGAGAGCCTTCACTTCGCCGCGCTTGACGTAGGCGAGGGGGAGTTCGAGGGTGTCGATGCTCACGACGGTAACGCCCTTGTCAGCGACGCCAGCGAGGGCCTTCTCGGTGTAGAGGGGCCAGCCACCGACGAATGCCCAGCCGGTCACATCGGGGTTGGCGGTCTGGACCTGCTTGATCTTCTGCACGGCGGCGTCGGCGGTTTCGACGTGGTAGTAGGTTTCCTTGATGGTGATGCCCTTGTGAGCGGCGAGGCCTTCGCGCACGCCGCGGACGCGGGCTTGGAGGTTGGTTGCGTTTTGGTTGCCAGCGAGAATCGCGACAACTCCCTTGTCGCCCATGGCCTTCACGAGTTGATCGGCGAGGAGCTTGCCGGCTTCGGCGTCGTCCATGCCGTAGGTGGCCATGCGCTTGCTGGCGGGGGCGTCGCTGTCGAAAGTGACAACGGGCACGCCCTTCTCGACGGCGGCGTTGATGGCGCTGGTGAGGACGTTGGCGTCGGTCACGCTGACGGCGATGCCGTCAACGCCGACGTTCACGAGATCGGCGATGGCCTGGGCCTGCTTCTGTGCGTCTTCGGTGGGCGGCGTGCGCCAGTTGATTTCGATCTCCACGCCTTCGGCGGCGCCCAGTTCCTTGGCAGCGTCGAACGCGCCGGTCTTGGCGGCTTGGAAGACGGGGTTGTTTTCGCTCTTGGCGATGACACCGAAGACGAACTTGTTCTTGCTGGGCTTGCGGTCACCCGTGGCCGCGGCGGCGGGCTTGGCCGCGTCGGCCGGCTTGGCGTCTGCGGGCTTGGTTTCCGCGGCGGGCGCGGCGGCGGGCGCGGGCGTGTTGGCAGGCGCTTCAGCCTTCTTCTCGCAGCCCGTGAACATGCCGACGCTCATGAGCAGCGCGGCGGCCATACCGATGGAGTGCTTCAGTTTCATAGATCCCTTTCTGTGTGATCTGCGGTCGTTACCGTCCCATCGGCATCAGGCGGCTCTTGAGCTGGTCGAGCACGACCGCAGCCACGATGGCAGCGCCGATGACGATTTGCTTGTAGCTCTGGTCGATATCGAGGATGACCAGGCTGTTGTCGATGAGTTGGACGAGGATCGCACCCAGCACGGCGCCGGTGGGGCTGCCGCGGCCGCCACTGAGGCTGGCGCCGCCGATGACGGCGGCGGCGATGACGCTGAGCTCGTAGCCACTGCCTGCGGCGGGCTCGGCTGCGCCGTAGTAGCCGACGTAGAGGAAACCGGCGAGGCCAGCCATCATGCCCATGAGGGTGTAGACGATGATCTTGACCTTGCCAACGGGGATGCCCGCGTACTTGGCGGCGACTTCATTGCCGCCGATGGCATAGACCTGACGGCCCAGCACGGTGTACCCGAGGATGACAAAGCCGATGAGGGCCACGAGCAGCATGATGCCGACGGGCACGGGGGTCACGCCGCCCACGCTGAGCGTGAGGAACTCTTGGAACGAGGGGCTCATGTTGGCGACGCTCTGGCTCTTGGTGGGGAGCGAGCAGAGGCCGCGATAGGCCGCCATGGTGCCCAGCGTGATGATGAAGGGGTGTACGCGCAGGCCGACGATCATGGTGCCGTTGAGGAGGCCGCAGAGGCCGCCCACGACGAGAGCGACGACGAGCGCGAGAGGCAGCGTGGCGACGAGCGGGAGTGACGCGGTTTGGTCGCCGCGCCAGTTGTCGCGCATTTCGCGGACGAGGGCCCAGCCGACGACGATGAGCACGCCGATGGCTGCGGCGGCAAGGGCCTTGGCCATGGCCTTGCCTGCTTCGCCACTGGTGCTGCTGGTGGTGGAGGGCTTGCGCCTACCGATGAGGATCGAAGCGACGAGCGCGACTGCACCAGCGGCGAGGGCGGCGAACCACATGCCCGTGGAACCGAACATGGTGGGCTTGAGGCCGGTGACACCTTCGGGCCATGCGTAACGAAGCACCAGCGCGACCATGAGGGCGGCGAGGGCGTAGATGGAGCCGATGGAGAGATCGATGCCGCCCATGGCGATGACGGCGGTGATCGCAACGGCCATGATGGCGATGAAGCTGGCGTTGACGAGCAGTTGCACGAGGTTCTGCAAGTTGAGGAACTTGTTGACTTCGCGTGTGCGCTGCAGGCTTTGGTTGGTGTCGGCGCCGCGGAGTTCCCAGCCTTCGCTTGTGGAGAACGTGCGCTGCTGACCTTCGATCGTGGCGCTGAACGTGTCGGCGGACTGCGTGATGGTGGTGCCGGTGTCGGGACGGAGGAAGTCGCGCTGCGTGATGGGCTTGCTGAAGATGGTGAGCATCGTCATTAGGAGCGCGATGACGAGAACGAGACCGGCCTCCTGGGCCATGAAGAGGCGCTTCCACCAAGGCGTGGCGGGTTTGAGAGATTTGTCAGAAGCAGCCGGCTGAGCCACGCGGAAGTCTCCCACTGAGGCCGCACGCAAGAGCGGTCAAGTGCGCTGCAAGCGAGGGGCGGCAAGCATAGAACGTGCGAAGTCATGCGTGTGACGAAATCGAGCATAAACCTGCAGAAAACAAGCGAAATCGACAGGCTTGTCGCGTATGCCGCGCCGGGAGTGCGCGGCGAACAGCAGAACGCGGGATCCATGGCACGACACCTGTCAACGCAACAGCCCGCCGCGGTGCTTGCGGCGGGCTGTTGTGATGCAAGAGAACTTTAGTCGATAGTGCGCGTGCGGCGGCTGTTGTTAACGGCTTGTCCCGCGCTGCCACCGTCAATCGCTGTGGTGCCAGAGAAAATGGCCTCGTGGACGTTTCCAGTCAGAAACTTAGCCGATCCATCGGTGTAGACGAAGTTACCGCCCTGCGCTCCGTGGTTGTCAACCTTGCCGTAAAAACCGGGACCTCGAGAATCGGCCCGTTGCGCGAACGTAGGGTCACTGTTTCCACCTCCGTAGAACGCGCCAAACTCGATGTCGCTTCCGTTCGTTTCATCGCCAAAGAACGGAACCGGCATGATGACTTTCGCGTCAACGGCGGAAAGGCCGATGATGTAGAGGTAGCTGATGTTTGTCTGGACAACCTCGAGTTCGTTCGTCGGTGCTTGAGGCACGCGACGATTCGTTGCCAGATCCGTCGGATTCGGGTAGAACCCAATGCTTGGGTTGCGCAACCGAGGTTGGCCGTAGTAAACGTCCTCCTTGTCAGAGGGACACGTCAAGACGGCCAGGGTGTCGAGGTAGTTTCGCATGAGCGGCGTACGAGAGCCGCCGGGTTGAGCTTGGCGGGTCAGGTACCCATCAATGACTTCTTGATCGTTTGTAGGTGAGATCCCATACCAACCGAAGGTACGATTTGACGTGGTCTGTTCCGCAAGCGGAAGGTTGCCCTGTTGTTCGAGGCTGTAGAGGCCTGCAAGGCCACCCCTCGCTTCCTGTTTGTCATCGACGACGGGGCCGCCCGGGTTAGCAACCGGCCCCGGTGGCATGATCGGGAACCAGTCCTTGTAATCATTCGCGTAGAACGCGAACGCCTGCCCCATAGCACGCACCTGCGTGAGACACTTGGTCGTTCGGGCATTCGCACGTGCCTTGCCCAACGCGGGGAGAAGAATGCCGATCAGCAGCGCGATAATCGCGATGACGACGAGCAATTCGATAAGTGTGAAGGCACGTGAGCGAGAAGAGGGACAGTGGGACATGAGTGCTGCTTCCAGAGTGGTGCGGACCCGACACCGTGCATGAACCGTGTTACTTGTACCGCCAGCCGCGACGCTGGTTGGGGCCGTTCTCGAGATTCCGACGATAGCTGCGGACCGCGCAAAAGGCGCGGGGAGCAGCGAGGTCGGACACGCGGAGCGGTGTGTGAGCAACGTGTTCAGACTGGTGCAAGTTACACGGACAGAGGGGGGCGCGTCAAGGAGACTTACGTAGACTTTTCGCAGGTTGGTGTACGAATGTTGCGAGATGTGGAAAATGGGGGTTTCCTCAGTGTCGGAGCGACACGAATAGATTGTGTTTGAGCGACACTTGTGGTTTTGTGGAACCGCCAAATTCTAGGGGAATCACTGCCATTTTGATGGTGTGAGACGCACACGAGACACCTGCGTCCGCAAACGCGGACGAATCTCACAAATCCGTGCAGATTCTCTGTTCCATTTACACGAAACTCGTGTATATTCAACCCAGATCAGACTTGCGCGTTGGGGGGAGAAGAGCCGGAGTCGGTTCGTCTTGTGGCGACGACCGGGCTTGCAGTGCCCCAACAGCGCAATCCAAAGTTCGGGTCCTCTGGAGGAATGCAATGAAGAGTTCCGGAAAGTGCTTCGTGATGTCGGCGGCCGCCCTTTCGGTGGTTGCGGGTTCAGCTTTCGCGGTCGAGCCTAATGGCGTGCGTGACGGCGCGAGCTACGTGGAACGCTGGGTGAACAACCAGCCCACGAGCTACGGCGACAACGTGCCGGGTTCGATCGGTACGGCTGGCAACCCTGAAGCGGTGACGCGCGGCGTGGAGTTCGCGATTCCGCTGGCTGGCCTCGGCAACCCGGCTCTGAATGCGATTCGTCTAACGGCGGTCTTCGGGCCCGGCAACAACCTGAGCAATCAGGTGATCGGCGCTGATCCGCTGCCGACCAGCGGCACGTACAACGGCACGCCCTTCAGCGGCGGCCACCCGGCCATCGGCAACGGCCGCAACGTTGATTTCAGCAACAACGCGGTCTTCCCGGGCAACCAGTTCCTGACGCTGTCGGGCCTGACGCGCGTGTCGACGCAGCCCACGCTGGATGGCGTGCTGGATGGCGATGTTCCCGGCGGCGCGGGCGGCTTCTGGGCTGGCAGCCGTCAGTGGGTGCAGAGCAACTACACGAGCCTGAACAACAACACGCTCCCGGGCGTGAACGATGCCAACGGCAGCGAACTGAACAACCTGTACGCCCGCGTCTGGGACGCAGGCACCGCTGGTGACACCACCGACGACATTCTGTACATCTTCATCGGCGGCAACTGGAGCGGCTTCAATCGCATGGGCCTGTTCTTTGACACCGTCGCGGGCGGCCAGCAGCAGATGCTGACGACCAACGGTGCGGCTCCGGCGTTCAATGCTGACTGGGGCTTTGGTTACACCGCGCAGATCGGTGGCGCGTACAGCACGACGACCGGCACGACGACGGGCGGCCTGAAGTTCGACAACACGTTCGATGCTGATTACCTGTTCGTCATGAACAGCAACGGCAACGACCACTACTGGGACTTCCTCACGCTGACGGCGACGAACGCTGGCGGCAACGCAAGCTACATCGGCACGAACACCGCTCTGGTTCCCAATAGCGGCACGCTCGGCGGCGGCAGCGGCGGCACGATTGCCGGTAGCACCACGCCGGTTCGCAGCGTGATCAATAACAGCAACATCATCGGTGTCGACGGCGCGCCGGTGGGCGTGAGCCTGATTCCCAGCCGCGATCTGTCGGGCGGCAGCGAAATCAGCAACCTGTGGAGCGCCATTGATGACAATGGCACGCCCGGTGACACGAGCGATGACCGCGTGAAGATTCACCTCGGTGGCAACCTCGAGACGAACTTCAACGGTCTGGTGCTGTTCTTTGACAGCATTCCCAACGAAGGTCAGAACCAGCTGTTCGGTCAGGCCAGCCCGGTGCGCAACCCCGGCTTTGACGCGAACAACGGTCTGAACCGCATGGGCGCGGGCAGCAACGGCGCGACCGCCGGCGATCCGCCGGTGGCGATCGCGGGCGCTGGCCTCAAGTTCGACGCGGGCTTCGCGGCGGACTACGTGCTGCGTGTGGGCAACGGCAACAACCCGGTTGAGGTCTACGCGAACGCTGTGCCCCTGCGCACGAACGGTCGCGAAGAAATCAGCGGCTTCCAGATCGAGTTCAGCGCTGACAACGGCGGCGCGAAGCCGAGCAACGACCCCATCCTGTTCCCGGGTACGCGTGCGAATCCGACGGACTTCACGAACGCTGACTTCGTCCCGAACACGGACGCGGGTCCGCGCGTGACGTACGCCCCCTTCAGCGTGCTGAACCCGCCGATCGCTCCCGTGACGGCTGGCCCCTCGGGCCTCATCAAGGTGGCGGTTGACAACAACAACATCGCCGGTGTGACCGGCACGGGCGTTGGCGCTTCCGTCAGCGGCGCGGCTGCTGTGACGACGGGTATCGAAATCGACATCGCGGCTCGCGAACTGGGCTGGGATGGCGTGAGTGAACTGAAGGTCGCGGGCTTCATCGCCAGCAGCGACTACAGCAACATCTCGAACCAGATCATCGGCGGCATCGACAGCGGCGCCGCGTTCTTTGATGGCAACCTGGGCGAGAGCAGCACGCTGGACCTGACGGCGGTGGCTGGTACGCAGTACGTCGTGATCTCGGGCGCTGGTGGCCCCACCGGTTGCGATGACATCGACTTCAACAACGACGACGTGTTCCCGGATGACCAGGATGTCGTCGACTTCTTCAACGTGCTGGCTGGCGCTGATTGCCCCGCCTGCAACGACATCGACTTCAACAACGACGACGTCTTCCCGGATGACCAGGACGTGGTTGACTTCTTCAACGTGCTCGCCGGCGGCGAATGCCCGTAAGTTGGTTGACACGATGAACACACGATGAAGAAACCCGGCGAGTGATCGCCGGGTTTTTTCTTGGAGTCATCGCGTTGTCGTCAGGAGCGATGCGGGATGGCGAAGTCCATCGTGACTTGCGAGCCGTACACGGGGAACTCGACGCGGCAGCGATAGCCGCGGAGGCGGCGTTCATCCCAGCGCAGCTCACGGCAGACGCGTGCGAGCATTTCGCTGTAACGGGGAATGTCCGCGCTGCGGAAGCGGGCCAGGCCCGTGCCCATGTTCTCGACGGTTTCGTGCACGTCGAGACGATCGATATCGCGTGAGCGGTCATTGACGCTGGCGATACCTTCGAACGACGTGTCGTAGACACGTACGCCCGGCGGGTCGCCCGGATAGACGTCTTCGTGGACGATTGCGTCAAACTGCAGCACGCTGGCGGGGACAGATGCCTCGGCGAAGACGTACGCGCGGCGGGTGGGGCCGGGGCGTGCGTAGCGATTGATCTCGGCACGATTCACTTCGGCGTAGCTGAGATCGACCGCGGAGCCGGGGCCGAACGCATCACCCGCGAGCGAGTAGTGCACGACGGTATCGGTGCGGTGGATGTTGAGAGCAGGCGTGGGGGAGGAGCAGAACTCGCTCAGCAAGAGACCTGCGTAATCCTCGACGTGACGCCCTTCGAGCGTGCAGGGCTTGCGCGCGGGATTGGACGGATCGATCTTGCGTGAAGCGAGTTTGACAACTGCGCCGGGGCGAAGGCGACGCACGCCCTTGAGCCCGTTGAGCCAGACGACGTCGAGATTTTCGCCGTCGGAGCTGGGGTGGAGGAAGACGGTTGCCATGAGTGCATCGGCTTCGACGCAGCGGAGCTGGCTCATGGCACGGAAGGCGGATTGCTTGCGGCGGATTTCAAACTCGCGGCGGGCTTGGGGAATCCAGCCGCTCACGATCGCGTCAAGTGAGCCGCGGTCGCCAAACTCGTGACGGATGAGCTGTTCAAAGTCAGCGACGGCGGCGGACGCGCTGGCGATCAGTTCGGCGGGCGCGCCCAGATTGCCGGCAGCGTTGACGACGCGGCGGAGGGGCTCGGGGCCGGGCATGCGGTGCAGCGCGGCGATGGGGTCGGCTGCGCGGACGGCCTTGAGCATGCGGCTGGCGAGGACTTTGTCAATCCCGAGGGTGTCGGCGAGGGCCTGCGGGCCTTGCGGCTTGCCAGGGATGGTGTCCATCAGGGCCGTGAGGGATCGCAGGAGATCATCACCCGAGCGGACGATGCGGACCTCAAGTGCCGAGGAGACAGGGGGTTGGGCAACGGGAGAGGGCATGGGAAAGGGAAGGATCGGCCGGGTGAGCTCATCGAATATAGCAGGCGGGTCGGGAAATCCAAGAAAATTCTGGGAAGTTTCCGGGAAACTTCTTGACGGCGGGGCAAGTTGCTGTAGGATGGTGGGAGTCGTGCAGCGCAGGAGGCGCGCGGGGTGCCGGTCTGGGCCGGAGAGGCCAGTGACGTGCGAGTGCGGGCAGCGCGAGTAGCGGCCTGTTGCATGTCGGCGGTGGACGCGAGAGCGTTGCCGCGGCGCGAACGGCTGATGTACAGACAGCAAAGTGAGACGAGACATCGACAGGACGCGCGGCGGCTTTGTTGCATCGGGCGACGAGCGCGGCGGCAGGCCTGGGTTGTTGGCGGGAAGCACGAAGAAGGAGTCAGTCATGATGAGCGGCATTGCAGCGATGGTGGTGGCGGCGGGTTGTTGCGCGAACGCGATGGCGGTGGATACGCGCGTGACGTTTGAGAGCGGCAACGAAGGGTGGGTGGTGAATGGCCATGACATTCCTGACGCGGCAGGCGGGAACCCGGATGGGAACCTGCGGTGGCAGAACTTTGTGGATACGTGGGGCACGGATCTGCGCACGGACAGCAATGCAGCGTTCCTTGGCAATCTGTCGCGATATGGCAATGAAGTGACGCTGAGCACGGACGTGCGCGTGTACTTCATTCAGAACTTCCTCGGCGACGCGATCCCACGGAACATTGTGCTGGAACTGCGTGACTACGACAACGTGCCTGAGAACTATCCGTATGTGTCGGTGTACAAGGTGCTGGGCAGCGTGAACGGCGGGTTTGAAGACTGGCAGACGTTCTCAGCGACGTTTGATCCGACGAGCGTGGCGCTGCCGGCGGGCTGGGGCGGCACGGGAGCGGAGGATCCGACGACGTTTGAACCGCGTCTGCCGGCGAACCGCACATTCGCGAGCGTGCTGGCGAGCGTTGATGAGGTGCACTTCACGACGATGGAACCGGGCTTCTTCTACCCGTTCTCATTCTTCGATATGGCGTACGACAACGTCACCATTGGCACGCCCGGACCGGCGTGTGACAGCATCGACTTCAATCAGAACGAAGTGTTCCCGGAAGACCAGGATGTCATCGACTTCTTCACGGTGCTGGCGGGCGGCGAGTGCCCGGCATGCAACGACATTGACTTCAACAACAACGGCGTCTTCCCGGAAGACCAGGATGTGATTGACTTCTTCGCGGTGCTGGCCGGCGGCACGTGCGATTGAGCGGCAAGCTGATGTCATGCGGAGGAGAGAACGACGCACGGTGAGGAGCCGGCCCCGCTTTGCGAGGCTGGCTCCGGAGCCGTGCGTCGTTTGTTTGTGGAGCGGCGGAGGCGGAGGGGGAGGGTGTTCTCGGGGCGAGCGGGGGCCGCATACGCTGGGCGACAAGGTCAACTGGAGAGCCTTTCCCTCATGTCTCACAGCGTTCATGTTCAGTCTGGCAGTAACGGTCATCATGGCGATCACGGGCAGCAACCGCGTCCGACGCGCATTGCTGTGGATGTGATGGGCGGCGACCATGCGCCGGATGCGGTGCTCAAGGGTGCGATTCTGAGTCTGCAGGACATGTCGCCTGGGGACAAGGTCGTGCTGGTGGGGCCAACGGGACTGATTCGCGAGTTTCTGGACGAGAAGGGCATTACCGAGGATGATCCTCGCATTGAGATCGCTCACGCCAGCGAAGTGATTGAGATGGGCGACAGCGCGGCGAAGGCTGTGCGGCAGAAGGTCGACAGCAGCATTGTGAAGATGCACCAGATGGGTGCGCCGGGGCATGAACGCCGCTGTGACGGGGTCATGAGCGCAGGCAACACGGGCGCGTGTGTGGCGGCGGCGATGCTGCACATGCGGCGGCTTCCCGGTGTGATTCGGCCGGGCATCGCGGTGACGATTCCGGCGTTTCATGGCAACGTGATTCTGACGGATGCGGGCGCGAACCCTGAGCCCAAGCCTGAGCACCTGTGGCAGTATGGCGTGATGTCGGACCTGATGGCGCGGCAGACGCTGGGGCTGAAGAACCCGCGTGTTGCGCTGATGAACATCGGCAGTGAAGAAGCCAAGGGAACGGGGCTTATCAAGCAGACCCGCGACTTGCTGCGGGCGACGCCCGGCATCAACTACATTGGGTTCGTGGAAGGCCGCGACTTCTTTGAAGGCGTTGCGGATGTCGTCATCACGGATGGTCTGGTCGGCAACACCGTGCTGAAGTCGGCGGAGGGACTTGCGCGAAGCTTGTTCAAGGCGATTGCGCACGAACTGCTGATGCAGGACCCCGGCCTGATGGTTCGATTTGAGCCGATTGTGAAGTCCATTTACGCGAAGAATGACTATCACGAAACCGGCGGCGCGCCGCTGCTGGGTGTGAACGGCGTGTGCTTCATCGCGCACGGGAGCAGTGAGGCACGCAGCATTCGTGCAGCGATTCGCAACTGCCGGAATTTCGCACGGACGACGGTCAATCAGGAGATCGTGCGTCGGCTGGAAGAAGTGCAACCTGTGCTGGATGAGTTTCTGGTGCAGACGAAACTCGAAGGAGGCAAGGTGTGACGGATCACGACCCGCGTCGCAGCGGTTTCTCGTATGGCCCAGGGACGGGGACGTATGCCGGGCGGGTGGGGGTTCGCATGGCTGGTAGCGGTATCGCGCTGCCCAGCAAGCGATTGAACAACGAAGACCTGATGAAGCTGATGGATACGAGCGACGAGTGGATCGTGCAGCGCACGGGCATTCGTGAGCGGCGGATCATCGACGCCGAGAAGGGCGAGAGCGCCAAGACGCTTGGCGCGAAGGCACTGACGGAGGCGCTGGCGGAAGCGCGGCTTGCGCCGGCGGATCTGGATCTCTTGATCTGCGCGACGATGTCTTCAGAAATGCAGTGTCCGGCGACGGCGAACCTGATCTGCGACATCATCGGTGTGGGGACGGCGGGGAGTTTTGATCTGAACGGCGCGTGCAGCGGATTTGTGTATTCGCTGAACATCGCACACGATCTGATTCGCGGCGGGGCGTATCGCAACGTCGGCATCGTCGGCGTAGACACGCTGAGCACGCTGATGAGCTACGACAACGCGGGACGCGGGACGGCGATCATCTTCGGGGATGCGGCGGGCGCCGTGGTGCTGCGCGCGACTGATGATGTGAGCAAGGGGCTTATCGCGCAGGCGATGCATAGCGACGGGCGCGGATGGAAGGAAATTTTCGTGCCCAAGTGCGCGCGGGACTTTCCGGGCGGCGTGATGACTGATCCGCCGCAACTGAACAAGGTGCACATGAACGGCGCGGCGGTGTTCAAGTTCGCGGTGAGCACGTTCAGCAATCTGATTCAGGAGACCCTGGACAAGGCGCACGTGAAGGTTGAAGAGGTGGACATGTTTGTGTGCCACCAGAGCAACAGCCGGATTCTGGAGAGCGCGCGGGAGCGGTTCGGGCTGCCGCAGGACAAGCTGTATGTGAACATCGACCGCTTTGGGAACACCGTGGGGGCGAGCGTGCCGTTGTGCCTGCATGAACTGCGGGCTGCGGGACGGGTGCGCGAGGGACAGAAGGTGATGTTCCTGGCGTTTGGCGGCGGGCTGACGTGGGGCAGCAGTTTGTGGCAACTGTAAGGTAAAGCCACGTGTGTGGGGGACAACGGAACCTGTGGGGTGGGGCGGTGTCTAACCGTTGGTTGGACGTCGGGATTCTGCAACCACGGGGTTGCGGCGCGGTAGCAGTCTGGAAGAGGCGTGCACGTGCCGTCTCGCTGGATGTTGAGCCGGGCGACGTGGAGGTAAGGCATGACGCGTATTCGCAAGTCGTTCATGGTTGGTGTGAGCGGTCTGGTGTTGGCGTGCGCGATGGTTTGTGGCGCGTCACCGGCGTTTGCGCAGAACGGCACGGATGTGAATGCGCGGGCGTCTGACCGGGTTGATCTGCGTCCGAAGTTCAAGACGGGCGATCAGACGCGATTCACGATGGATCTGAACATCACCAGCAGCCAGCAGGCCGGTGAGGCTGGCGCCATTGCGCAGACGGTGAAGCAGACGCTGGGTCTGGCGCTCAAGGTGCGCGAGGCCAAGGCGGATGGGACGGCGAAGCTGGACATGGTGTATGAGTCGATCAAGTTCGAGGCGACAAGCCCGCTGATGACGACCAAGTTTGATAGCTCGCAGCCGGCGAATGAAGACGATGAAACGGGCAAGGTGCTTCGGCCCTTGGTGGGGCTGACGCTTGCGCTCGAGACGGATGAGCGCGGCGCGATCACGAAGGTGACGCCGCAGGTGCCGGCGGGCTCGGCAATCAACCCGATGGCGTTGCAGCAGTTCACGGCGGCGGATGTGGTGAAGGGACTGTTTGGACCCATTCTGAGCATCAGCGGCGGCAGCGGCTTTGCGAAGGTTGGCGAGAGCTGGGTGAATGAGAGCGTGATGCAGGGCAGCATGGGCAACATGAGCCTGAAGAACACCTACACGCTGCGGAGCCATGAAAGCGGCAACGCGGTGCTCGATATCAGCGGCACGGTGGGGCTGGCGGGCTCGCCCCCGGGCGGTGTGGCGGAGATCAAGGATGGATCGATCAAGGGCGTGGCCAACTGGGATACACGCACGGGGATGCTCAAGAGCATGGAGATGACGCAGCGCATGCAGGTGGTGACGCGGCTTGGGGAATTGAGCACGAGTAGCACGCAGGACATGACGGTTCGCATCGACCGCAAGTGAGATTGGAAGCTTGCGGGCGGTGGGCTTGCGAGCGGTATGATCGTGCATGGGATCGCCGCTTGTTTTTGAGATTTCGCAGCGGAGTGGTGTGTCGCGTGCGCGGCGGGGACGCGTGACGACGCTGCATGGGGCGTTTGATACGCCGGCGTTCATGCCGGTGGGGACGCGGGGGAGCGTGAAGGGGCTGTTGCCTCGCGATGTGGCGGCGACGGGGGCGCAGATTGTTCTGAACAACACGTATCACTTGATGCTGCGGCCTGGGAGCGAACTGATTCGCGACATGGGCGGGGTGCATGCGTTCATGAAGTGGGACGGGCCGATTCTGACGGATTCGGGGGGGTATCAGGCGTATTCGCTGTCGGCGATGAACAAGGTGGATGATGACGGAGTGACGTTCAAATCCATCATTGATGGGGCGATGGTGCGATTGACGCCTGAGCGGGCAATGCAGGTGCAGAACGAGTTGGGGCCAGACATCTTGATGGCGTTTGATGACTGTCCGCCGAGCATTGCGCCCGAGAGTGAGGAGAAGGATGCGGCGCAGGCGCATCGGATTGAGAGTGCGGCGACGCGCGACAAGGTGGGCGGCAAACAGGTGAAGGACCTGCATGCGCGGCTGCGCCTGGCAAACGAGCGCACGGTTCGGTGGTTAGAGCGGTGCAAGGCGGCGCATGCACGCAAGGATGAACAGTCGCTGTTTGGCATTGTGCAGGGCGGGACGGATCTTGAGCAGCGGACTTGGAGTTTGGAGCGGATTTGCGGGATTGATCTGCCGGGTTATGCGATTGGTGGCGTGGCGGTGGGGGAGAGTCCGGAGGCGATCGCGACGGTGGTGCGGCATACCGCGCCGCTGATGCCCGAGAACAAGCCGAGATATTTGATGGGTGTGGGGTACGAGCGCGACCTGCTGGCGGCGGTGTTGGCGGGGGTTGACATGTTTGATTGCGTGCTGCCGACGCGGAATGGGCGGAATGCGAGTGCGTTCTGCTCAACTGGCCAACTGCGGCTGCGGAATGCGAAGCACGAGCGGAGCCAGGAGGTCATCGAGGCGGGGTGCGACTGCACGGCGTGCGGGGGTGGATTTACCCGGGGTTACATTCGGCACTTGTTCATGGCGGGGGAGATGTTGGGGCCGATTCTGGTCAGCCTGCATAACCTGCGTCACTTCCAACGCTTCATGTTGGATGTGCGTCAGACTATCGCCAGCGATGATTGGCAGGGTCTGGTGGCTCGGTGGCCCGTGGCGGCCGATGGCCTGCCCGCTGAGTTGCGGGCGTAAGCCATTGGCATGCTGCAATTTCGGAAAGATATTGATTCATGAATAGCATCGATTCCGGTTCTTCTGCTCCCGCCTCGATCAATGCGGGTGATGTGATGGCGTTTCTGACTCTGGGGCAGGATGGCGCGGCGGCGGCTCCGGCGAGCAATCCAGTGACGGTGCCGGGCATGACGAACGCTGGCGGCGGGACACCTACTGCGGGGACGACCGTTCCTGCGACGACGGGCGGCACGGCCTCGCAGGGCGCTCCTCCGGGCGCGTGGATCATGCCAGTGATGCTGCTGGGCATGCTGGTGCTGATGGTCGGCATGACGGCGTGGAGCGGTCGCAAGCAGAAGAAGCAGCGCGAAGCGATGATGAGTGCGCTCAAGAAGGGTGACAAGGTCATCACGGGTGGCGGTGTGATCGGCCACATCGTGGACATGAACGATGATGAAGTCGTGCTGCGCGTGGAAGAAGGCCGGATTCGGTTCTCGAAGTCGGCGATTCAGGGCGCCATCGGTGGCGGCAAGGGAACGACCGTGACGGAAGCGAAGGAGTCGGGCAAGACCGTGAACGCCTGAGTGAGGCGCACGCAGATGAGGTGGAAGGGTCGGGATTGGGGCGGACAGGTAACTTGAGCGCACGCCGGGCAGGCGGGCGCTAGCCGGACGAATCTTTCTATGCGTCACATCTTCAAGATGGCCTTTTTGGTGGTCGCGGTGCTCGTCTTCTTCGCGTGGACGATCATGCCGCCTGAGAAAACGCTGCGCCGCGGGAAGGACCTCGCGGGCGGCGTGAGCATGGTCTACGCGGTGGACATCGGTCCGACCGAAGACTCGAAGCAAGTGCTGGACAGCACGATCCGGGTGCTGAAGGAGCGCGTGGACCCGGAAGGTGTTATGGATATCACGATGGTTGCGCAGGGTCGCGACCGGATTGATATCAACATGCCTCTGCCCAGCGATGACGTGAAGGCGGCCCGCAAGAAGTTTGAAGATGCGCTGGCGGATATGGGGCGGAACAAGCTGACGGATCAGCGTCTGCAGTTGACGATGCAGATGGCGGGCGAGCAGCGCACCAGCGAGATCAAGACGCTTGCGGGTGGCAATGCGAAGCGTGAGGAACTGCTGCTGGCAGCAGCGGCGGCGTACGACGAGGCGCAGCGGATTCGTGCGGCGTATGACGCGGAACTGGAGAGCTCCAAGCGCGAAGCGATGGTGGAGCAGGTCGCGTCGGCGGAGATTGCGTATGCGAATGCACGCGATGCGGTACTGAAGACTGCATTGAGCGCGGCGGATATTCGCAAGATCATCACGGCGAGCACGCGTGTGCGCTTCATTGACGACGCCGGTCAGCGGGTGCCGCTGCCGACGGCTCGTGAAGTGGCGGAGAAGCAGATTCGCAACGCGCACCCGGAGAGCCTCGCGGAGATTGATCGTCTGCTGCAACTGCACGCGGACTACGCGAAGGTGCGGACGACGCTGGATGACCCGCAGGACCTGGTACGCATGCTGCGCGGGGCGGGTGTGCTGGAGTTTCGCATCACGCCGCGGATGGGCAAGCACCCGGAAGAGCAGCGGCTGCGCGAAGACCTGCGGACGCTTGGGCCGCGGAATGTGCAGAGCGCGGATACGAAGTGGCTGAAGATCAATCAACTGGAGAACTGGCTGAACACGAAGGCGGAAGTGGATGCCTTGGCGGAGGATCCGCGGAACTCCACGGCGATCTTCGGTCGGCTGGGGTATGTCGCTGAGCCGTACGGCGGCGACTACTACATGCTGGTGTATGACACCCGCCAGACGCGTTTGACGCAGGCTGAGGGTGAATGGCGTGTGAGCCGGTCGTATCAGAGCTTTGACCAGAAGGGCCGCAGCGCAATCACGTTTGAAATGGATCCGTCGGGCGCGAAGCTGCTGTCGCAGTTGACGGGTGCGCACCTGTCTGAGCCGATGGCGGTGGTGCTGGATGACCAGGTTTACACCGCGCCGACGCTGCAGGGTGAAATCGGCTCGAGCGGTCAGATCACGGGTGAGTTCAGCAAGGAAGAGTTGGATTACATCATCCGCGTGCTGGGCGGCGGCAGCCTGCAGGCGAAGCTGAGCCCCGAGCCCATCAGCATTGCATCGGTCGGTCCGGAGCTTGGTGCGGACAATCTTGCGAAGGGCATCAATTCGGCGATCTGGTCGGCAGTGATCGTCGCGGTGTTCATGTGCCTCTACTACTTCTGGTACGGCGCTGTTGCAGTGATCGCTCTGCTGGCGAACGCGCTGATCATCGTGGGATGCATGGCGCTGTCGAAGGCCGTGTTCACGATGCCGGGCATCGCCGGGCTGATTCTGACGTTCGGCATGGCGGTGGACAGCAACGTGCTGATCTATGAACGCATCCGCGAAGAAATGAATCGCGGCGCGGACATGAAGACGTCCGTGCGGCTGGGCTTTGACAAAGCTCTGTCGGCGATCGTTGACGGCAACATGACGAACCTGATCGTGTGCGTGGTGCTGTACTACACCGGCACGCCTGAGATTCGCGGCTTTGCCATCACGATGGGTATCGGCGTCGTGGCGACCATGAGCGCGACGCTGGTTGTCAGCCGACTGATCTTCGACATCATGCTCGCCAACGGCTGGCGCAAGGGCTCGCTTGTGAGCACGCACATGCTGCCCACGGCGATTCCGAACCTGCAACGGTGGTTGACGCCCAACATTGACTGGATGAAGTATCGCTTTGCGTTCTTCAGTGTTTCTGCGGTGTACGTGACGATCGGTCTGGGCATGGTGTTCTGGCAGGGCGCCAAGATGCTCGACAACGAGTTCCGCGGCGGCACGCAGGTGACGCTGCAGTTCAAGGCTGACGAGAGCGACCCGACCAAGCGCGCCATGATGACGCGCAAGGAAGTGGAAGAGCGCGTGCGCGAACTGGCGGAGACGAGCAAGATTCCGGACTTCAATCAGTTTGAAGTCTTCCCGATCAATCCGCAGGCGGACGGCTTCACGAGCGACAAGTTCGCCATCAAGACGCTCGCTCAGAACAACGCAACCAGTCCCGTGCTCAGCGTGGTGAAGGAAGGCTTTGCGGACAAGCTTGAAAGCAAGCCCGCTTTGAACTTCGCGGGCAGTGATGCTGGGACGAACTGGCGCACGGCTCCGGTGTTCCTGCTCGACAAGCCGACGCTGGGTGCGAACATCGACAAGCCGCAGTATCGTCAGGACGTGGCGGCATACACGGGCGGTGTGGCGGTTCTGCTGAACAACATCAGCCCCCCCTCGACGCTGGAGAACCTGAAGACGCGTCTGGATACGGCGCGTCAAGGTGAGGCGTTCAGTGACACGCTGGCGCGGCAGCGAGATGTGATCGTGCTGGAGGGCACCGAATCCGCCGTGACAAGCGCGGCGATCGTGGTGGCGGATCCGTCCATCACTATCGTCAGCGGCCAAGATCAGTGGGAGAGCGGCCTGCGGGACCGTGAATGGGCCCTCGTTCAGGAAGCGCTGACCCAGGACAGCACGCCGGCGAGCGTGCTGACGTTCAGCCCGGCGATCGCGGCGACGTTTACGACGAACGCGATCACGGCGACGATTCTGAGCTTCATCTTCATCGGCATCTATATCTGGGTGCGATTCAAGACGCCGCGGTACTCGCTGGCGGCGGTGGTTGCGCTGATCCACGACGTGCTGGTGGTGGTGGGCTTGGTGGCTCTGGCGGAAATTCTGTACGACAACCCGGCGACGCACGGGTTTGCAGCGAGCATCAATCTGCTGCCCTTCAAGATTGACCTGAACCTGGTCGCGGCTCTGCTGACGATTGCGGGTTACTCGCTGAACGACACGGTTGTGATCATGGACCGCATTCGCGAAAACCGCGGGAAGCTGCCGCACGCGACGCGCGGCATCATCAACACGTCGATCAATCAGACGTTCAGCCGAACGTTGATCACGGGTGGTACGACGCTGGCGTCGTGCTTCATTCTGTACATCTGGGGCGGCGAAGGCATGCGTGCGTTCGCGTTCGCCTTGGCGACGGGTCTGATCGTCGGTACGTATTCGTCGGTCGCGGTGGCTGCTCCGATTGTGTGGAGCCGCAAACACGAACGTGATATGTACAAGGATGCGGGTATCGCGCAGCCTACGACGTAAAGTACATGCAGGCTCGCCGGCTCTACCGAGTCGGCGGAGCTTTTTCCAGTTGTTTTCAGGGCGTCAAGGAGGACGATCATGGCAAACAGCGGCGGTCGAATCGCGGCGGGGCTGGTCGTTTTGAGCGCGGTGTGGATCGGGGTGTATTGGTGGTGGCCGGTGGAGCCCGCCATTCGCTTTGAGACGCCGAGCGAGACTGAGCGCGGGGTGGCGGAACGCACGAAAGTCGCGCCCGTGACGCAGCCGGAAGCGGTGAAGACGCTGGCAGCCGCGCCGACGCCTCCGGCGGTGATGCTGCGCCCCGCGCCGGTCGCGAGTGATGCACAAGCCGGGGTGATTGCACCGACGTTTACGGAAGATGTGATTCGCAGCGGCGACACGTTCGCGACGATTGCGCAGCGTCACTACGGCGACAGCAGCAAGGCGGATGTCATTGCGCGAGCCAACCCGCTGATGAGCGCGGCGAACCTGCGAGAAGGGCGCGTGGTGCGTGTGCCGCGTGATCCGTCGAATGTGCAGGGGCTGCCGGTCGTAAAGACGGCGGCAGGTGAAGTGAAGCCCGCGCCTGCACAGGAGAGCAAGCCGGTGGCGACGCAGGAGTACACGGTGCAGAAGGGCGACTCACTCGCGAAGATCGCGCGGCGTGTGTATGGCGAAGAACGCATGGCGGACATGATCTTTCAGGCGAATCGTGATGTGCTGACGGACCCTGCGAAGATCCGCGTGGGGCAGAAGCTGAAGATTCCCGCGAAGCCTGCTGGGCTCGCGGATGCCGAAGGCAATGGGGGCGGCACGTGAGCGAACGTGTGTTCATCGTCACGGGCGGGTGCGGGTTTATCGGGAGCAATCTCGTTGCGGAACTGCTGCGCCGGTTCGCCGGTGCGCATGTCGTGGTGATTGATGATCTGCGGACGGGCAGTTATGCCAACATCGTGGAGGCATGCGAGCGTGCGGGCGTCGGGGCATTTCGCGGGCAGTTGATGCCTGAGAGTGTGTGCGATGTCGATTGGCACGCGCTGGTGGAGTCGCACACGCTGGCGGCGGTGTTTCATCTGGGAGCGATCACGGATACGACCAACGCGAACGAAGCGGACATGATGCGGGTGAACAGCGAGAGCTTTCCGCCCATGATTCTCGCGTGTGCGGGGCGCGTGCCGCTGGTGTATGCGAGTTCGGCGGCGACATATGGCACGCCACCTCAAACGGCGCGGCGTGAGGCGTTTGGGCTCGAGGCCGCAGGCAAACCCAACAACGTGTATGGCTTCAGCAAGTGGATGATGGAGTGTCATCATCGCCGGCTGGCGGCGGAGCTTGTGAGGGGTGGACGCGAGCAGCACGTGGTGGGGTTGCGATATTTCAACGTGTTCGGGCCTGGCGAAGCTCGCAAGGGCAAGATGGCGTCGATGGCGTTTCAACTGACGCAGCAGTGCTTGAGCGGCAAGCGACCTCGGCTGTTTGTTGACGGCTCGCAGGCGCGCGATCAGGTGTATGTGGGCGATGTGGTGGACTGCACGATTGCTGCAGCGGGGCTGGATGGTCGCAGCGTGAAGCCCGGCGTGTACAACCTTGGCAGCGGCGTGGCGACGAGCTTTGCGGATGTTGCGGAGGCGGTTCGCACGGGTCTGGGGCTGGCCAAAGGCGACCGTGAAGTCGAGTATTTCGAGATGCCGCCGGCGATCCGGGCGTTTTACCAAGACTTCACACAGGCGGATATGTCCATGACGGCCAATGGTTTAGGGTGGAAGCCGCAGACGGACGCGAAGGCGGCGGTCGCGATGTACGCTCGGCAACTTGCGTCCGATCATCGATGATCTGGAGGAGAACGCAATACATCGTGCGTTCGTGACGATGATATTCTGGCAGAGTTTGGTATGATGGAGCGTCATCGGTGCCGGCGATACCGGCGTTCGTTTTTCCGATTGGTCGAAAGAACAGCTCATGAAGGTCAAACGCATTCTCGTCACCGGCGGCGCTGGGTTCCTTGGCTCGCACATCTGCGAGCGCATGGTGAATCAGGGCCATGATGTGATCTGTCTGGACAATCTCTTCACGAGCCAGAAGATCAACATTCAGCACCTCATCGGCCGGCCCAACTTTGAGTTCATCCGCCACGACGTGACGCATCCGTTGTGGCTGGAAGTGGACGAGATCTACAACGCCGCGTGTCCCGCGGCTCCGGGGCACTATCAATACAACCCCATCAAGACGATGAAGTGCAGCATTCTGGGCGCGATCAACATCCTTGGCATGGCCAAGCGGTGCAACGCGAAGGTGCTGCAGTTCTCGACGAGCGAGGTGTACGGCGACCCGACGGTGCACCCGCAGCCGGAGAGCTATCGCGGCAACGTGAACCCCATCGGTCCGCGTGCGTGTTATGACGAAGGCAAGCGAGCGGCGGAGACGCTGTTCTTTGATTACCACCGGATGCACAAGCTGCGCATCAAGGTGGTGCGCATCTTCAACACGTACGGGCCGCGCATGCATCCGTTTGACGGCCGCGTGGTGACGAACTTCATCCGTCAGGCGATTTTGGGTGAGGACATCACGATCTTCGGCGATGGCAGCCAGACGCGCAGCTTCTGTTACGTGGATGATCTGGTGGATGTGATCATCAAGATGATGGAAAGCTCGGACGACTTCGTGGGGCCGGTCAACATCGGTAACGAGGGCGAGTTCACGATCAAGCAACTCGCCGAAATGGTTGTCAAGATGACGGGAAGCAAGAGCAAACTCATTTACAAGCCGCTGCCGGCGGATGATCCGACGCAGCGCAAGCCCGACATCACGCTGGCTCGCACGAAGCTGGGCTGGGAGCCCAAGGTGAAGCTCGAAGACGGTCTGGTGAAGACCATCGAGAGCATGCGGAAGCTGAAGTTTGAGGACTGGCGCCCGCCGACGCCGAATTTCTGAGGGCGACGGCACGAGGCACTGGCCACGAGTGATAAGCAAAGAAGGTCGAAGGCATCGCGTGTCGCGCGGTGCCTTTTTCTTTGTGTTTCATGTGTGTGCAATCCCCTGTCGCGATGCGTCCTCTATACTGTCTTGGTCTTCCTTTCCTCTCGAGGTGGCCCATGACACTGCACGACGCAATAGCCCGGCCCAACCTGCGGCTTTCGCCTTCAGGTCTTGCATCCAGCAGCGATGTCATCGAGGTCATGGCTCCAGCAGGTTCCGGTTCCGCCGAGGCGGGATCGGGTAGTTCAGGCGAGGTGCGCGTGTTCAGGCTCGATCAGCCCATCGTCATCACCATCGACGGTCCCGCGGGCACCGGCAAGAGCACGGTGGCCCACCGTCTTGCTCGTCGCCTGGGGCTTGACATCCTTGATACGGGCAGTATGTACCGCACCGCCGCGGCGATCGCGATTGATAACACGATTGATCTTGAGCACCACAAGCGGCTGCTTGAGATCGTGCGGGCTGCGCACATGACGTTCAACTGGAAGGCACAGCCGCCGGAGATCATGGCGTTTGGCAAGAGCTATGCGCGGCGTATTCGCGAGCCGGATGTGACGGCGGTCGTGAGCCAGTACGCGGGCATTCGCGAGCTGCGAGATCTGATGGTGGGGATGCAGCGCGAGATCGCGAAGGATCACCCGCGCATCGTGAGTGAAGGACGTGACCAGGGCAGCGTTGTTTTCCCGCAGGCGCAGGTAAAGATCTATCTTGATGCAAGCGCGGATGTGCGGGCTCGGCGGCGGTGTGAGCAACTCAAGCGCGAACAGAACGTCGAGACGGACGTGAACAAGCTGCGCACGGAGATTGAAGCGCGAGATGCAAACGACAAGGCACGGCCGTTTGGCGCGTTGACGTGTCCGAAGGATGCGACGGTGGTGGATACGTCGGAACTTGATCTTGATCAGGTCATCGACAAGCTCTACGACATCGTCCGTGAGAAGGCTCGCGTTTGACGGACGATGTTGCGTCCTTACGCCCGCTTTCGGTCGTTCGTTGGGGCGCTTGACAGTGGCGATATGCTGGAATGTCGTCGCACGATGCAGTTCAATCGGAGATGCTGTGTCGGCGCGCGGTCAGGCTTACAAGGGGTCATCCTGTGTCGTCCCAGAAGTCAGCAGGTAAGTTCGCGATTGTCGGGGTGTTCGCCGCGTTCTGGTGGGCTGCCGGAGCGCACGCTCAGTGGACAGTGACGATTCTCCAGCCAGAAGGTGCTTCCGCGTCACAGGCTTCGTGTGTCCTGGCGGGGGAGCAGTGGGGCGGGGCGACGGTCGGTGGTATTCGCCGTGCAAGCCTTTGGAGTGGCACACCATCGTCCTGGATTGATATCAGCCCTGCGAATGCGACCGAGTCGTATGTCTATGACGCAGCCAGCGGAATCCAGGCTGGTTTTGTGCGTCTGAGCGGGATCAGTCGGGCGACGATCTGGCGCGGCACAGAAGCATCACGGGTTGATCTCCATCCGGCAAACTGCACCGACTCCATCCTCTTTGGGACAACGGCGACCCAGCAGGTGGGCTGGGCTGTGATCGGTGGCGTGTACCGCGCGAGCCTGTGGAACAGCAGTGCGGCATCTTGGGTCAGTCTTCATCCGGCGCAGGCAACAAGCTCAACGGCTTATGCCATAAGCGGTGACCAGCAGACTGGGTTTGCCGAGATTGGCGGTATTCGTCGGGCGGGAGTCTGGACCGGCAGCGCGGCGAGCTGGGTTGATCTCAATCCCGCGGGCTCTCTCGAGTCCTACGCCTTCGCCGCGAGTCCAGGCCGTCAATTTGGCTATGCCCGCATCGGGAATATCCGTCGCGCAGGTGGTTGGAGCGGCTCTGCGGCAACATGGATCGATCTCAACCCGGCTGGGGCCACCGAGTCTCAGGTCTACGGCGCCAACCACGACTTTCAAGTCGGATATGCCGTCACGCGACTGAAGATTCGGGCGACCTTGTGGAGCGGCAGTGCGTCGTCATGCGTTGATTTGTCGCAGTATCTTTCGCCAACTTTCAGAAATAGCTTTGCGACGAGCGTGACGAGCGATGAGGCGAATACATACGTCTCCGGGTATGCATTCAGCCCTTCCACGCTGAGCTATCAGGCCGTTCTGTGGACGCGACCGAACGCCAGCGGCAACGGCTGCGACTTCATTGATTTTAACAACAACGACGTCTTCCCCGAGGAGCAGGACGTCATCGACTTCATCAGCGTCTTTGCCGGGGCGGCTTGTCCGCAAGGCAGCGTTTGCAATGACATTGACTTCAACAACAACAACGTGTTTCCTGAAGATCAGGACGTCATTGATTTTCTGCACGTTCTCGCGGGCGGCAGTTGCAGCTGAGCGGTGTCAGAGTGCGATCGCGTTTTCGAGGTGCTCGATCGACTTGACGTGGGGCCGACCTGCGATGGCCTCAAACTCGATGGCGATCACGTCGATACGCACCTGTAAGCGAGGCCATTTGTTTGCACGCTGCAGATGCTGAGCGATTGCACGGAGCCGGTCACGCTTGTCGTGCGTGATGGACGCGAGAGGCGAGGTGGCGTTGCTACGGGCCGGGGCATCGGCCTTGCGCACGCGGGATTTCACTTCGATGATGACGTGCGTGATGCCTGCGGGGCTGGGAGCATCAGCGATGATGTCGGCTTCGCCTTTGGGCGTGCGGGCATTGCGATGGCGGATGGTCCAGCCTTTGTCGCGGAGCATGCGGCATGCGGCATCTTCGGCGAGGCGGCCGATGTGGTCGGTGTTGCCCAAGCGCGGCAGGAGCCAGCGTTTGAGCCGAACGAGCCAGGTGTCGCGCAGCGGGATGGCCATAGCGAAGGGGAGCGAGGACGCGGGCGAGGTCGTTTAGCGCGGATACGCGGAGGCACAGAGATACAAAGCGGCGTGAGGTGCGAGGCGAGCGATCTCAGACTCTTCTTTCTTTGCCATCGCTGTCGCCTCCGTGTCTCTCTTCGTCTATGTCCATCGAGTTTTCACGCCAAGCGATGGGTGGGTTCTCAGGGGCGTGTGGGCCGGGCGGGCTGGTACCGCTTCTCCGCCACTTCCATGAGTGCGTTCACCATGTCGCTCACGTCGCTGATGCTGGCTCGCTCGCGCAAGGTGCCGATGTAACGTCGGCGCTGCGTTTCGGCGCGTTCGCTGCGGACACGGTCTTCGACTTCGAGCTGCGCGTCGTAGAGCGAGCGGGTGCGATCTTCGACGCTTTCGAGGTGCAGCCAGAGCATGGCGGGGCCATCTTCGATCGGGCCGACCGTTTCACCCACGGTGATCGTGCGAGCGACTGCATTGAGCTTTTCGGTGGCGAAGAGCTCAAGCTTGGCGGGGTCGTCGCTCAGGTCGCGCGGCTCAAGGCCTCCCTTGTCGCGCTTGTTGAGATTGAAGCGGCTTTCGGCGGCGACAGCGAAGCTCTTGGCTTCGGCGAGCTCCTTGGTGAAGCCTTCCACGGCTGCGGCGTTGTCTTTGGCGACGACCGCGAGGCGGAAGGTCGCCAGCGGCGGACGATTGAACTCGTCGAAGAGCTGGAAGTAGCGCTGGCGGATGTCACGCTCGCCCACGTTCACGCGGCGATAGACGCGATCGATGAGCTGCGAGCGCACGAGTTCGATGTCTTCCTGGCGACGACGCCACTCGTCGATGGTCAGGCCCTTGGTCTCTTCGAGGTTACGTTCGAGCTGCGCACGGCTGCCGCCTTGTTCGCGTTGAAGGTCGCGTTGCAGGCCTTCGATGAACGCGAACAACCCTTGCTGTTGCTCGCTGCTGAGATTGCCCAGCGCTTCAGCGCGCAGAAGTTCGTCTTCGATGAACAAGTCGATCCAGCGCGTGATGGCGGCGCGAACTTCCGTGCGCCAGCGGTCGGGGGGCATGCGTTTGGCTTCGGCGGCGACGCGTGCACCGATGGCTTCCTGCGTCAGCGTGCCGCGGTCGAAGACGGCGGAGGCGAAGATGGGCTTGCCGTTCACGTCGCCCACTTTGGCATCAATGAGCGTTGCGACGCCGATGGGGCGTGCATCCACCTCGCCGGGCGTGGGGACGGCGGTCGTGTCGCTCAGGCCTTCGCTGGCAGCGACGGGACCGGTGACATCACTGGTTGCCAGTGTGAGGCCAGCACGCCCCGGGGCGGAGCTTTGTGGTGTGGAAGTCGGGCTCTCCGCTGGTGACGGGGCTGGTGATGCAATGGACGCCTGGGTGGCGGCGGGATGGACAAAGTCCGCGGGACGCAGAGTCTGGCCACTCGTGCGTGGGCCGCTCGAGGAGCATGCAGTGAGCAGGGCGGCGACGGTGACCACTGCGCCGGCGCGAGCGAGCGCAAGTGCGGGGTTCGTTCGTCCGTCCATCAATAGGCCCGCTACACTGGAATCAGCAGTCGTGTTTCGCACGTTCGTCCTCTTGTTCGGCTTCTTGTCTCACGTCAGGGCCGCGATGAACGGAACGACCGCCAGAGTCGCACCAACCAACGCGAGGAGCTTCCATGCCCCCGGCCGATGAACCCAAGATCATAATCGATTCCGACTGGAAGGCGCAGGCTCAGGCGGAAAAGGAAAAACTTGCCTCCAGCAAGCCCAAGCCGGCCCCCAAGCTGGCGGCGCAGGAGCCCGAGGGCGGTGAAGAAGACGAGCGGACACGCTTTGACGACCTCGTGGCCATGCTCGCGAGCCAGGCGCTGGCGTATCTGGGCTATGTCCCTGATCCGCGGACGGGTCAGGCGATGGTGAGCCTGGAGTACGCGAAGTTGCACATCGACATGTTGGGCGTGCTCGAAGAAAAGACCAAGGGCAATCTGAGTGAGGCTGAGCAGACAGCCTTGACGCGGACGGCTTCGGAACTGCGCATGGTGTTTGTGGAAGTGAGCAAGGCTGTGGCGCAGGCTGTGGCCGAAGGCAAACTCAAGCCGCGGAGTGCGGGCGGCGCGGGCGGGATTGTCACGCCGGGAGCGGGCAGCGGACCGAAGATTGATCTGGGTTCGACGTAATCCGGCGGTCGGCTCGGGCAAAAGAGGTGGGGCGACTGCGGGGTTGGCTGACTGGTTGATGTGACTTTTGTCGAAAGGCGAGAATCGCGTGGCTGAGAACACGACACCGCAGAAGGAACTGGGTTTTCTTGACAAGCATCATTTCCTGCTTCGCCGGCTGCACAGCCTGACGGGCATCGTGCCCATTGGTGTGTTTCTGATCGCCCACCTGGTGACCAACTCGTCGCTGGTGTGGGGCAAGTGGGGCCTGCGCGGCGAGATGCCCGAGACCACCCTGCAGGAAGGCGGCTGGGCGTACTTCTGGAAGGAAGTCCGCTGGATCAACCAGCAGGTCCCGCACCTGCTGCTGATTGAGATCGCGTTGTGGGGCGCAATTGCGTTTCACAGCATTCTGGGCGTGTACTACGCGCGCAGCGGCAAGAGCAACACAGCGGCCTACGCGTACCAGGACAACTGGCGCTACAAGTGGCAGCGCCTGAGCGGGTACGTGGGCATTCTGTTCATCTTCTACCACGTCGCCACGCTCCGCTGGGGCTGGACGTTCCTCATTCCGCCGTTTGACGGCAGCGTGAAGTGGTCTCACGAAGAGTCGGTCAGTTCGCTTGCGGCAGCCCTTCGCGGTGGTTATGGCGATGTGACCGTCTGGGGCGTACTTGTGAGCCTGCTGTACTTCAGCGGCATCACGCTGCTGGTGTTCCACTTCGCCAACGGCCTGTGGACGGCGGCGATCACTTGGGGATTGACGATCTCTCGCAAGGCGCAGCAGCGCTGGGGCGTGGCGTGTGCGGGTCTTGGCGCCGGGCTGATGGTGCTGGCGTGGAGCTCGCTCATCGCGGCGGTGCTGACCAATCCCAATGACGCGAAGAAGATTGAACAGAAGCTGCTGGAGAAGGTTGAGGCTGTCGCTCCGGCAGAGCCAGGGAAACTGACGGCTGAAGCCGCAGATAACACCCGGTGAAACGCGGGATATGTGCGTGAGGTCGCAGCTCGACAAATCACGCGTGGTGTGAGCGACGAAACAGACTTCGGACAAGATCATCTCTGAACGCATCTGAACGGGCCAGAGCCCGGAGCAACGACTATGGCGACGCAACGAGTAATTGTGGTGGGCGGCGGATTGGCGGGTCTTGCAGCGAGCGTACGCATCGCGGAAGCGGGCGTGCAGGTCGACCTGTTCAGCATGGTGCCCGTGAAGCGCAGCCACAGCGTGTGCGCGCAAGGCGGCATCAACGCGTGCAACGAAGTCGCTCGCCAGCAGGGCTACAGCGAGTACGAGCACTTTGATGAGACCATCTACGGCGGCGACTTCCTCGCCGATCAGCACCCCGTGCTGGAGATGGCCAACTGGGCCCCGAAGATCATCGACTTGCTGGACCGCATGGGCGTGCCTTTCAACCGCACGAGCGAAGGCTACCGCGACCTGCGCCTCTTCGGCGGTTCGCTCTTCAAGCGCACGCACTTTGCGGGCGCGACGACTGGGCAGCAGTTGCTCTACGCCCTTGATGAGCAGACGCGTCGCTACGAGTCCGAAGGCAAGGTCAATAAGTATGAGTTCTGGGAGTTCTTGTGGCCCGTGCTGAGCGATGGTCGCTGCGTGGGCATCGTGGCGCAGGACATGCGAACGATGCAGATCCGCGCCTTCCGCGCTGATGCCGTGGTGATGGCGACGGGCGGCTGCGGACTTGTGTACGGCAAGAGCACCAACAGCGTGGTGTGCACGGGCGCGGCAGCGGCACGCTGCTATCAGGCGGGCGCGTGGTACGGCAACCCTGAGATGATTCAGGTGCACCCGACGGCGATTCCGGGGGCGGACAAGCTGCGCCTCATGAGCGAAAGCGCACGCGGCGAAGGTGGGCGCGTGTGGGTGCCTGGCATCAAGCGCGACGACGGCACGTGGGGCCCGCACCCGCGCAGCGGCGCTGACCCCAAGACGATTCCGACCAATGAGCGGTACTACTTCCTTGAAGAACGGTACCCGGCGTACGGCAATATCGTGCCGCGTGACATCGCGACGCGCGAGATCTTCGACATCTGCGTGAACAGCGGCATGGGCGTGAACAACGAGAACCAGGTGTACCTGGACCTCACGCACCGCGATCCGGAGTATCTGGCGAAGAAGCTGGGCGGCATTCTCGACATCTACGAGAAGTTCGTGGGTGATGACCCCAAGTTCACGCCCATGAAGATCTTCCCGGCGGTGCACTACAGCATGGGCGGTTTGTGGACACAGTTCAGCAAGGGCAGTTACAACCCCAGCGAGCCGCGTGATAAGCACAAGAGCGGTAGCCGGGCGCCGCTCAACGCCGAGATCGGTCAGGGCATGGAGTATGGCTCGCCCATCAACTCGATGACGAACGTCAAGGGCTTGTACGCGTTCGGCGAAGTGAACTTCGCGTATCACGGCGCGAATCGCCTTGGTGCGAACGCGCTGCTGAGCTGTCTGTTTGACGGCCTGTGCTGCGGCATGAGTGTGGTGAACTATGTTCGCAATGATGACATCGCGAGCAAGCAGCCCGCCGAGATGCTGACCAGCAGCGCGTACGAGGCAGTCGTAGAGCAGGAGCAGGCGAAGGTGAAGGCGCTGACCGACACCGTGGGACGCGGTGAAGCCGGCCCGGCGACGAATCCGTACATCATCCACAAGGAACTGGGCAACGAGATGACGGCGGCGTGCACCGTCGTGAAGAGCGCGGCGCGGCTTGAGCAGTGCCGGAACAAGATCGCGGAGCTTCGCGAGCGTTTCAGCCGGGTGCGGCTGGGTGACGCGGCGGCGTGGACGAATCAGACGCTCAGCTACACGCGCGCGGTGGGCGACATGCTGCTGGTCTCGGAAGCGATCTGCATGGGCAGCATCGAACGCAAGGAAAGCCGCGGCGCGCACTACCGCACGGACTACCCGACGCGCGACGACAGCAACTACATGAAGAGCACGGTGGCGAAGTTTGTGAAGCCGACCAAGAGCACGCAGATCGAACTCGTAGAGATTGACGCCAGCCTGATTCGTCCGACGGCACGCACGTATGGCAAAAAGGATCCGGCGGGAGCAGGTGCGGCGAGCGCGAAGAAGGTGGCGAGTCCGGAAGGCATCTGAGATAAGCACGGCCCGCGGACCATGGAGAGGTCCTGTGGGTGATTGGCGGACATCAGCCTGCGGCACGTCAGCAGTTCAGGTATCACCCGCTGTATCGCTCATGCGAACAGCGTCCATTGCGAGGTACACACCATGATTTCATCCTTCACCAACGAACCCGCCAACGCCGCTGCTGTGGCGCAGCGCATGGCCAACCGCAAGATCGCCAAGGCCGGTCGCACGATTCGCGTTCGCATCAAGCGTTGCGATGGGCCGGGCAAGGCCAGCCGGTGGGAGACGTTTAACGTCACGACGGAGCGCGGGATGAACATCATCAGCGTGCTGCAGCAGGTGGCGGCGAACCCGACGACTGTGGAAGGCAAGCAGACCACGCCCGTGGTGTGGGACAGTGGGTGTCTGGAGGAAGTTTGCGGCGCCTGTACCATGGTGATCAACGGCAAGGTACGGCAGAGCTGCTCGGCGCTGGTCGATGATTACGCGCCGAGCGAAGGCGATGAAATCTCGCTGGAGCCCATGACCAAGTTCCCGATCATCCGCGACCTGTGGGTGGATCGTGAGCGGCTGTTCCACAACCTCAAGCGCGTGAAGGCGTGGGTGCCGATCGATGGCACGTACAGCCTGGGCGCGGGGCCGCGCGAGACGCCTGAAAAGCAGGAGACGCGGTATGCACTGAGCGAGTGCATGAGCTGTGGCTGCTGCCTCGAGGCGTGTCCGCAGTTCAACCTGGAGCCGGACCGCGAGAAGTGGGACACAAGCTTTATCGGTGCGCACGCCATCAGTCAGGCACGGCTGTTCAATGAGCACGAAACCGGGAAGCAGTTGAAGGCCGAACGGCTGGAAACGCTGATGGGTCCTGGTGGTGTGAACGACTGCGGCAACGCCCAGAATTGCGTGAAGGTGTGCCCCAAGCACATTCCGCTGACGGAGAGCATCGCGGCGATCGGTCGAGCGGTGACGATCCAGAGCGTGGTGAAGTTCTTCAAGGGCGATTGATGACCCGTGGGAGCGACGCCGCGAGACGTTTGGCTTCGGCGCGGACCTGCGCCTTGAGGGATGTGTCAGCGGCGGGCATCCAAAGCGATGCTGTGGGATGCAGCATCTGGTTACAGAACCACAGGCCGCAGCGACGCTGGCCGGGGTAGGGCGAAGCGATCATCGCTCCAGCGCTCGCGAGCACGGCATCGCGCAGGCGCTGCTGATCGCGCGGCGAGATTGCCGCTGCTGCGACTTCCAAGAGCTGCATGGGGGCGTAGGCTCGTGATTTGAGCGGCGTGAGGTCTGGCAGGCTCGCGAGAACGGCATCGACGATCTGTTCCACTGCACGGGGGCGTCCGCGAGCGCCAGACGCTTCTGCAACCCATGCGAGGACCGCGACGCGTTTGTAGGGTTCCTTGTCGCTCTGGGCATCGTGGCGTGCAGTTGTGATGAGGTCGTCGACCTCGCTGTCGGGGGCGTGCAAGATCACTTCGGCGAGAGACTGGACGCGGTACCACGTCACCGAAATGTTCTTGGCAAGTCTGAGGCCCTCGCGCCAGTTGCTTCGAGCGGCGATCTGGGCGGCGCCGCGTTGCTGGGAGGCTCGGTACTCTGGTGAGCTCACGGTGGGCGATGTTATCGCAATGTCGTCACGGCGTCCCCCGCATATGCGGCGCATCCAGCAGTCGCGCATGTGGGAAACGCGAGCGCCGGGTCACGGGGGTTTGCTGACAGGTCGATGCTTTCTTGCGCATGGAACGCACTCAACTTCGCGACAAAGTCCGGAAACTGTCGGGTTCGCTTGTTTGTCCGCAGGGTCGGCAATGGCCGACGGATGCTGTGGGCCAGGCCGGTTTCGGCGCTGCTGCTCTCGCGCTGCGCGGCGGTCTGCATGTCGCAAAGCGACTGCGTGAACTGGGACTCGAACTTGGCCTGAGCAACGGCTCCATGAACGAAGATGCGTGGCTGAGCGACAAGCTTGCTCGTTACGGCTGGCCCACGCGTGCACCGCAGATCGCGTTGCTCGATGCGGGCGAGTGGTCGGTCGAGCTGTGCCGCACAGAGGGTGTGTTGTGGCCTGACTGGTACGTGCTCTCACGCGGGGATGCGATGCCCAGCGTGCTAGATGCAAGCGTGACCTGCTCCCGGCACCACGACTTGCAAATCACGCTTCCAGAACGCACCGGCAAGGATGCAGCGTGGTTTGACTGGGCGTATGAGCGGCCCTTGTGCTTCTCGAGCGTCTTTCCTGTGCGTCTGGACTGCTCGCGTGTGACGCTGGCAACGGGTGAGGCCGGCTACCAGCCGCTGCTGAAACTCGTGCGGCTGCTGCTGGACTTCGCGTGCGTGACGGCTCGTCATCCGATGCGAACCACGACGCGCGACCGTATTGATGGGCGCACGTTCTCGTGGGCGATGGTGAACGAACACAAGCTGGGCGGCACGGGCGATCCCCTTGCGCACATTGCCCGGCCCATGGTGGAGCAATTGAAACTGCTGGATGAAGCCGCCAGCCAGACAGGCGCCGCAAAGGTGGCCGCTCGCGTGCTTGGCGCGTGGGCGAGCATGGCGGATGATGCTGATGCAACGCTGCGGCGGGACTGCGCTGAGACGTCGCTTGATGTGCTGGGGAGCGATATCGAAACGCTCCTGCGGACTTCAAGCGTGCGGCTGGCTGACAGTGATGATGATGCCGCACTTTCGCTGCTGGAAGAAGCCGCGATGCAGTTGCAGTCGCGCGAGCTCGTCTCGCCGACGGATCAGATCAATTTCGTGCTCAGCGAGCTGTACACCGAGCCCGGTTCGCCTCTGGCGGTGGGGCGTGCGGCGGCGGCTGTCGTGCTGATTGGCGCCCGGGTGCCCAAGGAGCAGTTGCCTTACTTCCGCGATGACATTCTCGATGAAGTCGAGCACGCCGGGTCGCTCGTGGGGCTTGACCAGCACAAGGCGATGGTCCTTGAAGCGTTCCGCATGCTCGAGTCGATCAAGGGCCTGCGCCCGACGAAGGGGCCCAAGCTGCGGCTGGTGGGTCAGAAGAAGACCAAGGCCGGCAAGCGAGCCGCGGAGAGCAAGAGCGAGACAAGCACCAAGGTGGCTCGCGCGGGCAAAGTCGCGGAGGCTGGCAAGACTGCCAAACCCACGACGCGTACGAAGAAGAAGCCCTCCAAGAAGTCGGCGGTGGTTGGCCGGATCGCTCCGCAGCAGAGCAAGCCTCGCAAGCGAGCGGCATAAGCGCCAGCAGCCGGGCGCTTGGTCGTTCAGCCGTTGATGTCGAGCGTGGGACGCCTCACCTGTCGGACCGAGCCCTGCGGGTTGTACTCGCCAGATTCGTTCTGCTGGTGGTCTTCGCGTGCGTCTTCCTGGTCGTTGCTGGTCAACGAACGAATGGCCCCGGCGGCTTCGATGGATTCAGCACCCACGATCACTTCATCTTCGCCGCGAGCGGGGCGGGTCGACTTTGTATCGCGTGTGCGGGCGATGGGCGAGGCGACGGCGCGGGCAACGCCCTGTGCTCCTGCAAGTGCCTGTGCGATGGATGAGATAATCCCCGCCATATCTTTGGTTTCGGCATAGGGCGGGGCGTGAGCTTGAAAATGCGAGCCAGAATCAATGCGACAGCGACCCCGTGAGTCAGGGGGGCCTCTGCGATGCATCAAGCACCGAGAATGTTGACGCCGCAGTCGACATACAGGACTTCGCCGGTCATGCCGCTGCTGAGGTCGCTGACGAGGAAAGCTGCGGTCTTGCCGACATCTTCGCCTTCGACGTTGCGGCGCAAGGGGGCACGCTTGGGGACTTCTTCTTCCATTTTGCTGGTGCCGCCAACTGCGCTGCTCGCAAGCGTGCGCAGGTAGCCGCCCGAGATGATGTTGACGCGGATCTTGTCCTGGCCCAGCTCGCTGGCGAGGTAGCGGCCCGTGCATTCGAGAGCGGCCTTGGCAACACCCATCACGTTGTAGCCGCTGACGACCTTTTCCGCGCCGTAGTAGCTCATGGCGAGGATGCTGGCGTTGCCGGACTTGGCGAGGTAGGGGTGCGCGCCACGGGCGAGGCCCAGCAGCGTGTAGGACGAGATGTCGATGGCGCTGAGGTACTGCTGGCGGCTGGTCGTGATGAACTTGCCCGGCTGGAGCAGATCGCGGTCGGCAAAGGCGATTGAGTGGATGAGGAAATCCATCTTGCCGAAGTCACGCCCGTACTGCTCCATGGTGGCGGCGATGTCTTCGTCCTTCGCGGCATCCATGGGCTTGAGCCAGGCATTCTCCTGTCCCAGTTCCTTCAGGGCGCGGCCTGTGCGGTGAGCGTTGCGATCTCCCGGCAGGTGCGTGAAGGCGCAGGTCGCGCCGTGCTGGATGAGCGACTGAGCGATGTACCACGCGTAGCTGCGCTCGTTGGCGATTCCGACGATGAGACCAGTCTTACCGGCAAGTAGGGACATGATGAACTCCTGCAAACAACCGCCCGCGGGGCGGCTTGTCGGGCATATTAGTGCGGCCAAACGAGCAGGGCGCACGCCAGCGAAACGCCCGGCGTTTGCGGAGTGATGCGGCTTGATTGTGCGTCGGGAAATGTCGCTACATTCTGCCCATGACGTATGTGAACGTGAACGGGCTTTCGTTGCCAGCGCTGTATGAGAGGCTGAACGGTCAGGGGCTGGTGCAGCGGCTGCTGGAACTTGCGTGGGTCGAGGATGTCGGCAGCGAGATTGAAGGCGGGCCCGATGAGGGAATCGGCGCGCACTATCCGGGCGACGTCACTTCAGATGCGTGCATTGATATTGAGCAGCGCGGGAAGGCGTATGTGCGGGCGCGGAAGGCCGGGATCGTCGCAGGACTGGCGGTTGTGCCGGACCTGATTGATCTTTTCTGTAGTGATGTTCGCTGGCAGGCGCATGTGCAGGACGGCACGCGCGTGCAGGCTGGTGAAACGCTGGTGACGTTGGAAGGCAACGCGATTGAACTTCTGCGAGTGGAGCGCACGATGCTGAACATCATGGGTCGACTGAGCGGCATCGCGACGTTGACGGACACATACAAGCAGGCGATGCTGCGCGGCGGTCCAACGCGGGCGCGGCTGTATGACACGCGCAAGACCACGCCGGGGCTGCGCGTGCTGGAGAAGTACGCGGTGCGCTGCGGCGGCGGATACTGCCATCGCATCGGTCTGTGGGATGCGATGCTCATCAAGGACAATCACCTTGCGGGCGTTGGTGTTGGTGAACTTGCTGGGTTTGTGGCTAAGTCGGTCCAGCGGGGACGCGAACTTGCAGGGCCCGGCCTGAGCTTTGTGCAGGTGGAAGTTGATTCGCTTGAGCAGTTGGCCGCGTTGTGCACGCTGCCGCCCGGCACGGTCGACATTGTGCTGCTCGACAACATGACGCCCGCCCAACTGCGGGAAGCGGCGGCCATGCGCGATGCAAAGGCATCGCAGCTTGAACTTGAAGCGAGCGGCGGCGTGAATCTTGAGACGATTGCACAGATCGCGGCGACTGGTGTGGATCGCATCAGTGTTGGCGCATTGACGCACAGCGCGACACAGCTTGATGTGGGGCTCGACTTCGCATGACCGATCTCGCTCGTGAGTCGCTGTTGCTGCAAGAAGCAGGCGTGCTCGCGGCGGGCGCGTGGCCTCGTGGCGCGATTATCGATCGCGTTGTTGTGCGGGCAGAAGTTGGCAGCACGCAAGATGAGGCAAAGGCTTTGTGCGAGGGTCGCGGTGGATTGATGGTGGTGGCGCTTGCGCAGCATGCGGGGCGTGGGCGGCTGGGACGGACGTGGCGGCATGCTCCGGGCAAAGGTGTCGCTGCGACATTCGTGCTTGATGCTGCCCAGTGCGATGCAAGTGAAGTGCCGCTGCGAGCGGGCTTGGCCGCTCTGCTGGCTGCAAGGCGATTGACGCAGGTGCCGCTTGGTGTGCGTTGGCCCAATGACGTGGTGCTTCGAGAGGACACGCGAAAGAAGCTTGCGGGTGTGCTCGTCGAGAGGCAGGGCGGGCTGTACTTCGTCGGCATCGGCTTGAACGTGACTCATGAACAAGCAGATTGGGAGCAGTCGCTGCAAGAGCGTGCAACTTCACTCCGGTTGCTTGGAAGTAACGTAACGATGTTCGAAGCAGCGCGAGAACTGATTGCGACGTGGACGCAAATCTTCGCGATGAGTCGCAGCGACGCACTGTCGCTTTGGCGGGAGGCGGACGCCCTCGCAGGGACGACGCAGACCTTCGAGCATGATGGGCGGCGGGTGCGGGGGATCGTGATTGGTATCGAGCCGACGAGCGAGATCGTCGTGCGCAGTGAGAACGGCGAACTGGTGCGATTGCCTGCTCTTTCGACGTCGATGGTGCACGAGGGCGGTTAGGGCAGACGCGTACCGGTGGGGAAGACGCCCGGCAGCTTGTCATCGCCTTCGCCGCGTGTGAGGCTGCGGGCGAGCAGACTGCCGCCCACAAAGCAGCCCTTCCAGCTCTGGCCCAGGCCGCCGAAGAGTTCTTCGCGGTCGCCACGACTGCGAACGACATTGTGACCGAACTTGAATGCCCGCACTTCGCCTTGCAGACGCTTGGCGATGAATTCGTCATCGGTCGCGAGGCTGCTGACGAGATTGCCGTTGCTGACGTTCATTTCTGCGACGAGTTCTTCGATGCGATCAACCGTTACGATGAGATCGAGCGGGCCGAAGGGCTCGTTGAAGTAGAGCTTGCAGCTACGGGGAATGTTGAGCAAAGTCGCCGGCGCGAAGTATGCGCTGATGTCTTGGCCCGGCAGGAAGGCGCGGGCATCGATCTCGCCCTGGTAAATGGGCACGCCACCGGCGCCGATGGCTTCGCTCCACAAGCTCTTGAGCTCTTCGACCTTCTTGGCGTTGATCATCGGGCCAAACTCGTACTGCGGCAGCGGGTCGTTATCGTTCGCGACGAGTGCGGGATGGCCGAACTTCACGCTCTTGACCACCCCAAAGTACATGTCGAGGAACTTGGGCAGCAGCGAACGTTGCACGACAAAGCGCGGGTAGGCGGTGCAGCGCTGCTTGCCGTACTCAAACCCCTTCTTGAGCTGCTTCGCGAGCAGGTCCCACTGGCTGAACTCCCACACGCCGTATGCGTTGACACCTTCCATCTCGAGCATGTGGCGCTTGCCTGTATCGACCAGCGCGCTCGCCACGTCACGGCCGTTGCTGCGGCCGCCGACAAAGCTGAGGCAGTCCACGTGATCATTGCGCACGAGTGCGTCGCTCAGCGTGCCGCCACTGCCGCTCACAAAGCTCACCGGCAGACCGTGACGCCGGGCGATGGCCATGCTCACGGCGAGGGCGGTGCCGCCCCCGTCGGTGGGGGCCTTGGCGATGCTTGCATTGCCACACAGGATCTGCACGAGCACGGCATGTTGGAGCACACTGAGCGGATAGTTCCAGCTTGCGATGTTGGAGACGAGGCCCAAGGGTGTGCGACCGGCGATCATGCCGTCGATGTTGTCAACGTACCACGCGACGCCTTCGATGCAGCGATCCGCATCGGCCAGTGCGAGGTGCCACGGCTTGCCGATTTCCCACATAAGCAGTTGGCCCAGCAGCTCACGATGGGTCCGCATCTCATCAACGGTTGCGCGGACGCGGTTTTTGCGTTCCTCGAGCGAGACTTTCGCCCAGGCTTTGCCCTCTTTGGCGGCGGCGCGGACGGCGCGCAACCCATCGGGCAGGTCAATCATCGGCAGCTTGCCGATGATGGAACCGTCGATGGGTGACGCAATCGAACGCGGGTGGCCCGGCGTGCCCCACGAACCCTCGATGAGATTGAGAAAGTGGCCCTGATCCGAGAACGCTTCGGGCGCGACTTGTTGCGCCTTGGCGAGGATGTCATGCCACGCAAAGCCGGGCTTGATGCGCAGCTGCAAAGGCTTGGGTTCGATCGCGGGAGCGGGGGTAGCGGTAGAGGCCATGGGGAAGTTTAGTTGCCAGCCCGGGTGCCGCGGTGACAAACTTGTGACGCAGTTTGAGGGCCCAAGCGGGAACTGCGTGCAGCAGCGGGGTGTCAGATGCCGAATGATGAAGGGGAACGAGCGTGCGACTTCGCGCACGCAGGAGTGATTATGCCGCGTGCCCAGATTCTGGTTGTCGAGGATGATGCGGCGATCCGTCGCGGTCTGTGTGATTGTCTGAAGTTCGCGGGGTACGAAACCTGTGAGGCGGGGGACGGGCAGGCAGGGCTGGACGCAGCAGTGTCTCGTGATGTGGACCTGGTGCTGCTTGATCTGCTGATGCCGAAGATGGATGGCATCGCCGTGTTGACGCAGCTGCGCCAGAGCAAGCCGACGCTGCCCGTGATCATCCTGACCGCGAAGGGAGAGGAGCACGACCGGGTGCGCGGACTCAAAACCGGCGCCGACGATTATGTCGTGAAGCCATTTTCGGTGACCGAACTGATGGCGCGGGTGGAAGCCGTGCTGCGGCGTAGTCCCGAGCGTCCGCGGCTGGTCACGAAACTGGAGTTGCACGGACGTTCGATTGATTTTGAACGGCGTGAAGTGCGATACGTCGGTGGCGCGGGCGTGCTGAGTGAGAAGGAGTGCGAAGTGCTTTCGTACCTCGCGAGCAATCGCGGGCGAGCGGTTTCGCGAGATGAACTGCTGCAACGAGTGTGGGGCATTGATCCGCGCGGCATGCAGACACGCACGGTGGACATGGCCATTGCGCGGCTGCGTGAATTGCTGCACGATGATGCGAACGATCCGCAAGTGATTGTGACGGTGCGCGGGAAGGGGTACATGCTTGCGGCGGATGCACAGGGAGAACAGGCGTCGTGAACGTTCGCACCGCTGATGTGATGGCCGAGCCAAGTCCACGCTGGACGCGATTGGTCGTTGTGGGCGTTGCGTTGGTCATCGCTGCGCTGGGGTGGATCACATGGCAGGCGCTGCGGCTCGAAGAACGCGAGCGCGTGGCCCGACGTGAGGCGGCATTCTCGGAATCGCTGCGACTTGCACTGTGGCGCATGGACAGCGCATTGACGCCGATCATCGCGCGAGAGGCGGCGCGGCCTTATTTTGAATATCAGAGCTTCTACCCGGCAGACCGCGCGATGCGAAGTCTGGAAGAGCCGGCGACGCCCGATGACGTGCTGGTGCCCAGCCCGCTGCTGACAACGACTGATCCATTGATTCGTGCGTATTTTCAGCGAAGCTCGGGCGGTGAAGTGACCAGCCCGCAGACGCCCGAGGCGTGGATGAAACAGGTTGCGACGGGCGTGTATGTCACTGCGTATGACACGCAGGCGGCACGCGGTGCGGTGGAACAACTGCGAGAGATGTTTGCGAGTGCGAGCAAGCAGGCGCAGAAGCAAGAGGATGCTCTCAAGCCACGCAGCAGGATCGCGGGTGGCGCGAGTGAGCAGCCCGCCAGAGCCATGGAGCGGGCGGAGGCGAAGATGGATGACAAATTCGCTGATTACCAGCAGCGCCGGAGCGTGGCGTCGCAGGCGGCGAATGTCGTCACGCCTCCGGCTGCTGCCGCGCCGGGGGCTGCGACTGAAGAGGCTGCAAAGCGCGGCGATGTGATGTTGTTCAGTGCCGGCAAGTCGCAGGACTCAGTCATTGCGGAGCAAGACGGAGCGGGAGAAGCGATGTTTGGCGCGAACCCAGTTGTGCAGAGCGCTCCTGCTGTGCGGCTGGGCGAGTTTGTCGCACGCTGGCTTCCGGGGCCACGCGAGGAGCCTGAACTGGTTTTCGTTCGCGAGGTTTCTGTGGGTACCTTGCGTGTGGAGCAGGGATTCTGGGTGAACTGGCCTGTGCTGCGTGAGCAGGTGATGGGATCTGCACGAGAGCTCTTGCCTCAAGCAACGCTCGAGCCTGTGCTGGAGCCTGTGGATGTACTGCCTGTAGAGACCGTCGGACGAATGCTCGCCAATGTGCCGGCGGAGTTGGTGGTGCAGCGTGTGGAGGGGACGCGCGTGCCGCTGTGGTCGCCATTGCGGAGTGCGTTGCTGGCCACGTGGCTGGTCGTGCTGGCGGCGGTTGTGGGGCTGGTGTTTGTGGCACGCGGCGCGACGCAACTGGCGGAACGGCGCGGGCGGTTTGTGTCCGCCGTGACCCATGAACTGCGCACGCCTCTGACGACATTTCGCATGTACTCGCAGATGCTGGCGGACGGCATGGTGAGCAGTCAGGAAGCGCAGCGCGAATATGCACGCACGCTCTATGACGAGTCGGGTCGGCTGGCTCGCATTGTGGAGAGCGTGCTTGATTACGCACGCCTGGGACGAGGAACATCGCAGCCGCAGCTCGATGAGTCCACCGTTGGCGAGATGCTTGACGGCATGTTGCCTGGTCTTGTGTCTCATGCTGCAGCGAGCGGCATGTCGCTGGAACTGCAGGGGCTTGACGATGTTGTTCGGCAGCGACGCTTGCGAACGGACGTGAATCGTGTGCAACGCGTCTTGCTGAACCTGGTCGAGAATGCGTGCAAGTATGCGAAGGACGCTTCAGACAAGCGCGTGGTCTGCGTGGTGGAAGTGGAGCACCGCGATTTGCGGATCCGCGTGCGTGACTTTGGTCCGGGGGTACCCGTCAAGGAGCGAGCGGCGATCTTCAAGGCGTTCACTCGCGGCGCGGCGCATGCTCACGGCTCCATACCGGGGCTGGGGTTGGGGCTGGCGCTGTGCAGAGCCTTGGCGGAGCAGTTGGGCGGTAGCCTCGCGCTCACCGGTCATACAGGCGGAGCGGAGTTCACGCTGACGTTGCCGCTCACGACGTAATCAACATCCAAACCGCGGGGCTTTGCGAATCGCCTTGGCTCACGCGAGAGGTACCATCGCTGCCGGGTTGCGCAGTGATGCTCACGCGGTGAGGGAGACTTTGCTCGCATGTCGTACCACGCTACCGCCGCTGTTGTGTCTGTTGGTGACGAACTGACGCTCGGTCAGACGCTCGATACCAACAGCAAGTGGATCAGCGAGCGGCTCGTGGCGATGGGCATTGTGCCGGTCGAGCACGTGACGGTGCCGGATGATCTGGCGGCGCACGTGGCAGCATTCAAGCGGCTGGCGGGAACGGTGGATGTGATTGTGTGCTCGGGGGGACTGGGGCCGACGCAGGATGACTTGACGCGTGACGCGCTGGCGCAAGCCATGGGCGACATGCTGGTTGAAGACCCCATCGCTTTGTCACAGGTGGAGGCGTGGTACACGTCGCGCGGTCGGGTGATGAGTGCGAACAACAGGCTGCAGGCGCTGCGTCCGACGCAGGGGCTTGCGCTGCAGAATCTGCACGGCACCGCGCCGGGATTGGCTGGCCGTATCGGGTCATGTGACGTGTTTTGTCTGCCCGGGCCGCCCAAGGAACTGGCGCCGATGTTCGAACAAAGTGTGGCGACGCGACTGCGTTTGCCGCAGGGGCGCGTGGTACGCACGCGTGTGCTCCACACGTTTGGCATCGCCGAGAGTGATCTTGCGACGCGACTGGGCGACCTCATGAAGCGTGATGTGAATCCGCTGGTCGGCACGACTGCCAGTGGGGGCGTCGTCAGCATTCGCATGCGCTACGAGGGCCCGCTCAGCGCCATCGAGGTTGAGGCATTGCTTGATGGCGTCGAGGCAAAGTGCCGCGATGTTGCAGGGGCATACATCTTCGGCGGCGAGCGTGACACGCTCGCGAGCGTTGTGGTTGGGCAGTTGCGAGCGAGCGGCCAAACGCTCGGTACGGTTGAAAGCTGCACGGGCGGACTGCTGGGCGCGTACCTCACGGATGTGCCCGGTAGCAGCGCAGCATTCATTGGTGGCTTGGTGACGTACACCAATCAACTCAAGTCAGCACTCGCTCATGTCGATGCCGCGAACTTCGCAGGCGATGGGCCCGGCGCAGTGAGTCGTGAGACCGCGCGGGCCATGGCCCTCGGGGGCCTGCAAACGCTGGGGTGCGACCACACGCTTGCGATCACCGGCATCGCCGGTCCTGATGGTGGCACTGCTGATAAGCCGGTCGGTCTTGTCTACATCGCTCGCGCATCACGTGGCGACGATGAAGTCGACGTTCGTGCCTTCAAGATGCTGGGTGATCGTCAGAACATCCGCGAATGGTCAGCCAAAACCGCGATGGCCATGCTCTGGCAGAAGCTCGCTGGCCTGCCCGGCGTGAAGATGCTCCGCGAATCGCACTGAGCGTTCATCGAATCCACACGGCTGCGCGTGATAAGCCCCACACCGATCGGTGTGGGGCTCGCTTTAATGTCCATGTGCAACGCTACCGAAACTCAGCGTCGTCGACGCCGCGCGATCGTCAGCGTGGTCAGACCAAAGAGCACGGCAGCAGACGGCGCAGGAATCTGCGTCATGCGGAAGCCGATACCCGCCGCTTCATCCGTCGGAAAATTGTTTCCCAGCACGTTCGCCCGCATGGAGCCTGCGTCGTTGAAAAACGCACCGCCGCGCACAAGTCGCGTCGCCGTGGACACGGTGCGGAAGCACGGTATCAGTCCACTCTGCCACGTTGCCGCCTTGGTCAAACGTGCCGTACGCGCTTTCTGAGTTCTGGAAAAGCCCGACGGGAGTCGTGAAGTAGGGCGGCAGAATCTGCAGCGGCTGACCAGGCAGCAGCGGCACCGGACGCCAGTTGGCGTTGTTGCCCGACACATCGTTCGCATCGCGCCCCGGCTGAGTGTCGCTCTGTGTGGCATACGTCCAGTAGCCGGCGTTCGTGCCGCCACTGCGGTAATGCGCTGCCTTGTGCCACTCGTTGTTGCTCGCCACGGCCCATTGCCACGTGGCATTGCGCGTGATCGTGTTTGCGGCGATACCCGCGGAAGTCAGTGTGTACGCACCGTCTTCTGTCGTGCTCGCGGTCTGCAGACCGGTGGGCTGACCGTTGTGCATCCAGTTGGCGAACCGCGTGGCATCCCAGAACGAGACGTAGTTGACAGGGCGGTTCACGAAGTCCGGGTGAACCGTGTACGAAAAGCTGCCGCTCGAACCAGTGCGCGAGATCCCGCAGCCCACAGCCGCACCGATGTCGGCCATGCTCGGGTTGTACAGGTTGTTGTCGTCCGTCCGCGCCACAGCGTTGAGGAAAGCGGCGTACTGCCCCGCCGTCACCTCATACGTGCCGACGCGATACGTGTACGACACCGCGCCAAACGCGCCAAAGCCCGGACCGCCCGTGTTGCCGGCATCGCCGACGAACACTGTGGGGATCGTGATCACAGCGTGGGCGTACGGAGTGGCAGCTCCCAAAGCGGCCGACAGGGCTGCAAGCGCAGCCACAACAACAGAACGGTTCGACATGCCCTCTCTCCTCGGATCACCACGGTGTCGTCCACTTCGGGCTCTCAGACACACATGGCATCAGCAATATTCTACTGCAGATCCAAGAACAAGCAACCCAAATGGGGCTCCCTGATCCCATCCGTTTTGCTGAGGCAAGCCCGGAGGTTTCCGCAGCTATGGTGCCGAACGCCCGGCGAGCAAGCAAAGTGGCCCCGTCGGGACTTGAACCCGAACGCCCGGTGAAGGGCTGCGGATTTTAAGTCCGCTGCGTCTGCCATTCCGCCACGGGGCCTGTTGGCAAGTACGTCAGCGTAGCGGCGGCGATCACGAGCCGGCGGGCGTAGGGTCTTTACGGCGAGCTGGGGGTGGTGGGGTGGGCATAGGTTCGCCAATATCCGCCGGCGCGGCGGGGTCCCATCGATAGCCGTCGATGGCACGGTGCACGTAGTCGGGTGCGCGAACGACCATGGTCTTGGAACCGATGTCGTAGCGAATGGTGGCAGATGTGCCGCCAAGCTCGATCCAGGAAGCAGGCTCGCAGGTTTCCATGATGAGCTGCCGAAGGGCTTCTGCTCGCGCGTCGTGTGCGCGAGAGTCTTCAAGTCCCGCATTCGTTGGGAAGCCGGATGTCGGGGCCTCGCGCACGAACTTGGGGCCGTCATAGCGGAAGTCGCGGATGATCTGGATGAGGTTGGCGACGTCGTAGGTGTCGACACGAACAAAGCGATCCAATCGCTCGCGAGGGCCGACCTGCAGCGTGTTGGCGGCGCCCAGTTGCCAGGTGCTGCCCTGTGACGCGTTAGTTCCTTGCGCGTCGGCCTTGACGAGTGCAAGTTCCAATGCGTGCTGCAGCGTGATCCGTTCGGCGCGAACAGTGATGCGCGTATCGCGACGCAGACCGATACGACGCTCGATGGGCGGGAGTTGCACGGACGTGGTGCTCTTGGCATCGGTCGTGTCGGCCTTTGGCTGTGGGGCGACAGGCTTGGTTGGAGTGGCTACGGCGAAATCGTCTTCAAGCCACATCGGGATGATCGTCAAACCCGAGTTTTCTTCGATCTGTGCAAAGATGTCCGCGAGCGATGCGTTGACCCATGACACGTTCACCGTGCGACCCAGCCGCGCAACGACTTCCAGCCGCGTTTGCGGGTGGGGCGGGGTTGCAAGCGTCACGTCGCCCAGCGAAAGTGCGGGCGTTTGCCCGTCCAACTGCGATTGTGCGGATGCGGCGGCGGGTATGCTAACAAGCAGTAGTGCGATTGCAGGCGTCATGGGGACTCGTGGCATGGGGCCTCCGGAGTGTTTACCGGCTGCCACTTGGCTGGGTTGCAGGTCTCCGGCGGAAAGTCCGCGAGGTTTCTAGGATCTCCAGCTTGAGCCAAGGTCCCTCCATTACTCGTCGAACCGCTTTGGGCGTGCTGGCCGCCGCCGGCGTGGGTTATGCCGCGTTTGGTCCGCGAGGTACGCGCGATCCGTTGGCCCGTGGACGGGTGCAGTTGACGTATTGGGAGAAGTGGACCGGGCAAGAAGCTCTTGCGATGCAGCGGTTGGTTGACAAGTTCAACCAGTCACAAGATCGCATCTACGTCCGCTATCTGTCGATGACGATGATTGAGCAGAAGGCGATGGTGGCGATTGCTGGCGGGTCACCGCCCGACATCATCGGGCTGTACAACAAGAATTTGCCGTTGTTCGCGGAGAGCAAGGCCATTCTGCCGCTGGGCGACCACGCGGCTAAGCACGGGCTGACACGCGAGACATACGCGGATGCGATTTGGCGGCTGTGCAACGTGCATGTGCGCGATGCAAACAGTGTCATGGGTCCGCCGCAGTTGTACGGCTTGCCCAATACGTGTTCGACAATGGCGCTGTACTACAACAAACGGTTGCTGGTCGAAGTGGGGTACGACGAGACGGTGGTGCCCACCAGCATCTCACAGCTTGATGCGCTCGCGGAGGAGTTCACGATCATCGATTCCAGCAAGCCCGGGGCCGGGCGTTTCGTGCGATTGGGCTTCACGCCCAGCGAGCCGGGGTGGTGGCCTCACGTGTGGGGACCGCACTTCGGCGGCTCGCTGTATGACCGCGAGAACGACAAAGCGACGGCGGCGAGTGACGCGGTGGTGCGGGCGTATGAGTGGGTGCAGGGGTATCCCGACAGGCTGGGTGTGCAGGATGTGATGAGCTTTCAGAGCGGGCTGGGCGGGTACAACAGTGCGGAGCAGCCGCTGCTGCTGGGGCGCGTGGCGATGTGCCTGCACGGGCCGTTTCTCGTCAACGTCATCAAGCAGTTCAAGCCCGATTTTCCGTTTGGTGTCGTGCCGTTTCCGTGCGAGTGGCGGACGGAAGCGGATACACCGCCCACGGGCCTGGTGGAAACGGACGTGCTGGTCATTCCCAGCAACAGCAAGCATCCCGAAGAAGCGATGGAGTTCATCGCCTTCACGCAGCGCCCGGAGAACACCGAGCAACTCTGCATCGATCACGCCAAGCCCAGCCCGCTCGCGTCTTGCAGCGCCGACTACTACGCCCGTCACCCCAATCCGTACATCGGCGTGCACGAAGCCATCGCACGTAGCCCCCGCGGATTTGGCTATCCCGAAACGCGCGTGTGGAACGAGTACGAGAACATCTTCCGGCGCACGTTTGAGCGTGACATCTGGCAGCTATCGATGCGAGCCCGCGAGGCGCTGACGAACATTCAGACGGCGGCGCAGGCGTCGATAGATCTTGCTCGCGATCGGCGGAGGCTGCGAGCATGAGTACACGTCGTCATGAAGACACTGTGCGCACGGGCTTGCTGTGGATCAGTCCTTGGGTGCTGGGCTTCGCGCTGTTTCTGCTCACGCCGCTGGCCATGAGCGTGTACTACTCGCTCAGTGACTATCCAGTGCTCGAGCGGCCCGTTTTCATCGGGCTGGGCAACTACAAGCGGCTGTTGAGCGATCCAACCTTCTGGACGGTGCTGAAGAACACGCTGATCTTCAGTGTGATCTTCGTTCCAGCCAGCACACTACTCGCGCTTGGACTTGCCGCACTGCTCAACAAGGAACTGCCGGGGTGGAAGCTTGCACGCGCGATCGTCGTGCTGCCGACGCTGGTGCCCGCCGCAGCGGCGGCGATGGCGTGGCTCTGGCTGCTCAACTCCGACGCGGGGCTTATCAATCGCATGCTCGGCCCATTGCTGGGTGTTTTCAATCTCGCCGCTCCGGCGTGGCTGCAAAGCAAGTTGTGGGCCATGCCCGCCATCATGATCGTGAGCTTGTGGCAAGTGGGGCAGAGCGTGCTCATCTATCAGGCTGCTCTGCGTGAAGTGCCCGAGAGCCTGCACGAAGCGGCTGAACTTGACGGGTTGACAGGCCTACGGCGATTCTGGCATGTCACGCTGCCCATGATCTCGCCCGTCGTGCTGTTCAATGTCGTCATCGGCATCATCGGGGCGATGCAGGTCTTTGTGTTCCCGTTCATCATGACCAATGGCGGTCCGGGCACAGCAACGTACTTCTACTCGATGTATCTCTATGACAACGCATTTCTATTCGGCCCACAGATGGGATATGCGTGCGCCATGGCGTGGGTGCAGATGATGCTGGTGGGGGCCCTCACGTGGCTGCTCTTCCGCATGAGTCGTAAGAACGTGCACTACCGCGGAGGGAACGCGTGAAGTTCGCCCGTTCCAGTCCCTCGCGTGTGCTCTCGTGGCTGCTGTTGGCCGCGTTTACGTTCGCGTTCGCGCTGCCGCTCATCTGGATGTTTCTGACAAGCGTCAAGCCAGGCTCGCAGACGGTGCTTGCGGGTGATGGTGTTTTGAGCGTGCTGCCAACGCCGCTGTCGCAGACGCCTCAGTACGCAGCAGACAACTACAGCAAGGTGTTGAGCGATCCGGTCGTTGATTTTCCGCTGTACCTGCGCAACACGCTGGTGGTGACAATTCTCTCAGTCATCGGCACGGTGGTATCGAGTGCGATCGTTGCGTACGGCTTCGCACGCGTGCAGTGGCGCGGCCGCAACCTGGCGTTTGGTGTCATGCTGGCGACCATGATGATCCCGTTCCCGGTCATCATGGGTCCTCTGTACGTGCTGTTCAAGGAGCTTGGCTGGATCGGCACGTTCAAGCCTCTCTGGGTGCCGGCATGGTTCGGGCATGCGTTCAGCGTCTTTCTGCTGCGGCAGTTTTTCCTGGGTATCCCGCGCGAACTCAACGACGCCGCAAAGATTGACGGTTGCAATCACTGGCAGACGTTCACGCGTGTCATCTTGCCCATCAGCAAGCCTGCGCTGACGGTTGTCGCGCTGCTCCACTTTGTCTTCGTATGGAATGACTTCCTGGGGCCGCTGATCTTCCTGACGGATCGCAACCAGTACACGCTGGCGCTGGGGCTGCAGTTGTATCAGAGCCAGACGGGCAACACGCCGTGGAACCTGCTGATGGCTGCGACGACCATCGTGATTCTGCCGGTGATTGTCATGTTCCTTATCGCGCAGCGTGCGCTGATTGAGGGCATCGCGACGCAAGGGATGCGCGAGGCCTGAGGCGTGTCGATTGCTCTTCCGCCGAAGCCATGAAAAAACGCCGCGATGGATCGCGGCGTGAAGGTTCACGGAAACGCTGTCGTTTACGGCAGGGGAATCAGGGTGAACGGAATTGTGCGGATGGTCGCCGTCGCGGGCGCACCGCGGCGCTGCGGCACCGTCAGCCGGCCGGTCAGTTGCACGTCGTTCGCCCAGGAGTTGGAGCCTGAGCCTGTGAAGGTGAGTTGGGATGTGGGCAGCATGGTGGGCAGGGGGGCAAGGTCAATGGTCGTGGACTCGCCACCTTGTGAAATCGTCAGTCGTGGCGTGATCGCCGGGGCGGTGACGTTGCGACCATCTGCACGCCGCAGGTTGAGCGTCACGGTCGTCCACACGGGCACCGTGCCGTCTTCCATGGCGATGCCACCGATGTAGCGAGTGACGGTGCAGGTGACGCGATACCGCACGCGGTCGATCGTGATAAAGGTGTCAGAGGCACGCGGGATCGGGCGCGGCGTAGGACGAACTGATGTGTCGGGCGCGGGCACTGGCTGGCGAGGGGAAGTGCGCGCGGGCGGACGCGAAACGCCCAGCGACGTGGTAGCGACCGCGCCCATAGCGACACCAAGGGTCAAGAACTGCACGACAGGTGAACGCATCTGCATGTTGACTCCGTTTCCCCAATCCGACTTATCCGCGAAACGTCATCGCAGGGCGTGTGGCCCGGCGACACGTGGCGAGATCGCATTAGCCCAGCGGCTGGCCGTATTCGATGGTCGTATGAGACACGCCGCGCAGGATCACGCTGGAAACGCCGCGGCGTTGCGGCACGACCAAGCGCCCTTCCAAGCGAGATTCGTATGGCCAGCCCTCATCGCCGGTCCCGCTGAACACGATTTCGGGCGACGGTGCCACATTCTCGCTCCGCACCAGAGCGATGGCAGTTTCGATACCGTCGCGCGAGAGAGTCAGTTGCGGGGTCGGAAATTGCGTGATGATGCGGCCGTCCACCCGCCGAAGGCGAAGGGTGACGAATGCTGTGGGCCGGACGTCGGCGGTGTTACTACGCAATCGCTGAACCTTGCATGTCACCTGATACCGGACGCGATCGATCGAGATGAAAGTGACAGGCTCGCGCGGTACCGGCGCTGGCGTCGGTCGCACGGCTGGAACGATCGGCTGCGACATCTGACGCGCGGGCGGCCGGTTTGTCGGTCGCGAGACACCGAGCGAACTGGTCGACACTGCACCTACAGCGATACCGAGAGTGAAGAAGTGCACGACGGGTGAACGAAAACGCATGCTGACTCCCATTCCCTTGCCCGATCTCTCCGCGAATCGTGTACACGGGGCTGTGGCTCCGAGACACATGGTGATGCACTTGTTCCTCAGGGTGCAGGCACGCTTGTCTGCCTGATGTGTTCGCGGGCGAAGTGGGGGTTCGCGCTGCGCTGTTGCCGCTGGTGCTTGTCCAGCGGGGTTTGAGAACACACTATCACATTTCGGCATTATCCGCAAGGGGTTCCCTGCATTCTGAACATGCGTTTGCAGTTTTCGCTGCGGTAACCTATCCTCGCGCCTCTCGATGAACACCGCTGTTCGTGAGAAATTCGGGTTTGCGTCGGTTGGTTTTCTCCCGTCGCTGCGCGGCGGGCTCAGGAGCATTTGACATGATGCGTCGTGCGAAGATCAGCGTGATTGGTGCAGGCAACATCGGCGGCGAGTGCGCTCGCAGCATCGCGATGAAGGAACTGGGCGATGTCGTGTTGGTCGACATTCAGATCAAGGACAAGCCGGAACTGCACATGCCTAAGGGCAAAGCCCTCGACTTGGCATGTTGCGGCCCGGTTGAGAAGTTTGACTGCAAGATCACCGGCACCTTCGACTACGCCGACACCGCCAACAGCGATGTTGTCGTCATTACCGCAGGTCTGCCCCGCAAGCCCGGCATGAGCCGCGACGACCTGGTGCAGATCAACGCCGGCATCGTCAAGAGCGTCGCTGAGCAAGTGAAGAAGAGCAGCCCCAACGCCATCATCATCGTCGTGAGCAACCCGCTCGACGCGATGGTGTACGTCGCGTGGAAGGCCAGCGGCTTCCCCGCCCACCGCGTCATGGGCCAGGCCGGCGCGCTCGACGTCGCCCGCTACAAGACGTTCCTCGCGATGGAACTGGGCGTGAGCGTCGAAGACATCCAAGGCATGCTGCTGGGCGGTCACGGCGACGACATGGTGCCCCTGCCAAACCGCACCAGCGTCAACGGCATTCCGATCAAGGAAATGCTCAGCGCCGAGAAGATCAACGCCTGCGTCGAACGCGCCAAGGTCGGCGGCGGCGAAATCGTCAAGCTGATGGGCACCAGCGCGTGGTACGCCCCCAGTGCGGGCACCGTTGAAATGGTCGAAGCGATCGTCCGCGACAAGAAGCGCGTCATCGCCTGCGCCGGCTACTGCGAAGATGAGTACGGCGTTGCTCCGGGCCAGAAGGGCAAGGGCTACTTCGTTGGCGTGCCCTGCGTGCTGGGCAGCAAGGGTGTCGAGAAGATCATCGGCTTCAAGCTTGATGCCGAAGAGCAGAAGTACATGGACATCTCCATCAGCCACGTGAAGGAACTGGTCGCTGTCACGACCAAGCTGTATCCCGATCTGGCCTGAGCATAACTGCGATCATGCAGAGCATGCATGTCGCACGATTGCAAATCAAAGCCGCATGTGCCTCACCGATCCGCCTCAAAAGGCGGATCGGTGTGTTTTTGCGTTTAGCCTTCAAGCACGCGGCCCAGGTGTCCCTGCGCACCAACAAGTCGTTCGCGAGCTTCTGCAGGCTCGAGCTCCAGCCGTTTCACGACGATGGCCGTCTTCACCTCGCCGTCGCAGCGATCGAGCAGTTCGAGCGCGGCATCGCGTTCCAGCTTTGTCAGTGTGGAGATGATGCGTGCCGCACGGTCACGCAGTTTCGCGTTGGTCGCTTTGACGTCAACCATCAGGTTCTCGTACACCTTGCCCGCACGCACCATGAGCGTTGTCGAGATTGTGTTGAGCGCGAGCTTGGTTGCCGTGCCCGCCTTCATGCGCGTACTGCCCGTCAGCACTTCGGGACCGGTCTTCAGCATGAGCAGGTGATCGGCATGCTCGGGCTTGTCGATGGTCGTGCAGCACAGCAGCGCGGTCAGCGGCTGCTTCTTGCATTTTGTCTTAGCGTACGTCAGGGCACCCTGCGCGTAGGGTGTTGTGCCGCCAGCGGCGATGGCGATGATGGTGTCATCGGCCGTCAGCTTCAGGTCATCAAGCTGTTCCCAACTGCCCTTGGCGTCGTCTTCGGCGCCTTCACTGCTCTTGCGGAGCGCACCGTCCCCGCCTGCGATAATGCCCACGACCCGAGTCGCCGGCACGCAGAACGTCGGCGGAGCTTCACTCGCGTCAAGCACGCCCAGCCTGCCACTGGTGCCCGCACCCACATAGACAAGGCGGCCGCCCGCCAGAAAGCCCGGTTCCGCCGCTTCAATGAACTTCGTCAGTCGCGGCCGGGCTCGCTTGAGCGCCTGCACCACGTGTCGGTCTTCGCTGTTAATGAGCTCAACGATGTCGCTCACGCCCATGCTGTGCAGTGTGCGGCTGCGAGGGTTGCGCTTTTCAGTGTCAATGTGGGAGCGGTCGGGGAGCGTGGCCATTGCGGGAGCGTACGGGGCTCCGTGTCAGAGTGAGTCGCGAAGCGTCTCGACTTCGATCTCGCAATCAGCGAGAATCTTGGTCAAAAGGCCTGGGCCGATGAGTTCTCCAGCATGGACCGGTACAACCGTCGAGCGGCCGTCGGGATGCTGCAGTACGTGGTGACTGCCCTTTATGCGCACGACGACAAAGCCAAGCCGCCCAAGTGCGGCGATGAGTTGCTTGCCTTTGATCCGTGGTGCTCGTGGCATAGTCACACCGCGACGCGTTGAACACCGATAAACGCCGACTTGGAGGGCCGCTGTTTGGCCTCAAGGCATGCTTCGATCGCTTCTCGAACGCGGACCATAAGAACATCCAGCGACTTTGCCTGCGTATGACAACCGCGAAGGGCGGGAACCGTCGCGACGTAAAAGCCGGCTTCGTCCTTCTCAATTACGACGCTGAACTCACGCACTTTGGCCATGAGACATTGTACGTCATGATCTCGCGAACTTGATTGATTGGGTACGCGACCGGTCCCGGACGCTTCTGCGATACGCTTGCTCGATGCTTGACGCTCTCCTCGCGAAGTTCTCCTCCGGGCAAGCCACGATCGGTGTCGTCGGCCTTGGCTATGTGGGTTTGCCGCTGGTCCGCGCGATGCACGCCGCAGGGTTTCGCGTTGTTGGCTTCGATGTCGACGTGACGAAAGTCGAGAAACTCCGCCGGGGCGAAGCCTACCTCAAGCACTTGGGTGATTCGCTCGTCCGCGAACTCGCGGCCAGCCCGCGATTCACGCCCACCGCTCAGCCTGCGGACCTCGCCACGTGCGACGCCATCTGCATCTGCGTCCCCACGCCGCTGGGCAACCACAAAGATCCAGACCTTTCGTTCGTAGAAGCGTCCACACGCATGATCGCAAAGACGCTCGCTGCGCGAAAGCAAGCGACCCCCGTCCTCGTCAGTCTTGAGAGCACGACCTACCCCGGCACCACGCGTGAAGTCTGCAAGTCCATTCTCGACGCCGCGGGCCTCGCCCTCGGACGCGATTACCTGCTCTGCTTCAGCCCCGAACGCGAAGATCCCGGTCGCCAAGGCGTCGATACCAGCACCATCCCGCGGCTTGTCGGAGGCATCGACGATGCCAGCACGCGTGCGGGCTTTGCGATGTACTCGCGTGCCGTCAAGCACGTCATCCCCGTGGCATCGGCCGAAGTCGCCGAAGCTGCCAAGCTCGTCGAGAACATCTACCGCAGCGTGAACATCGCGCTCGTGAATGAGCTCAAGCCCGTCTTCGCCAGCATGGGTATCGACATCTGGCAAGTGCTCGATGCCGCGGCGACCAAGCCCTTTGGCTTTCAGCGGTTCAATCCGGGCCCGGGCCTTGGCGGCCACTGCATTCCGATTGATCCCTACTACCTCACGTGGAAAGCCCGCGAATTCGGCCACGCCACGCGATTCATCGAGCTCGCGGGTGAGATCAACAGCGCGATGCCGCACTACGTCGTTGATCGCGTCGCTCACGCGCTCAACGACGATCGCAAGCCCATGCGGGGCTCGCGCGTGCTGGTGCTGGGCATTGCGTACAAGCCCGACGTGGACGACATTCGCGAAACCCCCGCCGCGGAGATCATCGAGCTGCTGCAATCCCGCGGCTGCGAAGTGAGTTTCCACGATCCGCATGTGCCCGAGTTCCCGAGCATGCGCAAGTATCAGATTTCGCTGGCGAGCGTTGCTCTCACGCCCCAGGCCTTGGCACAGGCCGACTGCGTGGTGGTCGTGACCGATCACAAAGCCATCGATTGGAACATGGTCGGGGCTCATGCGGGCCTGATTGTCGACAGTCGTAACGCCCTTGCCCGCGTGAGCGGTTGCAAAGCTCGCGTGGTGAAGGCCTGACGCAGCCATGAAAAAACCCGGTGCGTTTGCACCGGGTTCAAAGAGTCTGCTAGCGTCACTCACGCCTTCTGGCTCACCTGCTGGCGATCATGCCACTCGCTGCGAGCGCCGTGGTAGGGCTCACCCGGGAACTGCTTGATCGCACGCTGATCAGGCTTGCGACCCTTGCCGCGGAGAGCGGTGGGGGTCTTCTCGGGAATGACGAAGTGCTCGGCGGGCAGCGTGTCGCTGTGCTTGAGGGCGACATCGGCGGCCTTGAGCATCGTGTCGTCGGCGTTCTCATAGAGCTCGCGGAAGTTCTGGTGAATCTCGACTTCCGCTAGATCAAAGAAGTGCATCGCGGCTGCCTTGTCGCGTTGATACTCGGCGTCACCCGCGCCGTTGCCGGCGTGCTTGCGCATGTCGTGATCCAGCTTCGCGAGCGTGCACAGCCAGCCGTGCAGCAGAATCGCGACGTTGGCGAGGCGAGCCTGCACAGCCTGACGCTCGAGCATCTTCACGTCGAACTTCTTGCTCATGACCTTGAACTGATACGTCAGTTCGGTCGCGAGGCGAGCCGCACGAGCCGCGGGCTCGCTCAGTTCGCCGCTCACCTTGGTCATCTGCGTGGCGCTCTTGCGAATGCCCAGGAAGACTTCCAGGCCAAGCGGAATCGCGCGGCTCATGATGGCGGGGCGCAGGCTGTTCTTGATGGCCTTGCCCACAAACGAGCCCAGGCCTTCGTCAGGATCCTTCAGCAGAGCGTTCTTGATGCCCAGCATCATCTCAGCCAGCTGCTTGCCGCCGTAACCAAAGACGTAGCTCTGCATCACTTCGTTCGCACCTTCAACGATGAGGTTGATGCGAGAGTCGCGGAAGATGCGTTCGACTTCATTCTCCGTCATGCAGCTTTCGCCGCCCATGATCTGCACCGCGTCGTTGACCACGCGCCAGCCCAGTTCGCTGTTGATGACCTTGCAGACCGCCGTTTCGACCTGAATGTCGTCATCCTTGCGGTCCAGCATGCCGGTGGTCATGTAGAGCACCGCATCCATCGCGTACGTGTACGCAGCCATGCGGGCGATGCGTTGACGCACAAGCTCGTTCGCGCTCAGCGGCTTGCCGAACTGATAGCGCGTCTGGCTCCACTTGATGCTCTGGTCCATCGCGGTACGAGCGCCGCCCAGCATGCCGGCGCTCAGCGTGCAGCGACCGTAGTTGAGGCAGCTCAGCGCAATCTGCAAGCCGCGGCCTTCCTGACCAAGCAGGTTGGCCTTGGGCACCTTGACGTTGTGGAAGCGAATACGCGCCTGCCACGTGCCGCGGATGCTCATCTTGCTGCGGTTCTTGCTGAAGATCTCCACGCCTTCCATCTCGGGGTGGCAAACGAGCGCGCTGATCTTGCCCTTGCCGTCAGGCCGCACTTCGCGAGCCATGACGGTGAAGAGGCCCGAGATCGCGCCGCTGGTCGCCCACTTCTTTTCACCGTTCAGGATGTAGTGCGTGCCGTCGCTGGAGATCGTGAAGTTGGTTTCCTGACCACCTGCGTCACAGCCCACGTTGGGTTCGCTCAGACAGAACGCGCTGACCCAGTCCTTCGCGAGGTGAGGCAGCCACTTGGCCTTCTGATCGGCGTTGCCAAAGAGCATGACGGCCTTGCAGCCGATGCTCTGGTGGGCCGACACGAGCACCGCCGTGCTGCCGCACGATTGCCCGATGCGTTCAAGCACGCGGTTGTACGACGTAATGCCCATGCCCAAGCCGCCGAATTCCTTGGGAATGGTCATGCCCAGCACGCCCAGACCAAAGAGCCGGTCGATGACCCAGCGGGGAATCTCCTGATCTTGGTCGATCTGAATCGAAGGGTGTTCGTTGCGCAGATATTCATCAAGGCGCGCCAGCAACTGGTCGCACTCGGCCTGCTCCCGCGCGTCCTGCGACGGATACGGGAAGTAGTAATCTTCCTTGACCTTGCCCCAGAAAAGATTCTTCATCGGCCCCATCTTGGTGGGCTCTGCGCCAAGCCACTCTTCCGCCTGCTCAAGCAGTTTGCGGTCAGCTTCGGAAATGCCTTTGAGATTCTTCAGGTCAGCCATGGGTCGAATCCTTTGCCGGGAAAGCACGACGAGATTGCGGACGCGAAAGCCGTCAGGCAGTCAGCCCCTCGCCGGGGAACGGACAAATCGCCAAAAACCATTGTTGGCGCGATCTATTGTAAAAGTGTTCGTGACGCACGAAGTTACGGATGATTCATGACGGAGATATCGCGAGCTTTCGTGCGCGTTTCCGGGGGGGCCGGTGGAGGCCTTGGCTCGCGACATCGTGGCGGCGGCAAAACGAAAACACCCTCGATCAATGATCGAGGGTGCGTTCCAAAGCGGGCGAAGAGATTTGAACTCTCGACTTCTACCTTGGCAAGGTAGCGCTCTACCACTGAGCTACGCCCGCGTATCCACTTTCCCCGTCCATGACCTTCGGCCATGTTCGGGAGGGAAAGTTAGCCGCCCTCCCGCCCCGTGTCAACTTTTGTCCCGCCGCGACGGTTAGCGGGCCGACGCAACTGCTTGTCCCGCCGCTTCCAAGGCCTTGAGCACGTCGTCGGAGCGGAAGGCGCTGGACTTCCAAGGAGTGGCCTCACCGGGTGTGTAAATGGCCAGGAGGGGAATGCCCGTCTCACCCAGTTCCTCGAGCTTCTTCCAGCCCGGCGAGGTATCCGCCGTGAGGTCGATCGAGAACTTTGCAATATGCGGCTCATCGAGAGCTTGCTTGACCGGGTCCCGCCACAGCACGGCTGCGGACAGCGCTTTGCAGTTGATATCCCACTCCGCGGTGAAGTCGACCACAACAACTTTCTGTTCGCTGCGCGCCTGCGCAAAGGCATCGGCCGAGTACTCGTACCAGCCGTTCTTGTCAGGCATCGCGTGCGCGCCTTGCTTGCCAGTTGTGCCTTGCGTTGCCGGTGCAGTCTGCGTCAGCGTCGCCGCCGCGTTGCGAGCTGCGGTCAGCGCGTTGATGACCTGTGTTGGCGTGTATGCGTTCGCTTTCCAAGGCGTGTTGTTGCCCGGCGTGTAGATGACCAGCAGCGGAATGCCCGTCTCGCCCATTTGCTCCAGCGTCTTCCAGCCCGCAGCTTCGTCAGACGTCAAGTCCACCGTAAAGAGCACGACATCACTCTTCGCAAACTCGCTCTTGACAGGATCCCGCTCAAGCACAGTTCCCTTGAGCACTTTGCAGTTGATGCACCACTCCGCCGTGAAGTCCATCACGATGATCTTGTTCTCTTTGCGAGCCTGCTCGAAGAGACCGGCGTTGTATTCAATCCACGTGCCTGTCAGCAACTTGCCGCCGCCTGCTGCTTCCATCGCTGCCGCCCGTGCGACGTAGATGTTCTTGGCCCGCGTGGTCGCGTCGCTCGCGTACCACACGCCCATACCTGCGATGAACAGCGCAACCAGCGTGAACACCGCTCTGCGCGCGAAGCTGGGTGTGATCTTGATGGTCCGCATGACCAGCCACACGCTCGCCGCGATGCCGAAGCCCGCGACGATCCAGATGTGAAGCTGCTTGCCCAGCCACGGCTTGCTTGCGACCAGCGCGATGAGTCCCGAGCCGATGAAGTACGCCGCCGCCGCCAGCATCAGCAGGCCCATGACCTGCTTGACCAGTTCACTCGCAGGTCCCGTGCGCGGAATGCGATCAACCAGCTTGGGGAACATCGCCAAAACCAGATATGGCAACGCCATGCCGATGCCAAGTCCAAGGAAGATCGACAGCGTCGCAATCTTGGGAAGCGTTGCGGCTGCGCCAAGCAATGCACCGGCCACAAAGCCGAAGCATGGCAAGCCCAGCACCGCCGTCATGATGCCAAACACGAAGCTGCCCCACGCCGTGTCGGCCTTGGGGTTGATCATGTACAGCCCCTGCGGCAAGTTCAGACTGAACATGCCCATGAGCCCCAGCGACATCAGTGCGATCAGCACGCCCAGCCCTGCCGTAACCCACCAGATGGAGAAGATGCGCGACGGATCGCCAAAGCTGCTGAACAGCAGCACCGGAATGCCAATACCCACCCAGAACGCCACGACGCCCAGCGCCATCCACAGCCCCAGGAACAGCGTGCGTCCATGCGACCCGGCGTGCTGACTGAGCGTGATGATCTTGAGCGGAATGACTGGTAGCACGCAAGGCGTGAGGTTGAGAATGAACCCACCCAGAATCGCAAGCAGCAGAATGACGACAATGCCGACGAAGCCGCCCTGCGGAATCGGGATGCCGAAGAACGATCGCTGCGTGTCGCCCGCGGGAGTTGTTACGGCCGGTGTTGTCGCCGATGGTGTCGTCGTCGCCGGCGTGTTTGCGTCGGTTGTCGCTGCGGGTTGCTGCGTCGGCTGCGGCTTCACGTCGGTACTTGGCTGCGGCGTGACTGCCGCCGCACCGCCCTTGGTCCAGTCACCATCAAACACCTTCGCATCAAACGCCGCAAAGACCATCGCCTCTTCGCTTGGCTTGCTTTCGGCTGCAACGGGCACGACCAGCGTCACCGGTTCGCGCGCGGGGCGCAAGCACATCTCGTCGTTGCAAGCCTGATACCGCAGCGTGAGGTTGAATGTCACGTCCTTCGCATCTGCCGCGACCACGACCGGCACGAATGCGACCACACTATCGCCGCCAAAGACTTCATAAGGCTTGGGATCCCCCATGCCCGTCAAGTCGGCCTGAATGGTCTTGGCTTTGGGCCACTGCACCGGTCCGACCACAAACCCGTTCGAAGCCGCGATATCGATCACTGTGGGGATCGCCTTAAGGTCCCACTCCTTGGGCGGCTTGGGGTTGTCGGTATGGATGTGATACCCATCCTCGAACTCCCACACGACCGCGAGCGTCAGCCGGTCGCCCGCCTTCACCTCGGCCTTATCGGCGATGACACGGGTCGCGACCTGTGCCGGGGCGACAATCGCAAGCAGCATCGCGAGCGCACACGCGACGACTGAACTTGCGGCGGAAATGCGATAACGCAGGTTCGCGAGCATGGCTGACTTTACGAAGGTGACGCTCATCAAGTTTGTCCTCGCGCGCGGATCGCAGGTATTCGCCGCTCCGCGCTTCCATTCCCGGAACATCCCGCTAGAATCCGCTTTGATGCACCACGAAACTTCGCGCGTTCCCGGCCGCCTCGCACTTGCTGACGGTACTGTCTTTTCGGGCTACGCCTTCGGTGCCATCGGCAAACAGCTGGTTTCGCGGGCCGAGGTGGTCTTCAACACCGCGATGTGCGGCTATCAGGAAAGCCTGACCGACCCGTCGTACACCGGCCAGATTCTCACCCAGACCTTCCCGCTCATCGGCAATACGGGCGTGAACCCGCAGGACGTCGAAAGCAAGAAGGTCCAGGTCGCCGGCTTCATCGTGCGCGAATTGGCCCGGCTGCACTCCAACTACCGCGCCACCGAGTCGCTCCACGACTATCTGGCCAAAGCCGGCGTGCTGGGCCTTCACGGCATCGATACCCGCGCCCTGACGATGAAACTGCGCACCACCGGCAGCATGAACGGTGCACTGACTGATCGCACCGACCTGACCGACGAGCAGCTCGTCGAACTTGCCCGCTCCGCCCCCAGCATGGCTGGCCAGAATCTCGTGCCCCTCGTCGGCTGCTCCAGCAAGCAGACCTGGAACGAAACGCTGGGCGACTGGAAGCCCGCCGCGACACCCACCGGCGTGCGCAAGTACAAAGTGCTCACGCTCGACTGCGGCGCGAAGGCCAACATCCTGCGCAATCTCACCGAACGCGGCTGCGATGTCGCCGTCGTGCCCCATGACACCCCCGCCAAGGACATCCTGGCGATGTATCAGCGGGGCGATATCGATGGTCTCTTCATCTCCAACGGCCCGGGCGACCCAGCGGCGGTTGAGAAGACCATCGCCACGCTCCGCGAAGTCATCAGCCAACCCAAGACGATGCCAACCTTCGGCATCTGCCTCGGACACCAGCTTCTGGCGCTCGCCGCAGGCGGCAAGACCTATAAGCTCAAGTTCGGCCACCGCGGCGCGAACCAGCCGATCCTCAACACCCAAACGGGTCGCGTCGAGATCACCAGCCAGAACCACGGCTTCGCCGTCGATCCTGCATCCATCCAGCCGGTTGGAGGGGTCGCGACGCACGTCCATCTGAACGATCAGACCCTCGCGGGGTTCCGTCTGAAGGATAAACCCGTGTTCTCGGTCCAATACCACCCGGAAGCCAGTCCGGGACCGCACGACTCAAGTTATCTGTTCGATGATTTTGTTGAGGCGATGGCAACTCGCCGTGCGGAAGGGCGTTGATCGTGCCGATGTAGACGGCGCGATGAATGGTCGTTTCTCGGACTGCAAGGAACGTCCGATCAACGGACATTCATCTTGTTCTGGCTTCGACAATCCGGAGTTTTTCCTCGCTTGAATGCAATTCCTTTTCCGGCAGAATCACGAAAATGGCATTGCATCACGCGAAGAAATCGTTACGCTGTACAAGCGGTGGCGACAATTTCTTCTCGCCATCTTTACGCGGAACCGGCTTGTGAGGTGATAGCAACGTGGGGGCGTCGACAATTTCGTGTCGGCGTGTCTTTTTTGTTCGATGGCTGACGACAGTCGGCGATCGGCGTTGGTAACCGGTGATGCATTCACGTGCGGATCGTGCGTGTGTCAGCGGTGTTCGTGTGTGTTTCCAATAAGGCTTGCAAAGCGCAAGTCAGGTATCGGGGCACCTTGCCCCCTTCGCTCGAGAGGAGTTTATCGATGAAGATGAAGAAGAGCCTCTTGCTGGCCCTCGCCGCCGGCGCTGTCGCCCCCGTCGCTGCCTACGCGCAGTTGGCTGAAGGTGACGTGGTCATCAACAACCGTTCAGAGATTCCTGAGTTCGTTCTCAACGCCCAGGGCCAGATGGTCCCCGTCGCTGGCGGCTCGGCGAGCTTCGCTCCCCGCGGCACGGTGACGGTGTACGACGCGTTCCCCAGTGACACGCGCGCCGCCAGCATCATTCTGTCGGGCGGCGCCTGGGCTGGTGTGAGCTTCGCTGGTGAAGACATCAGCTTCGCCAACAGCCTGTGGTCCGCGACCCCCGGCAGCATCACGCAGTACTCGGTGCCCGTGCGCCGCATCACCACTCCTCTGCTGGCCGGCTTCCCGACCAACGCCGACTTGGTGACGCAGATGTTCGACACGGGCAGCATGCTCAACAACCCGATGACGACGGGCACGCCCTTCTTCAACATCGGCAACGAGAACATCGGTCAGCAGCTGTTCACGCTGGCTGCCAACGGTGCGTACATCCTCACCATCACTCCGACGGTTCCCGTCGTGGTTCCCGGTGACAGCAACATCTTCCTGACCTACGCCTGGACGGCGGCGGTCACTGGCGCGGGCAACGTGGGCACGCAGATTCTTGCTGGCCCCCAGTTCACCCCGACCTTCCAAGCTCGCCAGCCCTTCACCTTCTGGGGCTACTTCAACAACCAGGGCAACCTGCGTGGTGCGACCGATGAAGGCATCGCCATCGACTGGAACGGCAACGGCATCCTCGAAGGTGGCAGCCGCGTTGATACGGCCAACCCCGGTCGTGTGGTGAACGCGAGCGAACACCGCCGCATCTTCATCGCCGCTACCGCCACGCCTCCCACGCCTGCCGACAACTTCGGCGTGCGTCTGTTCAGCGTGATGCGCGGTCAGGTTGACCCCGCCGCGCAGGAAGCTTTCCGCCCGACGACTGACCAGAACCTCGGCACGTTGGCGAACGGCGAGACGGTCTCCAACGTCATCGCGACCGGCAGCGCCTCGGCCAACTTCCGCGATCGCGCGGCTTGGTTCGTCTTCAACGTCCCCGGTGACGTGACCGACGCGGCGAGCGCCTGGCTCGACATCGACATGGAGCCCACCGCCAGCATCAGCGGCAACCCCGTGGCTCCGGCCTTTGATCCGGTCATGGCTCTGTACAAGAACAACGGTGACCTGCTGGTCCTCGGCAGCGATTCCGGTATCGACGATGACAACGGCACCGGCCTGCTGAGCCAGCTCAGCTTCGGTATCGGTCTCCGCGCTCCCAACGGCGTGGGCGTCGGTGGCGATGTCATCCGTAACTTCGACGGCGTTGACGGCGAACTGCTCGCCGCTGACGGCCCCTTCTATCTCGGCGTGACTGCTTCGCAGCTCGCGTTCGACATTGAAGACGGCTGGAGCCTTGAGCAGGGCGCGACGGTCACCGGCAGCGTGCAAGTGCGCTTCCGCACCAACGCCAACGGCCCGCTCCCCCTCGATCCCGCCGTTGCACCTTTCGTTGATCAGGAACTGCTGCCCATCGGCGGCTTCGCTGGCGAACCGATCTCGGCTCCCGGCGCCACCGGCACGGCCTTCCTGCCCGGCGATCCTGGCTACGTGACCTACAAGTTCACGACCTGCAAGAGCATCGATGCCAACGACGCTGACGCGACCGACTGGCTCGACCTTGACTTCGACCTGAGCGAAGGCGAAGACCAAGTGGTCTTCCTCTTCAACAGCAACGGTTTCCTCGTCGCCGAAAACGACGACGGCAACGCTGCTGGCCTCTACTTCAAGCCGCAGCTCTCGTTCGGTAACGCTGGCCCCCGTACGGCGGCTGGCGCGGCTGCTGGTGCGGCTCCGTACACCGGTCAGAACGGTGCGCTGCCTGCTGGCACGTACTACGCGGTCGTCGCCTTCTTCGGCGCCGACACGCTGGCCACGAACGACCGCTTCCACGTTCGTCCTGACACCCCCAACGACAACCTCGACCTGGCTATGACGCTCTCGACCGGTCTCGTGCCGTTCGATTGCAGCCCGGCTGGTTGCGATGACATCGACTTCAACAACAACGAAGTCTTCCCCGAAGACCAAGACGTTGTTGACTTCTTCGACGTGCTCGCTGGCGCTGAATGCCCGCTCTGCAACGACATCGACTTCAACAACAACGGCGTGTTCCCCGAAGACCAGGACGTGATTGACTTCTTCAACGTTCTGGCCGGCGGTCAGTGCCCGTAATGACGTTGCATCGATGAAACGACGCTTCAGTTGCACCCTTACCAAGTGACACTGAATCGCTCGAGCGAAACCAAGGCCCCGACTCGAAAGAGTCGGGGTTTTTTTTCATGATGCGCTTCATCGCTCAACCTACTTTTTGCACATGAGCACCGAGCACGATGAAGCGTGGCAGCCCTTTGAGCGTGTCATTGATGACAAGCCCTATCTCGCTCTGGCCCGCACCGACTGGACGCAGGATGGTCCGGATCGGACAAAGCCCATCGCCCTCATCGTGACCATCACGTTCACGGCTCGGGAAAATGGCCTGCCGACGCCCGAGGTCTTTGAGCATGTCAAGCAAGCTGATGAAGCGGCGACCCACGCGATCGAACGCACGTGTAACGCCGTGTGTGTTGGTACGCTCATGGGCGGCGGTCAACGCCGGTTGTACTTCTACGCCGCCGCAGACAGCGGTGCGAACGAAGCGATCGCGAAGATCACCGCCCCGGGCGTGGAGCTGTCAGTAGACGCGCACAAAGATCCCGCATGGGAGCGCGTGGTGGAAGATGTGTGGCCCACGCCAGAGGAAATGCGTTGGAACGCCGACAAGTATGTCATTGACCAGTTGGAAGAAGCTGGTGACGACATGACATCGCCACGTCCCATCGAGCATCTCGCGGTGTTTCCAAGCAAGGATGCCGCGGCAAACTTCGTCCAGTGGCTGCGTGAAGAAGGATTCGAACTGATGGACGGTCCTGTCAAGCACGACGGGGAATGGCACGTGGAGTTCTCGCAGGTGTCGTCGCTTGATCTTGACGAGATTTTTGATCAGACCAGCGCCGCGTCACAAGCCGCGGAGGAACGAGGCGGCGAGTACGACGGCTGGCAGTGCCGCGTCATCAAGCCGTCGTGAGGTAAAAAAATCCGCGTCTGGGCACGCCTCACGTCGCCTTGGCGACTTGCAAGGATGATCGCCTCGCCCACTCTCGTGCGATCAGCGTCAGCACCCACGGTGCGGCATCCTTCTTGGGAGCCTTCGCGAGTGAGTCAGGCGGACGATTGTCAGCGTACAGCACCGTCGCTTCGATGAACTCGCTGTCCATCGTTTCCAGCGGGTTCGCGACAACCATGTCGATGCGCTTGCGCACGATCTTTGCCTTGGCCGCGTCCAACATCTCTTGGCGCGGTTCGAGCGCGAATCCAACGAGCAGTTGGTTGTCGCGACGTGTCGCTCCAACCTGCGCAAGCAGGTCAGGCGTCGGTTCCAGTTCCAGCACCAGTTGCTGGTCGGTGCGTCGAAACTTGCCATTGAACGCGCTCGGATCAACCTTTGGGCGATAGTCCGCAACCGCTGCCGCCATGATGAGAATGTCCGCCTGTTGGACGCGAGAGCTCAAGAGCATCCGCAGGTCTTCGCATGTCCGGAACTTCTCGAGACGAACACGTGTGTCGGCGGGCTGTACCGGGGCCGGACCCAGCAGCAGCGTCACATCCCACCCCAGCGCGGCGGCTCCATCAGCCAGCGCGGCTCCCATCCTGCCCGACGAGCGATTGCCGATAAACCGCACCGCGTCGATCGGTTCATGTGTCGGACCAGCGGTAATGAGCACTCGCGGCGCTGGCGAAGAGCGGGCAAGAGGCGTTTGGTTGGCAGTGGTGGGGCTGGGAGGCATGCGATCTGTGTGGAATGTGTTCAGACTCGGCAACCGAAGCAGCGTAGCAGTCGGAAATGGCTGATGTGGGTCTTGGGATTTCTCCCGACCACAAACGTTGGTTGCGCGAAGAAGTTTCGGCGATTCGCACTTTGCGCGCGATTCGTGGCTCGCTCCGGTTGCTCCGGGGCGGGAGCGACCCCATAATCCCACCCCGACGTCGCGCGACCTTGCGCGGCGGTGGTGGCATTGTCTGTCAGCAATCTGTTGGTCGCATTCCTTCTGTATGGAGCGGTAGCAACGCATGGCACGATCTCGCCAGAAGCTCGGTGAAATTCTCGTGGAGTGGCGCGCAGTCACGCCAGACCAAGTCGAGAAGGCTACCGCGGAAGCCAAGAAATCCGGCAAGCGCCTGGGTGAGGTGCTCGTCGAATCCGGATTCGTCAAGGATGATCAGGTCGCCAAGGCTCTCGCCAAGCAGTTCGGCTGGGAGTATGTCGATCTCGCCGCTCCGGGGGCGACTGATCGCATCGACGTGAAGCTCATCCCCGATGACCTCGTGAAGAAGCACATGATTCTTCCGATGGGCAAGAATGGCGGTCGCCTCAGCCTCATCATCCATGACCCGCTTGATCTGCAGCTCATGGACATGCTGCGCTTCCGCCTCAACGTGGAAGTTGATCCCAAGCTCAGCAGCAAGAGCGCCATCAGGAAGTATCTCGAAGGTTCCGCCGCCGGCACCGCTCGCACGTTCAAGGCAACCGAGAGCCTGGTGACCGGCTCGATCGACAGCAGCGTCGACAAGAGCGTTGACAAGTCGCTGGACAAGTCCATTGACGTGACCGACGACGACGCGCCGATCGTGAAGCTCGCCAACCGCCTCATCGCGGAAGCGGTGCGCATGCGGGCGAGCGATATTCACGTGGAGCCCATGGCTGATCGCGTGCGGCTGCGGTATCGCATCGACGGCGTGTGCATGGAGCGTGACAACCTGCCCAAGCGAATGCAGAACGCCCTGCTGAGCCGCATGAAGCTGATGGCGGGCATCAACATCGCTGAGAAACGCATTCCTCAGGACGGCCGCATCAAGCTGCCGGTGGATGATGTAAGCATCGACTTCCGTGTGAGCAGTTGCCCGGCGTATCACGGCGAGAGCATCGTGCTGCGTGTTCTGCGTCCTGACAGCGTGCGCATCGGTCTGGCGAATCTGGGCTTTGAAGCCGAGAATCTCGCGGTATTCAACAAGATCATCCGCCGGCCCAACGGCATCTTCCTCGTGACCGGCCCCACCGGCAGCGGCAAGACGACGACGCTGTACTCCGCGCTCGACGTACTGAACCGCCCCGACCGCAAGATCATCACCGCGGAAGACCCGGTCGAATATAACTTCCAAGGTATCAACCAGTGTCAGGTGCGCGAGCACATCGGGCTGGGGTTCAAAGAGATTCTCCGCTCGATGCTGCGTCAGGCGCCCAACATCATCCTGGTGGGCGAAATTCGCGATAAGGAAGTCGCGGAAATCGCCATTCAGGCCGCGCTCACGGGCCACTTGGTCTTCAGCACGCTGCACACCAACGACGCGCCCAGCGCAATCACGCGTCTGATCGACATGGGCGTCAAGCCGTTCCTGGTGGCCAGCTCGATTCAGGCCATCATGGCTCAGCGTCTGGCTCGCACCAACTGCAGCAAGTGCAAGCGGTTGGCGAAGGCCGAGGAGATGGACCCCAAGTACATGCGGCTCATCGGCCTCACGATGGAAGACGCAATGGGCAAGGCGATGAAGGGTGAGGGTTGTGAAAACTGCAACGGCACCGGCTACCGCGGGCGAAAGGCGATTTTCGAGCTCATGCTCATGAACGCCGAGATCCGCGAACTGGCCTTCAACCTCGCGCCGGTCAGCGAGCTCCGCAAGGCTGCTCTCAACAACGGCATGCGTCCGCTTGTGGAAGACGGACGTCGCAAGGTGCTTGGCGGCGTGACCACACCCGACGAAATCGCCAGTATCGCTCAGGTTGACATTGATAACGAGTCCACGGTGGGCAAGAACTGAACCGGTTTTCCCGTTCGCAAAATGACGCCGGCGCGCAGCGCGGTCGGCTTGCAGGAGTCTGAACCATGTCCACGATGCAAATCGACCGCCTCCTCGACACGGTGGTCAAGTTCGGCGCAAGCGACTTGCACCTGACCGTCGGTCGACCTCCGACCGTTCGTCTTCACGGCGGATTGCGCAGCCTCCAGACCAAAGTCCTCGACAGCGAAGACATGGTCAGCCTCATGAAGTCCATCACGCCCGAACGCAACCAGCAGGAGTTGCAGGAAGAAGGCACGACCGACTTCGGCTTCGCCTATGGCGACGCCGCTCGCTTCCGTGTGTCGGTCTTCCGACAGCGTGGCGATCTTGCCATCGTCTTGCGTCAGATTCCCAACCGCCTGTTGTCGATCGAAACCATCGGTTTGCCCGAGGTCGTGAAGGACCTGATCCGTCGCCCCCGTGGTATGTTCCTGGTGACCGGTCCCACCGGCTCGGGCAAGACGACCACGCTGGCGTCGATGATCAACTTCATCAACGAAACGATGGACCGCCACATCGTGACGATGGAAGACCCGATCGAATACTACCACTACCACAAGAAGTCGGTCATCAACCAACGTGAAGTCGGCAGCGACGTGCCCAACTTTGCCGAGGCTCTCCGCCGCGTGCTGCGTCAAGACCCCGACGTCATCCTCGTCGGTGAAATGCGCGACCTTGAAACCATCGAGTCGGCCATCCGCGCCGCCGAAACGGGCCACTTGGTGTTCGGTACCCTGCACACCACCGGTGCCGCCAAGACCATCGACCGTATCGTCGACGCCTTCCCGGTCACCCAACAGAACCAGATCCGCGTGCAGCTCTCGACGGCACTCATCTGTGTGCTTAGCCAGGCCCTGCTGACCCGCATCGATCAGCCTGGCATGGTGGCCGCATACGAGTTCATGGTCGTCACGCCCGCCATCGCCAACCTCATCCGCGACAACAAGACCTTCCGTATCGACTCCATGATCCAGACCGGTAAGAAGTTCGGCATGCAGCTGCTGGACGACCACCTTTGGAGCCTGTACATGGCCGGCAAGATTTCGGCGGAAGAGATGTACGACGTCTCGAAGAACCAAGCCGACATCCTGGCAAAGGTTCATCGCCTTGGTCGCACCATCGGTCGTACCGAACTGGACGACGAAGAAGCCCAGGAAACGGGCGAAGCAACAGCCCCCGCCAAGCCGAACAAGTGAGCAAAAACCCGGGTGAGCTATCGTTTGCAGGCATCGTGTGGTTGGCGAGAAGACCTACCAGCGAAACGACTGTGATGAAAAACCCGGATGATCTGACCTAAAAAGGGCGTTATTACCCTTGGAATCATCGAACCGCCGTGGTATCACATGCCGAATCGTTCTTGTGGTGCGGTGCGCACCCCGAGGGCGCGTCGGCATGTTTCGTTGTTGATGCCAGCGGCCTTTGGAGTTTGGAAACCCATGCCCCCAGTTACCAACATCGATCCCGCTGAACTGAAAGGCCGCAAAATCGGCCGCGTCATGACCAAGATGGGTAAGGTCACGCGCGAGCAGGTGCACGAAGCCTTGGCCATTCAGCAGACCCGCAAGGTTCCCTTGGGTCAGCTCCTTATCGAGCTTGGCTACTGCAAGCCCGAGGACGTTGCGGCGGCGCTCGCCGGTCAGGCGGGCATGGCTTACGACAGTCTGAAAGACTTTGACCTTGACGACAAGCTCAAGGATGTGATCCCGTCCGAAAACGTGCGCATGTACGAGGTCATTCCGATCGAGTACAACCCCACGAGCAAGCGGCTGAAGATCGCGATGAAGTCGCCCAACAACTTCCGCGCGGTCGACGACCTGCGCCTGCTGCTGGGTGGCAAGGTTGAGGCGGTGGTGGGGGACCCGACCGTCATCGACTCCGTCATCGCCAAGCATTTCTCCAAGAAGGAGTCGGTCAGCGATGTCGTCAGCAACCTGAAGGTTGACCCCAAGTTCCAAGCCCTGGGCAAGGGCGACCAGTCCATCGACCTCGAGGCTCTGACCGACGCGGCCAACGACAATCAGGTCGTCAAGCTGCTCAACCTCGTGCTGCTGCAAGCCATCAAGGATCGCGCCAGCGACATTCACTTCGAACCCTTCGAAGATGAGTTCAAGATGCGATACCGCATCGACGGCGTGCTGTACGAAATGGTCCCGCCCCCCAAACAGTTGGGTCCGGCCATCATCAGCCGTGTGAAGGTCATGGCCGACCTCGACATCGCCGAGCGTCGTCTGCCTCAGGACGGTCGCGTGGAGCTGACCGTGGGCGGCAAGCCTGTTGACTTGCGTATCGCCGTGCTGCCCACCATCCACGGCGAAAGCTGCGTGATGCGCGTGCTCGACCGCAGCAACGTCGAACTCAGCCTCGACCGCATCGGTCTGCGTCAAGACGACTACGACACCGTGAGCCGACTCATCACCAAGCCCAACGGCATCGTGGTGGTGACGGGGCCGACCGGTAGCGGCAAGACGACCACGCTCTACGCCGCCCTCGCGAAGCTGAACGACATTGAAACGAAGATTCTGACTGCCGAAGACCCGGTGGAATATGACATCGACGGGCTGTGTCAGTGTCAGGTGAACAACGACGCGGGCAACACGTTTGCGAAGCTGCTGCGCAGCTTCCTGCGTCAAGACCCCGATGTGATTCTGGTGGGTGAAATCCGCGACCTTGAAACCGCGCAGATCGCGGTGCAGGCGAGTCTGACGGGCCACTTGGTGCTCAGCACGTTGCACACCAACGACGCGCCGAGCAGCATCATTCGTCTGGTGGACCTTGGCGTCGAGCCCTTCCTGCTGACGGCGACCATCGAAGGCGTGATTGCCCAGCGACTGGGACGCACGATCTGCAAGAAGTGCAAGACCTCGTACACGCCCAAGGAAGAAGAGATCATGGAGCTTGGCCTGCGCATGGAGCAGGTCGAGGGCAAGAAGTTCTGCGTTGGCAAGGGCTGTGAGAACTGCAACAACAGCGGCTATCGCGGCCGCGTCGCGCTCTTCGAGATCATGACCATGGATGACACCATGCGGGAGATGGTGATGAAGAACGCGAACACCGCGCAGCTTCGCCGATACGCGCGCCAGCGCGGCATGCGCACGCTGCGTGAAAGCGGTCTGATGTCGATCTACGACGGCGTCACCACGATTGACGAAGTCGTGCGTGAAACCCTCGAAGACGAGGTGTAAGGGATCGTCGAGTAGGCAACGGGGTAACGAAGTTCGAAGTGAAAACACGAGTCTGCTGCGGCGACTCGACACGAGATTCGGGAGTCTGATTCATGGCGACGTTTGCATATGAAGCTCTGAGCACGTCCGGCAAGCCGCAAAAAGGCACCGTGGAAGCGACCTCGACCGAGGAAGCGATTGCAAAGATCAAGAGCCAGGGGCTCTATCCCTCCAGCATCAAGGAACAGGCCGCGGCCAAGAAGGACGGTGGCGCGCCCGCTGGTGGCGAAGCTGCGAAGAAGAAGAAGCCCGGCACGCGCCGCGGCGGCTCGGTGGGCCCCAAGCAGCTCACCACCTTCACCCGTCAGCTCTCCACGCTGCAAGACGCAGGTCTGCCGCTGCTGCGCAGTCTGCAGATTCTCGAGAGCCAGCAGAAGCCCGGCAAGCTCAAGAACACCCTCATCGGCATCTCGGAAGAAGTCGAAGGCGGCACCGCTCTGTCGGAAGCCATGAGCAAGTACCCCAAAGCCTTCAACCACCTCTACGTGAAGATGGTGGCGGCAGGCGAGGTCGGCGGCGTGCTGGACATCATCCTGCAGCGTCTCGCTGAGTTCATGGAAAAGAGCGAGCGACTGAAGCGCAAGATCAAGGGCGCGATGGTGTACCCCGTCGTCGTCGTGGGTATCGCCACCATCATCTTGACGGCGATCATGGTCTTCATCATTCCGAAGTTCGAGGAAATCTTCAAAGACTTCGGTGTGGACCTTCCCCCGCTCACGATGTGGCTCATGGCCACAAGCCGCTGGTTCGCCGGCACCATGGCGGGTCAGGTCATCCCGGGCTGGATCATGGTCCTGCCCTCGCCCTTCATTTTCTGGTTCCTCTTCAAGCTCATCCGCAAAACCGAACCCGGTCGCGCCGTGACGGACATGGCCACCCTGCGCATTCCGGTGTTTGGCGGTCTGGTCCGCAAGACGATCATCGCCCGCTTCACCCGCACGCTGGGCACGCTCATCGCCGCAGGTGTACCGATTCTCGAAGCGATCAAGATCACGAAGGAAACCAGCGGCAACTATGTCTTCGAGAAGGCTCTGCAAGGCGTGTACGACAGCATCCGCGAAGGTGAAGGCTTCGCCGGTCCGCTGCGTGAGAGCAAGACCTGTGACGCCATCGTCGTGAACATGATCGACGTCGGCGAAGAAACCGGTGAACTCGACCAGATGCTCATGAAGATCGCCGACAACTACGACGAAGAAGTCGACGTCGCCGTCGCATCGCTCGTGAGCCTGCTGGAACCGTTGATGGTCGTCTTCCTGGGCGGCTTCGTCGGTCTCATCGTCGTGGCGATGTTCCTGCCTCTCGTCAAGATGATCCAAAGCCTTCAGGGCGGCGGTGCGGTGTGATTGCCGTGCCGACCCGCGCCAGCGGGCCGGCGTCATCAGGACCTGGACTCAGTTGACAGAGTGAATCGAGCGCGGAGCGCACATGCAAGGACAGATCAGCCACAACTTCTCGCAGCCAACGCCCGCGCGGCGCGGCTTCACGATCGTCGAAATCATCTTCGGCATCCTGATCATCGCGATCATCATGGGCTTGCTCATCATTTCGGTGCAGGCCGCGCGGCGCAGCGTGAATGCTGCTGTCGCCGCCAACGAACTGCGCGAAATCGGCAAAGCAATCGAAACGTTCCAGAACGAGTTCGGCTTTGCCGTGCCTCTGGTCGCGGAACGTCGCCTGCTGACGGGCGACAACGCCGGCGGCTGGAACGCCATCGTCACGACCACGGTCGCGGCGCCCGATCGCAACTCGATTCGGGTCTACAACCGTGGCGACGCGAACGATCTCGAAGTACTCCGCGGCGTCAACTCTTCTTCGGTCCCGACCGCGACCTCGCCCTTCGGCAGCAACAGCGATCAGATCGCCGCGAACAACGGCAACACGCTGACCGCCGGTTTCGATCAGCGCTTCAGCACACTGTCGGTGCCTTACTTCCTCGTCGGCGCGCTTGAATCGCCTTACGCAGCCGGTGTCACGGGCGTGCCCATCGACGGCGTCCCTGGCCAGGGCTTCTTCCCGCCGCGTGCGGGTGGCAGCTTTGATGTGCCAGAGTCCGTGCGTCGCGCCGCCGCCAACGCACGCAAAGATGTCGGCAAACGCTTCGAGTCTTTCGTGAAGGTTGATGGCGCCTTCAAGCTCGTGGTTGAGTCCACTGCCAGCGGCGGTCGTCGTGTCGAACTGCAGGACCGCAACGGTGCTGCGGTGCGCTACTACCTGTGGATCAACGAATTCAACGATAACGGAACGTGGCGAGAGCCGCGCGAACTGAGCGAACTCAACGTGCCGCGATTGGTCGGCCGCGTGAGCGTCGCTGTCGCGAATGAAAGCGTCGTGCCGGCTTCGCGCGATCTTGAAGCCAACACGGGTCTGCGCGGCCGCTACATGTGGGCACTGCTCGCCGCCGGTCCCAATGGCGTCTTCGGCGACGAAAGCGACGCGGCGATTGCCCGCGGCCTGGGTGTCAGCGCGAGCGCCTCGCCGCAGGAATTGATTCGTCGTCGCTTCGACGCTGAGCGTGACAACATCGTCGTCTACGGGGAGGCAAAGCGATGATGCTGCAACGAGCTATTCAATCACCTCGCGTCAGTCGTCGTGGTTACACGATTGTCGAGTTGCTGGTGGTCGCGGGTCTGCTGCTGCTGCTGTTGGGCGTCGCCGCTGGCGCGCTGGGCAGCCTGCTGCGTTCGAGCGAGCGCTCACTCGCCGAGAATCAGCTCCGCGTGGGTCTCTCGGCTGCACGCGACCTTGCGGTTCGCAGCGAATCGGGTGACGCGGCGGCTGTCTTCCTGCTTGAAAACGGTCGCTGCCGCATTGTGCCTGCAATCTCTATCGGCACGCTCGTGAACGACGAAGTGCTAGGTGTTGACGGTCAGGTGCAGCAGTCGCCCACAACCGGCGCGCCGCTTCGCGTCAATCGCGAAGTGTTTGTGCCCGTCGCTCTGGCTGAACCTATCACGCTTCCCCTGCGATGGACCGTTCGCGGCTTTGCCGAACCGGGCCAGTTGCACTCCACCGCCGCGCCCAATGGCTGGTATGAGTGGGTGAATGACGTGCAGGCCACCGCGGCCGAGTCTGGCAACTGGATGCTGCCTGAGAACAGCGTGCTTGACATCGAAACAGCCGAAGAAGGCTGGCGTCGCCAGACGTTCATCGTGCGCTTCGAAGCCAAGACCGGAAACCTCGTGACCAACTCCAACGCCACGGTGCTTGTGGTGGATGTGGTGCCCACCGACGAGTTTCGCGGCGCAGCTCCGTACAACACGGTTGCCACGCGCCTGGATGAGCTTGACGATGATCTGGCGCCTGCCGTCCGCCGTCTGCTTGCCAGCCGCACGCTGCACCCGCTCGCCACGCAGTTGACGGGCACCACCGATCTGCACCGCTTGCTGGGTGATCGCAGCAACGACACCATTCTCGCTCGTCCTGTGCAGACCGTTGCTCTCGCGCTGGAGTCTTCGGTCGCGTCAGGCATCAGTGCTCGCGGGCTCAACCGCGTGACCAACTCGTTGCTCGTGCGTGCCGAAGATGTTGGCACGAATGCGTCGCCGATCGATGTCGGACTCATTCCCAACGTGGCTGACGCGGCTGAAGTGCAGACGCGCGTCAACGCGTGGATCGCCCCCGATCTTTCCGACACCGCAGCGGTGCCCGCTGGAATCAACGAGCCGTTTGAGGCGCGCATTTTCACGTTCTCGCGATATCTGGGCAGCATGCAGGAGGTCAAGCCGTGACGCACATCTCATTCGTTCCGTTCAACTCTCGCGCACGTGCAGGCTTCACGCTCATCGAAGTGCTCATCGGCATCATTGTGCTGGGCCTGGGCCTCCTGGGTCTCGCATCAGTCTTCCCCGCTGTTGTTGTGCAGCAGAAGCAGGCTGCGGACGCTGTCCAAGGCGACTCGACCGCCAAGAGTGTTGAGGCGTTGCTTCGCGCGAGCCCCAGCTTCAATCGTCCGTTCGACGGTGCTATCGATCGTCTCCGCATCAACACCGCTTTCAGCGCCGCCGCGAATCAGGCAGGCCTCACCGGTTGGGAGATCGGCACGGGTGGTGGCAACGAAAGCGGCGCGATGGACATGGACCAGTCCAACGGCACGCTCTCGGTCGCCATGCCCCAAGGCGGCCGTGTGACGATCGATCTTGAAGACGCAGTTGGAGCTGTCCAGAGCATTCAATCCGCTGAAGCGGTCGAGTTGACCCAGGCTGCTCGCCTCTTCCCGCAGGCCAAGCTCCGCGCCAACGACGCAGGCTCGGTTCGCAGCAAGAACGATGGTCCGCAGTTCGTGTGGGACATGGCTCTGCGTCGCGACAAGGGCACGTCCGCCATTCTCGATCCGCTTGGCAGCGATGCAATGCAGATCGCGATCTTTGTCCGTCGCATCGATCCGGGCATTCGCGGTGATTTCAACGCCGTCTTCGCCGGAAACGGTGTGGTCGCTGTCGCGCAAGGCACTGACGGCGCACCCACGCTCAACGGTCGCGGCGATTATTCCCCGATCCTGCGTGGCCAGCTTTCCGTCTACCAGCCGACCAACGGCGACCCTGCACTTCGCAACATCGTGACGCTCGAGCCCAATTCCGTGGAGCGCATCGCCGACGAAGTCGTGATCGAGTGGCTCGGCCGCGTTGGTCAGAAGTTTGTCGGGCCCCAAGGCCAGTTGTGGACCGTTCTCTCGGTGCGCGAAGAGAACGATGAGACGCTCATGACGCTCGATCAGCCGCTTGAAGATCGCACGCAGGCGCAAGGTGGCGACACGGTGGACATTCTCTTCACCATGCACACGCCCGCCAACGTCCGCGTCATCACGCTCGCCGCTCCGACTCGTCCCGCGTTCGGCCCCGTCAACTGAAGCGAAGACGCGCCCCTCCGCGGCGCGAAAGGAAGACTGAAGTGAACGCTCGCTTGCTTGCCAACCTCGCTTCGACATCGCCCGCATCCAACCTGCGCGCGCGGCGCGGCTTCACGCTGCTTGAGATTCTCGTCGCGCTCGGCGCGGTGGTTGTTGTCGCGGTGGGGCTTGCCACCATCTTCCGTTCCGTGGGCGACACAGTTTCCGCAGGTCGCCGCCTCAGCCGCCAGAATCAGATCGGTAAACTGCTCGAGCAGCAGCTTCGGGCCGATGTGGAAGCCATGACGGCCGACGGCTTTCTGGTCGTGCGTCAGCAATACGCGGATCGCGATGCCGACGGCGTGCTCGATCGCACGGGCAACAACGCGGATCGCATCCCGCTCTTTGAAGGACAGGAAGCTGATCGTCAGCGCCTCCGCCGCAGCGATGAGATTCTGTTCTTCCGGAAGGGCACCTTCCAAAGTCAGCGTGCTCCGCTCGCGGATGAGTCCTGGCGCGCCAAGTCCAACGAGGCGATGATCTACTACGGGCACGGCCAGCGCCGTCGCGAGGATGACCCCAACAGTGGCTTGCTCAACGTGCAGCAGCCCAAGGTCAATGACTCAAACAATCCCGCCGCGACTGCTGCGGACGATGTGCGCTTGGGGCGCTTTGTGGACGACAACCCCAACGCGACCGCCGACGCCTGGTCACTGTTGCGCAAGACGACGTTGCTGGTTCCCATCAACAGCAGCGAAGGCACGCTGCCCGCCGGCGCGATCTATGACATCAACGCCGCCGACATCGATACGAAGCGCGATAAGGAATCGCAGATCGCCGGCCAGCCCGCTGCGCCCAGCATCTTCCGCGGCATCAATCGCGGCATGGGGCCTGAGTATCCCAACACGCAGTTCCCGTACGGCACGTTCGACAGCCACGTGTGGCTGAGCAACAACACCGGCCCGATTGGTGGCAACTACGAGACGGCTGTCGGCCCCGAGTTCATGGCTGGTCCCAGTCTGGCCAGCGGCTTGGTTGATATCGCGACGAGCTCGCTCGCGGAGATTCGCACGCAGGTGCTGGGTTACGCCGACACCCGTGCCACGCAGCCCGGCTTCGCCCCGATCTTCGCGATGCCCGGCGAACTTGGGCTGCTCTCGCCTGCGTTCCCGCCGCCTAGCGCCACATTCTCGTTCACACCCGTCGCCAATCCCACCGCCGTGCCTGTCTCGCGTCCGGGCACATACGAGTCGCTCGACTACATGCACGGCTGGATGAGCAACGCTTTCCCTGGCCGCGCCGGCGCCGCCAATGGCAGTGATCAGTTCAACCTCGACGGCGTGGGCTTCGGTGCCGATGACATCGCGGGCGTGCGTCCTCGTTACATGCCCACTGCCGAGCGGCTCTACGACCTGCTTTCTCTCACGCCCGGCAACCCCGAAGAAAGCCGCGATCTGGCGAACATGCTCGCGGATCGTCGCATGCTGCAGAGTTCGGTGCTGCTCTCGAACTGCACCGAGTTCATCGTCGAATGGACCTTTGGCGAAGTTGACGCCGACGGCAGCGTGACGGGCACGCCCGGCTCCACCATCTGGTATGGCCCGCGTGAAGATCCCACGCAGGCGACCGCAACCGATGGCGTGTTTGGCTACTTCGCGTACAACGACACGGACGGCGCGATCGGCAACGTCAAGACAGACGTGCTGCGCCGCGATGGAACCTTCGCCACGCCGCACGCCGTCACGTCGCGCCTCATCTACGGCCTGACGCCCAGCGATGCGGACGGCGAGCCCATCAGCGTCACCAGCTACTTCGGTTATGTTGATCCGACCTTCAATCCAGACCTTGACAGCAACGGCAATGTGAACGATGCAGCCGACGCCGCGCAGCCCACGCTGCCTTGGCGCTGGCCCAGCATGATCCGCATGCGAGTCACCGTGAGTGACCCGATCGAGAAGGAACTGGAATCCACGTTTGAGTATGTCTTTTCGCTGCCCGCCAAGTGAGGCAAGCGTCACGTGACTTGATGATGATCGCGCGGCTGGCTCGTGCATGCCGCGCTGGGATGAGTGTGCACTATGGGTACCAAGCGAAACCAGTCTGACAGCATTCCGCAGTCCGCTCCCGTGCGGCGCGGCACCATGACGGGCGTGCTCAGCGCCGCCGCCGGCGCACCGTGCGGCGTGCAGGTGCGTCGCGGGCGCGAAGGGTCGTTCCTCGTGCTCGTCGTCGGCACGCTTGCGCTGCTGGCAGTCATCACTATCGTCTACGTCGCGCTGGGCAACGCCGACACGCGCACCAAGGCCGCCGCCCAGAGCCGCGTGCAGCAAGACGATGTCGCTCCCAAGGTTGGCGAGTACATCGCCTCAGTCATCGCAGACGACGTGACCGCGACCGAGTTCGCGGGTGAAGTGAGCAACGTCGTTCCGACCACCGGTCAGCCCGGCGGTGCCAACCTGCGTGCGCTGCTGCGTCGTGAAACTTCCGACGCGCCCGGCGTGCGACCCAACCTGTCCACGCTTCCTGGCACGCCCGCCAACCGCGTCTTTGATCCGGTCGGCCAGGTCAACGCGCAGGTGCAGAACGATCTGTTCACGTCGCCCACCGCGGCCGCTGTCGATCCCAACAACCGCATCCCCGCCAGTGACCCGTACCTCGCGGCGTTGCTCCCGGTCAACTTCAATAACGAGTTCGCTCGCGGCCAAGGTCCCAGCTCCGTCGTTGATCCGACTCGTCCGTATCTGTACGACCTTGACTGGCTCTCGATCTCGAACTTTGCTCCCGATGGGGCGTTTATCAACACGGAGAATCTGCGCAACAACTTCCGCGCGTCGTCCGCTGATCTGCGTCGCAACAAGACGCTCTACGACATCAACGGCCTGTCCACGCAAAGCACCGTGTTCGATACGCCGGCGGATCAGAACAACCCCTTCCATTGGACCATGTACCAGCAGCGCGCCTTCCAGCCTGGCAAGCTGACTGCCGAGTGGGCCGACGCCGATGGCGACGGCATGCTCGATTCGCGCCTCTTCGAAATGGTCGACTTCTTTGGCGGCGTGGGTCGCCGCGTGGTGCCTTCGCTCAACAACACCAACGTGCGCTGGTTCGTCGCGACACGCGCGGTCGACCTTTCGGGCATGGTCAACCTCACGACCGCCACCGAGTTCACGACGGGCACCAACAACAGCTTCGTCGCGGGCGCGACCCCCGCTGACGTTGACCTGCGTCGCCTGCTCACGCAGGCCGACTTCTATGCAGATCAGAACCCCGCGGGTCAAAGCGCCGCACTTGCGGGCTACCAGGGCCTCATCCAAGTCGCGGATCCCGCCGATCTCGAAGGCGCGGGCGCGCAGTACCGCGATCTGCCGCAGAACTACACCCTCTACACCGAAGACGCCGCGTTCCGCGCCGGTGCCGGTGCGTACGCCGCGCTGCGCCTCAGTCTTGCCACCAACACCATCATCCCGCACGACATCGGAGGTAACCCCAACACCATCACGCTTGCCGAGCCCGACTTCCAAGTCACGCTCGATAGCTCGCTGCTTGGTGCATACGCCGCGGAACTCAAGAACCTTGATCCGGGCCAGGCGGGCGAGCTGCGCGCGCTGCAATCCATCTTCGGTGCGCCTTTCCCCGCAACTGGCGCGCTGCCGACTGGTGGCGGCATCACAAACTCTGACTGGGCCGCCATGCGCCAATCCGCGTGGAATCAGTCCCGCAAGACGCTTGTGGGCGGTGCGTACAACGCCGCCAACACCAACGACGGCGCGCTACCGGGCAGTCTGTTCACCACTGCCGATCTGGGCGAACTCCTCACGCGTCACGGCATCAACACCGACGAACGCTCCGCGCTCGAAGGCGTCATCGGCGGCCGCGACGGCACACAAGCTGAACTCACGCAGCGCTTTGACCCGCTCCGCTCCAACCGTCCTGAGTCTGTCGAACTCATCCGCTTCGAAGTCGATCCTGCAACCGGCATCGACAGCGCCCCGCCTGTGGGCAGCGAGCAAGACCGCGTCATGCGCATGTTCGGCAGCGACGTGCGTCGCCTTATCACGCCCCTCAACGGCGCTCGCCAGTTCCGCAGCGAGTCTTCGTTCATCGATGTCGGCTCAGGCGCCGTCGCGTCGGTCGATCCTGAACGTCTGCAAGGCAACGAGCTCAAGACCGATCTCCGCGCGATCCTCGATGCGGGTGATCCGGCAGATCAGGGCGATCTCGCGTCGCTCTATCGCGGCTATGCCGCGGGCCTCGCTCCCTATTCCTTCCTGAAGGGCTCATGGTCGCGCACGCAGTTGGGTCAGCGCACCGCCACGCTCTCCTACGGCTACCGCGGCCCTGAAGCCGCGCTGATCACTGCGGCGCAAATGGCCGTCAACCTGAAGGACTTCGCCGACGCCGACACGCGTCCGTCGGCTGCGACAGTGGTGCTGTCCAACGAAGCGCTGAACGCTCTGGGCACCGCCGCCAACGCCCCCGCATCGAGTAACGCCCTCGCCCCCCTGAGCAACTTCTCGCCGTGGTTCGCCGGCATCGATAGCTTGGGCTATCAGGAGGCTCGCAACGAGTTCGAGTCTCGCCGACTGATTCCTGAGGTCGATCCTGCCGCTGCCGCCGCCAAGCTGGCTGATGCCAACACCAGCGTCGTGGCACCTGCACTGAATGTCTATGGCGTGGAGCCGCAGATCTTCATCACGCAGGTCTCGACGATGACGATTTACATGGACGACCCTGGCTCGCTCGGCCCCGATCCGAGCCAGCCGGTGGAGATTGATCCGGCGTTCCCGAACACCACAGTCAAGTCGACATTCACTAATGTCGTCAACTCCGCAGACACCGCCGACGCAGACGACAGCGAAGTGATGGCCCGCATCATCGGTTTCAAGGTGACCAACCCGTTTGATCGCGCGGTGTCACTCAGTAGCTCACCCTTCTCCGATGGGACCGATCCCATCCGCACTGCTGTTGCCCCCAGCGCCGAAGATCTGCCAACCGGTCGCTGGGTCAACGGCAAGTACATGGATGTGACGGAGTTCAGCGAACTGCCCACCAATGTGCGTGTCGACAGTCTGCGCGACTTCCACTACATCCGGGTCGGTCAACGCATCAACGCAACCACTGAAGCATCACGCTACTACTTGTTGATGAGCATGGTGGAACAAGTGCAGCCGAACGGCACGTATCAGCCCGACGTGCCGTCAGATCGCCGAGTCGCTCCGCCGATCACGCTTGAGCCGATCGTTGTTGGTCCCGGTGAAACAGTCCTGCTCTACGCCATCTCCGAGCCGCCCGCTCGCATCGCCGAACGCATCGAGGATCGTGGTGATTGGGCGCGAGTAAGTGGCCTGGACGGAAAGGACGTTCGCGAGTTCGTGCAAGGTGTGCTCACCAAGCAAGTCGGTGGCGGAACGGGTACGGACACGATGCGTCGTTTCTGGATCCCTATGTATTCGCCGCCGCGCGAGAACACCGGCACGGGTATCGATCCGGTCAGCGGTTTGCAGGACATCACCAGATTCGTCGACGTGATTCCGCCCGACCCGCCGGCTCCGCCGCCCCTGGGTGGCGGTGCGCTCACACCGCAATCCGTTTCGCTTTGGCGTGCCGACCGCCGGCTCGCCAACGAACTGCGCGAGATTGACGCGAGTGGCGTGTGGGGCAACATTCAGCTCCTCGCACCCGATGGTGGTACGCCCGCCGATCAAGATACATCGGCTTTGGCGCCGCTTGGCCCTCGCGAAACTTTCACGCCGCCTCCGACGGTGCTTGCGCCCAACGTCCCCGGGAACGACATTCTGGTCGATCGCTTCAAGCTGCCTCTGGGCACGATCTTCGATTCAGCCCTGCCGAACCCGACCGCGGATGTGACGATCAGCGGCACGACGCAGGTCGGAGCTCGCGACGGTGTCACGCTCATGCTCGCACGCACCTATCGCCGCCCCGGTGATCCGGGCTTTGACTTCGACGGTGGCGATACCCCTCGTGGTGTGCTGCCCGCGTACTGCATCGAGCCCAAGTACGTCACCGGCACCCAGCTTCGGCCCGAAGACTCGTGGACATTTGCACAGATTTCCGACCTCTTCACGCTGCCCTCGTTGAACACGGCGGCGCCGACAATCGAATACCGCGGCACGAGCGACGGCAACTTCCTGGGTGATCCGAACAACCGCGTGGGCGGACCGGTGCCAACGAAGTATGCCGGCGCATTCATTGGCTTCTCGGAGATCGTGACCCGCAGCCTCTTCAACACATCGACCGCCCTTGTGCCCGATGCGTGGAAGGCCCCGAAGGATTGGTCGACTTCGCAGATGCTCGCCAACACCGAGAACGTGACCGCCGAGGGTTACGCCTACCCCGGTCGCGAGTTTGCTGCAACGCATGGTGCTCGTCCCACACAGGCCGGCACGCTCGTTGCCGATCCTCTTCGCCGGTACTACAACGAGATGTATCCGTCGCTGCTGCAAGCGGGCGGCGCGGCGTTGGTCACTCCGGCCACGCCGACCACTTCGGACATCGTGCAAAGCTCGATGTTCCGTCAGGAGCGGTACAACGCCGCTGGCCAACTGATTGGGCAAACACTGCCTGATGGTCAGACGGTCGCGACCATCTCTACGCTGCGATTGACCGATCTGCTCTTGCCGCTGGGCCTTGGCCCGATGGAAATGCCGGTCGGTGCCCAAACGAGCCCATGGCCTGGCACGACGGCGCTTGATTCGAAGGTCCACGCGCAGTTCCAGCAACGCTACACCACGCTCAGTGAAGCCGTCGCGATCGCGATGGGCTACGACGCCAATGTGTCAGCGACTGTCTACGCCCAGGATCCGGCCATGTGGCTCGCGCCGCGTGGACCGGCTCCCACCAGCGAGTTCATTCTGCCGGTTCCCACATTGCCCAACTCGACGGACCCGCTGCGGAGCGATGCGTCGGCCCTGCTGATGTTTGACGCAGGCCAACTGGCACTGGATCGGTTCGTGCCCTTCATGGATCTTGATGCTGATCGCGTCATCGACGCGAACGAGCAGACCTGGGGCTTGGGCATTCCCGCTGCTGTCAGCGTGCTGGATCAGTTCACGACCATTACCGCGCCCAGCGGCCTTGATCGCGTGCCGACCACAGGTGGCGCACAGCAGATTCGCGACTTTGTGGCCCGTCGCACGCGTGAGCAGTTGACGACTGCCGTGCCTGGTCTGATCAACATCAACACCGCCCCGGTGCAGGTGCTGCGCACGCTGCCGCTTGCCAGCCCCTTGCCCACGCTCAAGACCACGGTTGCGCAGGCTGATCTCATCAGCGGCACGGTGCCGCCTCAGGCGCAGTGGCGCACCTTCTCGCCGGGCGTGAATGATTGGGACAACAATCCCTTCCTCGCGTGGCGCGTCAACGTGACTGGTGCGAACAGTGCGCCAGTGATCGATCAGGGGACCGACATCGCCCCGACGATCGCTGCAGTGCGCGATCTGTACCCCGAGCGCATCCGTACCGATGCATCGATCTTCATGGCGAATCGTCTTGCAGCGTTGGGCATGCCCGGCGCCGCACAGACGCAGTTGATCACGCCCGCAGCCAACATCTTCGATCCCATCGGCGTGTACACCGGCGGTGCGCCGAACGGTCTGGCCAACCGCATCGTTCCCGCACTGTGGACGTGGGCGGGTTCGAGCTTGAATGCCGCTGACATCGAGCAGTTGTGGACGCGTACAAACGAAACCCGCGAGCGTGCCACGCGCATCCGCGGCATTCGCAGCCAGCCGGGCTTCCGCTCACCTGCGGAACTGCTCATCGCTCGGGCCCACTGGTCTGACGGTGCGGCGAACGTCAACGTCGGTTTGCCCAGCACTGCGGCGACCACCGCCAACTTCCGCAAGGAAGTTGTCAAGGGTCTGCCGACCAACCCCGACTATCTGGGCTTTGACCAGCAGTTTGGGCCGCTGCCGGCAACGCAGAAGACGCGTGACATCAGCGCGGCGTTCCGCGGGCTTGATCCCATCCAGCGTCACACGCTCGATACGGATCTCACGCCCAACGGCAACACGGCGACCAGCCCCAACAACACCGCAGGAACCAACCCGCGGAACCTGGCACGCGAAAAGCTGCTCATTCCCGGTGCAATGATGTCCGGCGCGACGACGCGCAGCGACGTGTACGCGGTCTGGTTCACCATCTACGGCTTCCGCGAAGGTGACGTGAACACGCCCGCTCCCGCACCGGGTCAGGACCCCGCGCCGCTGCTGCCCAGCATCCAGCGTCGCTTCCTGATGGTCATCGATCGCTCCAACGTCACGCAACTGGGCGAGAAGCCCCGCATCGTGCTCTTCAAGGAAGTGCCGATGTGAGCAGCGGCGGACGAAAGCGATAAAGCAGTAAACCGAAAATGGACAGGAGGCGGACCTGAGTTTCAAACTCGGATCCGCCTCCTGTTCATTTTCGGTTTGTAGCTCTTCGCTTTATCGCTTTCAGTACTTCAGCACGCTCTGCACCAGGCCGCAGTCGCGAATCTTGCGGATGCCGCTCAGAGCGGTCAGCTCAATCAGCACGCTCACGCCGACGATCTCGACGCCGCCCGTGGGCTTGGCTGTCTCGCGAACGAGCTGTGCGCATGCTTCGAGCGTGCCGCCGGTTGCGAGCAGATCATCGACGATTAGCACGCGCTTGGCGTGCTTGAGCGCATCAGCGTGCATCTCAAGGCGATCGGTGCCGTACTCCAGCGCGTATTGCACCGCGCGGACCTGTCGGGGCAGTTTGCCTGCCTTGCGCACGGGCACAAACCCCGCGCTCAGCGCCTGCGCCACCGCGATGCCGAAGATGAATCCGCGGCTCTCCGCGCCGATCACGGTGTCAATGTTCAGCCCGCGGAACGGATTGGTCATGTACTCAATCGCGAGCGCAAGGCCGCGCGGGTCGCCCAGCAGCGGTGTGAAGTCCTTGAACAGAACGCCAGGCTTTGGAAAATCCGGCACATCGAGAATGAACTTGGAAAGGTCTTGCACGTTTTCGCCCTGACGGAACCAGCTTTGAAAGAATGACGCACCCGGCGCGCGACCGTCATGTTATCCGGTTCCGCCATAGGTGACTCGATTGGCCAGAAGGCATCGAATACATGACAGGGCCGGTGCTGTTCCTGCCGCGGCATGTCTCGCCGCCGCCACCGCCACTACGCTATGAACGACTTATGGCCAAGACTCCTAAGAAACCCGACGACGAAACGCCCGCCGACAAGACGCCTGGCGACAAGCCCGCCCCGCAGACTTCCGGTCGCGGCTTGGAGATCGTGGAGCCCATCGGCAAGCGCGTCCTCATTCGCAAAGACGACGACAAGAAGCAGACCAAAGCCGGTATCCACCTGCCCGACAAGGTCGAGATTCCCACGCTGACCGGGCGCATTCTCACCATTTCGGCCGAAGTGGAACGTGACGAAAACTACCCGCTGGAGCGCTACGACCGCGTGCTCTTTCACCCCAAGCACGCTATTCCTGTTGATTTTGAAGGTGGCAACCGGCTCTATGTGGTGCCGGTGGAAGATGTCGTCGCCGTCTTCCGTCGCGAAGAGTGAGTCGCATCCGCCGTGCCAGCCGCGCGGCTGGCCTGGGCAACAACACGCATGCATTCGGTCTTCGACGCACGTCGCTTCCTCATCCCCTTCCGCTCTTCGCTGCTCCCGCAGATCTTCACCGACACGCTGGTGATAGGCGGCGGCGTGGCGGGCCTGCGCGCAGCTCTCGCAGCAGCCCAGCATGGTGAAGTCATCGTGCTCGCCAAAGGCGACTTCAAGCACACGAATACGGCGTGGGCCCAAGGCGGCGTGGCAACCGTGCTCGATCCCCAAGACACCATCGAAAGCCACGTGCAAGACACGCTGGTCGCCGGTGCCGATGCGTGCGATGAGAGCATTGTGCGTTTGGTCGTCGAGCAAGGCCCGCGCCGCATCGAGGAGATGTTCGGTTGGGGCATGCGCGTCGATCGCGATCAAGGCGGCAAAGTGCTGCTGGGTCGCGAGGGTGGGCACGCCGCGCACCGCATTATTCATGCAGGTGGTGATGCAACGGGCGCGGAAGTGCAGCGCGTGCTGCTCGAACGCGTGAAGCAGACCGCGGGCATCCGCGTTTTTGCCAATTGCTTCGCGCTCGATCTCATCACGCCCAACGACAGCGAAGGTTCGCCTGTGATGGGCGCCATCACGCACCATCCCAAGTTCGGCTTGCAGATGATTTGGGCCCGCAGCACCATTCTTGCCGCTGGCGGCAGTGGGGTGCTCTTCCGCGAAACAACCAACCCGCCGCAAGCGACCGCCGATGGACTCGCAATGGCCTATCGCGCCGGCGCACTGCTGGCCGACATGGCCTACATGCAGTTCCACCCCACGACGCTGTACCTCGCGGGTGCTTCGCGCAGTCTCATTACCGAAGCTATTCGCGGAGCCGGCGCGTACTTGCTCGATGAAGCAAAGAACCGCTTCATGATCGGCGTGCACCCCATGGCCGAACTCGCCCCGCGCGACATCGTGAGTCAGGCCATCGTGCGTCAGCTCGCCCGCCAAGGCGGCGGCAAGGTCTATCTCGACTGCCGCCATATCGAAGGCATCAATGAGCGATTCCTCGGCTTCGCCGAACTGCTGAAGAAGTTCGATCTCAACGCGCAGACTGACCTCATTCCCATCCACCCCGCTGCGCACTACATGGTGGGTGGCGTGAAGACTGACGCAAGCGCCCGCACCAATGTGCCCGGCCTCCTCGCGGCGGGAGAAGTCGCGAGCACAGGCCTGCACGGCGCGAATCGTCTCGCGAGCAATTCGCTGCTCGAGGGGCTTGTTTTCGGCGCAATCGCAGGCGAAGCCGCCGCCGACGGTTGGAACGGCTCACGCAGCCTGCCTCGTCCGGGTCCCGTCAGCATCGTGAGCGACATTCGTCCCAGCGACCGCGGCGAGCTCGACCTAACCGACGTTCGCAGCAGCCTGCGCAGCGCGATGTGGAAGAACGTGGGCATCGAGCGCACCGGCGCCAAGCTGCAGGGCGTCGCAGAGATGATCGACTTCTGGGGCCGATACACCCTTGACAAGATCTTCGACGAGCCCTTTGGCTGGGAAACCCAGAACATGCTGCTCGTCGGCGCCGTCATGGCCCGTGCCGCGCTCTGGCGAGAAGAAAGCCGCGGCTGCCACCTCCGCCTCGATTTTCCGCAGCGTCGCCCCGAGTTTGCGAAACAGGACGTCTGGGGCAAGGGAAAGAGATAGCGACGGTTGCATGCCCCCCCTCGCGAAAGCCGCACCCGGCGCGAAATGTTCTCGCCATCTGTGCAGATTTGTCGATCCGGCATCCAACCGTCAGGCAGGGCGAACCGTACATTGACGGTTCCTTGGCGGAGGTTGCATGGCGATGATGCTTGCCACGTCGTTTGCAGGTTTGTCTGGCCGCTGCACATCACGCGGGGTCGGGCGGTGGCTCCAACTCGCCGCGCTCGTCAGTGTGTCCGCGGGCACGGCGCTCCTCGCCTCCTGCTCAACCGACTCGCGCGGCGCCGCAACGACCACCAGCGGCTCCATGGGCATCATTACCGAGCCCGCCCCGGTCACAGATCCGACGCCCCAGTCAATCACGTCCGAGCCTTGGACTTTTGAGTCCACCGCCGGCCGCCTCATCAGCACGCCCAACTTCCGTATCTACACCACCGCTACGAGCGAGGCCATGCTCACGCGCCTGCCGACGTTCGCTGAGGCTGCGCTCAAGCACTACACCTCCGCCCTCATCACCCTCCCCGCCCCCGACGCGCCGATGGAAACCTACATCATGGGAAACCGCCCCCAGTGGGAGCGGCTCACGATGCGTGTCATGGGGTCTGACGCTGATCCCTACCTGCAGATTGCCCGTGGCGGGTTCGCTGCCCGTGGCCGAGCGATTTTGTGGGATATTGGCCGCCGCGACACGTTCACCATCGCCGCTCACGAAGGCTGGCACCAGTACACGCAGAACAACTTCGAAGACCCCCTCCCCATCGTGTACGAAGAAGGCATCGCCACGTACATGGAGGGTTTCCGCTGGACCAGCACCGACCGCACGACGCCTCAGTTCATGCCATGGGCCAACTGGGAACGCTTCGGTCAACTGCGCGAAACCGTCGCCGAGGATCGCCTGCTCTCACTCGACGAATTGCTGCGTGAAGCCCCGCAAGACCTCATGTCTCGCGGCGGTGACAGCACCCTCGACTACTACGCCCAGGTCTGGGCCCTCACGCTCTTCCTTATGGAAGGTGACGATGGCGCGTACCGCGAAGCGTTCACGCAGATGGTTTCCGACGCCCACCGCGGCACCCTTCGTACGAAGATTCGCGAGGGTCTTGGCGGCCGTTCCGCCAGCATCCACGCCATGCGCCGCCGCGGAATTGACGTGCTCAGCCTGTACACGGGCGTGCCCACCGCCAGCCTGAACGCCAAGTACCAGGAGTTCATGCGAACCACTGTCAAGACCGGCGCGGGGCAAGCGATTTCGCGGGGCGAGTCGCCGCACGCAAAAGAGCCGTGATTCGACCCGCCGCCCACCATGCTCAGGCGGCAATCCTCGAAACGTCCGGATACCACGGGCGAACAAACCTCGCGGATCGGCCTGGCCGGCGAACCGACAACCGAACTTTCCGCGTATGGATGTCCGATAGCGGAGAGCCAGGCCGGCTGTTACGCTGGCAGTGATGGGTTGGTGCAGCTTGGTCGATGGCATCCGCAACGCGTGACGCTTGTGTGCGTCGCACGTGGACGACTTTCGGGTGACGAGGCCGCGGATGCCTCAGACAGATGCGGACACCCGCCGCAGGAGATGACACATGCGTTTGTTCGCTCGCGTGAAGCCTTCGCTCGCACTTCTGGTGGCGGCGGCGGCCCTGTCGCATGGTTCAATCGCCGCGGCTCAATCCACCGTCGTTCCCGAGCAAGGCATTCGCGTCAATCGCGTTGTTGACAAAGGCGCCAACCGCAACCTGACGATGGCCGCGTGGGGCACCAGCGTGTGGGATGCAGCTCGCGTCGGTGACGAGAAGGAAGTCGAGCGTCTGCTCAAGCTCATTGACGATGGCAAAGTCGTCGACGCGAACGAGACAGTGGTGGGGGCCGTCAAGGCGTACACCGTCAACATCCAGCAGCGCGAGATCGACCGCGAAGCCGAGATCACCAAGATTCGCGAGGAGATGGACAAGTTCATCAACGATGAGCCCACCGTCACCAACGTCGCCAAGGCTCTGGGAAAGGCGATCGAACTGCAGTTTGTCATGAAGGACGACAACGCTGTGCTGCAGCTTGACCGTGTCATGATGCTGCGCGACCGCGCTTTGACCATGGCCCGCGCCGCTGAATCCGAAAACCGCGTGCTTGACGCGACGGAACTCTTCGTGCTGCTCGACGCGCTCAACGACGTCGCCGGCACCTATCGCAACGACGTGCGCCGCATGGCCCAGCGCCAGGAAATGCTGCGACTCTACGTGCCTCAGCGCCTGTGGGAACTCAACAACGAACGCCGCAAGGCGCGTGGCGACAAGGAACTGCCTGCGTACAACCCCGTGGGCGGCGACTATCGCGAGCGCCTCGCCGGCGTGACGCGTGAGATCATTCTCAACAGCTTGCAACGCTCGCGTGAGCACGTGGATCAGGTGCCCACCAACCAGTTGCTCACCGCCGGCCTCGAAACTCTCCGCGTCATGTACACGACGACGGACTTGCAGGCTTCGCTCGACTTTACCGGTCTGAAGAACGAAGACCTTCGCCGTGCAATGCTCGATGCCATCACGCGCGAGCAGCGTGCTCTGACGCAGGCCCCGCAGCAGTACGACGGCTTTCAGGTGGAGAGCATGCTTGACCGCGTGCTCGCTGCCAACGAAACCAGCGTGCGAGCGCCCGTCGCGGCGGTCCTGCACGAGTTTGGCGTTGGCGCGTTCGCCAAGCTCGACGAATACAGCACCATCATCTGGCCCGACGAAGTTGCCCGCTTCAATCGCAACACCCAAGGCCGCTTCGTGGGCGTGGGCGTGCAGATTGAGATGGACCCCGACCAGCGTGTGAAGGTTGTCACGCCGCTCGAAGGCACGCCCGCGCACCGCGCTGGGCTGCACCCGGGCGACATCATCACCAAGGTCGATGGCAAGAGCATCTTCGGCCTGTCGCTCGATCAGGTCGTCGATCTCATCACGGGCCGTGAAGGCACCAAGGTCATGCTTAGCGTCGAACGCAGCGATGACCCCGTCACGCCCACCGACGACGCGGCCGATGACGAAGGCTACGAAGCCGGCAAGCCCGAAACGCAGTATCTTGAGTTCGCGCTGGGCCGCGCGACCATCAAGGTCCCCAGCATCAAGGGCTGGAAGCGCAACGGCATCCGTGAAGACGCTTGGGACTGGTTTGTCGATCAGGAAGCCCAGATCGGCTACGTGCGCCTCAGCCAGTTCGCTGACACCTCGACCGACGAACTCGACAACGCCATCCGCCAGATGAAGCAGTCGGGCCTCAAGGGCCTGGTCTTTGACCTCCGCTTCAACCCGGGCGGCCTGCTCGATCAAGCCGGCATGATCGCTCAGCGATTCCTGCCCTTTGATCACGAACCCATCGTCAGCGCCCGCAAGGCCGGCGGCGTGGAAGAAACCGAGTGGTACACCAATGCCAAGCGGGCCACGCTCAGCGACATTCCCGTCGTCGTGCTCGTGAACGAAAGCAGCGCGAGTGCGAGTGAGATCGTCAGCGGCGCGATCAGCGTCTACAGCAAGACGCGCGATATCGACGCGCTGGTGCTGGGTCAGCGCAGCTTCGGCAAGGGCAGCGTGCAGAACGTGTGGCCCGTCGCGAGCAACGCCTTCCTCAAGCTCACCACCGCCCACTACATGCTGCCCGACCGCAGCATCATTCACAAGCGCCCCGGCAAGGCCGTGTGGGGTGTGGAGCCCAACATGCACGTGGAGATGCTGCCCGAGCAGATCGGCAAGGCCAGCACCCTGCGCCGCAACGCTGACGTGCTGCCCATCAACGAACAAGGCATCATCCAGCGTCAGGACCAGACCGAGCAGCCCAACCCCGACGAACTGATCACCAAGGGCATTGACCTGCAGGTGGAAGCCGCGGTGTTGCTGCTCAAGGCTCGTACTGCGGCTGATGCCGCCAAAGTTGCTGGGAATCCCTGAAGCTATGGTGGGCCGCCCCTCCGGGGCGGCAGTATTCCAACGTCAATCAATCACCCAAAAAACGCCCCGCATCACGCCGATGCGGGGTGTTCTCATTTCCTGCACGTCGTGGGCATCCGGCCGCCCCGGAGGGGCGGCCCATCAGTCACAGTTTTTTCGCCGCCTCCAGCGCAGCTCTCACCGCCTCCGGCCCCGTTCCCCCCAGCAAGTTCCTGCTCGCCAACCCCCGCGCCAGACTGATGCGCTCGTACACATCCTGATCACACACCGGTGCATGCTGGCGCAGTTGCGCAAGCGTCAAAGCTTCAAGCGGCTGCCCCAACTCCAGCCCCAGCCGGACACACTTGCCCGCCTGTTCATGCGCATCGCGAAACGGCACGCCCTTGCTCACGATGTAGTCCGCCAAGTCCGTCGCGTTGCTGTACCCGCTTTGCGCCGCACGCATGCACACCTCCTTGCGCACGCTCAGTCCGGCAAATATCCGCGGCACGCTGCGCAGCATCAGGCTCACATGTTTCATCGCGTCAAAAAGCGGTTCCTTGTCTTCCTGCAAATCCTTGTTGTACGCGAGCGGCAGTCCCTTCAGCGTTGTCACCAGACTCGTGAAGTCTCCAATCACGCGCCCCGCCTTCCCGCGCAGCAGTTCCGCCGCATCTGGGTTCTTCTTCTGCGGCATCAGCGATGACCCCGAACTGAACGCATCGTCAGGATCAAAGAACGCAAACTCCTGACTTGTGTACAAGACCAAGTCTTCACCAAGGCGCGACAAGTGCATGGCCAGCACGCTCAGTGCCGCCAGCGTCTCGAGCGCAAAGTCCCGATCACTCACCGCGTCCAAGCTGTTGCGGCTCGCCGCCGCAAATCCCATATCGCGTGCCAGTTGCTCGCGATCAATCGCATACGCGCTCCCCGCCAGCGCGCCGCTGCCCAAAGGCGACACATTCACACGCATCCGCGCATCGCGCAGCCGCGCCTCGTCGCGCAGCAGCATCTCGTGATACGCCAGCGCCCAGTGCGCCAGCAGCACCGGCTGGGCCCGCTGCAAATGCGTATACCCCGGCAGAATCACGTCCAGATGCTGCTCGGCAAACGCCAACAGCCCCTTGCGAGCCGCCGCGATCTCCGCCATCCGTTCATCAATCGCGCGACGCGTCCACAGCCGCAGATCAGTCGCGACTTGGTCATTGCGACTGCGCCCCGTGTGCAACTTCTTCCCCAGTTGTCCCACTCGTGCCACCAGCCGCGCTTCCACCCAGCTGTGAATGTCCTCGTGCTGCCCGGCTTCCGCCAAAGGTGCACGTGGATCGGCGGTCACCTCGCGCAGCAACTCATCCAGCGCGGCAAGCAGTGCCTCCAGTTCATCCTTGGTCAGGACGCCCGCCCGATGAATCGCCCGCGCCTGCGCGATTGATCCCTCGATGTCCTCCCGCGCCAGTTGATAATCAAACGGCAGCGAGTCGTTGAGCTCGCGAAACAGTGGATCCGGTCCGCCAGAGAAACGTCCACCCCAGAGGGCCATGGGCAGTCCTTTCTAAGTTGATCTTCGAAAATGACTCCACAGCATATTCTCAGCGACCGCGATTGTGATCATCGCTGGCGTGCAGCCCAGAAGGCGGCCGATGTCTCAACAGGCACGGCTTCGAAGTCCACCAGATCGCGCCAGTTCGCCATCCAACCTTCAAGGTCGTCCACGGACGCTGCCTCCATGATCTGATAGCAGTGTGATCCATCCGCCGCCATCCAACTCGCAACATAGCTGATTGGCGGCGAGTCCGGCATGAGCCGACCACGTTGCTGGAATCGCTCTCCAACTTCACGAGGATTCCCGGCCCGAAAACGTTCAATGACCATGATGAGCATCACTCTCGTTCGTTCCATTCGAGTGTCTGGTTCGCGGTCTTCAAGAAGTCCTCGAATCAACGTGAAGGCGGGGTTGATATAGTTTCCCCATGACCTCCACGCCCTCTCGCCCCAGCGTTTCGCCCTCGGCTCGCCCCATCGATCCGCACGCCGTCACGATTTCGGGGCTGGTGCTCGACCCCAGCTACGGCCCCACGGAGCAGAAGTACCAGGAGGCCGAAGCCCTCAAGAACATGCCGCGCGACCTGCCGGCGCCCGGCCAGTATCCCTTCACGCGAGGCCTCTTTCCGCAGGGCTACCGCAGCCGCCTCTGGACCATGCGCCAGTTCGCCGGCTTCGGCAGCGCCGACGACACGAACAAGCGCTTCAAGTACCTGCTTGAACAAGCCAAGAGCAGCACCGCCGCTAACACCGGTCTCTCCACCGCCTTCGACCTGCCCACCCTCATGGGCCGCGATAGCGACGACGATCTGTGCGTGGGCGAAGTCGGCAAGTGCGGCGTCGCCATCGACACCATCGAAGACATGCACCGTCTCTACGCCGACATTCCCGTCGACAAAGTCACGGTCTCCCAAACCATCAACGGCCCCGCCGCCGTCATCTGGGCGATGTATCTCGCTCACGCCATCCAACGCGGCATGAGCTGGAACAATCTGGGCGGCACGCTGCAAAACGACATTCTCAAAGAGTTCCACAGCCAGAACGAGTTCATCTATCCGCCCGAACCCAGCGTCAAGCTTGTCGTCGACACCATCGAGTTCCAGAGCAAGTTCGTCCCCAAGTGGAACAGCGTCTCTATCAGCGGCTACCACATCCGCGAAGCCGGCAGCAGCGCTCACCAAGAGCTCGCCTTCACCCTGCGTGACGGCATGGAGTACGTCGAAGCCAGCCTCGAACGCGGCTTGCCCATCGACGAGTTTGCTCCGCGCCTCTCATTCTTCTTCAACAGCCACAACGAGTTCTTCGAAGAGATCTGCAAGCTCCGCGCCGCCCGCCGCATCTGGGCGCGTGTGATGAAGGAGCGTTACGGCGCGAAGAGCGAACGCTCGCTCTACATGAAGACGCACGTACAGACCGCCGGCTGCTCACTCACCGAGCAGCAACCGCTCAACAACATCGTTCGCGTCGCGTATCAAGCGATGGCCGCGGTGCTTGGCGGCTGCCAAAGCCTGCACACTGACAGCATGGACGAAACGCTGGGCCTGCCCACCGAGCAAGCGGTCACCGTCGCCCTCCGCACCCAGCAAATCCTCGCCCACGAAACCGGCGTCACCCGCGTCACCGACCCGCTTGGCGGCAGCTGGTTCGTCGAACAACTCACCGACACCATGGAGCGCGAAGCCCTGCGCCTGATCGACGAAATCGACAGCATGGGCACGTACAGCAGCACGCCCAAGCCCACTGGCGGCGACAGTGAACTGCACCGCGCCTATCAGTCGCGTGGCGGCTTCGGTCGCAGCGTCATCGCTGGCATCAACAAGGGCTACTTCCGCCGCTCCATCGCCGAAGCCAGCTACCGCTTCAGCGAAGAGTGCGAAGCCGGTGATCGCGTCATCGTCGGCGTCAACGCCTACCACGACAACGACGAAAAGCGCCCTATCGACATCCTCGTCATCCCACATCAGGTCGAAGTCGATCAAGTCGAACGCCTCACCTCCTTCAAGAAGCGTCGCAACATCGACGAGGTGAACCGCGCGCTGGACGCCATCCGCGCAGCCTGCCGCGGCCAGCGAAGCGAACTGCGCATGCTCGAAGGCGGCACCAACATGGCCGGCGCAGTGCACGCCACGAACGTCATGCCCGCCCTCGTCAACGGCGCACTCGCCAATTGCACGATGGGTGAGATGGTCCAAGCAATGGCCGACATCTACGGACGCTATAGCGGTGGGCCGGAGTGGTGATGGCCTCGGCGAAGGAGTGGTATCGCCAGCCAACGTGGACTCCCGACGCAGAAGCCGAGTTCTGGCGTCGCTGGCAGCGCGCGCGTCCGTTTAACCGCCCACAATATTTGATCATCCAAGCAATTACGCTCACCGCGTCCGCGGAGAGACGCGACCACCAAGTTGCGTTGAGTCTGTTGGACCGGTTTTTCGCGGAGTTTCCTGACGAGCGCGGCCATCTTGCGTCGGCGTGGCTTCACCGCGGTGTTTTGTTGGAGTCGATGGGAGATATCGACGGGGCCATTGATTGCTACTTCAAAGCCGACGAACATGAACACGCGATGCCGCACGTCATCGTCCACGCGCCCCTCGTCGCTCTCTACACCGTGGCGATTCATGGCAGGCGCGACTTGTACGATCGTGCGTTGGCCTGTTATGACCGTCGCGTGGGCGGGGACACGGGCGGTTTTCCGATTCTGAACTTCAACTTGCAGACTGCTTTGGCCTTCATCTTGTCAGACCGGGGCGACCACGCGGGAGCCGCCGAATGCGCCACACGCGCTCTGGCCCATGCGAGCGCAACACGCAGTGGCTTCTCGCGCCATCCAACGGTGGGGCTCGTCGGTAACGTTGATCACCAAATCAAGCGGCGACTTGAATCGATCACATCACCAAGTTGGCAGAGGAGTGCTGCCGACGTCGTCTCGCGACTCATCAAGGGTGCGATGAAGAAGAAGGCGAAACAGCAAAGTGACTAAGCATCTTTCCGCTGCAACTCCTCCACCCGCTGCTGCGCCTTGCTCAGCACATCCCGGCACCGCTTGATCAGCGCCATGCCGTGCTCGTACTCCGCGATGGAGTCTTCAAGCCCGACCTCGCCAGCTTCGATCTTTCGCGAGATCTCTTCCAGCGCCTCCAGCGCCTGCTCGAACGTCAACGACTCCGGTGCCGGCTTGGATTTCGCTTTGCTCACGCCGCAGGATAGTGGAGGAGGGGGAGCGGGGAAAAGAGAACGGAGAACAGAGAACGGAGAACGGAGAACGGAGGGCAGAGAGCAGAGAGCAGAGAGCAGAGAGCAGAGAGCAGGTAGCAGTCCGTTTCCGACGGTCCATTTCCCGTGAACCGACAAGAACACCAAACTCGCCCATCAAACCCGGCCCTCTCTCGCGCTACCCGTTCTCCGCTCTCTGTTCTCCGTTCTCTGTTCTCCGTTCTCTGTTCTCCATCCCCCCCTTCCCCGTCCGGTCTCCGTCCGGGTCTTTTCCCACTCACATTCCCCTTGCCCGCCTCGTCTCCACCGTCTACTATCCCCTCCCGTAAGAAGGAATAGCTCCGCATGGCACTGCTCGCAGAAGAACGTCAACAAGTCGTCAGCAAGAACCGCCGTCACGGCACCGACACCGGCTCGCCCGAGGTCCAGATTGCCATGTTGACTGCGAAGATCGAAGCACTCAACAACCACCTCAAGGGCAGCGAAACCCAGCGTGGCCATGCCAAGGACCACCACAGCCGCCGCGGCCTGCTGCTCATGGTCGGCAAGCGCAACCGCCTGCTCCGCTACCTGGCGCGCACCGCGCCGAGCGACTACCAGAAGCTCATCGCACGCCTCGGCCTGCGTAAGTAAGTTGTCTCACCCCTGGCCTCGATCCAAACGGATCGAGGCCGGTTTGTTTTTCGGTCAAGCCTGTTTTCGTCAGGCTTGTCCCGGCCTTTTCTGTTTGGCTTCAGGCATCGGGCCTGCGGCGTGCCCAACACGCCTCTCGCCCGCTGTCTGAGCCAAGGCCTCTGTTGCGATTCGCGCACTCGCGTGGTGTCATCACCAGTCGCTCGTGCCCAGTCCCCAGTGCCTTCTTTTCGCTCCCCGATGCCTGACGCTTCCCGCCGCACCGCGGCAGTAGGAGTTTCGTCATGGCAACCACGTATCCCTGGAACACCGGCCTCATCCGTCTCGAACGCGAGATCGGCGGTCGCACCCTCATCCTCGAAACCGGCGTCATCGCCAAGCAGGCTGGCGCCGCTGTCATGGCGACCTATGGCGGCACCACCGTGCTCGCCACCGTCGTCCGCAGCGTCCCGCGCGAAGGCATCGACTTCTTCCCCCTGACCGTCGACTACCGCGAGAAGGCCAGCGCCGCGGGCAAGTTCCCGGGTGGTTTCCGCAAGCGTGAAGGTGCTCCCAACGAGCGCGAAGTTCTCACGATGCGCATGATCGACCGCCCGATCCGCCCGCTCTTCCCTGATGGCTTCCTCGATGAAGTGCAGATCCAGGTCGCGGTGCTGAGCCACGACGGCGAGAACGACAGCGACGTGCTCTCAGGCACCGCCGCCAACGCCGCCCTCGCCCTCAGCGATGTGCCCTTCGAAGGTCCCACCGCCACCGTCCGCGTCGGTCGCATCCACACCGATGACGGCCCGCAGTACGTCCTGAACCCCACCGTCACGCAGATGGACTTCAGCGATGTCGACATCGTCGTTGCTGGCCACAAGGACGGCCTGAACATGATCGAAGTCGGCGCCGCCGAAGTCAGCGAAGATGGCGTGCACGGCGGTCTGACCTTCGGCTTTGAGCAAGGCATCAAGCCCCTGCTCGCCATGATCGAAGAGTTCACCAAGCTCGCCGGCAAGAAGAAGGTCGACGGCGCTCTTCACCTGCCGACCCCCGAAATCACCGAGAAGGTTCGCAAGCTCGCCGAAAGCAAGCTGCTCGAACTGCGCCAGATCAAGGGCAAGAAGGAACGCAACGACGCCATCGCCGATCTGTTCAAGAAGACGCTCGACGAGCACTTCCCCGTCAAGACCGATGGCAGCATCGGCCTGATGGAAGAAACCAAGAAGAACCGCAGCATGGCCAAGATGGCTATGAGCCGCCTCGATGAGAAGCTCACCCGCAAGCTCATCGTCGACAAGGGCATCCGCGCCGACGGCCGCCAGCCCAAGGAAATCCGTCCCATCACGGGCACGGTTGGCCTGCTTGCTCGCACGCACGGCTCGGCCCTCTTCACGCGTGGCGAAACGCAGACCGTCTGCTCCGTCACCCTCGGCACGGGCAAGGATGAGCAGATCATCGACGGCCTGCTTCCCGAGTACAGCAAGAAGTTCACGCTGCACTACAACTTCCCGCCGTACTCGACCGGTGAAGTCAAGCGCATCACGGGCCCCGGTCGCCGCGAAATCGGCCACGGCGCACTCGCTGAGCGCAGCCTGCTCGCCATCCTGCCCAGCCCTGAGCAGTTCCCCTACACCATCCGCGTCGTCAGCGACGTGACCGAAAGCAACGGCAGCAGCAGCATGGCCAGCGTCTGTGGCGGCTGTCTCGCTCTCATGGATGCAGGCGTGCCCATCCGCGCCACCTGCGCCGGCATCAGCGTCGGTCGCTTCGCCGATGAGAACGACAAGAACGAAATCTTCGTCACCGACATCATCGGCGAAGAAGACTTCTACGGCGACATGGACTTCAAGGTCTCGGGCACCCGCGAAGGCATCACGGGCATCCAGCTCGACCTCAAGACCCGCGGCCTCAACCTCGAACAGATCAAACGTATCTTCGAGCAGGCTCGTGTGGGCCGTCTTGAGATCATCGACATCATGGAAGGTGTCATCCCCGCCCCGCGCAGCGAGATCAGCCAGTTCGCCCCGCGCATGGTCACCATCAAGATCGATCCCGAAAAGATCGGCAAGCTGATCGGCCCGGGCGGCAAGATGATCCGTGGCCTGCAGGACAAGTGGCAGGTCACTATCGACGTCGAAGACGACGGCACGGTGCAGGTCGCGAGCGCCAACGCTGAAAACCTCGCCGGCGCTCGTACTGAAATCGAAGCTCTCTGCGAAGAGATCAAGGTCGGTACCGTCTACGAAGGCAAGGTTGTCAGCATGAAGGACTTCGGCGCGTTCATCGAACTCGCGCCGGGCACCGACGGCATGTGCCACATCAGCGAACTTGCTGAGGGCTACGTGCAGAGCGTGGCTGATGTCGTCAAGCTGGGCGACACCGTCAAGGTCAAGGTCATCTTGGTCGACGACCAGGGCCGCATCAAGCTCAGCCGCAAGGCCGTGCTGATGGAAGAACGCGGCGAGGTCTATGTGCCCGCTGAGTCCGGCAGCCGTGGCGGCGGCGGCGGTGGTGGCGATCGTGGCGGCCGCGGTGGTGACCGTGGCGGCCGTGGTGGC
>VYMB01000014.1_pt1 | contig 119663 bp, 91 predicted proteins | sample 5115321 | NCBI WGS metagenome assembly VYMB01 (sample SAMN12291794, study PRJNA351875) | freshwater metagenome | isolation source: freshwater lake | place: USA: Michigan, Wintergreen Lake | collected 2011-08-02 | reverse complement strand
GTGTGTCCTCAGCCCCGATTCTTCTTGCATCACACCAGACATTCTGCGAAAATGCGCATCTGGTGGCCCGTCACGAGTCACCAAGTTCCTCTGTTCGCTTTAAGCGGCGGCAGTCAGCCAGCGGAGTCGACGGCGACAATGCAGCAGGCACGCCCGATGATCGAGCGAACACGGACTTGGTCCCAACCGAACCATCCACCAGCGGTCTTGGACAGACTGGGGAAACCCGACCGCCGAGGAACACGCCACGGCATCGACGAAAGTCGATGAGGTCCAAGCCCGCCAATTCCGGTGCGCCAGCCGCTTGCCCGCTTTGCTTACCCAAGCAAAGCGGGCCGATCATCCCACGCACGCGGAAAACGAAAGCTGGTCCAATCCAACAAATGCACCGAGCCCGCAAACGCGGCCCCGGTCCTGCTTTGCCTCTATTGCCTTTCCCCTCGTTCGCTCGTTCGCTTCTGCCTCGTCCCCAATCCCCAACCCCTCACCCCAAAAACAGGAACGGCCGGACAAGACTGGCTTGTGTTCCGGCCGCCCCCTCTCGTGGTTGGGGAATTTGTCCGCCGCGGAGAACCCGTCGGGGCCACCATGGGTGGTATATCAGATAAGTACGCACGATAACTCGCGCGGCTCCGTGAAATCGCAAGTTTTTTCTCGCTGGCCACCAGCTACCGCGTTCAGTCAAAGTACACGCGGTACTCGCTCTGCCACAACGGGTAAGCAACCGTGCTGCGGAATGCGACCAAAGCCGTCGGATCAACATCTCCAACCGCCTGCGCCGCAAGGGTTTCCAGCACATCCGCGTACGTATCCGCCAGCGGCGACCGCTTCAACCGCGACGCGGCGACCTTATCCGGAAACCGCTCATACCAGCAGTCCTGGTAGCTCCCCCCCGGCCCATCACCCGGCGGAGCCGACAGCGAAAAACACGCCGCCCGCGGCTTGCGACCATCAAGCAGGTCCCGGTGAATGTACATGTCGTGCACGAGCACCCGCGTGGGCTGCATGATGCGAACGCTGGGCACCAGCCGCGCCACACTCGACCCCCGCGGATCAAGCGGCGCATCGGAGGAGAATCGCATCGCGATATCCACCCCGCGCTTGGTCATCGGCACATGCTCGGTGTCCACCACCAGCAATGTGCGATCCTGCTCGCCCGCGATGCGCTCCGCACGCAAGCCTGCCGTGCTGAGTTCGTCAATCACTTCCCACTGCGCCCCGCCCGGCGTGCCCGCTGGCGCGGTGCGAATGGGCGGAGCCGGATGTTCCCAGTATCCCGCATAGATAAACGGCACCACCGGCCGCGCGCCGGGTTCACGCCGAATGCCGCGGAACGCGAGCGCGACTTGCACGCGCATCCGTCCGGCCCTCTCACTTGGAAGATACACCCCCACCGCCAGTTTCGCGTCCAGATGTTCGCCCGTCACATTCGCTGCGGCGGTAAACAGCGCACGTCGCTCGGTGCGCTGGCGATCTTCACGCACCGCGCTCCCCGCGTCATTGGCGCGAGCTTTCGCGATCGCGTCGATCAGTCCGCGCTGCGACACACCTTGCTCTTCGAGCGTGCTGGCGAACTTCGCCGTTGCACTGAGTGCTCCATCCGCCGCCGCGATCACCGCGGGATCATCCGGCAACGTGCGAGCGCATGCCTCCGCGACCGATCGCAGCGCTTCCGGCCCGGGAAACCGCGCGAAAGCGTGCAAGCCGTCTTTGCTTGATGTTGCGCCTTCGACCACGCGCTGGCACGTGCCTTTGGGCAGGTTCAGAAACCGCGCGAGCGCCGAGATGCCCTGCGCGTTGGCGGGAAGGGCTTCGAGCAACTGTCGCCACGAAGCGATCAGTCGATCACCGTCACGTTGGAGTTGGTCCAGTTGCTTGCGCTGCATGCTGACGCGAACCGAAATCACGGACCGTCCCCTTACTCACGCAGGGTACACCCCGAGTATGGCATTCGTCGCGGCAGACGGGAGAAACGCGCGCACAAGGGCCGCGCAATGTGCGGGCTGGTCACATAAATGCCCGCCACGCCGTCGCTTCGTCAATCGCCTGCGCGGGCGCGATGGGATTCTGGGTCGCTGGTCCACCCGGCGCGTCGCTGGTTCGCCGGCGGGCGACTGCGGCGATCACACTATCGCGGGGATGCGGACGCACGATCGGTGCATCGCTGCCGAAGACGAGGGATTTGCCAGGCACCAGCCCGGCCTGCAACCAATCGCGAATCGGCAGCACGCGCGACAGTCGATCAGGTAGTTCTCGCTCCAGGACTTCGATGTCGTAGAGCAAATGGCATGGCTGCACACTTGCGATAACGCCCAGTTCCGCGAAGCGCGGTACATCCATCGGATGTGTCAGTTCGCAGTGTTCAACACGCACCGCACTGCGGGGCGACGTGATGTCCCCCTTCGTTCGTGGCAGTCTCGCGGCCGCGTCGAGCACGGCGCGGACAGCCGCGTCTCCAATAGCGTGGGCCGCAAAGCCCACGCGGTGCTCGTTGCAGATGCGCATCGCGGTTTCAATTTCGTCAACTGACATCAGCGGCGTACCGCACGGGTGATCGGGCAATGGATGTCGAAACGGATCGAGCATCCATGCGGTGCGGCTGTTGAGTGTGCCATCGACAAACACTTTGCCGCCTGCAAGTTCCACCACGCTTTCTCGCTGCCACGAGTTCGCCATGGCGTGCTGGCTGGGCAAGTCTGTCACCAGCGGATACAGATACACGCGTCGCACACCAAGCGACTGCAAGGTGCCGTCGTCATGCAACTGCGCGAGCACGCCCCCGAGCCAATCGGGTGTGAGAAGATCGTGCACCTCGACAAAGCCGTGCGACGCGAAGTCTCGCAGCGCGGCGATGGTGATCTCGCGTTGCTCGCTGGGCGTGGGCTGGGGCATCGCTTCACGCACGATGCGGCACGCCGATTCCAGCAGCATGCCGGTCGGCTTTCCGGCAGCGTCACGCACGATCACGCCGCCCGCGGGATCGGGCGCGTTGTCAGCAATACCGCTCGCGCGGAACGCGAGCGTGCTGGCGAGCAGCGCGTGATAGTCAAAGCACATGAGCGCGGCGGGACGATTGCCGCACGCGCGATCAAGCTGCTCGCGTGTGGGCCATGCGCGATCGGTCCACGCTTCAACTCGCACGCCGTTGGCAATGAGCCATCGCGTGCGAGCGGGATCCACGCGGTCGAGCCGCGCAGCCTCGGCACGCACGCGATCAAGGCACTCGGCGATGCTGGTGCAGTCGGCGAGAGGAAGCGTGGTGAGTTCGCGTCCGTGCGCGGGGATGTGCGCGTGAGCCTCGCGCAAGCCGGTGGGGTGCGTCATGCACGATTATTCACGTGACGTCGCACGCTCAACGCAAGCCCCGCTGCGACTTGGTGACGACCTTGCCGCCGGCGAAGATCACGGCGACCTCTTTGCCTTTGCTCTTCCAGATGTAGGTGCTCTGGCTGTTGCTGCTGCCGCCACTGGCGATGCCGCCCGCGGAGATGCTGACGCCGCTGGTCTCGTCACGCTCGCCCGGGCCGCCCAAGAGCTGCTCGACTTCATGTTGCTGCTGGCCGGTCTGAATCTTGTCGAAGTTCGCCAGCGTCAACTGATCTTCACACCCTGCGATGAAGAGTGCGGCAGCGAAGACGGCGGAAGCGAAAAGAGCGTGCGTGGTGCGGGTTTGCATGACCACAGCATACCCGATTTGAGCCGGGTGCGGCACGCACAATCGAAGCATCTTGCTGATTTCGGCCTGCTCAGCGCTTGGGCATGTCGCTGGGTGCGGGGTGAATCAGCGGGTCGGGGGCCGGCGCGTCGGCTGGCGCTTCCGCCGGCTTGGGAGCAGGTTGCTCAGCGGGTGTGGGCTCGGGCACGACTTCGGGCTCGGCGGGTTGGATGGGCGGCAACGCGCTCTTGCCCATGTTCCACTTGAACGCCCAGATGCGTGTGGGCTGCTGGGGCTGCAGGTCGTTGTCGCTGGTGATGAACAGCAACCGCTCACCATTTTCTTCGGGCCCAAGCACGATGCCTTCGAGCTTTTCGGGCATCTGGTCGTTGATCAGGCCCCACTTCTTATCCATGAAGTCGAGCACGGCGAGCTTGGTCAGCGGCACCACGCCTTCGGGCACTTCACGACGCGGCAGTGACTCGATCGCGCTGATGTCACTGGGCTGCTGGTTCTTGTTGAGGGGCGAGTCCGCCGCGACACTCACGCGGAACAATCCGCGGCGATTAGCTTCGAGCCCAGCCTTGCCGTCGCGTTCGAGCACGAGCAGATCTGTCTCACTAAAGCAGATGATCTCGTTCACGCCGTCGCGAGCGTCGTCGAGCTGGTAGAGATATTCCTTGAATGTGGGTTTCTCGGCGGACGCGGGATCCGTTTCCCATGATTCGGGAAGGGCGATCTCGAGCAGACGCATATTCACGCCGTTGCGGCGATTGCGTTCGCCCACAGCGTTGTCCTGCAACAGCGGACTCTGCGTCATGGTGTAGATTTTGCGGCCGCTTGGCGAAATCGCGAGGCTCTCGAAGCCACGATTGGCCTGGCGACCGCTCGTGTTGTTGGGCGGCATCTCTTCGATGTAGGTGCCGGCGGGCTTGGCGATGGCGTATCGCGCAGGCAGTTCGAGGCGACGCAGGTGCTTGCCTTCGCCGCTGAACTGATCGATCCAGGGGCCATACTCATCGCTGATCCACCACGTGCCTTTGCCGGCCGGACCGCCTTGGGCGACACGGATCGACTCGGGGTCGAGCCGCTGCGGAATCTTGTTCTCTGAACCATCGGGAGCGGGCACGGCGGGCTCGGGCTTACTCAGCGAACCGACGAACGGTGTGCCGTCTTTGGCGGTCAACATCACCGTCTTGATGAGTTTGAACTTCAGCTTGTCCTGCGCGCGATCGTTGGCGGCGACACGGAAGATCTGCACGCGGCAATGAAAGTCGCTGGCGCCATCGAAGGGGCCGCGGTCGCTCACACTGATGTAGGTCTTGGTGATCGGGTCGTAGTCCATGCCGGAACCGAACGCGCCCAGCAAGTTCTTGGGAACACCCGACACATCGGCACCGGTTTGGCCGGAGAGATCCGTCTCGCCACCACCGATGGTCTCGATGTCATACAGCATGAACTGCGCGAGAGCGGGTGAGACGCAGAACGAAGCGAGCAGGCTCGTGAAAGCGAGCAGGCGGGTGCGTGTGGTCATCATGCGGTGAGGATATGTGGTTCAATCGATGTCGTTGCTCACCATGCGTTCGAAGGCTTCCCAGCCCGCGAGTTGTGAAGGCGTGAGGGTCGCCTTGCCTGTGGTAGCCAAACGGTGACGTACGGCGCGGAGCCAGCGGCGTGTCTCGCGTGAAAGGCGCGGCGGGCCGTTGTTGACAACCAGACCGGTGATCTGCTGGCGCTGATGGCGACGACGCACGAAGAGTTTGGCCTTCATGTGCGGGGTGTAGCCGGATTCGTCAATCACGATGCCAGCGAGATTGACAAGATTTTTCACGAGTCTGGTGTCATCGATGGGCAGGCTGAAGGCAATGTCGTCGGCGTAGCGCGAGTAGCGGGCGCCGAACGCGGCGGCGAGGCCTGTGAGACGCGCGTCGAGGAGGTGGTTGACGAGGTTGCTGAGTTTGGGACTGGAGGGAGCACCTTGAGGGAGCATGCCTTCAAAGGTGGTGAGGCGAGTGAGAGCGTCGGCGGCATCGGGATCCCAGCCGACAGCGATGAAGTAGTCGTAGACCCACTTGGCTTTGGTAGAAGGAAAGAAATCAGCGATGTCGATACCGATGACGACGGCACGATCACTGTGCAGGCGGGCGTGATCAACCATGCTGCGGCCACGCTCAAAGCCGAAGGCTGCGGTGTGCGAGCGTGAAGCGTTCAGGACACGGCGGAGGAGGCGACGCTGCAAGGTTCGTGTGGTGGTGTCGGGGATGCAGAGCGTGCGCACGCCGCCGGAGCGTTTGGGTTTGCGCACCTGCTGATAGACAGGCTTGTGGGCGCGGAGTGCCTCGACGGAGATACCCAGACGTGCTGCGGCGTCTGCAAGGGTGCGTGACTTGATTGTGTGTGTGCGCGGGGAAGGCGGCGGCGGGGTGCGATTGTCGATCAACCACGGCGCATTGCGATTGACGATGCCGAAGATGGCGCGGATGAGGGATTGGAAGATCGCGCCGAGCATGGAATGAAGACGCGCGAGGTCAGTCGCGCGACTTCTCACCTTGCCGGCAATGGCAATTGCCGCGATCAATACTCAGCGACGCGTATGCGGCGCCCGCGGCGAAACACCGCGCGCTCCCGGCGATAGGGAGCCCACCAAGGCGATGCCACAGCATACCGCATCAACCTTCGGCGTGCAACTGGTCTCACTCGGCCTGGCGCAGCGTGACGTCGCGTTGCAAGGTGTGGCCGTTCTCGTCGATGTACTCCACACGGACTTGCACGCGGCGGCCGAGGAACGCGCCGGCTTTGTCGAGCGCCAGCAGAAACTGCTGCATGCCCGCAACGGGCTGTTCGTTCACCGCGGTGATCGTTTCGCCCGGCTTGAAGGCATTCTCGACGCCGCCTCCGAGAGCGAAGACGCGATCGACGATGACCTTGCCGTCCAGTTCGTTCACGCGGAAGCCATACTGCTCCAACAGCAGACGCTCGAAGTTCTGGGCGCGGGCTTCGTCGGAGATCGCCCCCAGTGTCACTTCAAACTCCAGTGGCAGACCATCGCGATACACGCGAATCGGCACCTTTGTGCCGGGCGACTTGCTGCTGATGATCGCTCGCATCACATCACTGCTGCTGGTTTCTTCGCCATCGACCGCGACGATGATGTCGCCGGCGCGCAGGCCTGCGTTGGCGGCAGGACCATCCGGCGTGACACGACCGATGGTGACACCCAGGCCCACGTGTTTGCCATTTGCGTCGTAGACGGGTTCTTCACCATCATTGAAACTGATGCCCATGAAGCCGGTGCGCAGTTCGCCGCCCGCGATCATCTGCGTGACGCGCGACTCGATGGTGGCGAGCGGGATGGCGAAGCTGATGCCGGCGCTCTGGCCTTGGCTGCCGCCTTCGCTGTCGCTGGCGGTGGCGATGGCGACGTTCATGCCGACGACTTTGCCGTGCACGTTGACGAGCGGGCCACCGGAGTTTCCGGGGTTCACGGCGGCGTCGGTCTGGATGTAGTTGCTGATGTTCTGCGAGAAACCAAAGCCGCTGCGTGCGCTGCGACCCAAGCCTGACACAATGCCCTCGCTCATGCTGAACTTGAAGCCGAAGGGTGAACCGAAGGCGTAGACACGCTCGCCCTGGTGGAGACGTTCGCCCGTGGCGCGTTCGGCAGCGATGACGTGATCGCCCGGCTCAACCTTGATGACGGCGATGTCGGTCAGCACGTCGGCGCTGATGACGTCTCCGCGCTCCACGCGACCATCTTGAAACTGCACGGCGACGCGCGTGGCAGAGCCAACGACGTGCGCGTTGGTGACGATGTGACCCGAATCATCGAAGACCCAGCCTGAGCCGGTGGAGCCCCAACGGCCGCGACCGCGCGTGGTGACTTGCAGGTGCACGACGCTCGGCTCGACGGCATCTGCAACGGAGCGTGTGGCGGCGTTGATGCGTTCGAGAATGTCGTCGGCTTGGATCGACGCTCGCGCAATGGCGACCTGTTGCTGCATGCGAGCAGCACTGACGGCATGCATGACGGCGGGGACTGCGAGGAGTAACGTGCCGGAAGCAGCGAGCACGACGAGAGCGGGTCCGTAGGAGGTGATGCGGCGCATAGGGCTCTCAGATCAAGCGGGTGAAAGGCAAGCGGAAGGAAGGGCGGGCTCCAACGTTTAACGTCGGAGTCTTGGATGTATTCGCCGGATTTTGGTCGCAGGTTCAGTGTTATCGCTTGATGGAGCGGTTCGCGACGGCCTGAACCCACTCTTTTCCTGCATTTTCGATGGCAGAACCGAGGTTGGCGAGGGGTTTGGCGAAGACTGGCGGATTGTCGGTCAGGCCCAGTAGATCGTGCAATACCAGGACTTGTCCGTGGCAGGCGTCGCCCGCACCGATGCCTATGACGGGTAGCGAGGTCTGGGCGAGCACGGCGGCGGCGACAGCATCGGGCACTGCTTCGAGCAGCAGCATGGAGCAGCCAGCCTGCTGCATCGCGAGCGCGTCGCGGAGGATTTGCTGGGCTTGTTCATCGGTACGGCCTGCGCCGGTGTAGCCACTGGTGAGGGCGGCACGCTGCGGGCGGCTGCCGATGTGGCCGCAGACGGGCACGCCTGCGCGGACGATCTTGGTGACGAGGGGCGCGAAGCTCTCGTCTACTTCGAGCTTGACGATGTCGGCATGACCTTCGACGAGGAAGCGACCTGCGTTGCGGATCGCTTCGGCTTCGTCGGCGTGATAGCTCATGAAGGGCATGTCGGCCATCACAACGCAGTCGGGCGCGCCACGCTTGACGGCGGCGGTGAGCGCGACGGCGATGTCGAGCGGCATGTCGACAGTGCGGCTGTGGCCCAGGACGACCTCTGCGGCGGTATCGCCCACGAGCAGCACGTGCACGCCCGCGCGGGCGAGCCAGCGTGCGGTTGTCGCGTCGTAACACGTCAGACACGCGAAGGGCGGTGCGCCTTTGGCGATGCCTGCGCGGAGGGACTTGAGCGTGGTTGCAGCCATGTCAGAGCGTATGGGGCTGCGATGGAAAGCCGTGCGCACGCTTGGTGTGATGGGCACAAGTTTGCGCGTGTTGGAGCATGTGCGCTGGCCTTTAGCTCATGCGGGCGAGCGTGGCGGTTGTGCTCTTGCCAGCGACGAGATCAATAAGTTCAACGCGGCCGCCATAGCTTTCGACGACGTCGGCGCCGACGACTTTGTCTTTGGTGTAATCAGCACCTTTGACGAGCGTGTCGGGCTGGACAGCCTTGATGAGTTCGAGCGGCGTGTCTTGCGAGAAGACGGCGACTGCGCCGACGGACTCGAGCGCGCCGAGGACGCGGGCGCGATCTTGCTCATTGTTGATGGGGCGCGTGGGGCCCTTGAGGCGACGGACACTGTCGTCGCTGTTGAGGCCCACGACGAGGAAGTCGCCAAAGGCGGCGGCTTTCTCGAGAAGGGTGACGTGACCGCTGTGGAGCACGTCGAAGCAGCCGTTGGTAAAGACGACGCGCTTTTTGCGGCGTTTGAGATCGGTGATTTCGGCGCAGAGTTCTTCGAGCGTGCGGAGTTTGCCGGGCTTGGTTTTGCCGGCGATGCGGAGCAGGCTGTCGCGCACGTTCTCGAAGGGGATGGGCTGCACGCCGAAGACTTCGACTTCGAGACCGGCGGCGGCGTTGGCGAAGCGGACGCTGTCGTCCCACGCGCAACCGTTGGCGCGGGCGGCAGCGAGACCGGCGAGGAACATGTCACCTGCGCCGCTCACGTCGTAGACCTCGCGGGCTTGGGTGGGGATGCTGACAGGGGTTGCTTCGCGCGAGCCTTCGCGGCCGAGGAGCAGTGCGCCATGGCGATCGAGCGTGAGAACGACGCACTCGAGATCGAGCAGGTCGAGGAGTTTCTTTGCGAGGGCGGCGTTGTGGGCCGGGTCGTTGTCTTTGCTGGTGGGCACGCCTGCGGCGAGTTCGGCTTCGGTGCGATTGGGGGTGATGGTTGTGGAGCCCTTGTAGCGCAGGGGGTCCACGCCGCGTGCGGGATCGACGAAGACGGGTTTCTTTGCGGCGCGGCTGGCGGCGATGATGCGCTGGCAGAGCTGCGGGGTGCAGACGCCTTTGGCGTAGTCTTCGATGATGACGACGTCGGCGGTGGCGAGTTGCTTTTCGAACGCGGCGAAGAGTTTGGCCTGCGTTGCATCGCAGATGGGATCGCGCGATTCTTCGTCGACGCGGAACATCTTCTGGGGGTGGCGCGACTGGGCGAGACCGATGAGGTTCTGCTTGAGCGTTGTGGGGCGAGCGGCGTCTTCGATCAGGCCGCTGGCGTCGATGCCGGCTTTGGTGAGCGCGTCGCGCATGTGGCGAGCGGTGTTGTCGGCGCCGACGACGCCGAAGGCGATGACGCGGCCTCGAAGGGCGGCGAGATCCATGCAGACGTTGGCCGCGCCGCCGGGCATGACTTCGCGGCGCTTGACTAGGAGCACGGGGACTGGCGCATCGGGGCTGAGGCGTTCGGCGTCGCCATAGACCATTTCGTCGAGGATGAAGTCTCCCACCACCAGCGCGGTGAAGGGTTTCCAGGCGTTCATGCGAGTGAAGAGGTCGGACATCGCCGTAGCGTAGTAGCGTCGGCGCGGATCTCTGCGCGTACGCTGTGCCCGTGACGCAGGCATCGTCATCTCCGGCTACGTGGACCACGCGCAAACTGCTGGCGTGGATGCAGCAGGCATTTTTTCAGAAAGACCTGGATTCGCCGCGGCTTTTGGCGGAACTGCTGATGTCGCATGTGCTGGGGTGTGAGCGGCTGAAGCTGTATCTGGATCCGGATCGGCCGGCGAGTCCGCTGGAGAAGCAGACGCTGCGCGACCTGGTGGCGCGGGCGCTGAAGCATGAACCGGTGCAGTACCTGGTCGGTGAGGCGTGGTTCTTCGGGATGCCGTTTGTGGTGGACAAGCGGGTGCTGATTCCGCGGCCTGCGACGGAGACGATTGTGCAGCATGTGCTGCAGCACCATCGCGCGGTGCATGGGCCCAGTCAGGCGGCGAGCACGGCGCGGGGTGAAGGTTCGCTGCTTGCGGATGTGTGCACGGGGAGCGGTGCGATTGCGCTGGCGCTGCTGAAACAACTGCCGGGTGCGCGGGCGGTGGCGAGTGATGTGTCGCCCGATGCGATTGCGGTGGCGACGGTGAATGCAGAGAAGCATGGGCTGCGGGATCGCGTGGACTTTTTGAAGGGTGACTTGCTTGCGCCGCTGCGGACGTATCCGCCTACAGCGGGACCGGCGAGCGTGGATTACCTCGTGAGCAATCCGCCATACATACCGGATGATGAGTGGCCTGACAAGGTGGATGTGAATGTGCGGGACTTTGAGCCCACGATTGCGCTGCGGGGCGGGCCGGACGGGCTGAAGTTCGCGCGGCCTTTGCTGCAAGAGGGGCCGCGGTTTGTGAAGCCGGGCGGGCTGATGCTGGTGGAAGTGGCGGATGCGCGGGCGAGTGAGGCTCTTGCGATCGCTCAGGCAAACCCACTGCTGCGTGATGCACGGATTGTGCAGGATCATGAAGGCCTGCAGCGAGTCATCGCGGCGACGCGTGCAGCGGTGTGATTGCCGGGATTTGGCGGGGCGACCTATATTGCGACATGGCAACGACCACTCCGGCGATTTCTCCGCTCGTGCTCATCATTCGTGACGGCTGGGGTATGAACCCCAATCCGTCGCATGACGCGTTCAACGCGGTGAAGGTGGCGAGTTCGCGCGGGCTCACGCCGGTGGCGGATCGGCTGATGCGTGAGTGCCCGTGGACGCTCATCAAGACGAGCGGCGAAGATGTCGGCCTGCCGGACGGCACGATGGGCAACAGCGAAGTCGGGCACCAGAACATCGGCGCGGGACGGATTGTCGACCAGGAGTCGGTGGCGATCACGAAGGCCTGTCGCTCGGGGCTCGAGAAGAACGGCACGATCGCGACGGCGATCAACGGGTGCAAGGCACGCGGCGGGACGCTGCATCTGCTGGGCATCGCGAGTGACGCGGGCGTGCACGGGCTGCTGGACCATCTGTACGCGATCGTGCGAGCGTGCAAGACGCTGAGCATGCCGCGTGTGGTGATTCATCTGTTCACGGACGGTCGCGACACGGGGCCCTTCACAGGGAAGGGGTTCATCGCGCAGATTGAGAGGGAGATCGCGACGATTGGCGTGGGGCGCATCGCTTCGCTGAGCGGGCGGTACTACGCGATGGACCGGGATAATCGGTGGGAGCGCGTGCAGTTGGCGTATGACGTGCTGACGGGGCGGGGCAGTGGGCCGACGTTTGCAAGCGCCGATGCGGCGATTCAGGATTACTACGACAAGCCGACGGCGAGCAACTTGACGGGTGATGAGTTTGTGACGCCGCGCGTGGTGGGCGAAGCGGCACCGATCAAGGACAACGACACGGTCATCTTCTACAACTATCGCGGCGATCGGCCTCGTGAGATCTCGGCGGCGTTTGTCTTTCCGGATGACAAGTGGGCGAAGGTGAAGCCCAGCCCCGACAGCGGGAAGAACGGGTTTGATCGCGGGCACAAGCTGTCGCTGGATTACATCATCATGACGGAGTACTGGGAGGAACTGCTGCCTTTGTGCAAGGTCGCGTTTCCGAAGCCGCCCAAGATGGTGAACATTGGCGGGGAGTACATCTCAAATTTGGGCCTGCGGCAGTTTCGGTGTGCGGAGACAGAGAAGTATCCGCATGTGACGTTCTTCTTCAATGACTATCGCGATCCGCCGTTTCCTGGCGAGACGCGGGAGAATCCGCAGAGTCCGAAGGTGTCGACGTATGACCAGAAGCCGGAGATGAGCGCGCTGGAAGTGCGTGACTGTGTACTGCGGCGGCTGGCTGCGCCCGACTGCGAGCAGTTGATTGTTGTGAACTTCGCGAATGGTGACATGGTGGGCCACACGGGGGTGCTTGAAGCCGCGGTGCAGGCGTGCGCGACGGTGGATGCGTGCGTGGGGCAGATTATCGAAGCGACGAGCAAGCGCGGCGGGGCGTGCATCGTGACGGCGGACCACGGCAATTGCGAACAGATGTTTGATCCGCAGACGGGCTCGCCTCACACGGCGCACACGGTGTATGACGTGCCGCTGATTGTGGTGGGCGAGAAGTTTAAAGGCCGCACGCTGCGTGGCGATCAGCAGGCGAGCGGGTGGTTTGATGACAAGGCGCGAGCGAACCGCGGGCGGCTGGCGGACATCATGCCGACGGCGCTGGCGATGATGGGATTGAGCAAGCCGCGTGAGATGGAGGGGGAGAGTTTGTTGAGTTGAAGAAGGGTCGCGGAGAAGCGGAGAGAGAGCGGAGAACAGAGAAGAGGCGTAAGCGATTCGGGCAGGTCGCGATGCTTTATGGCTTTTCGCGCGGCCCAAAGAGCAAACTTGTGGAGCCGGGGGCGGTTGGGATGCCGACTTGGATGTCGGGGTGATCAGTCTGCATGTGGCAGGCGTTGCAACTGGAGACGGTGGCGTTGAACGCTTTGGTGAAGTCGGCGGCGTTGCCGGCTTTGGCGGCGGTGCGCATTTCCGTGAGGGACGAGCGGGCCATCGTGGTGATGAGTTCGGCGAGGTTGACGTTGTTCTCGACGGGCAGCACGAGGGGTGCACGGTTCAGGGCGGCTTCGACTTCGTCAATCTTGTGCTCGGCGAGGCCCCAGTTGCCGGCCTGAGCGGCGAAGTGCAGATCGGCGAAGTGGTGCTGCACCTGCGACATGACGGCGATGATGTCGGGGCCGTGGTTGAGTTCGAAGGATTTGCGCTCCGCCCATTGGCCTTTCATCTCAGCCTTGAGCTGCCCCACCATGTAGAACGATGAGGCGAGCGCGGCGGCGCTGACGACGAGGGCGGTCACTGAGAGAATGATGCTGGCTTTTGACATGCGGGGTTCCGGTACAGGACTTGAAGTTGGCCTTGCGTTCGCTCAACTGACGTTGCCGGGTTCACGAAGTACGTTCCACACCGCCGAGCAACGGCTGCACGCGCGGCGGAGCGTTGTGCGATCAAGTTCGGCGAGGGGTGATGCGCAGGCGGGGCAGCGGCCATGATCGATCGCGACTTTGGCGATGATGGAGGCATGCGCGCCGGAATCGACTCGCAACATCGCGAACATGTGCACGAGGCTGTAGGCACCGAGTATTGCGGTCGCAACCATGCACACGGCAACGAACCACGTCCACGAAAGCGCCGGCTGCAACGCGACGGGCATGAATTTCCACAAGAGAAACACGTCGATTGCGACGGCGAAAAGGAGGAAGACGCCATACTTGCAGCGACTCTTCCATGTCGCGAGTCGCGCGGCTTCGGTGATGGCGGGGTCATTCAGGTGCGCGAGCGAGACACAGGGCTGGGCGATGCCCAGCGCGTCGACCCCGACGCCAACGGAGGGCGTGGTGAGTGGGATGACGGAGCCGCCTGGCTCGCTTGGCGGAGCAGGGTGATGCTGACGCACGAACTCGGCCTGTTCGAGCGAGCGGGCCTGCATGGTGAGGCGCCAGGCTGCGCCGCACTCGGGGCAGCGGGCGCAGCCGTCGGCATCGGGCGTCAATCGCTGCATGTCGTAGCCGCAGGCGCGACAGAGATCGCGTGAGGCGAGGGCGGCTTTGTACGCGTCGATCATTTCGTTATCGTGTGCACCAAGGGCCCAACCGCTACCGAAGACCAAGACACCGAGGACGACCGGCAGTGCGACTGAAGGCATTGATGTCCAAGCGAAGACCGTGCTGAGGAGCACCACCGCAACGATCGCGACGACAACGATTCCGAGAAGGATGCCGAGGCGACGCATCGTGCCCGCTGTCAGAGGTTGGTGGAAGTTCTGCTTGGGCATCATCACGCCGTACGCCTGCGTGAAGGCAGCGGCGATGTCAGCCTTGCCGGTCTGCGTGGCCTCGGCAGCGAGTTCGAGAAGCCGACTTTCGGCGATGGGTGTCACGGGCGCGTTACGATCGTCGCGCACTTTCACGGTGGATGGCAATCGTGTGAAGAACGGCCCCATGGTGGAAGGTATGGGCTCATTTCCACGTGAAGGACGCTCACCTGCGGGCTGGTACAGTCATGATCATGCGATGGGGTCGATCGATACTGCTGGGCATCGTGTTTGTTCTGGCGGGGGCCGGCTTGCAGAGTGTCGTCGCGTGGGCGCTCTATCTGCACGCCATGAGGAGCGGGTTGCGAACGGTGCCGATGGGCATTCATGTCGCGCCGCTGGGGTCGTGGCCTGATGCTTCATTTGACTGGCCTGCGCCGCATGTGGGCAGCGTGCATGACTTTCGCGTTGATGCGACAACGCATCTGATGCGAGCGGTGGTGACGCCGGACGGGCTGGCGAGAGTCAACGTTGCGCCGGATCTACAAGTGTCGGCGTATCGCGTGCGTATTGGCGTGCCGATGCGGAGCTTTGAGCACGAACAACGCAACGTGATGTGGGTCATTCCAGCTCCTGCGGGGTATCCGCCAGCTTCGCGCGTTGACAACAGCGGGACAGTGCCGTTGCTTGGGAGCTTCATGCCGGTTCAACCGATCTGGCGTGGGTTGCTCGTCAATACCGCGCTGTTCGCGGCGTTGGTGTTTGGCGTGAGCGTGGCGAGCGCATCGCTATGGCGGCGGTTTGGGCCGCAGCGGCGCCGGCGCATTGCGCGGGGCTGCTGTCCGGCGTGCGGGTATGAACGACGTGGGATTGCGGCGAGTGCCATGTGTCCGGAGTGCGGGGCGTGAAGTTGCGCGATGATTGCCGCGGGCCAGCGTGACGCCCCACTTTCCCCGTTCGTTCGGTAGATACTTGGTGGGCCCTCGCGCTATGCTGCCATCCGAAATTATCTCACCCCCACGGGGCCCGAACGGGTTTGGGGTGGGTTGCTCAGGAGTAGTTTTCGATGGCTGAAAAACCCATGCTCGGTCGCATCTTCAAGGCCTACGACATTCGCGGGACGTATCCCGATGCGCTGACAGACACGATGGCGTGGCAGATCGGGTATGGGGCGAGCAAGTATCTGCTGGGCGATGCCGAAGCGGGCGGCGAGACCACGCCCATGATGAAGAACGTGGTGGTCGGGCGCGACATGCGTCAGAGCAGCCCTACGTTGACCAAGCAACTCATCCAAGGCATCAATGACCATGGCGGCAATGTCATTGACATTGGCATGGTTGACACCTCCATGGTGTACTTCGCGGTCAACTATCTCGACTGCGCGGGCGGCGTGATGGTGACGGCGAGCCACAACCCGCCGCAGTACAACGGATTCAAGCTGAGCAAGCGCAAGGCCAAGCCGGTGGGCGAGACAACGGGCCTGGCGGATGTTCGCAAGCATGCGGCGATGGTGGACAAAGCCAACATCGCGAAGACAGCGGGACGTGTGGAGCAGCGCGATCTGTGGCCTGCGTATGCAAAGCATGTGCGCAGCTTTCTGGAAACGGGCGGCAAGAGCCTGAAGATTGTGATTGACGCCAGCAACGGCATGGCGGGCACGATGATCCCGAAGATCTTCGGCAAGGGCGGTCCTCTGGGCGAAGTGCCGGGACTCAAGATCATCGAGATCAACTTTGAGAACACCAAGGGTGTGTTCGCGCACGAGCCCAACCCGCTTGTCGCGGCGAATCTGCGGCAGGTGCAGGAAGCGGTTATCAAGGAGAAGGCTGATCTGGGCTTCTGCTATGACGGCGACGCGGACCGCTGTATGGTGATTGATGAGAAGGGCAACGCGGTGGGCTGTGACATGCTCACGGCGCTGCTGGGCAAGTTCTTCCTGCAGAAGGCTCCGGGCGCGGCGGTGGTGTATGACCTGCGCAGCAGCAAGGTGGTGGCGGAAGAAGTGACCAAGGCCGGCGGGAAGCCGGTGCGCGGTCGCGTGGGCCACGTCTTCCTGAAGCAGAGCATGGCGGAGAACAAGGGCATCTTCGGCGGCGAGCTGTCGGGCCACTTCTACTTTCAAGGCAACTTCAACGCGGACAGCGGCGTGATTGCCATGTGCAGCGTGCTGACGGTTGTGGCGAAGACCGGCAAGAGCATGAGCGAACTGATCAAGCCGCTGGCACGCTACGTGCAGAGCGGCGAAATCAACTTCAACATCGAAGACAAGGATGGGGCGATGCAGGCTCTCAAGGAGAAGTTCCTTGGCAAGCCCGGCTGCACCATCGATGAGCTTGACGGCGTGACCATCGACTGCTTCCAGAAGGACGGCTGGTGGGTAAACGTGCGCAAGAGCAACACGGAGCCGCTGCTGCGCATGAACCTGGAAGCGAAGGACAAGGCGACGCTGGTGAAGGCGATGGAGGTGGTGACGCCGGGGTTGGGAACCAAAGTCGATCACTAATCGCGAAGTACCGAAGTACCGAAGAGACGAAGTACCGGAGGAAAGGCGGATCGTGAATCGTGGCGTTTCAGACGTTTCGCGAGATCGTTGCGTGGCAGCGGGCGAAGGCTCTGGCCGTCCTCGTGTATCGCGCTACGAAGAGCATGCCGGCGGACGAAAGGTTCGGACTGACGATGCAGATGCGACGCGCGGCTGTATCTGTCGCAGCGAACATCGTTGAAGGTTTCGGACGTGGTACAAATCCCGAGTTTGCGAAGTTCTGCCGGATCGCACGAGGATCGTTGTTTGAGTTGATGTCACATACGGAGATTGCGACAGACCTCGAATATCTGCCACCGAATGATGAACTTCGGGAACTGATGCACGAGACTGATCGCGTACTGCAAGGCCTGCTTCGCTATCTTGAAGAGTCATCCTGACGCAGTGCCATTCCTGCGGTACTTCGTCTCTCCGGTACTTCGGTACTCTTTCCCCGGCTCCCATGACCGTCTCTGACTTTCTCCAACACTGGCAACTCACCGAGAACCCCTTCCGGGGCGAGGAGGCTCGCACGGATGGGGTGTTTGCGAAGATGAGCATGCCGGGGGCGAAGCCGGTGCAGGTGACGAGTGCGGGGAGTCAGGGGTTGACGCTGTCGGAGGGGGATGTCGCGACGTTTCACAGTGACTTTGACAAGATTCTGGGTGACTTGCGGCGGCCCAGCAGCGCGGTGGTGTTTGGGGAGAAGGGGTCGGGGAAGACGGCGATTCGGTTGCAGATTTCGCGGAAGATCAGCGAACACAACGTGGCCAATCCGGGCGCGAAGGTTTTGATCGTTCCGTATGACGATCTCAATCCGTATCTGGATCGGCTGCATGAGCGCGTGGGTGGCAAGAGCTATCTGGAGAGTCTGCAGAAGGTTCGCGTGGTGGATCACATGGACGCGATGCTGCACACGGTGGTGCCGCGACTGGTGGATGCGCTGCTGGGGCATGTGTTCCAGGGTGACGTGTTTGAACTGCCCAGCGATGCGAAGAAGAGCGTGCGCAAGCTGGATCGGATGATGCGGCGCGAGGTGCTGCTGCTGCAGGCGCTGTATGACCGCCCGGAGCATGCGCCGGAACGCACACATGCGCTGCGCAAACGGCTTGGCATCTGGCCGGCGGCGGCGATCATCGGGGGCAGTCTGTTTCTGTATCTGTTTCCGCTGCTGATCATCGCGGGAGTTGTCGCGAGCAACCTGCGGATCTTTCCTGACATTCCCGATGAGTGGCTGAACATCACGTTCATGGGCGCGACTGCGCTGTACATTCTCGGGGCGCTCAAGTTCATCATCTGGGATCGCTTCGCGCTGCTGAACGCGGCGCACAGGGTGAAGAAGCAGATTCGGGTGCTGCCGCGCGGGGACCTTAGCTATGCGCGCAGTCTGCGACTGCTGCCGCCGAGCCTTCGCGATGCGGCGAACCTGCCTTTGACGGATGCGGATACGCCGCGGTATGCGTGCTTTGATCGGCTGAAGAAGATTCTGCGGTGCTTCGGGTACACGGGCATGATCATCGTGGTGGATCGTGTTGATGAGCCCACGACGGTGGCGGGTGACGTGGAACGGATGAAGGCTGTGGTGTGGCCTTTGCTGTCCAACAAGTTCCTGCAGCAGGAAGGCATCGGCGTCAAGCTGCTGCTGCCCATGGAACTGCAGCATGCGTTGATGCGCGAGAGCAATGCGTTCTTTCAGGAAGCGCGGCTGGACAAGCAGCACCTGGTGGAAGAGCTTGCGTGGACGGGGCCCATGCTGTATGACCTGTGCGAGAGCCGCATGAACGCGTGCCGGGTGCCGGAGGCGGGGCCGATCAATCTGCTGGAGCTGTTTGCGGAAGACGTGACGCGGGCGGAACTGCTGGATGCGTTTGACAAGGTGCGTCAGCCGCGAGACGCGTTCAAGCTGATGTATCGGTGCATGAATGAGCACTGCGCGGGGTTCACGCGCGGACAGAGCGAGTGGCGCATTCCGCGCAGTGTGCTGCAGGCGGTCGCGAAGAGCGAGGCGCAGCGCGTGATGCAGGTGATTCGCGGGATTCGTCCGGCGTGAGTCGATTGCGGCTCGCGATCATGCGCGGCCAAAGAGTTTTTCGAGTTCACGAATCGTCAGACGGATGCTGGTTGGCCGACCATGCGGGCAGTTGCTGCTGCGTTCAACATCGGTGCGAAGCTTGACGAGTTCAGCAAGTTCGTTGGCGGCGAGATCGTCGCCTGCTTTGATGGCGGCCTTGCAGGCCATCATGTCGAGGACATCGCGCAGCGCATGTTCCAGCGAGGCGACGTGTGAGCCGGGGTTGCCGGCGTCGCCTCCCAGTTCACCGCGCTCGGCTTTGGTCAGCAGTTCCTGCATGAAGGGGTCGATGTCGACTCCGCGCTCAAAGAGAAAGCTGGGGAAGGCTCGCACGGCGATTGTGAGCGGGCCGAAGGGCTCGGCTTCGATGCCGATGCGATCGAAGAGAGGTTGCAGCGCGAGAAGCAGAGCGAGCTGCGCGGGCGAGACATCGACGGGCTGGGGCGCGAGCAGATGCTGGCGCTCGAGGCGGCCTTGCGTCACGCGGGTGAGCAGGTACTCGAACATGACGCGCTCGTGCAGGGCGTGCTGGTCAATGATGACCACACCTTGCTCGTCTTGCGTGATGACGTAGGACTTGTGGACTTGCAGCAGCGGCTGATCGCTTTCGATGGCGAAGGCTCGGGCGGCAGTCGGCGCGGGCTTGGCTTCGATCTGGGCTGCGGTGGGCGTGGGCGGCGGTGCAGTTTCGAGGCGCTGGGTTTGTTCCAGGCCCTGCGCGAGTGACAGCGGAAACTGCTGCTGGCCCGGGCGGAACTTGCTGAAGAACTCTGCGAACTTGGCAGCGGCGACGGACGGCGTGACTTCCTGCGGGGGCAGGCCGCTGGCACCGGGGGCTTGTGCGCCCATGAGTTGGTTGGCCAAGCCCAACTGTCCAGGCGACTGGTTGCCTGCGTGCGGGCTCCATGCGAGCTGCGGACGCAAGCTGAGCACACTGGGTGTGACATCGGCTTTCTGGAGCGCTTCGCGCAGAGCTCGTAGGACAACGCTGTGGACGACGCCACTGTCGCGGAAGCGGACTTCTGCCTTCTGCGGGTGCACATTGACATCAACGCCTTGGGGGCTCATGTCGAGCATGAGCAGGACCGTGGGGTAACGGCCTGGTTCGATGAGGCCTCGATAGGCTTCGGCGATGGCGTGCTGGATGGTCTTGTCGCGGACGCTGCGGCCGTTGACGAAAATGTGCTGGCCTTTGGTGCTGCCCCGCGCGAGACTGGGCAGACCGGCGAGGCCCCAGAGCGACACGCCGCGTGCGTCGTCGAAGCGGTCGGCGGAGACGGGGACGAGCTGACTTTCGAGCTCTTTGCCGAGGATGGCGAGCGTGCGCTGATGCGGGCCTTGATCCGCGGGCACATCGATGACGCGTTTGCCATCGACCGTCATGGTGAAGGCGACGTTGGGATGGGCGAGAACAAGAGCCTGGAATGTTTCAAAGCAGCGTTCGCGCTCGGTGTTGACTGTCTTGAGGAATTTGCGGCGGGCGGGGGTGTTGAAGAACAGGTTGCGGACGGTGATGACGGTGCCGACATTGCCGCTTGCCGGGCGGATGGGTTTGACGGTTGCACCTTCCACGTCGAGCTCGAATGCACCGTCGCTGGCGGGCGTGCGCGAGCGGATGGTGGTGCGCGAGACGCTGGCGATGCTGGCGAGGGCCTCGCCTCGGAAGCCAAGCGTCGCGATCTGGTCGAGGTCTTCGACGCTGGCGATTTTGCTGGTGGCGTGCGGGGCGATGGCGAGGGGCAGGTCATCGGGCGGGATGCCTGAGCCGTCGTCGGTGACGCGGACGAGTTCGATGCCGCCTGATTCGATGTCGAGCTGGATGCGGGTGGCACCGGCATCGAGGGAATTCTCGACCAGTTCCTTCACGACACTGGCGGGGCGCTCCACCACTTCGCCCGCGGCGATCTGATTCGCGACGAGCGTGGGCAGGGGCTGAATGCGAGGGCGGGTGAGAGCGGTGGACGACACGTCCGATGGTAGAGGCGCGGAGTCAGGCCGCTTGACGCTTGGCGGCGGGCACGGTGAGCATGGCGCCGATCACGGCGTCGAGGAGGATGCGCCAGTCGCGCTCGAGCTGCGGGGTCCATTCTCGTCCCGCGAGGCCTGCAAGGGCCTCGAGCAAGGCGTCACGCATGGTGGGAAGCTGTGTGGCGCGTACGCCGACTTTGCGGGCGCGGGCGGCGACGGTGGCGAGCTGCGCTTCCAGCAAGGCGAAGTTCTCGGCGTGGTTGACGACGTGCACCAGCGTCCGGAAAAGCAGGGTGTTCATGTTCTCCTGGTCGTCGGGCAGGAGAGCGGCGATGTCGGCGTCGCGATCGGCGGCGAAGCGGACGGCCTGCGCGATAAGCGCGGGACCGCACGGTTCAAACCATGCGACGCTGCGACGAATTCTCCGCAAGTCCGGGGTGTGCATTGCCGGTGAACATCGGCGTGGACCGCAGCGAGTATGCGCAACGGGCGCGTGAGCTTGGAGCGACGCTGTGTTATCAAGCGGCGCACATTGTCGCGGCGTGACAGGCGGTACAGGCTGCGCGCCTTATCCGCCGGTCCGAGGAGTGAGTTCGACGATGGGCTTGATGGACTCGCGGGCTTGCTTGATGGCGTTGATGAGTTCGGGCGCGAGGGGCTCGAGTTCGGCGCGGATATCGGTTTCGTCCATGACTTTCAGGACCGTGGGGCTGTCGAGCAGAGCACGCAGAGCACTGATGTTGAAACCCTCAGTCTCGAAGATCTGACGCAGTGACTCGTCTTGTTCGACCACGCCGCGAGCTTGGGAGACGCTGGGTAGGGCGAGCATGCGTTTCCAGACGTCGGAGCTCTGGAGCGTCTGCGTCGCGTCTTCGTCGCGCAGCACGGCGAGGTAGTCTTCGGCGACGTTGAGGATTTGCGTCGTGCTGAGCGGGTTGGCGGCGTTGACTGCGCTGCCCAGCGTGGAGTTATCGATATCTTCGGCACGGGCGAGCAGCCAGTCGGCAAGGCTGATCTTGGTGGCTGGCGGAGCCTGATCACCCAGCTTGTAGGTGCCTTGCACCATGGCGTCGTAGATGCGTTCATCGGCTTCGGCAGCGGAGCGGACGGCGGCGACGGGACGCACGGCGGTGGGAATCCAGATGATGCAGAGGGCGAGCAGCAAACCTTCGAGAGCGCCAAGCCCCCCACCGACGTAGCGGTTGAGCGTGAACCACTCGGGGCGGCGCTTGACGACGCGAGTGGCGAGCATGGAGCCGGCGAACCAAGAGACGATGACCACGACGACGCCCACGGCGAGGATGCTGACGAAGCGATTGGTCAGACCTTGCGTGCCAATGACGGTGCTGATGATGCCTTCAAAGAGGCGGCCCAGCGGCGGGGCGAGGAGCATGGCGAGCACGAGGCCCACGGCGAGGCCGATGATTTCGGCGGCGCCGCGGAAGAGGCCTTGCCACACGCCCAGCGCGAGCAGGCCAACGATGATGCCCGGAACCCAGCCCATGGTGAGCCAGACGAGCGCGGTTGCGACAATGCCGCCCGCGCCTACGCCTATGAGCAAATTGCGCAATATTGGTTGTGACCAGACACTTGGTTCGGCGGATTCGTCGTCAGCTCGGCGGAAGAGTTGCATGGGCACATGCTACCAAAAGACCCCGTGATTGCAAGTCGCGTCAATTTGCGGTGGTGCCGTGGATCTCGGCGAGCAGATCTTCATCGATGCCGAGGAACTCGTGCATGTGCTTGTCGTAAGTTTCGGCGTCTTGGTCGCGGGAAAGGTCCAAACGCATTTCGTTGATGACCTTGGTGCCTTGGCGGATCCAAGCGTCCCAGGTTTCCGCGCTGATGTTGTTCTGAATCCAGAGGCCCAGCGGACCGCGCATGGGCGGCTTGGCGAGTTTGTTGCCCGGGCGACCGGTCTTGCGGTCCATCATCACGTTCTCACCCAGTTGCACCGGCGCTTCATTGCGAGGCACTTCGGGGACGGGCGCGCCGATCTTGGTGAGCAGGTCGCTCATGGCCTTGGCGGGCATGCGATCGCCCTTGGCGGTTGCTGCGAGGAAGCCCTTGCTGAGCATGGCGATCGCGTCGTCGCGCTTGCCGGCGTCGACAAGAGCCTGGCCGGCCATTTGGTACGCTTTGCTGAAACCGGCGTTGAGCTCGACGCACTTGCCGTACGCCCCGGCGGCATCGAGATGGCGGCCGGCCTGTGCGTATGCGCCGCCCAAACTGAACCACGCCATGTCGTTGGTCGGATCGGCCTCGGGGCGGACCATCGTCTCAAATTGGGCGATGCGGCGATTGATTGCGTCGATGTCCATGACGCACTGTAGAGAGCGCAGCGGCAGGAATCGCGGCGTGCGGAGGCTTACGCTCGCGCATGCGAGCAGTTGTACTTCTTCGTCGCGGCAGTCCCGTCACGCCCAATATCGCATTTCAGACGGATTGGCCCGCACTGGGAGAGACACCGGCGGGGAGTGTGGAGATCAGAACGCTGGCGAGCGCATTCAACCACATGGATCTGTGGGTGGGTCGCGGTCTGCCCGGGATTGACGGGTATCCGCGCGTGACGGGGTGCGATGCGTGCGGCGTGGTGGAGAAGGTCGGGGCGGGGGTCAGTGAGTCGTGGATCGGCAAGCGCGTGATTGTGAATGCGGCGTGTGTGGTGCCTGAGCGTGTGTCGCCCGGGGACCCCAGCAATCGCACGCTTGCACCCAACTATGAGTTGATCGGGGAGCATCACAACGGGATGTTCCGTGAGCGATTCCATGCGCCGGCGGCGAACTGCGCGGTGGTGCGGGACGATCAGGATCCGGCGGAAGCGGCGGCATATGGGTTGTGCGCGTTGACGGCGTACAGCGGGCTGATCACCAAGGCTCAGTTGCGACCCGGGCAGCGCGTGCTGGTGACGGGCATTGGCGGCGGCGTGGCGACGAGTGCGCTGGCGCTGGCGAAGTGGATGGGATGCCCGGTTGCTGTGACGAGCAGACACCAGTGGAAGCTGGACGCAGCCAAGAAACTTGGCGCGGACTTGTGCGTGCTTGATAACGGGCAGGACTGGAGCAAGGAAGTTCGCGCGTGGAGTGAGAAGCGCGGCGTGGATGTGTGCTATGACAGCACGGGCAAGGCGACGCACCTGCAATGCATCAAGAGTCTTGCTCGCGGCGGGGCGTATGTGAGCCCGGGAGCGACGACCGGTGGCGACGCGACTGGTGACTTGACGCGGCTCTTTTGGAATCAACTGCGTGTGCTGGGCACGACGATGGGGAGCAATGATGAGTTTCGTGAGGTCGCCGCGTTGTATCGCGCGGGGCATGTGAAGCCGGTGATTGACAAGGTGTTCAAGGCCGAAGACTGCACGGCGGCGTACGCGCGGCTGGAGGCGGGTGAGCAGTTTGGGAAGATCGTGCTGACGTGGTGAGCGGTCAATGCACAGCGTGGAGTTTGGCTTTGCACTCGGCGTGCCAGCGGTGTTTGCCGGCTTGAGCGAGCAGCGGCAAGGCGCGCCGCCAGTACGCCGCTGCGGTGGTTGCGTCTCCCAGTTGCTTGTACACGTCGCCCAAGTTGGCGAGTTTGGTGGCGATGTGAGCTGGGTCGTTGGTGCGCTCGGCAAGTTGCAGCGCTTGCAGGTAGGTATCGCGGGCGGCGGTCCAGTTGTTGTTCGCTTCATGCACTTGGGCAAGCAGGCCTAGATCGCGAGACAGGCTCAGGGGGTCATCGGTGAGCTGGCTGAGGGCGATTGCTTGCTGAGCGGCGGCGAGAGCGCCCGCGGTATCGTGCAGGTGGAGATAGGCGAGGCCGAGATTGGACCAGGCACGGGCGTGCTGCTTGTTGTCGCCCTGGGATGCGGCGAGGGTGATGCGTCGCTGGGCGAGATCGCGGGCAAGCGCGATGTTGCCGGTGCGGAAGTGGAACTGAAAGGCGAGGAAGAGCACCGGGACGCTTGCAGCGTTATCGCAGGCTTGCGCGAGAAGGTTGGTTGCAGCAGCGATGTCGCCGGCGTTGGCGTGCTGGGCTGCGGCGCGGGCGAGGGTGTCGGCGGGACTTTCACCGGTGAGGGCGGCGATCGTGGATGGATCGATGAGTAGTTCCAATGTGATGCTCGCCATTGCGGATGTGCGGGTGAGTCTAGCGGTTTTGTCGGGCGATGAAGTTGGGCAATGACGGCGAGCAGCCCCTGCGACTAAACTGCGTGTATGACTCTTGACACCAACGGACGGGTGTTGATCTTGAGCGATGGCGGGATGCCGGCGTTGATTGCGGCGATGCACGCGCGTGAAGCGGTATCGCTGAGCGCGACGGGAAAGACACCAGAGCAGATCGGGACGATGCTGCGAGATCGCGTGCTACTGATGCCGTTTGGGCTGCGCGCGGAGAGCAAGCTACTGCAGAGCCGAGCGGTGACGCAGCAGGCAAGCACACTGGGCGTGGGGCTGCTGGGCATGGGGACGGGGACGGATGACATCAAGCCGCTGCTGACGGTGGCGGCACATGCAGATGACGACGAGCATGAGGGCATTGAGCTTCTGGCGGTGCTGCTGCTGGCGGCGCGGCTTCAGTGCTCACGCGTTGTGTGGCCTGTGCACGCGGGCGGGCATGACAGCATTGATCTTGATCGGCTGTCGCAGATTGCGGATCGCGGGCTGGTGGCGAGCAAGTACGCGGGGCTGTGCAGCAGCGCGAGCACTGCGGTGGGCTTGCATGTGGACACGCCGTTTGCCGACTTGACGGATCGGCAGCTTGCTGATCTGGCGATTGACATCGATGCGCCGATTGACGCGTGTTGGTGGTGGACAGCGGGAGAACGGGGCGGGGATGAGCAGCGAGAGAAGTCGCGCTGGATGAAGGCTCTGCAAGCGATGGGATGGACATCGCTGGCGGGTGCGGGAGCGTGAGCGATGGGCAGTGCATCAAGCGGGCGAGGGGGCAAGTCGGGCGGCAAGCTCCTTGTGGTGGGCTGGCTCTTGACGCTTGTGGGCGGGGCGATGGCGGTGTGGGGCATCTTTCACGCTTTGGCACCGATGATCGAGACGTATCGAGCTGCGCTTGATAACCCGCTCGCGGACACGATGCCCGAGGATGGCAAGCAGCTTTCGCGTGAGATGATGGTGCATCTGCCCGTGGGCATCTTGGGTGCGCTCATGGCGACGGTGGGTTCGTCGATGCTGATGTTCATCTACGGCTCGCGTGTTTTGCGGCGGCTCAGTGGACGCAGCTGATGCAAGCGGTGTCTGACTGTTGTATAGTTCTCACCTATGCCACTGACCCGCGAACAGCTCGCTCAACGTGCCGCTCTTGAACTGAAGGATGGGTACATCGTCAACCTGGGGATCGGCATTCCCACGCTGGTGGCGAACTATGTACCCAAGGGCATGGACGTGTGGCTGCAGAGCGAGAACGGGCTCTTGGGGATCGGGCCGTTTCCGCGTGAGCATGAGGTTGATCCGGACCTGATCAATGCGGGCAAGCAGACGGTGACGGCTCGTGCGGGCGCGAGCTTCTTCAGCAGCAGCGACAGCTTCGCGATGATTCGCGGCGGGCACATTGATCTGTGCATTCTGGGCGCGATGCAGGTGAGCCAAGAGGGTGATCTTGCCAACTGGATGATTCCGGGCAAGATGGTCAAGGGCATGGGCGGCGCGATGGACTTGGTGGCCGGTGTGCAGCGCGTGGTGGTGGTGATGGAGCACACCGCGAAGGGCGCGGCGAAGCTGGTGAAGCAGTGCAACCTGCCGCTGACGGGCAGGAGCGTGGTGGACATGGTCATCACGGAACTGTGCGTGCTGGAGATGGATCAGGCGAAGCGGCGCTTTGTGCTGCGGGAAGTCGCGCCGGGCGTGAGCGTGGATGATGTGAAGCGGCAGACGGAAGCGGAGATCATCGTGGCGGGCGACGTGAAGACGATCGGGGGCTGACTTGAGCGGGGATGCGGGCACGGCGAACAGACGTACGTGTTTGCACTTCGTTCGGAGCGGTGAAACCGGCGATTTGAATCTCCTAATGATGTGTTGAGCGGTTTCGCTCACGCGGAGATTCCCTATGCCTGACAGTGTGGAAACGTGGCAGTTGATTGTGGGGCTGGTGAGCGGTGTTGGTATCGCCGCGGCCACCGGCTTCCGCGTTTTTCTGCCGCTGCTGGCGATGGCGCTGGCCGCTCGCTTTGGCGGGTTGCAGTTGTCGGGCGGCTTTGAGTGGGTGACGAGCAACGGCGCGCTCATCTCGCTGGCGACGGCGACGGTGCTGGAGATTGGCGCGTTCTATGTGCCTTGGATTGACAACGCGCTGGACCATGTCGCAGCGCCGGCCTCGGTGCTTGCGGGCACGCTCGCGGTTGCGAGCCAGGCGGGCACCAATGAGCCGTGGCTGAACTGGGTGCTGGGTCTTGTAGCTGGCGGCGGCACGGCGGGCGTGATTCAACTGGGCACGATGGCGGTGCGCGGCATGTCGCTGGTTGCTACGGGCGGACTGGCGAACCCGATTGTGGCGACGGTGGAGAACACGCTGGCGGTGGTGCTTTCGCTGCTGGCGATTCTGGTGCCGATCCTCGCGGTGCTGGCGATTGGTGTGATCGCATTCCTGATCGTGCGGAAGCTGCGGCAGCGCAAGCAGGCGCGGATGGCACTGGCGGTGGCGTGAACCGCGGCGTTAGAGCCAGCCGAGCTTCTTGAGGTCTTCGACAGGTTCTTCGAAGGAGCAACTGCCGAAGCTGAGGGCGAAGGTTTCGCGAGCTTTGGCGACGGCGCCGGTTTCCACCAAGTACTGATTCCAACCAATGACTTGTTCAGAAACCCGGAAGTTCGCCGGGTCTTCTTCTTTGAGGATCTGCACGGTGGTGCGGGTGTCGATCTTGCCGAAGCGCACGAGGCATGCGGCGATGAAGAGATTGAGGAAGCCGTGCATGGTGTGGCACGCGCTGTCCTTCTCGTAAGTGAGGCGGAATGAGCCGCGGACGGGATGGTGCAGGCCGGCGGTGGCTTTGAAGGGGACTTCGCTGGCGACACAGGCGTGGAGGAATGCGGTGACTTCGTCGGAGGTCGGGAACGCGTTGCCGACGACGCCGCCTGTGCGGATTTTCGCGCCGGCGGGACTGCCTGAGAGAGAAGCGACAAAGCCGCGGCAGTCCTGCGTGATGGGGAACTCGAAGAACGGGAAGAGGTCTTCGATCATCTGGTCCATGATGCGATCGACCATGGCGGGATCGGCGACCTTGATCTCGCACATGTCGATGGCGGCAAGGCCCTCGCCTTCACGCGCGTGCTTCTCGTTGAAGGCTTCGATCAGGTCGAGCGATTTGGTGATGTCGCCGTCAGCTTCGGGCTCGAGCAGCACGCTGAGTTGCCAGGGCTGGCCTGCGTCGGCCATTTCGCGGTAGCCGCTGGTGGCGAAGGAGCCGGGCATGAGGGGGCTGGCGGCTTTCTCAAACTCCGCGAGGCGTGCGAGGGGTAGCACGAAGCGGCCCAGCATCCACTCGTGTTCGCTCATTTTGCAGCGGTTGTAGGTCTCGACGGCGGGGGCCATGTCGAGTTTGGCCGGCGGAAAGAGGCCGGCGTAATCGATGAGATCGGCGAGGAGGCTTCGCATGCTGGCTGCTGGCATGCGGCATGGTAGCGGAAGTTTGGCGCGGGCTACTTCTTGAGGGCGTCCTCGCTCATTCGGATGATGCCGGCGAAGTTGCCCTTGGCCTGCTTGAGTTCTTCCAGCGTTGCACGCAGCACGGCGTCCGCGCCGTCGTCACCTCGCTTGAGTTTGGCGATGGCGATGTTGGCGCGAGTGGCGATCTTCTGCGGGGCATCGGCGGGGAGATTGTTGTTCTGCCAGGCGACGGTCTTGTCGAAGGCGGCGATTGCGTCGTCGTAGCGGCCCAGTTCGCGGTAAGCCTGGCCCAGACTGGTCCATGCGGCGGCGTTGCCGGGGTGCTTGCTGCCGAAGGCGGCCTGATAGTGCTCGGCAGCGAGTTCGAGATGCTCCACGGCAGCAGTGGCGTTGCCTGAACGCACGAGCGCGAGGCCAAGACTGGCGCGCGAGGCGAGAACGAGGGGGTGCGTCGGGCGCAACTGCTTTGCGCGCATGGTGACTGCCTGCGAAAACGACTCGACTGCAAGGTCGTACTTCTGCTGGCGTAGGTACACATCGCCCATGTTGTGGTAGGAGTAGGACGCGGGGAGGAGGTCGTCGGTGTAGACCTTGTTCTTGATGGCGAGCGCTTCACGGTGGGTTGCGAGCGAGCCGTCGAAGTCTCCGAGCGCCTTCTGCACAGCGCCGATGTCGTTGAGCAGCGAGGCTTCAAACGCGGTGGGCGTGCCTCCGCTGCGGGTGCGTTCCCGTGCGAGGACATCGCGCAGGGCCTTGAGGGCGGCGTCGTTCTCGCCCGTGAAGAACAGGACCTGGGCGCTGTCGGCGTCGGCTTCGAGACGCGACTCGTCGGTGGCGGGCATGGTGCCAAAGAACTGCTGGGCGGCGGCGAGCAGGGGCTGGGCTTCGTCGGTCATGCCCAGGGCGAGCATGGAGCGCCCGATGGCCTGCTGGGTGGCAGCGCGGGTTGCGGCGTCGGTGATGGGGTGTTCTTCCATCGCGTCGCGTGCGGCGAGCAGTGCTTCACCCAGTGTGGTTTCCGGGCCGCTGTTGCCGATGTCGGCGGCGGTGATGGTGTCGATGAGGAAGTGCTTGGTTTCGCGCAGCTGCGCGTTGGTAATGACGAGCGTGTCGCGCTGCGTGCGAATCTGCTCGCGCTGGCGATACAGCGTGACGGTTGCGGCGCTAAGCAACGCGATGATGGCCGCAGTTGTGACAACTCCCACAGCGTGACGACGGACGAACTTGCTGACGCGGTAGCTCAGCGTGTCGCGACGGGCCTGCACGGGGAGGCCTTCGAGGTAGCGCTGCACTTCGGCGGCCAGTTGTTCGGCGCTCACGTAGCGGCGCTGCGGCTCCTTTCGGAGGGCCATCATGATGATGTTGTCGAGATCGCCTCGCAACTGCCCGCGGAGGCGCGTGCTGGAGACACCGCGGGTTTTGGCGGTGTCGACCGGCGCGCGGCGCTCGCTTGGCACATTTGCGGAGGCGACGGGAGTCGCGGGAGTGGCAGGCGCGGTGCTGCGGATGCGTGTGGCTTTGATGGTGACCGCTTCACTAGGCACGGGCGGCACCTGCAGACAGACGAGGCGCTTGACCTCTTCCGTCGTGCGCGGACCGAAGTAGTACGGGCGGGCGCCGGTGAGCAGTTCGTAGAGCACCACGCCCAGCGAGTAGACATCGCTGGCGGTAGTGATGGAGGAGCCGTCGACCTGCTCGGGACTCGCGTACTCGGGGGTCAGGCGGCGGTCGGTTTCGGCGGTGACGTTGCGGACATCGCTTTTGAGCCATTTGGCGATACCGAAGTCGAGCAACTTCACCTGGCCTGCGGGTGTGACGAGGATGTTGCTGGGCTTGATGTCGCGGTGGATGACGAGCGACTGGTGGGCGGCGTGCACCGCGTGGCAAGCCTGCATGAAGAGTCGCAGACGCTCGCGAACGCTTAAGCGATTCTCGTCGCAGTAGGTGTCAATGGGCTTGCCATCGACAAACTCCATGGCGAAGTAGGGACGGCCGTCGGCGGTGACACCTGCGTCGATGAGACGCGCGATCGCGGGGTTGTCGAGACTTGCAAGAGTCTGCTTCTCGTCGGCGAAGCGTTTGAGCACTTCTTCGCTGTCGAGGCCTCGTTTGACAACCTTGATGGCGACGACCTGCGCGAACTGGTTGTCGCTGCGCTGGGCTTTGTAGACGGTGCCCATACCGCCGCTGGCAATACGCGCGGTGACGGTGAACTGACCGACACGAGCACCGATGAGGGTGTCGTGTGTGTCGCTCTCGCGCGTGAGCTGCTCGACGCCTTTGCCAAGTGCTGGCGCGTCGAGGAAGCCCCCCACTGCCGCCGCGCTACTGACGAGAGAACGGACTTCCTGCTCGAGAGCTTTGTCACCTGCACAGAGTCGCACGATGGCATCTTCACGGTCGGCCTGCGCCATGCCTGCGACATCGAAGTAGATGGACTCAGCGCGGCGGAAGCGAGACTGGCCGCCTTGTGTGGGCGCGTTGCCCGCAGGGTTATCGAGAGGATCGCTCATGGCGTGTTCGCGAGCTCCCGGTGCAGCCAGACGCGGGCGAACTGCCAATCTCTTGCGACGGTGCTGGGCGAGACGCCCAGAGCGAGGGCGGTCTGTTCGACGGTGAGCCCGGCGAAGAAACGCAGCTCGACGACGCGGGCTTTTTGCTCATCGAGCGCGGTGAGACGAACGAGCGCGGCGTCAAGGCCGACGAAGTCGAAGGTCGCGGCGTCGGGCGCGACGACGAGGGCTTCATCGAGCGCGACGGCGGCGACGCCACCGCCGCGTTTGAGGCGGTTGCGTTCGCGGGCGTGATCGGTCAGAATGCGGCGGATGGCGCGTGCGGCGGCGCCGAAGAAGTGCGCTCGGTTCTCCCACGGCGTTTGGTTGGGGCCCACCAGACGCATGTACGCCTCGTGGACCAACGCGGTGGCTTGCATCGTTTTGGCTTTGCTCTCGTCGCGCATAAAGCGTTCGGCGAGTTCGCGCAGTTCGTCGTAGACGATGGGAAAAAGCTCGTCGGTCGCCTGCTGGTCGCCACCCTGGGCACGAGCGAGGAGCATCGTGACTTCGGGCTTGGGGGTGCTGTTGTGAGACTCGTTGGACGACACCGACGGGACCTCCATGTTTGGGACCGTACCCAACATGCGACAAACACGCGGGTGGACTGTCAGATCGTTGGAAGAAATCATGCGGTGGGTAGAGTTGCACGTCTTTCGGCCCGGTAACGGGTCAAAGAACGCCACGCCTCGATAACGAAGATGATCGCGAGAGCGGCGAGGGCGATCGCGACGACCGCGTTGATGACGCTGGGGTTGAGGTCGCTGCCAACACGGAACTTACCCGCGACGACATCGCGCAGACCGATCCAGATTTGGAGCGATAGCGCAATGGTGGTGATGGTGAAGACGATGACACAGGGAACGAAGGTGTACCAGCAGCGCTTGCCTTGGCGAATGAGCCAGACGGTGACACCCAGCAATGTGAGTGAGGCGAGCAACTGGTTGCTGGTGCCGAAGAGTGTCCAGTATGCGCGGTAGGCGGTCGGATCGGCGAGTGCGAGTGCGGCAAGGGGAATGGTGACGGTGGCGAGAGCGGCCGCCCACTTCGCTAGCGGCTGGCTCATGCCCAGCAGCTCGCAGAGGAGGTAGCGGCCAAGGCGCGTCGAGACATCGAGGGTGTCGAAGACGAAGGTGGAGAAGGCCATGGCGCCGAAGGTGGCGGCGAAGAAGAAGGCTTCCTTGCCGAGGAAGACGCTGAGGAAGCTGGCGAGACCATCGCCATAGACGCGGGCAGCGGGCAGGTTCTTGGATTCGGCAGGTGAGAGCATCATGACCGTGGCGAGGGCGATGATGGCGACGAAGCCCTCAAGCAGCATGGCACCGAAGGCGACTGGCGTGCAGTGACTTTCCTTCGAGACCTGACGACTGGTGGTGCCGCCACAGATGAGGCCGTGGAAGCCGCTGCATGCGCCGCACGCGATGGTGACAAAGAGGAAGGGGAAGATGAACGTGGTAAGGCCCGGCGCACCGGCATCGCCTCGCAGTGTGGGCAACGGGTTGAGCAGGTTGGAGACGTTGTCGCCCCACATGGGCTGCTTGATTTCACAGTTACCGAAAAGGATGCCTGCGACGCCCACGGCGATGGCGACGTAGAGAACGAAGCCGCCCAGGAAACCGCGCGGTTGCTGCAGGAGCCACATGGGCAGCATGCTCGTGATGAGGCAGTAACCAAGGATGACGGCGACCCACGTGCCCGCGCCGAAACTGAGGACATCATCGAACTTGGTTCCGGCCCAGACGCAGGCGAATGTTGCGGGCACGAAGATGAGGGTGACGAGCCAGACTGGCGGCTTCAGGAAACGTTGGATAACGCCAAGCAGCAGGGCGAGGAGCATGTAGAGCGTGCTGCTCATGGCGACCGCGCCGCCTTTGTTGAACGTGGTGGCGAGGCCCTCGAACTCTTCGTTCTTGCCGACGAAGGAGTCGGCGGTGATCTGCGTGAAAGCGATGATGACGTAGAGCAGCGCGAGCCAGATGAACCAGAGGAGCGCGAGGCCGGCTCGTTTGCCGAGATTCTGTTTGGCAATTTCTGCGATGCTGTGAGCGCCGTGGCGGACGCTGGCAACGAGCGCGGAGAAATCGTGCACGGCACCTATGAAGATGACGCCCAGCATGATCCAGAGGACGCAGGGACCCCAGCCGAAGGCGGTGCATGCGAGGATGGGACCAGCGATGGGACCGGCTGCAGCGATGGCGGAAAAGTGCTGGCTGAGCAGGTAGAAGGGCTTTTCGGGCACGAAGTCGACACCGTCGTTCTTGGCGACGGCGGGAGTTGTGCGGGCATCGTCGAGGTTGTACTGGCGGGCGATGAAGCGGCCGTACGTGAAGTAGCCGACGATGAGGATCGCGAGAACACCAAGCGCCAGCAACGTCAGGCTCATATGCGAGGTGTACCACAAACAGCGTGCAGCGTCAAGGGCTGAGGCGTAGAGGCCAAGAAAAACGCTCGACTTTCGTCGAGCGATGTGCGATGCATGACGTTGCGCAGGTGATGTTCAGGAGCACGCACCGCCTGCGAGGACATTGAAGAAGTCGACGACGTCTTGATCCTCGGGAAAGACGCCATTGTTGTTGAAGTCGATATCGCCGCAGGTGCCGGTGTCACAAGGGCCGCCAGCGAGAATCGTGAAGAAGTCGATCACATCCTGGTCTTCGGGGAAGACGCCGTTGCCGTTGAAGTCGATGGAGTCGCAGCCGCGCTGCTTGAGTTCCGCGACGAAGTTGGCGACACCGGTCACGGGGTCGGGACCGAAGGAGAAGAGGCTCCATGAGGTGCCGTCGAAGAAGGCGGCGTTGTTGGTGTAGAAGCCCTGCGTCTGGCCCAGCGTGCTGGAACAGGTGAAGCCGAACTGACCATCGCTATCGAAGTTGCTGACGCCGATGGCCCAGCCGAAGTTCTGGAAGCCGCCGCGTGTGCGGACACCCGGAAGCGGCACGACAACTTCAACGGTTGCGAGGCCACCGACTTCAGTTGAGTTGGGCAGTTGCACATTTTGGATGGTGGTTTGGTAGAGCTGATCGCCCGAACCGAAGACGAAGCGGCTGGGGTCACCATCGTGGAACGAGAAGTTGATGTCCGTTGAGCCGGCTCGCGTGCTGTTGAAGACGGCGAGTGTCAGACGGATTTCGCAGACATCCACGGGCTGGTCGCTACCCGATCCAAACCAACCGCTGTCGCCGTAGCGCACGCTTGCGGGCGTGGAGCTGGAGAACGGCGTGAAAAAGCCGTTATTAATGGTGTTGAAGAAAACCGTGGGGCCGCACGCGAACGATGAACCGGCGGCGGCACAAACGCACAAAGCTGCAAACAGACGCATCACATACCTCCCAGTTGGCAAGCCCACCACGACGCAATGAGGAAGGATACGCGAGCAATGCCACGGTTTTTGCGTGCGTTTGTCACGGCTTCTAACTCCGCTAACCTCGGTGATGCACGTTCATGTTCGCGGATCAACCGAGAAGTCTGTCGCGCTCGAAACCACTTTGCTGCTGCACGGTGTGCCGGCGAGTTCATCGCTCTCGCTTGCGCATGATCTTACGAGTGATGTCCGTGGTCAGGGCGCGGAACCGTCGCTCATCGGGGTTGTGCAGGGGGAACCGATTGCGGGACTGACCGATGCGGAACTGCAAGTGCTGCTGCAATCGACGAAGGTGCCGAAAGCGAATACGTCGAACCTGGGCGTGCTGCTTGCCCGCAAGTCACACGCTGCCACCACGGTGAGCACGACGATGGAGATTGCGGCTGCGGCCAAGATTCGCGTGTTTGCAACGGGGGGACTGGGCGGCGTTCACCAGGGGTGGATGGAGCATCTGGATGTGAGCGCGGATCTGATGGCGTTCACACGCTTTCCGGTGGCTGTGGTGACGAGCGGGTGCAAGAGCATTCTGGATGTTGTCGCGACGCGTGAAGTGCTTGAGACGCTGGGAGTGCCGGTCGTGGGTTACCGCACGGATCACTTTCCGGCGTTCTACACGCGTGAGAGCGCAGCGGGGGTTGATGCGAGGTTTGATGAGATTGAGGAGCTTGCTCGATTTGTGCAGATGGAGCTTGCTCGGACAGGACGCGGCGTCGTGGTCGCGAATCCGATTCCGCATGCGGACGAGATCTTGGCGGCGCAGTTTGAGGCTTGGCTCGCGCAGGCACAGGCGTTTGCGGCACGGACCGGCGCAACGGGGCGCGACGCGACGCCTGCGGTACTGGGACAACTGCACTCGATCTCCAACGGCGCGACGCTGCGGGCAAACATCGCGCTGGTGCGAAATAACGCGCGGTTGGCTGGGCAACTTGCCGCCGCGATGAGCCGCCTGTGAACACGCCCGCCGGGGTTGCCCCGGAGATTCCCGGACTTTCCCCCAACTGAGCGTCACATTCGGGCAGGGAACCCTCGAAGATCGCTGCAATCGCTCTGGTATCGCGGCGTGCCGTCCGATACCATGGAACAGTCACCTGTTACACCGCGGAGAAGTGCTGCATGACCGCTCGCTCGATCAGTGTGTTGGCCTTGGTTGTTCTCGCCGGTTCGGCGTTGGCGCAGGACTCTGTCTCGCGCAATGCGAATGGCGGCAACGGCCTGCCCGGCGACGCGTTGACCCCATGGGCGACCGGGCTTGGCCAGCGTGCGGCGTTTGTGGTTGATCTGCGTTCTTTCACGACTTCGGGCGGGACGACATTCGGCATCGCCCCGCTCGTGAAGAGCCCGCGTGTGAATCCGGCACGGTTCAACATGGTGAACGGGCCCACTGCGATCAGCGGCGGCCTGCAAACCAACATCAGCATTCCGGCGGGCCCGTACACCAGTTGGACGGCAGCGGGCGGCGGGTTGAGCGGGTCGGAGAACGACACGAACCTCAACAGCAATGTGAATCCGAGCGGTACGGGAACTGGGTTCGGTGTTGCGGTGCTGGACTTTGATGATCAGACGGTCGCTCAGAATTCGGTGTTCACGAACGCGATTCATGCATCGCGTGTGGCCTTTGACCCGGCGGTGCCCGATCGGCTGTATGTGACGCGCGTGATGGCTGCAGTCAATGCGGCGCAGGCGCAGCCCGATCGCTCGCAGTTTGGTCTTGGGGCGGTGGATGCACAGGGCAATGTCGTCTTCCGCGCGGACGGATTTGCCGCGACGGGCCCCACCACTTCGATCATTCAGGGTGACAACTACTTTCGCGTGGTGGGCTCAGCACGCAGCAGTGGCTCGATCAATGTGATTGACAATGCCGGCGGGACGAACATCGCGGCGACGAACTGGCTGCTGCAGCGCAGCACGACACTACATGCCGTGCCCAATGCGCTTGGTGACCGCTTGGTGGGCGCAAACTTTGTTGGTGCGCTGGCAGTGGAATCGACCCCGGGCAGCGGTTTGACAACGACGACTTCGCACCGGCCAGGCACGGTGGATCATCGCGGCGCGGTTGCGACCAATGTGCTGCCGATTTGGACGGGCACGGCGGGATCGGGTGCGATCGTGTCGCGCAGCTCGGGTGGCGGCGGCAAGGCTGACACGATCAGCGTCTTTGGCTTTGATGGATCGCTCAATGTTGTCGCGGTGCGGTCACTCACGTTGCCCGCGAACATCAGTGACACGTGTGACGGTTTCAACTGGCCTCTGACGGGCGGTGACTTCAGGCAGTATGACAGCCAGCAGGTCTTCCGCGGTGGCGCGAGCGCGGCGGCGGTGGGTCGCGACCTGGCCGGGAACGGACTGGTCGCCGCAACGCTGTACAACGGTTCGCAGAGTGCGAGCAACAACCCGATCAATGCTATCGCTGTCGCGAAGTTTGATCCTGCAACCAGCACGCCAGCGGCATGGACGGTCGCGGCATGGGTTGCAACGACGGGAAGCGACGGCAAGGACCTGATTGGCGACAACGGCGCGGATGGCGCGCCGAACACAAACGATGCGGGCGAGGGCGACGGCGTCGTAAACAACCTGGACGCGCCCATCGGTCGACTGGCGAGCTTGAGCGAAGCGGGCAATGGCCTCGTGGGACCCAGCATCTCGGCACCGGCATTTGACGCAGCGGGCAATGTGTACTTCATCGCATCGGTCGCGCTCAAGAAGCGCCCCGGTGTCGTGGTGGTTGATGACTACCAGACAGCACTGGTGCGCGGGGTGCTGAACGGGGCAACGAACTGCTACACGCTGGAAGTCGTCGTTGCGACGGGCGACACGTTTGCCGGTCGCAATAGCAATCGGCCCTACCGGGTGACGTACCTGGGGCTGGCGGACGGGGACTCGATCGCGAGTTCTTCGCTGTGGTCGAGCAGTGTGGTGAACCAGCCTTGGAACAACGTGGCGAACGCAGCCCTTGCACAAGACGCGCCGCAGCATGTGGGCGGCATCGCTCTTTCGGCCCGCGTGGTGTACGACACGGATCAGAACGGACAATTCCAAGATCCGACGGCGGTGAGCGGCGTGCAGACCAGTGCTGATGAGGCGTATAACGTCGCGCTGTACATCGGAAACATCACGCCTTTGGCGGGTTGTGATTCCATTGACTTCAACAACAACGGCGTCTTCCCGGAAGACCAGGATGTGATCGACTTCTTCAGTGTGCTGTCGGGCGCTGTGTGCGCAACGTGCAACGACATCGACTTCAACAACAATGATGTGTTTCCCGAAGACCAGGACGTGATTGACTTCTTCAACGTGCTGGCGGGCGGCGAGTGTTCGTGAATTGAGGGCAACGGGATCCGTTGCCGTGCGAATGTGTCTGCATGAAGACGCAAGCTTCACGAGCGGGTTTGGCGGCAGCAGGCGGCGTTGTGCTTGGCTTTGTGGTGCTGCTGGTGGTGGGCATCTGGACTGACAGCATTTCCTCAGCGATACGGCCATGTTCGCGGCGCTCTTTGGCGCGGTGATGGCATCGATCGTGCCGCTGCTGGCACAGTCAAGCCGGCGGAGCAAGTGCACGCGGCCGTGATGCAATCGACTGGCCAACAAACGTGTTGACAGCATCGTCTGCGAGAGCGGCGGCGAATCTCATGCTTCGGAGCGGCATCAGAATCGTGTCAGAGGCAGATACTCATGGAAGCCGACGCAACAGATTCTCGCTCTCCCTTGTCGCCTCCGCCGGGCGGGCTTGTCCACAGCTATCAGAAGTACGACCCCAAGAACTTCCCCTCGCCCACGGCTGAACCGCCTGATCTTGCATCGGCGGCGATGAATCAGATGCTGATGTACGGCGACATGCGGGAGTTAACGGAGGAAGAACTCGCGCGAGCGGTGCGACTGGATCCGAGTATGTTTCCGCGGCTAGGCCCGAGCCTTGATGCCCTGCGGGCGATGCTGGAAGAACGCAAACGCAAGATTCTGGAGAAGTATGAAACTTCTGCGGCGCAGCAAGAGGCAGCACGCGGCTTCGTGCAATCGGCACGTGAAACGCAGCCACCGGGCAACATGCGGCGAGCTTTCGAACAGGCGGTGCGAGAGGAACAGATTAGCGATCTTGAAGACCTGTACTACAAGCAGAAGGATGACCAGAGCGATTTCTCGCAGCAACTCGTACAACTGATCAACTCACTTGGCGCCAAGTACGAGATTGATGAGCTTGCGGGGAAGTACACCTTCACCGGGCGCGAGGGCATGAGCGTTGAGCAGGCCCTTGAAGTGAAGAACGAGCTGGAGACGATTGACAAGCTTCTTGAGCAGCTCAAGCAGGCGAAGGAGAATGCGCAGCTTGCGATCATCGATATGGAGTCGATGCAGGAGCTCGCTGAGAACGCGGGGATTGATCAAGAGCAGATCAACGAACTGAACGAGATTCAGCGGCAGATTGAAGACTACCTGCGGAATGAAGCAGCTCGCCAGGGGCTTGATCGGACGAGCCAGGGGTTTCGGCTTTCGCCCAAGGCTTTGCGGCTGTTTCAGCGGCACCTGCTGACGGAGATCTTCAGCGATCTGCAGGCGGCTCGGTCGGGCCGGCACACGGGGACTGTGACGGGCGAAGGTGTTGTTGAGATTGAGAAGACCAAGCCGTACGAGTTTGGTGATAGCGCGACGAATGTGGATGTGGTGGGCAGCGTGCTGAATGCATCGGCTCGACTAGCGAATGCAGGCCCTCGCGGCGGCGATGAGCCGTGGCGCGCGTCGCTGGATGATCTGCAGATTCATCTGACGCGCAACAACCCCAAGTGCGCGACGATGGTGCTGATGGACATGTCCGGGAGTATGCGCTATGACGGACAGTACATCCACTGCAAGCGCATGGCTCTTGCACTGGACGGGCTCATTCGCACGGAGTATCCGGGTGATTACGTGGGCTTCGTGGAGATGTACAGCCTCGCGAAGATTCGGCGTGTGAGCGAAGTGCCCATGATGCTGCCCAAGCCCGTGAGCATTCATGCGCCACGGGTACGGCTGAAAGCAGACATGAGCAATCCGCGCATGAGCGAGATGCAACTGCCTCAGCACTTCACGAATATTCAGCACGCGCTGCAACTGGCGCGGCAGGCACTGACCGCACAGGACACGCCCAATCGCCAGATCATGCTGATTACGGATGGATTGCCCACGGCACACTTTGAAGGCAAGGATCTGTACTTCCTGTACCCACCCGATCCGCTGACGGAGCAGGCCACGATGCGGGAAGCGATGCTGTGCAAGCGAGCAGGCATCACGATCAACATCTTCCTGTTGCCGAGCTGGAGCCAATCAAGCGAGGACATTCAGTTCGCGCATCGCCTGGCGGAAACGACACAAGGGCGGGTCTTCTTTACGGGCGGGCGCGACCTGGACAGGTATGTGGTGTGGGACTACGTGAAGCAGCGGCGACGTGTGATTGGCTGACGCACTCAGGCCACGCCCCACTGCTCGCGCATCTTGCGAAGGCGAGCAAGTACGTCTTCGGTGCTCAACTTGGCGGCTTCACGCTCAACCACCAAGGGGAACGAGAGCGGAGTGAACCGCTGTGTCTCCACCATCACAATCTTGGCGTGGGTGAGGCGACTCATGCAGCGGCCCAGACGTGAGCCTTCAAAGTGGCGGTCGAGCACCTCTCGGCGGGCTTGCTCGAGCAACATGTTCTGCGGGTCAAACTGTGCGAGCACATCAAAGATGAGTGTGCTGCTGGCCTGCACGTGCTTGCCCGTCTTCTTTGCGCCAGGGATGTTCTGAAGCACCAGACCGGCGACACGGGCGATCTCGCGGAAAGCGACTTTGGCGAGTTGGCTCATGTTGACGCTGGCAGCCGCGTCGTCAGTGAGTGATTCGCTGCTGAAGAGCGATGGATCAAGGAGCTCCTTAAACGGATATGGCTCGGCGCGGAGGATCTCCAGGCCATAGTCGTTGACGGAGATGGAAAAGCTGCCTTGCACTCGGCGGGCGAGGCGCAGGGCGAGAATCGCGGCGAGCCCGGCGTGCACGAGGCGGCCCTCGAAGGGAAAGAGGAACAGATGCGAGCCTTCGCGCGACTGCGCCAACTCGATAAGTAGTTCGTCGTGGGCGGGAATGCGAGAGAAACGCTGCTGCGTCTGAGCGAGTTGGCGGGCAGCGAGCAATTCGGCGGGGGCGTTATCAGCAACACCGGCGCGCAATTGCTCGAGCGCATCGCGCATGCCAGCGGCGAGGCTTTCACTGATGGGGAGTTTTGTTCCGGCCCAAATGGGCGTCGTTGCGACGTTGCCTGTGGCGGGCTTGACGAAGACCACGCAGTCGCGAATCTCGATCAATTGCAGCGTTTTGCCTGCGAAGACGAATCGCTGTCCTGCTCTCAGATTGGTGATGAAGTTCTCGTCGATGGTGCCCAGCCGGCGACCGGTGTTGTAGACGATGTCGAGTGTGCCATCCGCCACGATCGTGCCGACGTTCATGCGGTGCGTCTGGGCGATGCGTTTGTTGAGCACGCGGCAGACGCCATCTTCGCAGCGAGTGATGCGACGAAACTGCGGATAGGCGTGCAGGACGCCACCTTCACAGACCAGATGCATCGCCCACCCAAACTCTTCACGCTTCAGGTGGCGATAGCTCCACGCGCGGCGCACCTGATCGAACATCTGGTCTTCGCTAAAACCGCCGCCTAAGGCACACGTGACCAGATGCTGCGCGAGCACGTCGAGCGGAGCGGACATTGCGTGGCGCGCCTCGACCTCGCCCGCGGCGATGGATTGGCGGGCGGCGGCGATCTCGACCAACTCAAGATGGTGCGTCGGGACACAGGCGATCTCACAATCCGCGTTGGGACGGTGGCTGGCGCGTCCGGCGCGCTGAATGACGCGCGCGATGCCCTTGGGTGAGCCGATCTGAATGACCTTCTCAATGGGTGAGAAGTCGACGCCAAGGTCGAGACTGCTGGTAGCGACCACGATGCGGATGTCGCCGGCTTTCAGGCCCGCTTCGACGCGTTCTCGCTCTTCACGGTCGAGACTGCCGTGATGCAGGGCCATGCGGTCAACCCAGTCTGGACGTTGAAATGAGATAGCGGCAAACCAGCGTTCAGATTGCGAGCGTGTATTGACAAAGACGATCGTGGGCACTTCGAGCGAGAGTTCCTTGAGTACGTCGGGCAGCATGTTGAGGCCTAGGTGCCCTGCCCATGGGAGTCGCGAGAGATCATCGGGAATGATGGCGCGAACGTTGATGGCACGCGACATGTCGCCACGGACGATGACGGCGTTCTGGTCTTGCGTACCCACGAGGGTGCGGAGGGCATCGTCGCTATTGGGGAGGGTGGCGGACATGCCCCACGTGCGCATGGACGGCGCGAACTCGCGAAGACGTGAGAGGCTGAGCTCGAGCAACGTACCACGCTTGCTCACGAGCAGATCGTGCCATTCATCGACGATGACGCAGGCGAGCTGCGAGAATTGATCCGCTGCATCTTCGCGCGTGAGCAGCAGGGCCAGACTTTCGGGAGTGGTCACGAGCACTTCGGGCATCCGCGTGCGCTGCTTGGCCCGCGTGGTGCTGCTGGTGTCGCCTGTGCGACTTTCGACGCGCAACCGCAGTGACAGATCATCGACCGGACGTTTGAGCGCGAGTTCGATGTCTCGTGTGACCGCGCGAAGCGGTGTGACGTAGAGAATGCGAAGACGCGATGCATCGAGCGGCGTGCGCCGGTCTTCGGCCATGAGCTGCATGAGCGGGCCGAGAAAGGCGGCATAGGTCTTGCCACTTCCGGTGGGCACCTGCACAAGTCCGCTTTTGCCGGCGGCATATGCGGACCACGCGTGATGCTGGAACTGCCAAGGCGTCCAGCGATTGTGCGCGAACCATGCCTCAATCCGGGCGCGAGGCGTCGGCATCGGCCCGACATCGGCCGGTGACGACGCGGAATCTGAGGACCTTCGCGGCATGGGGGGATGATTGGATAGCTGGAGCGTGATGGTGCGGCGCACGTGTGTGCGAGCATCCGTTGGCGGCTGCGAGGCGAAGTGTGAATGTGGCGAATCCCGCGATGCTCATCATGATCGCTCTGATGCACGCGGCGGCGGCATGCGCGATGGCTGGCGTGCTGTGGATTGTGCAGCTTGTGGTGTATCCAGCGTTTCATCTTGTTCGCCCGGATGATTTGCCGTCCTATGCCGCGAGACATGCAACACGCATAACGCCTGTCGTGGCGCCGCTCATGCTGGTTGAAGCTGCGGCGTTTGTCGCGCTGATCGTGCTGCGGGCACCGTTGCCATCGTGGCTTGTCATCGCAGGCGGCCTGACGCTGGTTGTGAACTGGCTTTCGACGTTTCTCTGGCAGGTGCCGCTGCATGGACGGCTGCAAGCGGGTGACGCGGCGGCAATCACGCGTCTGGTCAAGAGCAACTGGCTGCGGACAGTCTGCTGGTCGAGCCGAGCGGTGCTGGGCTGCGTGATTGTCTGGTCGCTCACGCAGGACGGAACCTTCGCATCATGACGACTCGCCAACGAATCAATCGCTCCGTCCGCAACATGATTGTCATTCTGGGCGATCAGTTGAGTCATCAGTCGGCCGCGTTGCGTGACATGGACGCGAAGCAGGACGTGGTGGTGATGATGGAGGTGTGCGAGGAAAGCACGCACGTGCCGAGCCACATCGCGCGCACGGTGCTGTTCCTGTCAGCCATGCGGCACTTTGCGGCGGAACTGCGTGAGCGCGGCGTGCGTGTGTGGTACAGCGAACTGGACGATGCGAAGAACACGCAGAACTTCACGCATGAAGTGAAGCGAGCGGTTGTCGAGCTGTCGCCGCAGCGCATCGTGCTGGTGCAGCCGGGAGAGCATCGAGTTGCAGCCATGGTGCAGCAGTGGAGCAAGACACTCGGCGTGCCGGTAGAGATGCGGGCGGATGATCACTTCGTGACCACGCATGAGCAGTTTGCGGCGTGGGCGAAGGGACGCAAAGAGCTCACGATGGAGTACTTCTATCGTGAACAGCGCAAGCGGCTGGGTGTGCTCATGGAAGATGACGGGAAGACGCCTTTGTCGGGCACGTGGAACTATGACCACGAGAATCGCCTGTCATTTGGCAAGACCGGGCCGAGCCCACGACCCAAGCGACCGGTGCGATTTGAACCAGATGCCATCACGCGCGATGTGATTCGCGTGGTGCAAGCGAAGCTGCCGGGGCTGCCTGGGAATGTGGCACAGTTCGCGTGGCCCGTGACGCGTGCGGATGCACTGCTTGCGCTGAAGGACTTTGTGAAGCATCGCCTCGCGGGCTTTGGGCCGTTTGAGGATGCGATGTGGACAGGCGAACCAGTGTTGTATCACAGCGGACTTTCAGCAGCGCTCAACCTGAAGTTGCTTGATCCACGCGAGTGCGTCGAGGCCGCGCTCGCGGCGCATGCCAAGGGGCAGGCTCCACTGCAGAGCGTGGAAGCGTTCATTCGACAGATCATCGGTTGGCGCGAGTTCATTCGCGGGGTGTACTGGCTCGAGGGGGAAACGTACAACCAGCGCAACTACTTGCAACAGCACGGGGCGTTGCCCAGTTTCTACTGGACGGGCGATACGCCCATGCGATGTTTGCGTGAAACTGTGTCGCAGGTCGTGGACAGCGGATTCGCGCATCACATTCAGCGACTTATGGTCATGGGTAACTTCGCACTGACGAGCGGCGTACACCCGCGCGCGGTGAGCGACTGGTTTCTCGGCATGTACGTCGACGCGATTGACTGGGTGACGTTGCCGAACACGCTGGGCATGGTGATGCACGCAGATGGCACGGCCAGCAAGAAGCCCGTCGTGGGGACGAAGCCCTATTGCAGCAGCGGGCAGTACATCAAAAAGATGAGCAACTACTGCACGGGCTGCAAGTTTGACCCATCCAAGCGAACGGGTGACGACGCGTGTCCGTTCACGGTGTTCTACTGGGACTTCCTGCATCGGCACCGCGAGAAGTTCGCGAAGAACCCGCGCATGGCGCAGATTCTTGGAAACCTCGATCGGTTTGGTGAAACCAACGTGCAGCAGATCACTGTTTCGGCCAAGAAGTTGCGGGAGAAGTTCGGGATTGGCGCGATTGATCGGCCTCGCTCGGACAGCGAAGCCAGCGGGCGGACATATGTGGCCGGTACGGGACAGCACACACCGACGCCTCCTGGGTTGTTTGCCTGAAAATTGCTGATTGCGGGCTGCTTGTCGCATGCCGTGGTAAATCCCGAAAGTCGGCCCGTACGAAACCACACCAACGCGTGCTGCAGGTGCGCACGCACTCACGACGAGGTACCGCATGCGCGCTCTGGTCTGGTTCCGTTCTGATCTTCGCACACTTGACAACGCTGCGCTGTTTCATGCCGCGAAGGCAAGCGATGGCGGCGTCGTTGCGCTCTTTGTCGTCAGCCCAGGCCAGTGGAGGCAGCACGATTATGCGCCGGCCAAGGTTGATCTGATGCTCCGGACGCTAGCGGAGCTGTCACACTCCCTTGCGCAGTACAACATCGCACTCAAGGTTCGAGTGGCAGACCGACTTGCGGATGTGCCGGGCGTCGTCGCTCAGACGATGAAGGAGTTTGGGTGCGACGCGCTGCACTACAACAAGGAGTACGAGCTGGATGAGGTACGTCGCGATGAGAAGACCGCGACACTGGTACAGAAGGCGGGCGGCAAGGTATTTGCTCATAGCGACCAGTGCCTGATCGAGCCGGGTGATGTACGCACAGGCGAGGGCAAGTTCTTTACGGTGTACAGCCCGTTCAAGCGGGCGTCGTACAAGCTGCTTTCGTCGCAGGGCGGTGTGAAGGAGTTTCCCATGCCACGCAAGCAGCACGGCATGGTGAGTACGCCTGATGCAGTACCTGCAGTTGTTGAAGGCTTTGAGAGCTCAGTTGATCCCAAGTTCTGGCCCGGTGGCGAGAAGCACGCTCTGTCGCAACTGCGGACCTTCGCTGAAAAGCACATTGAACCGTACAAGGCGCAGCGCGACTTTCCCGGCATTCGCGGTACCAGCATGCTGAGCCCGTACCTGACGATCGGGGCCATCTCGCCTCGCCAGTGCATTGTGGCCGCTGTGCAAGCGAATACACATGCGCGCAAGAACAACACGAGCCCGTTTGACAGCGGGCCTGAGGGCATCACACATTGGATCAGTGAAGTGCTTTGGCGCGAGTTTTACATCCACATCCTCGTCGGCTTCCCGCGGGTGTGCATGCACCGCGCGTTTCAGCCAGCGACGGAAGCGATTACGTGGAATGACAACCCTAAGCACTTGGATGCGTGGAAGCACGGTCGGACTGGCGTGCCCATCGTGGACGCCGGCATGCGGCAACTGCAGCAAATGGGATGGATGCACAATCGCGTGCGCATGATCGTTGCAATGTACTTTACGAAGAACCTGTTCCTCGACTGGCACGTCGGCGAGAAGTTCTTCATGCAGCACCTGGTTGACGGCTTCCTTGCGAGCAACAACGGCGGTTGGCAGTGGAGTGCCAGTACGGGCACGGATGCGGCCCCCTACTTCCGCATCTTCAACCCGATCAGCCAGAGCCAGAAGTTTGACGCAGATGGCACGTACATCAAACACTTTGTGCCCGAGCTGCGCGAAGTTGAAGGTGATGCGATCCACGAGCCGTGGACCATTCCGGGCCTGCTTCGGTCACGCCTTGACTACCCGCAGCCGCTGGTTGACCTCAGCAAGACACGGGAACGTGCGATCGAGGCGTTTCGAGAGATCAAGGGTGTGTCCGCTTCGTGACGCATTCACGAACGCGGCACCGGGCGCTGGCACAATGCACTTTGTGTTAGCCGATCTGTCTGGAGCGGGAGCTCATTGACGCAGCGCAGCAAGTTTGTCCCATGCCAGGAACAGCGTGATGAGGTATCCGAGAACCAAGCCTGCGTAACCACCTTTGATGCGGGGATCTTCGGTCTTGAAGAAGATGTAGTAAATGATGTAGAACGCCGGCAGGATGAAGCACGAGAGCAGCCAGCACACGATGATGGCCAGGCCCTGCACCATGCTTTCGCGGAACGCAACAACGAGCATGAAGATGGCCAGCACCAGACTGGCCAAGCTGAAGATGCCACCCGCGACATACCCGAACTGCTCGGTTGATTCGTTCATGAGCAGGACGCCCGGCGCGATACCGAGTACCAGATACACGATGAAGAACACCCACGGCGTTTCCGCGGTGAGAGGGTTCTCGAAGTTGCTCGCGGCAGACGGCGACTTGGCGGCCTTTGGAGCCTTCTCACGGACGACCTGCGTGCCCATGGTCTTGCCGGTTTGCAGGTTGTAGCCGCAGGTTGTGCAGATAACGGCGTTGGGCTGGAGGAAGGCTTTGCACTGCTGGCACGTCTTGGACGTGGCCTGCGCGCTGCTCTTCACCAGTTCAGCCATGACCGGGTCAATGCCCATTTCGCCACTCTGACGAGGGGACGCGGGCTTGGCGGCGGGCTTGGGCTGCTGGGGCTTGTTGGGCGTCGGGTCCGGCATCTCACATCTCCGCGAAGAAGCGAACAACCCGTTCGCGCGTGGGACAAGCCTACCACGACGCCCCCCAAAGAGCAACTGCGAGGCCTCTGGCAACTGTTCAATCAGCTCCAACCCGCGACCAGAGTTCCGCTGCCTCCCACGCTGGCTCCGAGAATGGGGCAAGTTGCATGACTTGCGCTAATGCTGCTCGCTGGACGGCGATTGCTTCCACATCGGTGGGCTTTGCGACTCGCAGGCCAGTCATCAATTCCGACGCCCGCGCGACCGCCTGCTCTCGTTTGGTGCGTGCTGGCTCATCCACCCAACTGAGGGAATCTGCAAAGCGTTCGGGCGTCGCCATCTGGTGGCCCATGCCTTCGAAGTCGTCTAGACGAACGGTCAGCCCGTCACCCTTCATGATCGCAAGGGCTCGGCGGACGTAGTCCTGGTTGGCGTCTTCGCTGCCGGTGATCGCGGCGAGTCGACCGAGCTTGAGCTGACGAAACTGCGCGCCGAGTGGCTTTTCGAAGTCGCCGCGCCAGTACTTGCCGTCGCTGCGCTTCATGTTCTCGTAGCTGCCCACGCCCACGATCGCCACGACGCCATCGATTATGTCGGGGGCGCACGCCCATGTATGGGATGCGATCTTGCCGCCGCCTGAGACGCCCGTGACGTAGATGCGGTCGGGATCGATCACGTAGCGATCGCATGCGGTTGCGATGGCATCGAGCGTGAGCTGCATCCGATCGACGCGATGGCGATCGTTGGGCACGTTGTCTGGAGCGACGGCGATGAAGCCAAGTTCATCCAGCGCGGGGAACATCGCTTTGGGAATGACGGCCTGCGGACCCGGGTGTACGTAGACGACAAGACCGCGTGCGATCTTCGGATCCATCTTTGCTGGCAGGCGCACGGTCACGGCTTCATCATGCACCTTGCGTGTGGTCGCATCGAGCGCGGCTCCGGCGTGCGTGAAGCGAGCCTTGAGCGTTGGGCCGTCCAGCGTCAACAGTGAGGGCTTGAGCGCGGGGCCGACAAGTCGTGTTGAGTGACCAAGCTGCGGGTCTTCCTCATGCGAAGTGAGCGAACCTGCGAATCCCATCGTGGGAATCATGGCCTGCGCGAACGCATCATCGTTCAGCACCATGGCGTGTGTTTGCGTCGGTCCGTCGGCCGCGATGAGGAACTGGCCCGCACCGTCGCGGAGGACATCGACGTCTTTGGAGGCACCAGCGGCGAAGATGCGCAATCGCAAGCAGACGCTTGCATCCGCCGGCATCGTGATGCGTTTGGTTGTGCCAACACGACCGAGCAAGCGCACGTGTTCACCCGCCAGCACCGCGCGAACACCATGCTCGCGCAGCACCATGGCGGGGTGAGCGGGGTTGGTGCCGGCAGCATCGCTGCCCGGTGCAAGCACGAGGGCCATGTCGGGTTTGGACCCTTCGATATCGAAAGGTCCCGCCAAAGTCGCTGTGGCTGTCACGATCGCTATCGCGGTTGCCCAGAATCGCATGGCAATCTCCGGCATCGAATATCGAGCGGCTGACGAACACAAGTCGCAAGCACTTCTCCACCATCAGCATAGCGGATTCCCCCCTTCACACCATGTCAAACATGCCCACTGTGTCCACCACGCCCCCCACCATCTCGACACTTTCTCAACTCCGCGCATCCGGTTGGAGCAGCCGGAGCGTGAAGGCGGAGCTTCGCGCCAACGTCATTGGCGCGATGCGTACGGGTGACAGTCTGTTCCCGGGGATCGTCGGGTACGAAGACACTGTGATTCCAGAGATCACGAATGCTGTGCTCGCGGGGCACGACATGCTTTTCCTTGGCGAGAAGGGGCAAGCCAAAAGCAAGATCATGCGTCTGCTCGCGCGGTTTCTGGATGAGTGGACACCTTACATCGACACCGCAACTGCGCACGCGAAGGCTGGCACGGGCGTTTCACCTGTGCATGAGGATCCGTTTGCACCCATCACGCGGCAAGGCAAGGACGCGGTTGCGAAGCTCGGGGACCAGACACCCATCGCGTGGTGGCATCGAAGCGATCGCTATGTGGAGCGACTGGCGCCAGGTACCAAATTCGCTGACATCATCGGGGAGATTGATCCGGCGAAGCTCCTCAGCGGCACAAGCATGGGCACCGAAGAAGCTCTGCACTTCGGCCTCATTCCGCGGATGCATCGCGGCATCTTTGCGATGAACGAACTGCCCGATCTCGATGATCTCGTGCAGGTGGGTCTGTTCAACATTCTCGAAGAGCGCGATGTGCAGATTCGCGGCTACCCGATCAAGTTCGACATCGACGTGCTCGTGCTTTTCAGTGCCAACCCCAGCACGTACAACCGCAGCGGCAAGGTCATTCCGCAGCTCAAAGACCGCATCGGAGCGACGATCCAGACGCACTATCCCAAGCAGCGCGATCTGGGGATTGAGATCATGGAATCGGCGGCGGGCGACACGTCACGAGATGTGATCGTGCCACGATTCATGAAGGAACTTGTCGAACAGCTTTCGATCGCGGCCCGCGCAAGCAAGTACGTGGACCACGCCAGCGGCGTGTCGGCGCGATTCTCGATCGCAAACTACAAGACGATGATCGCCAATGCACAGCGACGCGCGATTGTGCTGAAGGAAAGTCCCGCAGTGCCGCGTATCAGCGACCTTGCCCACTTCCACAGCAGTGCGACAGGCAAGCTTGAACTGGATTTGATGGGCAGCCATCAGTTGAGTGAGAAGCAAGCCCTCGATGCAATCTTCGCGGAAGCCGTGAAGAATGTCTTTGCCGAGTACGTCAGCAAGCACGGACTTGCGGACATTGGCGATGTGTTCGCGAAAGGCGTGAAGATTGAAGTTGGCGACATGCTACCCAGCGAGCACTATGGCAAGGTGCTGCAACGCGTGCCCAAAGTCTGGGAGAAGGCCTTTGAAGTGAATGCCAGCGACAACCCCGCGGTGCGTGCAAGCTGCGTGGAGTTTGTGCTGGCGGGCCTGTGGGCGAGCGACGTGATCAGCCGGGCCGAAAAGCACGGGCGACTGAACTACGACATTCGCTGAGCGCATGAGCGCAAAGCTCGTCTGGCCTGAGCGGCCCAACTGGACCAACGCGGCCACGAATCGATCTGGCAGGTCGATTTGGCAGGCCAATTTGTCAGCGGGGAACCACGCCGCTATACTCTCGACCCATCGGGCGCATAGCTCAGCTGGCTAGAGCGCGGCTGTCACATAGCCGAGGTCACAGGTTCGAATCCTGTTGCGCCCATTCGTGTTTGCAAGCCGCCCACAAGGCGGCTTGTTGCATTTGGGGGCTGGGCTTGCGAATGCGGTATTGCTGTTGGCCAGCGGGCTGTCGCACGGCGTGCCGATAAATCTTTCAAGTTTTCGTACCCACGAGATAGCTCAGGATGGGTAATCTATAGGGACGCGGCTGGTTTGGCCGTGTGGTTGGGCTTGGCACGGAGTGCCGCGTGCGGTTGGCCAGTGTGTGTGGCCGGCGATCGCACGATTCGCAAGGAGGCGGCTTATGGCGTCGCAGACGCTGGTTGATGGCGTGCACGTTGAGCAACAGGTGACGGACGCGGCGGCGCAGAGCGTTGCTGGCGTTGATGGTGCTGCGCCCGAGCTTATCGCCGCTTCTGCCGGGCACGCTGTGAGAGTGAGTGCTCCGACGACTGTCCAGCCTTCCACTGGCCAAGCTTCCGTTGAGCGCGACTCCGCGGACAAGGGTCTGGGCATGCGATTGGCGAAGCTCACCGTGCAAGGCTTCAAGAGCTTTGCGGACAACGTTGAGTTTTCGTTTGATCACTCCATCACCGGCATTGTCGGTCCCAACGGTTGCGGCAAGAGCAACGTCGTGGATGCTATCAAGTGGGTGCTTGGTGAACGCAGCAGCAAGAGCCTGCGCGGCACCGAGATGATCGACGTGATCTTCGCCGGCAGCGCGGGCCGCAAGCCCATGGGGATGGCGAGCGTCAAGCTGACGTTTGAAAACCCGGTGATGGAGGCGAAGCCGGCGTCGCAGATGCAGGCCGCGGAGGATGCGGAGCAGACAGCCCCGAATCCGGAGACGATGCAGACTGAAGGGAACGCCGACGCTGCAGCCGCAGGTGCTTTCGATGAAGTCGCTGGGACTGAAGAGGCTGCGTCACCCAGCACCGCCGCTGGCGCGTCAGCATCTGACGCCGGATCGCTCTCCTCGCTCACTGCTCCCCTTCGTTCCTCCTCGACCCGGCGCAAGTTCGGGCGGCCACTCCCGGTTGATAGCGACATCGTTGAGATCGAGCGGCGGCTCTATCGCGATGGCGGCAGTGACTACCTGATCAACGGGAAGTCCGCGCGACTGAAGGACATTCGCGAGCTTTTCCTCGATACGGGCGTCGGGGCCGACGCGTACTCGATCATCGAGCAGGGCAAAGTCGATGCCATGCTCATGGCGAGCCCGCAGGAACGCCGCGTGATCTTTGAGGAAGCGGCGGGGATTGCAAAGTACAAGCAGCGTCGCATTGAGGCTTCGCGCCGGTTGGAACGTGCGGAAGCCAATCTCAAGGTGACACGCGAAGAACTGGAAAGCACCGAACGCCGCCTGCGGCTGGTGAAGGGCCAGGCGGCGAAAGCTCGCAAGTTTGTTGAACTCGACAGCGAACTGCGGGCGTGGCGCATGGCGCTGGCGTTTGATCAGTATGACGATCTGCGGACGCGCATCGATGGGCTGACAAGCCGTCAGGCAGAGACTGGTGGCGAGCAGGAAGCCGCCCGCGCGAAGCTGACGGAACTGGAAGAAGCCAAGCAGCAGTCCGAACTGGAGCGTCACGATGCGCAGCAACAGCACAAACAACTCGAACAAGCACTGCTGACCGCGCAGCACTCGCTGCAGCAAGCCCAGCAACGCCAGATGATGACGCAGCGGCTGGTGGAGCAGACGCAGCGCGAGAATCAGAGCGACACCGCACTGCAAGCTGACTTGACGCAGCGTGAACAACTGACTGAAGTCGCCACGACAGACGCACGCGAGACTATCGCCGCCTTGCAAGAGAAGCTCAGCGAAGCCGAACGCCGCCTGCAGGAGTCGGCGAGCGCGAAGGCTGCGTTGCTCGAGCAGTTTGGTGAAAAGCAGCGTGTGAGCGCGCAGAAGAACGCGAATGCACAACGCATCGATCGCGAGCGCCTGCAGTTGCTTGCCAGCATTCAAGGTGACGAAAAGCGGGCGCTGGGCATCAAGGAGCAGGTCGAACGCGTGGCGGCGACGCTTGCTCGACTTGCCAACGACAAGGCGGGTGTTGAACAACAGCAGTCGCTCGCGCAGACGAAGGTTGATGAACTGAAGACACGGGCGGCGGAGCTTGAAGCGAACCTCAAGTCGCTTGACGACCAAGTGAAGCAGCTTGGCAGCGACAGGCAGGCACGCTCGGCGGAAGTCGCGAGCATTGATCAGGAACGCGTGCGAGTCGAGAGCCGTCTTGCAACGCTTGAAGAAATGACGCAAGCTCGCGTGGGCTTCGCTGAGGCGGTCCGTCGGGTCATGACGCTTCGTGACAAGCACACGGGCGAGGGCAATCCGTTCGCGGGCATCATCGCACCGCTTGCTGATCTCATCGAGATTCGCAGCGATCTAGGCGCCAATTCGGCGGAACAGCCTTCGTTGGCTGCAGACGCAGGCAATGCTGTTGAACTTGCATTGGGCGATGATTTGCAAGCACTGGTTGTGAGTGAGCTGGCCAAGCTGCCCGACGCGGACGCACTTGCGAAGGTTGGCGGGCGATTGACATTCGTTTCGCTGGCGAGCGAGCTGCCCACTGCGACGTCGGCCGCTGTGACGATCGAAGGTGTGGACGGGGCGAGCATGGCATCGCGCGTTGTCCATCTGCGTTCGCTCGTCGCCGCTCGCGAGGGCGAACACAGCGAGCGGATCGTTGCGATTCTGGATCGCCTCCTTGGCGACACGTATCTCGTGAGCGATCTGGATGCGGCAACTCTGCTGCTGGCCGGTCCGCTTGCGGGCAAGCGGCTCATCACGCGTCGCGGCGATGTCATTGATACCCACGGACGCGTCACGGCGGGCCCCACCACTGCGGGCAATGCTGACAGCGCGACAAGCCTGCTTCGGCGTCGAGCTGAACTCGAAGCCTTGCGCACCAAGGCTGCGGAGCTTGCCGCACAGCTTGCATCGCGTCGGGAGCTGCTCGCAAGCGTGGACAAAGAAGCGAGTGAGCTTTCGCAGAAGGCCAGCAGCGTTCGGAGCGAACTGTCGCAAACCCAACGTACCGGGGCGAGCGAACAGGCCAAACTGGAACGCTTCGGTTACGACCTGCAGCGTTTGCTTCGTGAAGCCAACAACGCGACGCAGGAGAGCGAACAGGCTCAGCAGCGGTTGGCAAAGATCGACGCCGACTGTGCGACGATGCGAGAGAAGGCGCAGAGCCTGGGCCGACTTGCCGAAGAGGAACTCGCTGCGGCCAATGCGCTTGCTGAGGACGTCCGTGCGTTCCAGTCGCGGACCGACGCCGCAAGCGAGCAGGTGACCGCAGCGAAGGTTGAAGTTTCGACGCTGAGCGAGCAGTTGTCGTCGGCACGACGCGAACTGTCGCGACAGGAGAGCCTGCGCGACGATCTGGCTCGCCGCCTGCGTGAGGTAACGACCCGGCTTTCGCACCATGAAGGGCGACTGGCGGAGCATGCCATCGCCATCAACGAAGCGATCGCGACCATTGCAAACGCGACGACGCAAGGCGAGGAACTCACGCATCAACTCGCGACCGCAACGACGACGCTTGAGGAAGTCTCGGCGAAGGTCACTGCTCTGGCTGAGCAGGTCCACGCTGCCCGCCAGCATGCGACGACGCTTGAGCGTGACTTCCACAGCCTTGAAGTTTCTCGCCGCGAACTCGAAGTGAAGCGCGAGAACATGGAAGAACGCACGATGCAGGAACTGGCCATCGACCTGCAGGTCGAGCACGCCAGCTACCGCGAACTCATCGCTAGCGATGTCGCGCGCGTTGATCACACGATCGCCCAGCACACCATCGACGAGCTCAAGAGCCTGATTCGCAAACTTGGCAGCGTGAACCTGGATGCGATGGCTGAAGAGCAGACGCTCGAGGGACAGAATGAAGCGCTCGTGAAGCAGGTTGCCGACATCGAGGCGGCTCGCACACAGCTCGTGCAGCTCATCGATGAACTGAACCAAGTCAGCAAAGAACGCTTCGGCGAGATCTTTACCACGATTCAGCATCAATTCGCGAGCGAGAACGGCATGTTCCGCAAGCTCTTCGGCGGCGGCAAGGCCGAGGTTCGTCTCATGCCGCTCATCAAAGAAGTTGAGCAGCCGGACGGGTCGATCGCGAAGGTTGAGACTGACGAGATTGACATGCTCGAAAGTGGCGTGGAAGTCATCGCCAAGCCGCCGGGGAAGGAGCCCCGCGCGATTTCGCAGCTCTCCGGTGGCGAAAAGACGCTCACCGCCGTCGCGCTACTGCTGAGCATCTTCCGCAGCAAGCCCAGCTGCTTCTGCGTGCTGGACGAAGTGGACGCCGCGCTGGACGAAGGCAACGTCGGTCGCTTCAACGCGGCGATTCGCGACTTCACGGACAAGAGCAACTTCATCGTCATTACGCACAACAAGCGAACTATGCAGAACACGGATCGTCTTTATGGCGTGACGATGCAGGAACGCGGCGTGAGCACTCGTGTCAGCGTTCGGTTCGATCAAGTCAACAAGGACGGTTCGATTGATCCGAATCTCAAGCCGGTGAAGCTCGAGATGAATCCGATCACGCCGACGCAGCCGGCCGCGGCAGCCAACGTGACGACGCCCGCAACGGATCAAGGCGACACAAAGCCCAAGCGTGCGGTGCGCCACAAGCCAGTGAAGGTGACCAAGCAAGACGAATCGACGATGCCTTCACAAGCGGCGACGACGGAGCAGCCCGTGGGGACAACTGAAGGTGCTACTGCCACCGCGGTCGAGCCGCCAGTGATCGAGGTGGTGACTGTTTCGCCGAAGGAGCATGTGGTGGCAACATCCTCTCCAGAACCGGTTGCGGCGAACACGCCTGTCAGCGAGCCCGCGCCGATGCCGCTCGTCACCGCGCCGCTGGGACTTGGCGATCAGCCTGGTCAGCAGACGACGCTGGGCATGTCGCCCCTGAAGCGTGCTCTTGCGAAGCTCCGTGAAACGGTGCAGCAGGAACAGAAGCAGGAAAGGCCCTCACAGCCGTGAGGCCTGTTCACGTCGGTAGAACAAGAAACGCCGCGAGATCTCGCGGCGTTTTTCTTTACCACTGCGCTCTCAGCGAGGTCATCCACCAGTTGCAGGCGGGGTGTCCTTGATATCAAACTCGCGCGTTCGAACCACAAACACCGGCCCGTTCGGACGAACTTCGAGCAGCACACGAATCCGGTCGGCCGGCGCCGCGAGCAGCGCGGGATCAGGCGTAACACCTGCGGCTGCTTCCTTGCCACGTCGCAAGTCGGAGAGATCGAGCACAAGCGTCACGGACGCGTCCGTCTTCGCTTCGATCTCCACCGTTGGTGTCCACTCGCGGTAACGCTCGATCTGCGCGTCGAGCACGGTCTTGACGGTCGCCCCGTCGCCGCCTTCGCGGTTCTCGATGTAGTCTTGCACAACGGGGCCCCAATCAGCGGGCGCTTCGATGCCAGGCAGGGCCGCGGGCTTGCTGGCATCGGACTTGCCGCACGCCGTCATCGTCGCACATGCTGCCAGACACGCGATCATCGATACTTGTCGCATGATCGATTGTTGGCACGTGGCGATGGAAGCGTCTTCCGCGTGTGATGTGTAGCGTCGGCGTGAGCAGCTCACAAGAGCGGCCCGGCGAGTTGTGCACAGTTCTCCCAGAATCGACGCAGTCGTGGCCTGCGCTTCCATGTCGCGAGCTTGATCGGCACACTCTCGGTCAGGTAGCTGGTCTGCAGCCATCGCAACTCGCCCGCGAAGTCATCGTCATACACGAAAAGCGTCGCTTCAAAGTTCAGCCAGAAGCTTCGCATGTCAAAGTTCGCGCTGCCGATGACGGCCAGTTCGCGATCCACGGTCGCCGCCTTGGCGTGCAGCATGCCGTGCTTGGGTCGATGCAGGTGGATCTTCACGCCCGCCTCCATCAGGTCTTCAAAGTGGCTGCGTGCGGCGGCGCTGACGAGCTTGCTGTCACTCTGTTCGGGCACCACGATTGTGACTTCGACGCCTCGTAACGCGGCGTTGATCAGTGCCCCCTTCGTGGCTTCATCAGGCACGAAGTAGGGCGTAGTCATCATGATCTCTTCGTGGGCTCCGTGCAGCGTGGCAAGGAACGCCTGGTGAATCGCGTCGGGGCGGGGGCCGGGGCCGGAGGGAATCACGTGGACGGCGCTGTCACCCATGCGCAGCGGCTCACACAGGAACGAAGAAATGTCGGTGATGTGCTCGTCGCTGTCATGCAGCCAGTCGCGCATGAATGTGCTTTGCAGCGCTTGCGCAGCAGGACCGTGCACACGGACGCTTGCGTCGATCCAGGGGCCTGGTCCGCGAGCGCTGCGTCCGATGCGGCGCGGACGAAAATTCTCGTCGGTGATGTTCTGGCTGCCGCAGTAGGCGATCTGACCGTCAATGACAGCGATCTTGCGGTGATTACGAAGGTCGACACGGGCAAACAGAGCTCGGAGCAGACTGGCGGGCAAGCTCTCCACCACTTGCACCTTGGCCGCTGTCAAACGCGGAATCAGCGACGATTGCAGCATCGGGCGACTGCCCACGGAATCAACGAGCACTCGGCAAGGCACGCCTCGCTCGCTCGCTCTGATCACCGCATCAGCCAGTCGCGTGCCTGCGTTGTCAGGCTCCCAGATGTAGTACAGCAGGTGAACATGCTTGGTCGCTCGATCGATATCCGCGATCAGATTCTCGATGAAGCCGTTGGCGTCAGCGATGAGCTCAAGCTTGTTTCCCGCGAGAGCGGGCATGCCCGCCATATTGGTCAAAAGTCGCGACAACGGCACGTGGCGAGCCGACACGTCGCACCAATCCAGATGCTGGTGGGCCCACAACCGCACCGCCTGCAGTTCAAGATCAGCTGTATTACGCTCAAAGCGCTTCACGCGGCGTGTGCCCAAACGCCGCTCACCCATCAGTGCGTACAGCATCCAACTGATGAACGGCGCGAACAACAGAAGCACCAGCCATGTCAGCGTGTCCGGCACAGGCGTGCGCTTGGAGATGACACGCACCGCGAGCGCAACGCGCAGCAGGAGGTCAAGCACGAACAGTGTCAGCGAAATGGATGCCCACAGACCCGTCGGCATGACAAGAGCGTATGTGCCCGATCAACCGCGCTTACTGGTGCGTTCTTCACCCGGGCGTGAATAGTCACGCACGATCTCGACCTGGGTCGGGAAGGCGAACTCCACACCCATGGCGTTGAACTTCTCGAGCAGCTCGATGTTCAACGCATGCTGAATGTCCGTATGCAACCCGAAGTCAGGGCTCTTGACCCAGTACACCACTTCAAAATCGAGCGAGAAGGCGCCGAACTGCTTGAAGTGGCAGCGTTCAAAGCGAGCTGCTTCATGACGCTCGACAGCCGCCTTGATCACGTCAGGGAGTTCACGCAGCTTTGCCGGCGGCGTGTCATACGTCACGCCATACGTGGCGACCACACGCCGTTCCTGCATCCGTTTGAAGTTCTGCACAGTGCTGCCCAGCAGCGATGCATTACCGAAGATAAGTTGCTCACCACTGACCGCCCGCACGCGGGTGGTCTTGATGCCGATTTTCTCAACCGTGCCGGTCTTGTCGCCCACCGTGATGGCGTCACCCACGACAAACGGCTTGTCGAAGATGATGATGAAACTCGCGAAGAGATCACCCAGAATGTTCTGCGCGGCGAGCGCAATGGCGATGCCGCCGATACCAAGTCCCGTCAGGAGCGGCGCGACGGCGATACCGAGATTGTCCATCGCGAACAGCACGACGAGCGTGCAGATCGCGAACATACCCACAGCGCGAAGCACGCCCGTTGACGTGTTGATGGTGTCATCGACCGTTCCATCGGCGTGTGTTGTGCGGCGCAGCAGGGCCTTGATGGCGTAATCGACCACAATGCGCGAACTGATGAGCATCTGCACGCCGGTCGCGATAATCGTCACGTACTTGAGCACAAGCGGCAGGTTGACGTTGCGAGCAAGCAGCGTCGTCGCGCCCGCAGGCGCCGGCACGTGCAGGTACTGGCTGGCGATATAGATTGACACCGTCGCGACCCACCAGTAGCGCAGATCACTGATGAGTTCGACGACAAAGTCGTCGACGAGACTGGTGGTCTTGGCGGCAAGACGCTTCCCACGCCCCAATACCACGACCCTGCGGAAGACCCAGAAGGCCATCTGAATCACAAACGCAATGGCCAGCGCGACGACCCAGGCGTCCATGGGATTGTTCCACAACACAGCATCCCAGTCCCACGTGGCGATATCCGTGAACTTGAAGGCTGGCCCTTGAACAACGGGCAGACGGACAGCCATCTCCGCCGCTGCTTGCTCAGCTGCTTGCGTCGCTTGCTGGGTGGTCTGCGTCGCTTCCTGCATCATCGTTGCCATCATGAATTGATCATCCTCTCATCGCGCGTGTCACCACGGCGGACAACTTTTGTCTTCGCCCCACGTTCGTCAAGCCCCGCTTCAGGCCATTGCCGCAATCGCCGCAGACTTATCCTTCGCGATGGTGAAGATCGCACTCAGCCGTGTGATCTTGAGCATCTCCTGAAGGTCGTCATTGAGGCCGAAAAGGACAACTTTGCCCTTGTTCGCCAATGCTTCCTTCCGCAGATTAATGAGCATACCCAGCGCCTGGCTGCCCATCATCTCGACCTGCGTCAGATCCACTGCAATGCGCCAAGCCGTCTCGGCCGCGGATTGCTTGAGATCGTGTTCCAGCGGAGCGAGATCAAACGGCGAGATGGAGGGCGTCAGCAGCGTCGCCACCGTACCCGTTCCGGCCCGCTCGGTCTGAATTCGCGTGGAAGCCATGCGTCAGCGTAGGTTCTTGCGCGGGCACTATCATGGTGCGAGGTTTCGCCATCGCTTTGTCCAGCCGTCCGGGCTGGCGGTTCGATGGTGTTCATCGCACGGCTTGTGCCGGGCGGAAACCGGTCAGGGATACACGCACTATGAAGATGACTTTGCACGCAGACTCTTGGCGTACTCGCGCACTCGTTCTGGCCAGCGGTGTGGTTCTGTCCACTGCCGGTGTCGCCGTCGCACAAGACGCGACGCAGGTGCAGACTGAAGTCAAGCAGAACGAGAAGCCGTTCGGCGGCGCTCAGCTTGCCCCGGTGCCCGACGCAGCACCCGCGACGCCCAAGCCCGTCTTCAGCGAGCCTGAGTTTGAGAAGATCGCGGGCATGCTCACGGGAACGTGGAAGAGCAGCAAGCCCATCCGCGTCGGCTCCGACAGCCTTGAAGTCGTGACAAGTGTCGCGCCGGTCTTCGTGCCCGGCATCACCGACACGTTCTATGCCGAAGTCGCCCGCGGCGATGCGCTGGACCGCCCCTACCGCCAGGCCATCTGGCAGCTCCAACGCGTGAAGGGCAAGATTCGCCTCAAGACGATGGAATTCCGTCGCGCTCGTGGCGAGCAGCTTGCGGCCGTGGGCCTGTGGGCAGCGCCAGACAAGTTCCCCATGATCTCGACTGACGAACTGGTGACGACGCTCATGGTGGAACTCTCGGCTGATGGCGCGGGCTATCGCGGCGGCACGCCACACGCCTATCCCACCAGCGCAGGCAACGCGGTGGAGATGACCAGCCAGATTGCCTTCGACGGCACGACCTTCAAGAGCGCGGATCGCGGCTTTGCCGCTGATGGCAGCGTCGCGTGGGGCCCGGCAGAGAACGAGTTCTACGAGTTCTCGCGCGTCGACAGCCCCATCGCGGTGGCCCGCACGCCCGAAGGGCTCGTCATGCTCACGTACAACACCGTGACCGAAGGCGATGTCTTCAAGCAGGGCGACCGCATCGCCATCCACTACATCGGCATGCTGGCCAACGGCACGATGTTCGACAGCAGCTACGAGCGTCAGGCTCCGTTTGAATACAACTTCGGCCAGAGCCTCATCGCTGGCTGGGACATGGGCATGGCCGACGCCCGCAAGGGCCTCAAGCGGCGTCTGGTCATTCCGGGCTCGCTCGGCTATGGCGAGCGTGGCAACGCGCGAGCCAAGATTCCGCCGAATGCCACCTTGGTGTTCAGCATCGATGTGCTGAGCATCACGGCGGCTCCTCCGCCGCCCGCTGCCGCCGACCCCGCGGCCCAGCCCCAGCCCGTGCAGGCCCAGCCGGTCCAGGAAGCCAAGCCCGCGGAAGCCAAACCCGAGGGTTCCAAGGCTGACTCGTAACGCCAGCACTTCACGCACCACAAAGCCCGGCCCACGCCGGGCTTTTTTCATTGGTCTTCCTACCCTCGCTGCGTGGCTGATCACTACACGACTCTTGGCGTTGCACGTTCGGCCTCGGCAGATGACATCAAGTCCGCCTACCGCCGCCTCGCGCGGCAACTGCATCCCGATGTCAACAAGGCCCCCGACGCGCAGAAGAAGTTCGCCGCCGTGCAGCAGGCCTACGAAGTCCTCTCCGACAGCGAGAAACGCAAGCTCTACGACATGTATGGCGACGCGGCCTTCGCGCAGGGCGGGCCGGGGAGTGCAAGCGGGCAGCAGCGGACCAACTGGGGCAACGCGGGGCAGGCGCGTCCGCGTGGGCGGGCCAGCCAGCACCCCGATATCGACGCGGAAGACCTGGGCTCCATCTTTGAGAGCATCTTCGGCGGCGCGAACCCGCGCGGCGCGAGCGCGAACTCGCGCGGCGGCGCCCGCGCTCGGCCCGGCTACGAGGACTATGACGACGACGGCGATGACGAGAGCGTGCAGGAAGTCCGCGTTGACTTCATGACGGCGGCCAAAGGCGGCACGGTGCCCGTGCGCGTCCTCACGCGAGATGAAACGTTCAAGACCATCGATGTCAAGATCCCCGCAGGGCTCGAAGATGGCAGCGGCCTGCGCGTGCGCGGGGCCTTGCGCGGCATCAGCACCGGCTCGCCTGATCTGTTGCTGCGCGTGCGCATCACGCCGCACGAGCTGTATCGCCGCGGCGACGCAACCGGCGGCGCGAAGGGCCTTGACATCTTCCTCGATGTGCCGCTGACCATCGCCGAAGCCACGCTGGGCGCGACCATCGACGTGCCGACCATGCGCGGCGTCGCCCAGCTCACCATCCCGCCGGGCACGCCCAGCGGCCGCCGCATGAAACTCGGCGGCATGGGCATCCGCGATGACGCGGGCCGCCAGGGCGACTTCTACGTCATCATCCAAATCATCCCGCCCGCCTCACCCGCTGACGCCCGCATCTCCGCCCTCGAGCAAGATGTCCTGCGCCGCATCGCCGACCTGAGCGGCAGCCCACGCAGCGGCCCGGCGTGGCAAAAGCTCACGTGATGCGTGTGTCGTTGGCGGCTCGCCAAGACCATTTCAACACAGAGATCACAGAGAGCACAGAGGGGATGCGGTGTGAAAGGCACGAGACGCGAACGCGTGTCGATGTCTTGATACCCCACTCCATCTTCGTGCCTCTTGTGTGGCCCCTCGAGCGACCGGCGCGGGCGGCTGGTTGCCCACTGATGCCAAAGGAAGGGGAAGACCCCTTCCTCTGGCGACTCCTTCCCCTTGGCGGTCGGTGCATGCGTACACGGCCGCGACGGGCACAACAATGATGGATGCGATATGCCGTGTTGGTGACGATTGTGCTTGGATTGATCTACTTCGTCGTATCCATGGCGATGGGGCTTGGTGCATATTCGGGCGCGATGATTCGCACGTTTAGCAACTACAAGCAGATGGAGGCGGAGCGCATGACGTCGGCGGACCCTTCGGCGCTGGGCCGGCTGACGGAGGGGCTTGAACGTTCGTTTTATGAATTAGGCGAGGCGCACGCGTTGATGTCACTGGTGATCTGCATCACGCAACTGGTCGTCCTGTTCTTGGTGCAGCGATCCTTCAAGCGCAAGATGCTCGCCCAGATGCATCCTCCGCAACCACCAGGCCCCGATGCACGTGCATAGCGCCACCGCCCGCCGCCGTTGCGCGGTGCGGTGATGAGGAGGCACGGGCGCGGCCTTGCCATCGCGTCGCGATGGCTGGTGAGGAGCCGGGGCCACCGCGCCACGCCCACTTCACCTGCTCACCTGCCCACCTCCCCACCTGCTCACCGTCTTCCCCCACCTACTCACGCCCCCCACCACGACCCCACTCCCTCTTCGAGCCCTTCGCATCTTCGCGTTCAGCCCCTGCCTTCCTCTCCGCGCTCTCCGCGTCTCCGCGGTGACTCCGCCTTTGCCTTCCTCCCGTCCTACTCTGGCCGCCTATGGCACTTGTCGTCACTGGCACTATCGGGATTGACACGGTTCACACACCTGCTGCGTCGCGCGAGCGGATTCTGGGCGGGTCGGCGGTGTACTTTGCGGCGGCGGCGAGTCACTTTGGGCCGGTGCGGCTGGTGGCTGCGGCGGGTGATGATTTGCCTGCGGCATTTCGGCAGACCATCGCCCACTTCAAGACCATTGACAGCCAGGGGCTGGAGATTCGCAAAGGCAGCAAGACGTTTGCGTGGGGCGGCAAGTATCACGAGAACATGGTGCAGCGCGAGACGATCTTCACGCACCTAGGCGTGCTGGAAGAGAAGCCGCCCACCGTGCCCGGCGCGTATGCCGACAGCGAGTTTGTGTTCCTGGGCAACACCCATCCGGGCGTGCAGCAGTCGTTTCTGGCGAGCTTCCCCAAGCGCAAGCTGGTCGTGGCCGACACGATGGATCTGTGGATCAACATCGCCAAGCCCGAGCTGCTCGCGCTGCTGAAGAATGTCGATGGGCTTGCGCTCAACAACGATGAAGCCGAACTGCTGACGGGCAAGAAGAACCCGGTGACGGCGGCCCGGCACATTCTGGCGATGGGCCCGCGGTTTGTGATCGTGAAGAAGGGCGAGCACGGGTGCATTCTGGTGCACAAGGACGGCATCGCGAGTTTGCCCGCGTATCCGACGGAGAACGTCGTGGACCCCACGGGCGCGGGCGACAGCTTCGCGGGCGGCGTGATGGGAAGTCTGGCGGCGACCAGCGTGGCCCAGCACGGCAAGATCGATGCGGGCAGCTTCGAGCACGTGCGCAAGGCGCTGGTGTACGGCACGGTGACGGCGAGCTTCACGGTCGAGAGCTTCAGCCTCGATAGCTTGCAGGCGATTCATCGCAACGACATTGACAAGCGGTATAGCGAGTATGCGGCGATGGTGCGCGTGTGACGCGAAAGGGCCAAATGGCCAAAGAGCCAAATGGCCAAATGAAGGCGAAAGGCATTCGCGCTAGCGGGTCGTGTGTCTGCGGACTTGGCGGAGCACGATGGTTGCCATGATGAGGGCGACCAGCGCGACTTCGATGAGCAGCAGCGTATCGATGTGCTTGGAATCCAGGCCGCGTGCGGTGACGATGCCCACGGCGGCGATGCCGCAGAGCGGCCCCAGCGTGTAGCCCGCGCCGATGAGGGCTTCGTGGGCTCCGCCGGCGTCCACCTGCGACTTGCCGACCTCCATCGCGTAGTAGATCGCTCCGCTGTAGATGATGCCCATGCCGCAGCCAAAGAGCGCGAGCCCCGCCAGCAGCACCGCCAGCCCGCCGCCGCCTGCGAGCGGACTGCCGACGCAGATCGCAAAGCCCGCAAGCAGCGCGCCGCCCCCGGCAAGCGCAGGCCACCAGCGTCCGTGCCAGCCGGGCCAGAAGCCAAAGGCCGCGAATGTCAGGCAGCGCGGAATGAGCCACGCGCTGGCGGTGATCGTCTGCATGCCTTCACTCACGCCGAGCTTGGGCATGAGGTCGGGCAGGTACGGGCCCAGCGCACTGCTGACGACGTAACTCATCGGCAAGAGCCACCGGAACGTGACCAGCAGCTTTTCATACACCGGCGGGTGCGGCTCGTGTTCCTCGTGCACGTGCTGCGCGGGCTCTTTGGCGAAGGACAACAGACACACGAGCCCGACGACGTGCGTCATGCCCAGCAGCGCCACTGCTTCCACCGCATGATCTTTGATGAGCGGCGAGATGGCCCAGTACGCCACCACGAGCGCCGAACTCCACACGATGTTCCACACGCCGATGATGCGCCGCAGCGCATTGCCGCTGCGCCCGCCGGACATGTAGCTCTCGACAATCGGCCACAGCATGCCCGAGAGCGGGCTGTAGATGCCGACCAGTACCCACGCGGGCCACGATGACGTGACGCCCGCTCGCTGCGCGGCGATGGGCAACAGACACATGAGCGTGAGGGCGAGCATGACGCTCGCAAGCACCGCGCGGGTGGACATGAAGCGTCGCAGCGACCGCTGCACAGGCCCGGCACCCAGCGCGCCGATGATGTACGTGACTCCCAGCAGCACACCCAGCGCGAAGTTGGACAACGCCGAAAAGCCGTACGCCTGCTTGGTGATGAAGAAGATGCCGTTGGTGACAACGCCCGTGCCCAGGCTGTTGATGAACGTCAGGGCGTGCACACTTGCCAGGCTGGTGTGATTGCGTGGTTCCAAGGGAGGCAAGGCTACGCGTGCTACCCTTGCCGCAACAACAGGAGGGTGCAGCATGTCGCAGGTCGCTCGCGTTGGTCAGTTGGTGCAGTTCAGTCGTCGGTCGGGCCGTTCGCAGGTTGCCATGCTCGCGGTCGCGCTGGTCATCGGGCTGGCTGCGGTGCTGGTCATTGGCAACAAACTCAAGAAGCAGCCTGCCAGCGAGACGATCGAAACCGAAGTCTCCGAGGCTCCGATCATGCCCGATCCGGCCGTCGCCGCTGCGGCCCCGGACATTTCGTACTTCGATCACGACATCTCGCTGATGGACGCCAAGAACAAGGCCATCAACAGCAACGGCAAGGATGTGCTGCTGTACTTCACCGCCAGCTGGTGCCCGCCCTGCAAGCTGATGAAGAGCGACGTCTTGCCGCAGCCCGAGGTGCGTGACGCCATCACCAGCCGCTACGTGCCCGTGTACATCGACATCGACAAGCGTCCTGAAGATGCCCGCAAGTACGGCATCAGCAGCATTCCGGCGTTTGTCATCACGCGCAAGGGCGAGGAGCTCAGCCGTCGCGGCGGCTTCCAGCAGCAGCAGAACTTCCTTGAGTGGCTGAAAGAGACTCGCTGAACGAGCCGGGGCTACGCGTAGCCCAGCCGGTCCAGGTCGTCTTCATCAAGCCCGAACTGGTGCCCGATCTCGTGCAGCAGCGTAATGCGAATCTGCTCGCGGACGGCTTCTGGCCCGCCGCGAGGGGCTGTGTCGTACTCGGAGGATTCGCCATCCGCGCGGTCGCCTGCCTGCTCTTCCCAGCCGCCGGCTTCCGCCACGATGCCCACGCGATACAGCATGATCTCGCTGGGCAATTCGCCGCTTGCCTCGACGCTTTGATCAGTGAACGCAACGCCCGAGTGCAGGCCGCACAGTTCGTCGGCATCATCGCGTGTGAGGCCGAACGCGGCGAGCGTCGCGTCATCGGGCTCATCTTCCACGATCACCGGCACTTCTTCGAGCAGCGCGCGGATGGCCCCTGGCAGAGCTTCGATCTCCGCTTCCACCATCGCATCAAACATCTCTCGCTGCTTGCGATGCACGAGCAATCGTAGGGTTCAGGCTGTCCGATCCTGGCGTCAGCTTGCCTTCGCATCAGGTCCGCGCAGCACGCGTTCGAGCGTGAGCGGCGGCTCTTCCAGCACTGGACGCAGCCGCAGGCAATCGAGCGCGACGCCGGCAAGCCCCAGCGTGAAGAGCGTGCTGCCCACCAGCACAACCAGCCGCCCGACCTGGCGCAGTTGTTCTTCCGTCGGGCCGGCGATGTTCGCACTGGCCAGCAGAATGACATCTCCTACGAGGATGATGGCCAAGACGCCCAGCATGGCAGCCATCGTCTGGCGATCGACCCGACCTGTACGCATGAGATACGACCGCGCCGCCAAAGCGCGTGCATTGCCGCGAAGACACCAGAGCATGATCGCAAGCGTGATGGTCGTTGCGATGCGAAGCACGACTCGCTGGGGATCCGTCACCTGACCAAACGCGTAGGGCGCGGAGTGCGCGAAGTCATACGTCACCAGTGTGTGGTAGAGCAGCGCCACCAGCGGCACGTACATCAGCACACCCACCAGCGCCAAGCGTCGATCGCGCGTTGATAAGCCCTCGTGCGGATCCAGCAGCGCCGTCGCCCCGATGCCCGAAAGCACCGCCATGAACACAGCGACCATGGCCAGTCCATCAGGCGTCATGGCTGCGAGTGATGTCTGGCCCGCCAGTTCGAGCAGTCGTGCTCCCCACACGCTCAGTGCGCACAGCAATCCCGCCACTCCCCACAGCACCATGCCCCACGCCGTCCACCTGGGACGGTACAGAGGTCGCAATTCCGATGCATTCGGATCAACCACGCTCAGCAAAGTGGCTCGCACCGGCGTGCCGCACTCCGGGCACACCGCCACAACGCTCAGGCCTTTCAGGTCGTATCGGCAGCGAGCGCACGGAAGCGAGCCACCCAACTCCCGGCCCAGCGCAGTGGGCCGCGGCGAGGGCCGGGGCGAAACGGGCGAATTGTCAGCAGCCGATACCGGCGGCTGAGACATGCAAACGACTCCGGTCTCACGAGCAGCAGCACCGTGAGAGGGGCTGAACAGAACCATCCTCCTCTGCCTATCCGCTATGGCAATCGCAAGCGTATCAGCCGCCCCACCACCGAGGTAGTGTCTCGCGGGAACTCTGGGCCCCCCATTCCGTATGATCCACAACCCCATGACTCCCAACGCCGCACCTTCCCTTTCCAGCAACGGCACTCACCATCGCGCCGGACTGGCCGCCCTCAAGCAGAACATCGCCAAAGTGCTCTTCGGCCAGCAAGGCGCGATCGATCGCGTGATCTGCTGCCTGCTCGCTCGTGGCCACTGCCTCATCGAAGACGTGCCAGGCGTCGGCAAGACCGTGCTCGCCACCGCCCTCTCGCGCAGCGTGGATTGCACGTTTACCCGCCTGCAACTCACGCCCGACACGCTTCCGGGTGATGTGCTGGGCGTGAGCATCTATGACAAGGCGACGGGGGAGTTCATCTACAAGCGCGGACCGATCTTCGCCAACATCGTGCTGGCCGACGAGATCAATCGCACGCCGCCGCGCACGCAGAGCGCACTGCTGGAGGCGATGGCGGAAGCCACCGTCAGCGTCGATGGCCGCGTGATGGAGCTTGAGCGGCCCTTCATGGTCATCGCCACGCAGAATCCCTTTGACTTTGAAGGCACGTATCTGCTGCCGGAGAATCAGCTCGATCGTTTCCTCATGCGCATCAGCCTGGGCTATCCCGACGCGGCTGAGGAAGCCCGCATTCTGAACGAACGTCCAAGCAACGTGCCGCTGCACACGCTGTCGCCGGTCATCTCACGCCAGCAACTGGTCGCAATGCAAGACGAAGTGGACCGCGTGAAGATCGATGCCAGCCTGCTGCAGTACATCGTCATGTTCGCCAACGCCACGCGCCGCCACGAGGCACTGCTGCACGGCCTCTCGCCACGTGGCAGTCTTAGCCTTGCCCAGGCCGCCCGCGCTCAGGCGTACTACCAAGGTCGTGACTACGTGATTCCCGAGGACATCACGCAGAACATCCACATCGTGTGCGCCCACCGCGTGGTGCTGAAAACCGGCCCCGCCGCCAAGCTCGATGCCGCAGCCGACGTGCTCGATGAAGTCCTGCGGGCCGTGCCGAGTCCCGCATAAGGCAAGTGACGACGTGACGAAGTGCCGCAGTCACGAAGGCGCGACGACCCGGCCCACGCTTGTTCCCAGTTTCGTTACTGCGTCACGCCGTCGCTCTCGTTACTATCCCGACATGCCCCGCATCGTCCGACTCGATTCCACCGTCCCGCTGAAGGTCGATCCCAATCTGGCTCCGGGCGACACGCCGCCCGCTCCCAACGTCATCCCGTGGCCCAGAGATGATCAGGGTCGGCTCAAGGTGCTATCCATCTGCACCTGCGGCATCTCGGCCAAGTTCCCCTTCTGTGACGGTGCCCACAAGACGTGCAAGGATGAAGATCCCGCCACAGACTACATCTACGACCCGCAGAGCAAAACGCGGCGTCCCATCGACGCGACGCCGCCCAATCCGCTGGTGTGACACGAATGACATCGCATGAAAAAAAGGCCCGCGTCAGCGGGCCTTTGTCGTGCATGCAAGCATCGGGGCTTTACTTCACGTTGTCCTTGCCCGCGATGTACTTGATCAGGTCCACGCAGCGCGTCGCGTAGCCGGCTTCGTTGTCGTACCAGCTCACGATCTTGAAGAACTTCTTGTTGAGCTCGATGCCGGCCTTCTCATCAAAGATGCTGCTGCGGCGATCGCCGATGAAGTCGCTGCTCACGACTTCTTCATTGGTGTAGCCCAGCACGCCGCGCATGCTGCCCTCGCTGGCCTTCTTCATGGCAGCGCAGATGTCGGCGTAACTGGTTTCCTTCGCGGTCTTGAACGTGAGGTCCACGCACGAGACGGTGGCGGTGGGCACGCGGAAGCTCATGCCGGTCAGGCGGCCCTTGAGTTCCGGGATGCACAGCGTCACGGCCTTGGCCGCGCCGGTGCTGGCGGGAATGATGTTCTGATACGCGTTGCGCCCGCCGCGCCAGTCCTTCTTGCTGGGGCCATCCTGCGTGGGCTGCGTGGCGGTGGCGGCGTGCACGGTCGTCATCAGGCCTTCTTCCAGGCCGAAGTTGTCCTGGATCACCTTCGCGACAGGAGCCAGGCAGTTGGTCGTGCAGCTCGCGTTGCTGACGACCGTGTGCTTGCTGCCATCAAACTTCTCGTGATTGACGCCCATGCAGAACGTGGGCACCTGCGCGGCATCGCTCTTGGTGGGCGCGGAGATGATCACGCGCTTCGCACCGGCGTTCACGTGCAGCATGGCCTTCTCAAACTCCGTGAAGAGCCCCGTGCTCTCAAGCACGTAATCCACGCCCATGTCCTTCCACGGCAACTTGCCCGGATCCTTCTCGGCCATGGTCTTGGTCACTTTGCCATTGACCGTGAAGCTGGTCTCCGTCGCCGTCACGTCGGCCGGCTTGCCACCGATCATGAACTGGCGGTGCATCGTGTCATACTTGAGCAGATACGCCAGGTTGTCGGCGGGCACCAGATCGTTCACCGCGACCACATCCACGCCCTGCTCGGCGGCGATGCGATACACGAGGCGACCGATGCGACCGAACCCGTTGATGCCAATGCGAATGGCCATGTGAGGAAGTCCTTGCAACCAATTGTGCGAAAGGCTCCAGGCGGAGCCGAACGTCGCAGTTTAGCGGGGGAACACGACAAAGGCCCGATCGCTCGGCCATCAGCGCGTGTGCAAATCACGCTCAGACCATGTCGGCACGCACCAGCAAGAAAGTGCCGGTTTCGCGAGAAATGAGTCACGATTTCGCGACGCATCGGTCAATCCCACCACCATGTCCACGCTCGCTCCGCATAGGGCCAGATGTTGTACAAAGGCCACCACGCAAGCGCCAGGACCACGAGGGCAATCCACTTTGCCGCAAGTCGTAGGACGTCTCGCGAACTCAGATTCCACCGCGAGTCGTACAACAGCACAAATGAGACGATCGGTGACCACAACGGAAACAGCAGACAGCCGCACAGCGACCACGCGATGTAGACCACCGTTGTCGCGACCGTTCCAGGATGGTTCCACCGACCCGCGCCCATGGGATCCACCGTGTTGACGTACCAGTAACACAGCACGGGCGCAACCGCGAACGCCAAAGGCAGCGCCGCAAAGGTCGTGCCCCACCAAAGCAGCCCCGTACGGGAGAGTTTTCCCGGCTGCTTTGCTTCGCTCGTCATCGCAAACGCAAGCGCAACACGGTCCACCTGCGCACCGCACTCAGGACACGGGCCGCTCGTCCCCACGAGGTCATAGTGGCACTGCGGACAACGCACCATGCACGACGGTAGCCGCGGGCCTGCATCGCGAGCCACCATCCCAAGCAAGAACGCTGCATGATCGCATGCAGCGTTCTTGTGTTTTCTGTTCGCTCGCCGCACTTTGGCGCGCGTTGATCACTTCGCGTTCTTCACATGCTTGTCCAGCCACTCGACGGTTTCGGCCTGCACGTGCAATGCGCTTTCCATGCTCGCGTAGCCATGGCTCTCGTAGGGAAGCATCACCAGCTTGGCGGTACCGCCCAAACCCTTGATCGCCGCATACAACCGCTCGCTCTGCATCGGGAACGTGCCAGGGTTGTTGTCAATCTGCCCGTGAATCATGAGCAGAGGCGTCTTGATGTTCCCCGCGTACGTAAAGGGACTCATCTTCGTGTAGGTATCTGTCGCTTCCCAGTACGTGCGGCGTTCACCTTGGAATCCAAACGGCGTGAGTGTGCGGTTGTACGCACCGCTGCGAGCAACACCCGCCTTGAACAGATCGCAGTGCGCTAGCAGGTTCGCCGTCATGAACGCGCCGTAGCTGTGCCCGCCCACCGCAACACGATTGGGATCGCCCACACCCAACGCAGCCGCCTTATCGATAGCAGCCTTCGCACTCGCGACGATCTGCGTCACAAACGTGTCGTTCACTGTCTCAGGATCACCGACAACGGGCATGGTCGCTTCATCCATCACCGCGTACCCGGCAAACACCAGACACAGGTGACTTGTCCCGCCCATGCGAGTAAACGTCGTGGGAGTCGCGCTTACCTGCCCCGCCGTCGACTTGTCCGTGTACTCCAGCGGATACGCCCAGATGAACAGCGGCAGCGGCCCATCGCGATCCTTGTCATAACCCGGCGGCAGATACAGCGTCGCGGAAAGTTCAACACCGTCGTCACGCGTGTACTTGATCAGTTCCTTCTTCACCTCGCGCACCTGCGGCGTCGGGTCTTGGAAGTTAGTCAGCGGCACGCGATCACCAATGTGGGATTCACTCACCGACTTGGGCTCAGTCGCGTCACGTCCGATGTGAACGACCGTCAAGGCTCGCTTGAAGAAGTTCGGGAACTTCTCTGGACTTTGGTGGCTCGTCAAGACGGTCTTGTTGTCATCTGTCACATCGATGACACTTTCGTACTCAGCTTCACCACACTGCCACACCCGCGTCTTGGCAAAGTCGCTGAGCGATTCACGATCAAGGAACGGCCGATTGCCCGTCGGTGTCGCGCCATCACCCGTCAGCCAAAGTTGCCCATCATCCACGCGCGCCACACTGCGACCGTTGGGAAGCAACCGGGAAAGCGGCGAGCCCGGGTCGTTGTAGCGGTCGTTGATGGACAGATCGCGCATCTTGCGGGGTTCGCTGGCCGGTTTTTCCAGGTCATACAGCCACGTCGTCTCCCACTTGCGATCTCGGTCATACTCGCTCACCATCGCCAGCATGTTGCCCAGCACCGTGGGCTCAAGAAGGCTCATGCCGCTGAAGCGATGCTGAGTCTTGAGCAAGGGGCGCGGATCACCCGCAAACGGCGCATCCCACGCGAACAACTGGTCGCGGTGATCGGCTTTGTTCTTGGGGTCGCCGCCATCCAGCGCCTCCGAGTAGATCAACTGCGCCGGAGCGAGATCATTCCACATGAACCCGCGCGGGCCCGTTTCCACCCCTTCGATCGGAATCTGATCACGCAGGCCCACCTGACGAAGCTGCTTGACGACCTTGCCCGTCGCCATCTCCATCACCACATCCACACGACCAAACTGCGATGACGGCACCAGATAGGAATAAGGCCTCGCGATGCGGCCCGCCAGCAAATACTGGCCATCTGGCGAAACATCCATCCCGGTCCACAAGCCGGCATCTCCCACAGGGCGCACGCTTCCCGTCGTGACATCAAGCACGGCAAGCTGCGTCGTCATGAGCCAATCAAACACCTGCTCGTCGTACTGGTTCTTGAGCAAATCCTGATACGTGCGCACCTGCGCCTTCTTGCCTGCCGTTTCCTGCACAACCGGACCGGTGGGCACCACGGATTCCGCAGGCATCGGCCCGCGAGAGTCGGGCACCAGACGAACGAGCATGCTCTTGCCATCTTGCAGCCAGCGTGCCATGCCGCCCGATGCCGCGTTGAAGCGCTGGCCGTCGAGCAGTTCCCGCACCGAGCCGTCCTTCGCGGCCTTCTCCGTCTCACCAACCCATAGCTCGACGCGATCAGCAAACGTGACCGCAACGGTGAAACGTGTGCCATCCATGTTCCACGATGGACGCCCCAACGAAGCACCCTGAGGAAGTTGGAGCGTGACGCCCACCTCATCGGCCGGCGCTTCCATCCGACGCAAGCTCAGCGAGACAAACTGCCGCGGTCCGTGCACCCCGTTGGTCAGCGGGTTGAAGCGGCCGCCTGCTAGACGCAGCATCGGCGCAGCCAGATCACTCACGGGTGGCAGTGCCTCTCGATGCAGCAGCATCATCCATGTGCGCGTCGGATCCATCGCGACCATCGGCGCAGGCCGTGCCTCAACGATCTGCGCAATCGCATCAGGCGGTCGCTTGTAAGACGACGCAGTGTCTTGCGCGGGGGAAGAACCGGCGGCGAGAAGTGTGCTCATGAGTACCGTCGCGATAGTCAGCTTTCGCATCGCGGATGGTACTAGCGTCGCGCCACCGCGTTAGCTGGCGGCGTCCACCGCGTCCATGTACGCCGCAACCTCACCCGCCATGCCGCCGTGCAGCGTTTTCTCCATGCGCATCATCTGTTTGCGCATCCACTGCTTGTGGGGCGCAGAGATCGCCGCGACGTCAAGCGGCTTGCCCCACAGACTTACGACCTTCTTGCCACTCGCCAGTTGCTGCGTGATATCACGCATCAGCCCGCTGTCACCGCCGATGTGCTCGTAGTAGGGAATCATGAGCAGGTTGTTGTTCGTCGGCACACGCCCGCGTTGCGCGTTGAAGTCAACGTACTGGCAAATCATCTGGCTCGGGTGCACCATCTCCTCTTCAGGCAGCGGCATCACGCTTGTCTTGCCTGCGCGATGCTGCGCGTTGAGGAACGTATCAAACTCCACCCGTCGGCCTGCGATTGACTTCATCGTATTGAACAGTTCGATCGGCTTGAACGTCTTGCGGACGAACTCGCAATCAAACATCAGTTCAAACGTCCGGACCAGACGGTCATCCTCCACAACACCACCACCCGTGTGATGCGCAATCCCCAGAAACTCCACGCCGCGTTGCTGCACCTGCGCGTATCGCTCTTCCAGCACATCAGGGTTCAGTAGCAGCGCGTCAAAGTCGTGCAGCATCGCGTAGCGCGTGGTGCACTCACGAATGCCGATGCTCCAGCTCAGCCACGCATAGATCCAGCCCCAGTCCACCATCCGCGTCACGCTGATCTGCTTGCTGCTGTAGTGCACAAAGCGAATCGGCATATCGCCGCACAATTCAGTCGCGCGTCGCTTGATGTCCGGGCCAAGTTCCTGTTCCGTGCCGTCAATCGCCAGAATCACTTGCTTGCAGTTCGTTCGCTTCTGCCTCGTCAGCAGTCGCAGATTCGCCAGCAGCATCGGCCCCAGGTTGCGATTACAGCCAATCAACAGCGAGTAGCCTTGCTCCGGCCCCTGCATGGGCTCCCACGACACCAGCGGCGCAATCATCGCCGCCATCCCTCGCCGCGCGATGGTCTTGCGAACGTACTGCGTCAATGTGTGCGGCTGTGATCCCATGTCTGGTATTGCCTGTCGCTGCCCCGTACCCGTCGCATCCTTGTGTGGCCAATTATCGGCGATTCACTGGGTCAAGGCACGCATCCGATGCTGCCTCAGAGATTGCGTCACCCTTCTGTACCGCCTGCGCCATGAAAAACCCTCGGATGCCGCAAAATCGTCCCGTAACGCACACCATATCCGCTTCCCAAGCCGTCCAAACTCCAGTACCCTTGCACCATGCCACGATGCATCGGCGTCCTCGCCGCTCTCACTCTGTCTTGCTCCGCGATCGCTCAACAGCGCGAAACTGTCCTGTTCTCGACCACCCAGACCACCGTTCTGGGCGAGAGCATCTACGTCCTTGGAGACTTGCCCGAGCTGGGCAACAACGACATCACCCGCGCCGCCAAGCTCGAACCCTCGCAGTACCCGCTCTGGCGTGCTCCCATCAGCCTGCCGACCAACCGCACATTCACGTATCAATTCGTCAAGCGGCTCGACAGCGCGAGCACCATGAGCAACCCCACCAACGGCACCACCGTCGCGGGGCCCGTCACGACCAGCACCGCAGCTGCGCCGCTCACGCCTGCAACGAAGGCTGTTGTGTACCACACAAGCTGGGCCACGCCCACCCTGTGGTTCCGCACAAACGCAGCCGATGCTTTCACACCGGTGACCATGACCGATCTGGGCACAGGCCGCAACGCCACCGAGCGGCGATATGCAACTCACAATCTTCCGCAGGCCAATCGCACGATCGAGTTCTACATCACGCCGGGCTTCGGCTCCGGACGCGACCCCGCGAGCGGTAGCTACACGACCCAGCTCGATGCCGCACTGCTGCAGGATGGTCAGCTTTTCACCTATCTCCCATCCAGCTTCGTCCTCCCAGGCGTGCGAGATTACTCCGCCGCGGCACTGCCCTTCGTCAACTCCACCAACCTGAGTGAGCGGCGGTTCTACCGCGTCTGGCTCCCGCGCGGCTACAGCCAGCACACGACCAAACGCTACCCGGTCCTCTACATGCACGACGGCCAGAACTGCTTCGAGCCCGGCCCCTTCGGCACCTGGAACGCCGATACCGCTGCGGCTCAGCAAATCGCCCGCGGCGCGCTGAGAGAGCTCATCATCGTCGCTGCAGACAGCAACAACAACCGCTTCACCAACTACGTCCCCTCGGGCGACATCACGCCCGCAGGCAACGCAGGCAACGCCGCCGCCTACCTCCGCTTCATGCGAGACGAACTCAAGCCCCGCATCGATTCCCAGTATCGCACCCTGCCCGACCCAGCCAACACAGGCACCATGGGCAGCAGCATGGGCGGCCAAGTCTCCATGGTCTTCGGCTGGGATGCCCCCACGACCTACACCCGCATCGGCGCCCTCAGCAACTATTGGAGCACCAACTTCCGCAACCGCGTCACTTCCACCGCCAAGCCCAACATCCGCCTCTACATGGACAGCGGCGATAGCGGCACCGCCAGTGACAACTTCACGCCCACTTTCAACGTGCGCGACGCGCTGCTCAACAACTCACGCGTCGGCGGCCCGTTCGTCAGCGAGCTCAACTTTCGCCACACCATCGGCTTTAGCCAGCAGCACAACGAAGGCGCATGGGCCCAGCGCGTCGGGCCGGCGATGAGCTTTCTCTTCCCCGCAACCGAAGAACCGAACGCCCTCATCGCTTTCGCCGATGGCGCACAGTTCGACCTGACATCCGATGCCCGCATCTCCACCGAAGATGCGTACCGCCAGTCGCTGGATGCTGCGCGCGATGTGAACATTTCCGGCGAAATCAACGCCGAAGATGCCCGCGCGATCGCAAACGCCTCGCGAACATCAGAACGCGCAAACCTCCTCACCCGCTGACTTGCCTGCCGCCTCGGGCACTCGGGCACCTGGCACCCCGGCACTTTTTCTAGAACTTTACAAAACTTCCTCTAGCGTTCCGCGAACCAGCCGATAGCATGGTGTCAGCACGCCGCGCTCGCGCGGCCTGACTTCACACCTTCTGGGTTGGTTCACCTCACCGCGATCACAGCATCAACGCTCGCGATAGGAGGCACGCATGCGGATGGGCGTCACGCATTCGGCACATTCCCTTTTCTTGGCCGCTGGCTCCGCGCTCACGCTTGCTCTCGGCTCTGCCCACGCGCAGGTCGTCCCGCCGCCGCTTGCGCAAGCCACCCAGCAGCCCGCCCCCCAGCCTGTCGCCCCCCCGCCCGCCAAACCCAGCACGCCCGACCAGTCAGGCACCACCGTCACCCTCACGCTCACCAGTGGCGAAACCATGCGGGGCGTGGTGAAGGCTCTCGACAACGACTCCATCACCATCATCCACCCGGTGCTTGGCAAAGTGCGCATCCCGCGGGTTGGTGTCGCCACCAGCGAACCCACACTCGACAAGATCCCGGCTCCTCCCAGCCCTGCTGAAGAAGCGCCCAAACCCGCGCCCAAGCCAGAACCCAAGCCCGCGCCAGCTCCTCCCGCGGCGCCCAAGCCCGCGCAAATCAAGCTCGAGCCCACGAAGCCCGTCGCCCCCACCAACCCGGTCGAAGCCCTCCTCGCCGACGACGAGAAGCCCTTCCTCGAAGGTTGGAAGCGCCAGATCGAATTGGGCATCAACGGCACGACCGGCCCCATCGATTCTCAGAACTACCGCGCGTACGTCAACCTCACCCGCGCGACCACACTCCAGAACACCGTCGCCACGCTTGTTTACGTCCGCGGCGAGAACAACTTCGGCGTCACGCAGGATCGCGCCGAGTTCTCCGCCCGCAACGACTGGAAGATCGCCGGCGGCAAGTGGAGCATGTGGGCCAGCGCTCGCATGGAGTGGGACAACCGCCAACGCTGGGACGGCCGCGTCTCCGCCGCGGGTGGCCTCGGCTACGTCATCGAGAAGAACGACAAGCTCAACCTCGTGGGCCGCGTCGGCGCAGGCATCGCCCGCGAGATCAATGGCGACAACGCCGTTATCCCCGAAGCCGGCATTGTCGCCCTCAGCGCCGACTACAAGATCAACGAGAAGTGGAACGCCTACGCCAACACTGAGTTCTTCCCCAGCGGCAAAACCTGGGGCGACTACCGCACCATCACCCGCGCCGGCTTCAACTTGGTCGTCGATCCCGAACTCAAAATGAACCTGCGCCTCGGCACCGAGTATCGCTTCGACAGCACCGTCCGCAGCGACAGCACCAACGCGCTGGACTACTTCGCAGTGCTGGGCTTCTCATTCTGAGCACAGTGCCCGGGCCTTCCACTCACATCCCAAGCCGCTCCAAAATCCCATCCAGCGTGCTCCGGCAGCTCGCCTCATCACCCCACGGCGTGTGCTCCACCACCACGCGCGTCCCACTTGCCACACGCTGGGCCGTCACAGTCACGCGCGGATACCCACTGCTCCGTGGCGGCAGCGCAACGATCTTGCCGAATTCATCCGTCGCTTCCCGGCTGCGAATGCTGTACGCCCGCGCCGCGAACGTTTGATCAGCCGCCGCAATCACCGCCTGCACGCGTGCCGCTTCCGGCAACGTGGTTTCCAGTTCGCCCGCGCTATATGTCGCCATCACCATGCTTCGCCCCTGCGGCAGCGCCATGGGCTTGCTCGCACACGCACCAAGTGCGAGCATTGCTGCACTCACGCATGTCCATCGCGCGAGCGTCCACGCCGCGTGCGCTCGCGTGCTGGCTTTGCATCCACTTGTTTGCCCGACCTCTCCGCCGGAAATTGCTTCAGCCATAGTTCCATGTCCAGTTGCGAAGCTTCGATGTCATCCAACTCGCGCACACCGTCATGCAGTGTTGCATGCAGTTGCTCATGCAACGCATCGAGTGCGGCAGCCTGGCAATCGACCCGCTCGCTCCTGCTTTCATCGGCCGCAGACCTCACGCGGCTCGCGTTGCGACGAGTCGGACTCGCGGCGGTCGCGGGAGTTGCTCGCTCCGATGTTGACAGCCGATCGCGTTTCGACGTCCGCCCGCCATCGCGTCCGGGCTCCCGCGCCATTCCAGTCGTCAGATCAATCCCGAAGTACGCTGCCCACGCCGCCGCTGAAATGTGACCCACATCTCGGCTGGACTCCCCCGTAAACGCCCGCCGCCGGGCATCATCGTGCAATTGCTCCGCGAATTCTTCACTTCGCAGGCTCTTGGCTCCCATGCGCTTTGCCGCGTCCCGCAGTCGCCGATCGCTCGACACAACCAGCACGTTGCCGGTGGAGGTTGTGTGCTCCAGCAGCCCCTCCACCACGTCATCTGCCTGCTGATCAGGCCCCGAGAATAACAACTGTCGCGTGTTGCCCGCCGCTGCCATCGCAGCCACCACACGATCGCGCAACCCACTGGCCCGCATAGGGTTGCCATCGCATACCAACGTCACTTCCTGCTTGCCGTACCGGCTGTTTGCCAGCCATCCAACCAGTTCCAGCACATCGCCATCACCCGGAGCCCTCCCCCGCGTGAGTACGTGCAAGATATTGGCAACATCCAGAATCAACATGACTGCCCGCCGCAAGCGTTCGCCGCCCATCCCGCTCGGGAAGCACACCACATCGAATTTTCCCGCTTGAATACCGACCGCACCCCGCCTTCAATAGAGGCCCGTCCGAGCGTGAGCCCGGCGGCTTCTCTATCGAACCAGCAAGAGGTGTCTATGTCGATTCGGGTCAAAGCCCGCAGTGGCGAGAGTGTCGAAGGCCTGATGCGCCGCTTCAAGAAGCTGTGCGAGAAGGAAGGCCTGACCAAGGACGTCAAGCGCAAGGAGTTCTACGAGAAGCCCTCCGAACGCATGCGTCGCGACGCCCGCAAGAGCGTCTCTCGTCGTATGAAGGAAGATGGCACCTTTATCCCCAAGGGCCCCATGAAGGGCGGCAAGGGTGCGAAGGGTGCCAAGGCTGGCGCGGGCAAGGGTCCCGGCGGCGGCGGCGGTGGCATGGGCTACGGCGGCGGCCGCGACTGATCAGCGTCTCCATCCAATCGCAAGGCGAGCCTCCACTGGCTCGCCTTGTTTTTCATAGGTCAGGTTTTCAAAGTTCAGGTTTCTGGCTTTTCTCCCGGGGCATCTTCGCGCAGTTCATGCCTGCAACGCGGAACGGCCGATTTATCGCCCCATACTTCCCTCGGATAGGCCTTCACCGTCTCTTGACCAAAGACGCTGAGTGGCACACCCTTGGGGCCCTTCAGGCTGGAACCGGGTTTGCGTGCTCTACCAGCCCCGCATGGATCTTTCGGCGCACCTCGTGCGGCCATGCGATCAACGGATTTTCGCGTCATTGACATGCAGTCAACGACATCAGGAGGCAGTCGCGTGCGACAGAACGCTTTCACTCTCGACAAACTCAAACAATGTGCCACGCACACCAAGGCCGCCTTCGCGGGCGCTCTTGCCTTGGCCTTCAGTGCCACGACCTCGCTCGCCGCGAGCGTGCAAGGCGCCGACGTCCCCGTCTTCCAGAAGCCGGGCGGCGAAGCCAACCTTGTCATTCCTGATCTCAACCAGGTCAAGTTCTTCGGCGTGGGCGGCCACGACCTGCTGCTGGTGGGCTTCCTCATCAGCCTGATGGGCCTGGCCTTCGGTGCCCTCATCTACATGCAGCTCAAGAAAATGCCCGTCCACAAGAGCATGCTTGAGGTCAGCGAGCTGATCTACACGACCTGCAAAGCCTACATGATCCAGCAGGGCAAGTTCCTTGCGAAGCTCTTCCTTTTCATCGGCGCCATCGCCGCCGTGTACTTCGGCGTCTTCGCCCCCACCCCCGTCATCGACACCGCCACGGGCGAGTTCAAGTCGGGCTTTGACATTGGTCGCGTGGCCCTCATCGTCCTCTTCGCCGTCATCGGCGTGCTTGGTTCGTACGCGGTGGCCTGGTACGGCATCCGCGTCAACACCTTCGCCAACAGCCGGGCGGCTTTCGCCAGCCTCAAGGGCAAGCCCTTCCCCTGCTACGCCATTCCGCTCAAGGCCGGCATGTCGATCGGCATGATGCTCATCAGCGTCGAGCTGTTCATCATGCTCGCGATTCTGCTCCTCCTGCCCGCCGACCTCGCCGGCGCCTGCCTCATCGGCTTCGCCATCGGTGAGTCGCTGGGCGCGGCCGCTCTGCGTATCGCAGGCGGCATCTTCACCAAGATCGCCGACATCGGCAGCGACTTGATGAAGATCGTCTTCAAGATCAAGGAAGACGATGCCCGCAACCCCGGCGTTATCGCCGACTGCGTGGGCGACAACGCCGGCGACAGCGTCGGTCCGTCGGCCGACGGCTTCGAAACCTACGGCGTCACGGGCGTCGCGCTCATCGTCTTCACGATGATCGCCGTCACCCCGAGCATCTTCGCTCCCAAGACGGTCGACATCGACCCCGGTCAGGGCGTCCGCGAAGTCTCGTACGCCTACGCCACCAGCATCGTGGACGTTGGCGGCAAGAACGCCGACGGCGCGCTCATCAACCCCAGCTACCTCCCCGCTCTTGACACGCGTCTGGCCAAGTCCACCGACGCCGAGCAGAAGGCCAAGCTTTCCGCTCTGAAGGCTGACGCCAGCGACGCCGCCGTCGTGGCCGAAGCGAGCAAGGTCGTCACCGTCGCTCAGAGCACCACGCAGGCCATCCAAGTGAAGATCCTCGTGTGGCTCTTCATGATGCGCATCATCATGGTCATCGCCAGCGCTCTCTCCTACTTCATCAACGAAACGCTCGCCAAGGCCAAGTATGCCAACGCGAACAAGATGGACTACGAGCACCCGCTCACCGTCCTGGTCGTCCTCACGTCCGTCGTCTCGGTCATCCTCACCTACGCGGCCAGCTGGTTCATGCTGAGCCCCGAAAAGTGGGAAGTCATCACCGCCGCTTACCCCGGCAACGAGACGCTCGCCAAGCTCGCCGGCAACGCGTGGTGGGTGCTCGCCAGCATCATCAGCTGCGGCACCGCTGCCGGCGCGATCATCCCCGAACTCGTGAAGGCCTTCACCAGCGTGAACAGCCGCCACGTGCGCGAAGTGGTCAAGAGCAGCGAACAAGGCGGCGCATCGCTCAACATTCTGTCCGGTCTGGTCGCGGGCAACTTCTCCGCGTACTGGCTGGGCCTGGCGATCATCCTGCTCATGGGTCTTGCGTACGCCTTCAGCACGCTGGGCCTGGGCAGCATCATGCTCGCTCCCGCTGTGTTCGCCTTCGGCCTCGTGGCCTTCGGCTTCCTCAGCATGGGCCCGGTCACTATCGCCGTCGATAGCTACGGCCCGGTGACGGACAACGCCCAGAGCGTCTACGAACTGTCCACCATCGAAAGCATCCCCGGCATCGAGAAGGAAATCGAGCAGCAGTACGGCTTCAAGCCCGACTTCGAAAAGGGCAAGGAGTTCCTCGAAGAGAACGACGGGGCCGGCAACACCTTCAAGGCGACCGCCAAGCCCGTGCTCATCGGCACCGCCGTCGTCGGCGCAACCACCATGATCTTCTCGATCATCGTGGTGCTCACCGGCGGCCTGCAAACCAACCTCGACAAGCTCAGCCTGCTGCACGCACCGTTCCTGCTGGGCCTCATCACGGGCGGCGCGGTCATCTACTGGTTCACGGGCGCAAGCACGCAGGCCGTGACGACCGGCGCGTACCGCGCGGTGGAATTCATCAAGGCCAACATCAAGCTTGATGGCAGCACCAAGGCCAGCGTCGAAGACAGCAAGAAGGTCGTGACCATCTGCACCGAATACGCGCAGAAGGGCATGTTCAACATCTTCCTGGGCATCTTCTTCGGCACCCTCGCCTTCGCCTTCTTCGAGCCCTTCTTCTTCATCGGCTACCTCATCTCCATCGCCCTCTTCGGCCTCTACCAGGCCATGTTCATGGCCAACGCCGGCGGCGCATGGGACAACGCCAAGAAGATCGTCGAAACCGACCCCGAATTCAAAGGCACCGGCCGCGGCAAGGGCAGCGACCTCCACGCCGCCTGCGTGGTGGGCGACACCGTGGGCGATCCCTTCAAGGACACCAGCTCGGTCGCCCTCAACCCGGTCATCAAGTTCACCACGCTGTTCGGCCTGCTCGCCGTCGAGCTCGCCATCCACGTGAAGGAACCCGGCTTCGTCCACACCCCCATCACCATCGCCCTCGCGATCATCTTCTTCATCATCAGCATGTTCTTTGTCTACCGCAGCTTCTACGGGATGATGATCAAGAACTGAGTGACCGGCATTCGGCATTCCTGAAGACCCAAGCCCCGCGAGCAATCGCGGGGCTTTTCATTTGCTCGCTGGGCTTTGCCAGTTCTGGCCGCTACCGACTACAGTGGCCTCGATGCAACTTCAACGCGTGTATTCCCCGGAACAAACTGCCGCGCACATCAACGCGCTGATGCAAAATCTCGACATCGTGCACAGTCGCACGAGCACGCTGCTGAGCAAGGTTGCCGAACTCGAAGTGGAGCTCGCCATGCATCGGATGGGGCGCCAACCGACCAAACCGGTGCAGTTTCGCTCGCAGTATTCCGAAGACGTGGTCCTGTGGTCACTCTTCAAGCCCGAGTATCTCGCCGGTAAGCCGCTGGGATTGGTCATCGAAGTCGGCGCGTTTGATGGCATGCAGTTCTCCGTCAGTTACAGCCTCGAGTGCGCGGGCTGGCCGTGTCTGCTCATCGAGGGCATTCCGCAGCGCGCGGAGCAATGCAAGACCAATCGCCCCGATGCCCGCGTGGTACACGCGGCGCTGGGAAGGCCCGGCGCGCCCAGCACCACGCAGTTCACCGTGGTGGACGATCAGTTTGGCGGCATGCTGAGCTACAACAACTCCGACAAATCGCACATCGCGCAGATCGCGGCCAATCAGCAGCGCACCACGGTGCACACGGTGCCGCAGACGACGATGAATGAGTTGCTTCGCGACGAAACCCGCGAGATCGATGTTGCGGTGATCGATGTGGAGGGTGGCGAACCGGAACTGCTTGCCGGCTTTGACCTGCTCCGCCACAAGCCCAAGGTCCTGGTTATCGAAGACAACTCGAGAGCGGAAAACTCTCCAGTGCAGATGTTCATGAGTACACAACCCTACGTGCTCGCGAGCTGGGTCAGTTGCAATCGCCTGTACATCCGCGCCGATCTGACTTCGTGGCTTGCCCGGCTGCAGTGAATGCAGATGCGACTGAAACTGGCATCAGCACATGGGCCCGCGGCATCGCAGGCCCATGGAAGAGTTGGAAAGTTGTCTCAGGCTGTCATGCCGCCAGATGGCTGCCCCGCCTGCGCCACCGTGCGCGGCAACACCGGCCAGTTCACCGTCGCTTTCGGCATCGGCGACGGGCTCGCGAAGCAACGAGAACATGCAAGCACAAGGCCCCGCGCGGACGCGCGGGGCCTTTTCTTTGCGTGATTGGTGCTGTGCCGGTAGGCCGCTGTGCTTGTTCAGCGGTCCGCGCTCACGCCGGTGACACGCTCGAGGCGCTCCAGTCGCGCCCGCAGGGCGTCGTTCTCGGCTTTGAGTTCCTGAATCGCGCCGATGGCGACCACCGAGAGCTGGCTGTAGTTGACGGTCAGCATCTGCTTGGCTTCGTCGCCTGTCACCATGCCGGGCAGGACCGCCTTCACTTCCTGAGCGATGAGACCAAAGTCCTCCATGCCCGTTTCGTTCCAGCGGAAGTTGACCGGACGCAGTCGCATCGCGGCGGCGAGGTTGCCGGTTGCGGCGGTGACATTGCTCTTGAGACGGGAGTCGCTGGCGGCGGTCCAGGTGCCCACGGAACTGAGGCGGGCGAAGAGTGCGCCGATCGCGTCGGCGCGGTTGGTGAGTTCAAGGAACCCGCCATCGGAGAGGCGCATGGCCCCGCGGAAGGCGGGCGCGGCACCGTTGTTCAAGCGCAGCTGCCAGTCGTTACCGACAGCGGTGTCGGCGATGATTGGCTGGCCCGTGAGGCCCGACCAGGGAACGCTCGCGGCGGACTGCGCGGTGGCGGCGGTGTCCGCCGTCGCGGCGGACTGGGCCCGCACGGCGTTCTGGGCGTTGGTTGCATTCGTCGCAGTGCTTGCCGAGGTGGCAGTGCCGGCGTTGGCAGCGAAGTCGGCCGAGGCGGCGCGGTTGGCGAGCGGAGCGGGGCGGATGATCTGGCGCGGCGTCAGCGGCACGAACGCGCTGCCGGCGGGATTGGCGACTTCCAACTGGAGGAACGAGGCCTGCGTTGTCGAGAGCGCGGTCTGCAGCGGCAGGTTGGCGGAGAAGAGGCCGGCTTGCAGCGGCACGTTGAGGGCGAGGCGATCGGGCGTGACGCGTTCAACTGCTGCGGTGCCGCTGGGGGTGCTCCAGACGCTGTAGCGGATGTCAATGTTGCCGTCAGTCAAGCCGCCGTCGAGGCGGCCTTGATAAGAAAGGGTCTGCTGCCCGAGCGACAAGGGCGCGTCAGTGAAGGTGATTGACCAACTGGAGATGCTTCCGGCGTCGAAGGCGGCGGCGTCAACGACGTAGAGACTCCACACGCCGTTGGCGTTGGACTCCTGCAGTTGGGGAAGTGAATTCACCGACTCGACCGTGGAGAACGACGCCGTTAAGCCGCCTGCGGGGCGATAGGTGCCGCTCCCGAGCGTCTGCGAACCGAGCGTTTGTCCTTCGAAGGCGAAGGTGAGATTCGCGTTGAGCAAGTCGTTCGCATTGCCGTTGCGGTTGAGGAGCAGGATGCCCACGCCCGAAGGCGAGACCAGGCACACCTGCAAATCCTGCGGATATGTGTGGCTCACTCCCTGGAGCGTGACGCTGAACCCGGCGATGCTGGTGGGGCCCTGCGAAACGGTGATCTGGCTCGGATAGGGCGAGGCGGCGCCTGATACGGGAATGGCGATGCCTCCCGGGCTCGTGTAGGTCTGCGCGCCGGCAACGGCGGCGAGACTGGCGACAAGCCCCAAGGCGAGGGAACGGACAAAGGCTTTGCTGCTGGTGAACATGGCAGGGACTCCTCAGCCCGCGCGGATCGCAGCGGGTCATAAACACCGGCGGAAGCCGTGTGCGTCGTCCCTCATGAAATATCAGAGAAAGTCGGAGATGACATCCAACTGTCAGGCTCGGAGCCGCGATCAGGTCGGCCGAGCTTCCTGCCATTGCACGCCGCTGGTGCGCAGCAGGGTCTTGAAGCCTTCGCCAAAGACGAAATTGTGGGCAGGAAATGCCACGCCGGCCATGTTGTTGTCGATGTGACTGAACATGAGGTCAATCTGACCAACCACACGCGGCGCGGCGAAGCCAGTGGGCGTGCTGGCGGGCTCGATGAGTTCAACAAGGCCGGTGGTTGCGGCGCCTTGAGCGTCCATTTGCTGCACCGTGGCGGTGTAGCGCAGCGTGCAGCCGGGCGTGGCATCGGCAGTCATCTCGGCTTTGCTGACTTTGGCGAGAATGACTTTCTCCGCAAAGCCTCCCGCGTGGCCGACCAAGATGCCCGCCGACTGGGCCATGCCCTCGACGATCAGACTCATGGGCATGATGGGCAGCGCGGGGGCGTTGTCAGTCGCTGCGAAGTGGTCATGGAGGTGTTCTTCGGCCAATGACACATGCTTCACGGCCACCAATCGCTGCCGCGGGACGAGTTCGATGATTCGATCAATCCACATCCAACGCATGTGGGCCTCGGAGGGTCGCGGAGCTGCGGGAGGGAGGCGGAGGAACGCGGAGGAGATGAGGAGTGAGGAGATGCGGTCAGCGGAAAAAGGCGTCGAAGTCTTGACACACGCCCCACCTCCGCGCTGCTCCGCCTCTCTCCGACCCTCCGCGACTGCTTACTTCTTGAGCTTGTGCTCAATGAACTTCACAAGCGTCTCCACCGTGAAGAGTTCGCCGACTTTGCTGAGTTGCGGGTCCTTCTCGAACGTCGAGAAGTCCACGTGCGGCATGCGGGCTTTGAGGCTAGCGAGGCCATCGGGCGTGATCTTGCCGTTCTGAACGAACTTGGGATCCTGTGCGCCGCCTTCGGGGAAGAGTTCGCCCTGCGCGATCTTGATGCCGAAAGCCTGCTCGATCTTGAAGACGATATCGAGGAAGTCGATGGACTCAGCGCCAAGGTCCTTGGTGAGCACGCTGCTCATTGTCACTTCCTCCTCGTCGACAGCCAGGGCGTCCACGAGAATCGTCTGTACCTTCTTGAAAATGTCGTCGCGGGTCATAAGAGCAATCAGGCAAAAAGAAGCAGCGCGGCTGGATAAAGGGGCAAAGCCCGGCGGCGCGCAGTCCGCAGCGGAGCCCACGAGTCCTGCGCACGGCACGACTCGGCCCATCATAGCTGCGTTGCGGGGAAAGGGAGCGGAAAGGCGGAGAGAACAGACGGCGGAGACCCGAGAGCGGAGAGAGGCCAAGGACAGGTGTGCGCGGCCCGGCGTGTTGCGCCCTCGCAGCCCCGTTTGCGTTGTCACGGCCCCCGCGCCGTGTCCCCTGTTCTCCGCTCACTGTTCTCCGTTCTCCCCATCCCCGCTCTGGACAAATCGTGTATGCTGCAGGCGCCGCCGATCATGGTGTCTCTTGAACCCTCGGAGCCTTTCCGCGCATGCAGTTCCTCAAAGATCTTCGCCAGCATCTGCTCACCGGCGTGTCGCACGCCATTCCGTTCATCGCCGCCGGCGGCATCCTGATCGCCCTGTCGCTCGCGTTCGCGCCGATCGGCGGCAAAGGCCCGGACATGGACGCCATCGAACCGGCGTGGCTCCAGTCTGCCCTCAAACTCACCTTACAGATCGGCGTCGCCGCCTTCACGCTCATGCTGCCGGTGCTCGCGGCGTACATCTCATACTCCATCGCAGGCAAACCCGGTCTGACGGCAGGCGCGATCGGCGGCCTCTTGTGCGGTCACGTCGCCGATGTGACGAGGGCCGACGGTTCGCAGGCCGTGAGCGCGGGCTTCCTGGGCGCGATCGTTGCAGGCCTGCTCGCGGGCTACATCGTCAAGTGGCTCAAGAGCTTGCCGATGCACAAGTACGTCAAGCCCATCATGCCGATCCTCATCATTCCCGTCGTGTCGTCGGTGGTCGTCGGCGCGCTCATGCTCAAAGTCATCGGGCCGCCAATCGGCAGCCTCATGGCAAGTTTGGGCGACACGCTCCAGTCCATGCAAACAGGCAGCGCGGTGCTGCTCGCCTGTGTGCTCGGAGGCATGATCGCTTTCGACATGGGTGGCCCCGTCAACAAGGCCGCGTTCTTCTTCGCGTCAGGATTGATCGCGCAGGGCAACACCACGATGATGGGTCCCGTCGCCGCGGCGATTTGCATTCCGCCGCTGGGTCTGGGCCTCGCAACGCTCATCAACCGCAAGATCTGGAGCGGCGAGCAGCGCGAATCGGGCATCGCCGCACTAGGCATGGGCACAATTGGCATCACAGAAGGAGCGATTCCCTTCGCCGCGGCTGATCCCTTCCGCATCATTCCCTGCATCATGGCGGGCTCCATGGTCGGCAGTACCATCGCCATGCTCGCCGGTGTAGGCGGCCACGCACCGCACGGCGGGCTGATCGTGCTTCCCGTCATCGACAATCGCATCATGTACGTGGTCGCCATCGGATCAGGTGTCCTCGTCACCGCTCTTGCCGTGCACGCCGTCAAGCGATTTACGGCTGCCAAGAACCCGTCGCAGCCCGCCTGATTGCGACGCTACATCGCTAGTCAACACTCGCAAGGAGAGTGCATGAAGTTTGTTGCTGTCACCGCCTGCCCCACCGGTATCGCTCACACCTACATGGCCGCCGAACAACTTGAAAAGACCGGCAAGGCTCTGGGCCATGAGATCCGCGTCGAAACGCAGGGCGCTATGGGCATCGAGAATGAACTCAGTGCGAAGGACATCGCTCAGGCCGACGTAGCGATCTTCGCCGTCGATATCGAAGTCGAAGGCCTTGATCGCTTCCAAGGCAAGAAACAGATCCGCGTGGGCGTGGCGGAAGCCATCAAGAACCCCAAAGGCGTCTTCGCGAAGGGGGGCGCGTGAGCGATCTTGTCTTCCGCTTCACCTGTGCTCTTGCGGCGGGCTTGCACGCACGCCCCGCAAGCATGCTGAGCGCATCCGTCCGCGCATACGGCGCCACGGTCACCATTCGCAAGGTCGATACGCCCCCCGTAGATTGCAAGAGCGTGCTCTCCATCGTCAGTCTCGACGTGCAGGATGGCGACATCTGCGAGATCGCCGCAGAAGGCAGCGATGCCGCCGCAGCGCTCGAAGCTGCCCGCATGTGCATGGAAGAACTCATCGCACATGGCGAGGAGCCCCCGCCGCCGCTTACGCCCGCACGCACCGTGAGCGTGCCTCGCGAACTTCGCAACGCCACAAGCCCCGTTTGTACAGGCCGCGGTGTCAGTCCGGGCGTGGCGATCGGCCCAGCCGTCGTCGTATCACCGCTTGCTATCTCCAAGTTCGCTCAATCGGCCACCTCCCGCGGCGCAGCGATCGAGTTGCACGACGCACAGACCGCCGTCAGCGCCGTTGCGACAGATCTGCAGCATCGTGCCGCCACCTCTCGTATTCGCACGGAGGCTGAACTCCTCGCCGCCCACGCACAAATCGCCTCCGACCCCGCCCTGTGGTCACGCATTGCATCTCACATCAACGCTCGCGCGACCGCACCGCAAGCCGTTCTGCTCGCTGCCACCGAATTTGCCGATCAACTACGCCACGCCGCCAGCGAGTACATTCGCGAACGCGCAAACGACGTGCACGATGTCTGCACCCAGATCCTCACGCACCTGAAGGCGATCGATCCCGCCGCAACCAAGATCGAGCTTTCGCAGCCGAGCATCATCGTCGCCGACATGCTCACGCCCAGTCAGTTGCTCGTAACCGACCGCTCGCACATCGCCGGTCTGCTGCTTGGTGCAGTTGGCGTCACATCGCACACGGTCATCCTCGCCCGCTCCATGGGCATTCCCACAGTCATCGACGTTCCCTCGCTCACCACGCGTGTCCGCACGCAACAAACCGTCGCGCTCGATGGTGAACAAGGCATCGCCGCGCTCGCCGCCGACTCTCACACCGTCGCTTGGTTTGAACGCCGTCGATCCACCCTGCAGCGTGCCGCCGCCACGCTGCTCGCACGCACGAGCGGCCCCGCAGCCACGGCCGATGGCGTGCGAATCGAACTCGCAATCAATGCCTCTCGCTCCGAAGAAGTCGCCGCCGCGATCGCACACGGCGCGGAGGGCGTGGGCTTGCTCCGCACCGAACTGCTTTTCCTCGATCGCGACGAAGAACCAACCGAGGATGAGCAGTTCGCCGCGTACGCCAGTGTCGTCCGCGCCGCGGCAGGCAAGTCCGTCATCATCCGCACATTCGATATCGGAGGCGATAAGCCCGCCCGATACCTCCACATGCCCCGCGAGGAGAACCCGTTCCTGGGCCAACGCGGCGTGCGTTTGTACCCCAAACACATCGCAACGCTCCGTCGTCAACTGCGAGCGATCCTTCGCGCTTCCGCCTTGGGACCCGTCAAGATCATGGCCCCCATGGTGAGCCTGCCAAGCGAAGCACGATGGTTTCGTGAAGAAGTCCGTGGCATGCAGGCTCAACTCGCGACCGCAGGCATCGCCTTCGACATGAACATACGCATCGGCGTCATGGTCGAAGTGCCAGCGCTAGCGCTCGTCATCGACCAGCTTGCGCCATTCGTCGAGTTCATCAGCATCGGCACCAACGACTTGTGCCAGTACAGCTTCGCGGTTGATCGTGGCAATCCCGCCGTCGCGCCGCTCTATAGCGCGTGCCACCCTGCTTTCCTGCGACTGCTCAAGACCATCGTCGCACAGGCCCGCTCACACAATTTGTGGGTTGGCATCTGCGGCGAAATGGCATCTGACGTTTCATTGCTCCCGCTCCTCACTGGCATGGGTTTCTCCGAGCTCAGTGTGTCAGCCAGCGAGCTCACTCGCATCAAATCGACGCTCGGCTCACTGCACAGCACCACCTGCCAGCAGCTCCTGTCGCAGTGCTGCAGCGCAGCCGACGCATCCGCCGTCCGCGAGTTGCTGCAACAAGCCACCGCGAACGCCGCATCGCCCCGGCCGCTCATCGACGAAGCGCTGATCAACATCGCAAGCCCCGCCGACTCCAAAGCTCGCGCCATTCGCGAGGCCGCTGACTTGCTCTGCATCGACAACCGGACCCCCGACGTACAAGCGCTCGAAGACGCCATCTGGGCCCGCGAGGAAACCTACTCCACAGGACTAGGCCACGGCTTCGCCATCCCGCATTGCAAGTCCGCCGCGGTCAGCAGCCCCACGCTCGCGGTGCTGAAGCTGAACACACCCATCTCGTGGGGCTCGCTTGACGATCAACCCGTGCACACGGTGCTCCTACTCGCCATTCCCGCAGCAGCGAGCGCGAACACCGATCACATGAAGATCTTCGCCAAGCTGGCTCGCAAATTGATGCACGAGGACTTTCGCGAGCAGTTGCAGGCCGCAGCCAGCGCACCCCAAGTCGCCTCGCTGCTGCGTGAGCATCTGTCTATGCAATGATCGCCAATTGTGGTATGCTGTCGCTCTCGCGGCTGCTTCGAGTCGCTTCGCGGAAAGGGTTCACGATGTTCATGCGTCTTTCTCAGGCGGCCGCTCTCGCACTCGCATGCGGCACCACCACATGCACCTTCGCACAATCAGCCCCGCAGCAGCCCGCCGCACAGCCATCCAAGCAACAACTGCCCGACGTTGCGACGACCCCGTCCCTCTTCGTCATCGCCTACGCCCACCTCGATACGCAGTGGCGTTGGTGCTATCCGCAGGTCATCCGCGAGTATCTCGCCAACACACTCAACGACAACTTCAAGCTGATTGACAAGTACCCCCACTACACCTTCAACTTCAGCGGCTCGCGCCGCTATCAGATGATGGCCGAGTACTACCCCGAGCAGTACGAGCGACTCAAGAAGGAAATCGCCGCGGGCCGCTGGTTCCCCTGCGGCTCCTCCGTCGACGAAAACGACGCCAACGTCCCCAGCGGCGAGTCATACATCCGTCACGTGCTCTACGGCAACAACTTCTTCCGCAAAGAGTTCGGCATCGCCAGCGACGAGTACATGCTGCCCGACTGCTTCGGCTTTCCCGCCGCTGTACCCAGTCTGCTCGCGCACTGCGGCGTGCAGCAGTTTTCCACTCAAAAGCTCACGTGGAACGCCGTCGTGCCCATTCCCTTTAAAGTCGGCGTGTGGAACGGCCCCGACGGCAAGGGCGTCATCGCCGGTCTCGACCCCGGCGCATACGTCGGAGAAGTAATGGAGAACCTCGCCAACTCCGACGGCTGGCGCAACCGCATCAATACCAACGGTAAAGCATCCGGCGTCTTCGCCGACTTGCACTACTACGGCACAGGCGACCAGGGCGGTGCCCCCACCGAGCGTTCCGTCGCGATGATGGAAGAAAGCGTCAACACCAAAGGCCCGCTCACCATTCTCGCAGGTCGCGCCGATCAACTTGCACACGCCATCACACCTGAACTCCGCGCCAAGCTGCCGACCTACGCGGGCGAGCTGCAACTCACCGAGCACTCCGCAGGTTCCATTACCTCGCAAGCCTACATGAAGCGTTGGAACCGCAAGAACGAACTGCTCGCCGACAACGCCGAGCGTGCATCCGTCGCTGCGACGTGGCTGGGCGCACGCACCTACCCCGCCGCAAAGATCGAGAACGCATGGACGCTGATCCTGGGCTCACAGATGCACGACATCTTGCCCGGCACCAGCCACCCGTGGGCGTATCACTACTCGTGGAACGACGAGATCCTCGCCGCCAATCAGCTCTCCAGCGTCCTCGAAGATGCGATGGGCGTGCTCGCAAGCCAGCTTGACACCACCGGCAAGGGCCAGCCCCTCGTGATCTTCAACCCGCTCTCGACCGACCGCACCGATGTCGTCGAAGCGAAAATCCTCGGTGACATCAGCAAAGCTCGCAGCGTCACCGTGACTGGTCCTGACGGCAAGCCCACGCCCGCGCAACTGCTCGACGGCGACAGCACGCACGTCCGCATCGCCTTCATTGCTCGCGTCCCTTCCGTGGGCCTCACCACCTATCACGCCACACTGAGCAACACCCCCGCCACCGCCGCATCGTCCCTGCGCATCGACACCACAAGCCTCGAGAACGATCGCTACCTCGTCAAGCTCGATGCACAAGGCAACGTCGCTTCCATTCGCGACAAGCACGCCGACCGCGAACTGCTCAGCAGCCCCGCCACGCTGGGCCTTCACTACGAGAACCCCGAGAACTGGCCCGCATGGAATCAAGACTGGGCCGACCGCCAACGCCCCGTTAAGGAAATCGTTGGCGGCACGCCACGCGTTCGCGTCCTTGAATCCGGACCAGCACGCGTCGCGCTCGAAGTCACGCGTGAAGTCGGCAGTTCGACATTTACCCAGCGCATCCGCCTCGCATCCGGTCCTGCGGGCGACCGCGTCGAGTTTGATTGCACCATCGACTGGGCCAGCCGCGAACGCAGCCTCCGCGCCGCCTTCCCGCTCACCGTTGCCAACGCCATGGCAACCTACGACATCCAGCAAGGCACCATCGAGCGCGGTAACGGCCACGAAAAGCAGTACGAGTACGCATTTCAGCAGTGGTTTGACTTGACCGACGCCAACGGCACTTATGGCGTCACCGTCATGAGCGACAGCAAGTACGGTGCCGACAAGCCGACGGACAACCTCGTTCGACTCACGCTGCTCCACACGCCTGGCACACGAGGCGGCTACCAAGACCAAGGCACGCAAGACATCGGCAAGCATCACGTGCTTTACGCCATCGCCGGGCACAAGGGCGACTGGCGCGATGAACACAGCGCACTCAATGCCGCCCGCCTCAACCAACCGCTTCTCGCTTTTCACGCTCCCGCCCACGCGGGCAAGCTGGGCAAGTCGTTCTCGCTCGCCAGCGTGAACAACGCTCACGTGCAGATCACCGCGATCAAGAAGGCCGAACACACCAACGAAGTCATCATCCGCCTGCGCGAGCTCAGCGGCAAGCCCCAGAAAGCAGTCACAATCTCTGCCGGCACAGGCATCACCGCCGCCCGCGAAGTCGACGGCCAGGAACGCCCCCTTTCGCAGCCAACAACCGCTGCATCAGTCGCCAACGGCTCACTCATCACAGACGTCAACCCCTACGAACTGCGCACCTTCGCCCTCACACTCGAGCCCGCGCCAGTCCAAGCGCAGCCAACCACCGCTGCATCCATCCCGCTCACGTTCGACACCGACGTCATCGCCGCTCGCGCCGATCGCACCGACGGCGCGATGAATGCCGATGGCGACGCCTATCCCGCCGAGCTCTTCCCCGCCACCATCACGGCTGAAGATGCAGCATTCACCTTGGGTAGCACGGCACCGGGCGCGAACAACGCACTCTCTGCGCGTGGCCAAACACTCACGCTTCCCGCAGGTGCGTTCGACCGCGTCTACCTCCTCGCTTCATCCGCCGATGGCGACATCAATTCGCACATCGACATCGCAGGCAAGCAAACGCCGGTCACGTTCCAAGATTGGAGAGGCATGCTGGGCCAGTGGGACCGCCGCCTCTGGCACGGTGATGTGCCCGAGTACGCCTTCGACTGGCCCTACGAGCTCGCCGGCATCGAGCCCGCGTACATCAAGCCCCAGCCCGTCGCGTGGCACCTCTCGCACTACAGCACACGCAAGGGCGATGCCTACTACCTCTACTGCTACGTCTACAAGGTCGCGCTCGACATTCCCGCAGGTGCCACCAGCATCACCCTGCCCAACGATCCTCGCATCAAGCTCTTCGCGGCAACCGCAGTCAATACCAAGGGCCAACGCGTCACTCCCGCATCGCCGCTCTTTGACAACCTTGAGAAGCGCGAGCAAGACGCTCCTCGCGTCGTCTTCGATGCTGCCGCGCTGAGCGACACAACAGCGGTCACAATCGAACCGCGTCTCTACTGGAAGTCCGGCGACATTCGCTACACGCTCGATGGCTCGGCCCCCACAGCAAACTCTCCCGTCTACAACGGCCCCTTCCCGCTCAGCCACACGGCCACAGTCACAACCGCCGTCATCAACAACGGCGTCGCCGGCCCCTCGTCCGCCGCACAAGTCGCAGTGAACGACACCACCAAGCCCACAGTGCGCCGACTGACCTCCGCATTCATGGATCCCACACTGCGTCTGCAGTTCTCCGAGCCGCTGGCAGACATCGCGTCGCAACCCGCATGCTACACAATCACGCCGGAGCTTCCCATCACCAGCGTCACACTCAGTGATGACCGCCGCGGCGTGACGATCCACCTCGCCGCCGCACCTAAGCCCGACGTCAACTACACGCTTGCGATCAATCGCCTGACGGACACATCACCCGCTCGCAACCAGATCGCCGCGACGTCTCTCGAGTTCATGACACGCGGGCCCGTCTACACGCTTGCCAACGTACCGAAGGAGATGTACGGCAAGCCCATCACCTCGGTTTCGAACCTCCCCATCAAGGCCGACGCGACATGGACCATGAACATGTTCGTCAAGATGGGTAAGCAACCCGCCAACCGCACCATCATCGCCGGCTTCGGTAAATGCGAAGACTCCGCAAACGGCATCGCCCGTTACTTCGCCAAGTTCTCCGGTGGCGTTCACTTCTGGAGCCGCAATCGAGACGTTACGAGCACCACACCCTTCTCCCTCGACCGTTGGCAGATGCTCACCGCAACCTACGACGGCTCCACACTCACCATGTATCACGACGGCAAAGTGATCGGCTCACGCCAAATGACACTCGCCGACGACACCAGCGTCATCAACATCGCCCCCAAAGACCCGTGGGACAACCTGCGAACCTTCGACGGCGACATCCGCGACTTCCAGATCTGGGATTCCTGCCTCACGCCCGATGGCGTGCAGTCACTCACCGCCGGGCTCTGAAGCATGTCTGTCCGTCTCCCCGGCCTCGCTCTTCGCCTGCTGACAGTCGTCCTGTCGTGCGTCTTCGCAGCATGCGCATCCGCACATCCCACGTTCTCCGCAACCGCCCTGGCAAAGGTCGATGCCAACAACACGCTCACGCTGCGCCTGCGTCACGACGCTCTCGCTTTCGCCCTCAACGACACACCCGCCCGCATCCCCGACGAGCCCATGCTCGCCTTCCTCACCGCGAGCGAGTCCGAGCAACACGACACCTTCAACGACGGCCTGCTGCGTTTCGGCGCGCTCACCACCATCTACGCCGACGAAACACCGCTTCAACTCACCATCACCGAGCACCCATCGCGCGACCAGCTCGTCGCGTGGCAACAGGCGAACCCCGCCATGCGATTGCCCGTCAAGATGGACTTCGCGGGCCACGTGCAGATACCTCCCGGCACGCGCACGCTCCGGTTCAAGCTGCCCAAAGTGCTGGGCGATGTCATCCTGACAGTCGACCGGCCAGACCAGGAACCGCTGGGCTTCCCTCTGCTCGCAGGCGAAGTCTCGCCAGAGTTCGATCTCCCCGCGGCAGCCACAGCCCCGGTGTCATCAGAACAATCCGTACCGGTAGAGACCGCGCAACCAACTGCGCGCTCCGCCACTTCCGCGTTTCACATCTTCCTTCGCTACATCCGCATCGGCTTCACGCACATCCTGCCAGGCGGGCCCGATCACGCCCTCTTCGTGCTCAGCCTTTTCCTGCTCACGCCGCGCGTCAAGCCGCTGCTCATGCAGATCACCGCCTTCACCATCGCCCACACCGTCACGCTCACGCTGACCACGCTGCACATCTTCACACTGCCTGCCAACATCGTCGAGCCCGTCATCGCCGCAACCATCGCCTTTGTCGCCATCGAAAATCTCAACACCACCACCGCTCGCCCCTGGCGTTCCGCCCTCGCATTCCTCTTTGGCCTCGTCCACGGCATGGGCTTCGCCGCCGTACTGGGCGAAGTCGGCCTGCCCACCAACCAGTTGGCCACCGGCCTCATCGGCTTCAGCATCGGCGTTGAACTCGGCCACCTCGCCGTCCTCGCCGCCGCTTTCGCGCTGCTCGCGTGGACGCGCGACAAGCCATGGTTCCGCACCCGCGTCGCCATACCGCTCTCTCTGGCCATCGCAGCAGTCGCCCTGCTCTGGCTGGTCCAACGCATCGGCCTGCTGCCGACCGCCTGACCCACCAAAGAAAACAGCCCCGGGCAAGTGCCGAGGCTGTTTCTTGGTCGGAATCGGGATGACAGGATTTGAACCTGCGACCTTTTGACCCCCAGTCAAACGCGCTACCAAGCTGCGCTACACCCCGGGATGGTGAGGGGAAGTATAGGCCGCAATTTCACCGCTTCCACATATCAGGAACCGCGCACCGAAAAAGTCACTGACCTCCGTCAGTTGGCACACTCCTCGCCCAAACGTATTTGCGGACTCGCGGCTTACTGCGGAGCCTTCGAGAACGTCGGCTCGCTCAGATACACATTATCAGCGTTGTAGTTGACCCACACACCGTCTCGCAGACCATAACCAACCAGTCCGTCTTCGCCTGCGGAATAAAAATATGGACGTGAACCAATCGCTTTGCCCCCGTCGCCGTCGCCGGCGGTATCGTCGGTCGGGCCGCGATCACTCCGTCGGATGTCCGAGTAAATGTACCTGCGCTCAATCTGAGGCGTGGAAATCGGCGTTCCAAGCCAAGCTTCGACGCGCCGCGCGGCATCAAATGCGTTACCAGTTTGCGTGGCATCACCAAGAATCAGGCCGTCGCCCTTCGGGTGCACGAAGCGAATCGGACGGCCCCACGCATCAAGTGCGGTCGGCAACGTCGGCTGTTCACCGTATGGATTGTTCACGGAATTGGGCGGTGGCGGACCATCCACATCCAGCGTGACAAGTTGCTTTGCGCTGAGCTTGTCTAAAACCGCCTTTGCCTCAGGAACCTGCTGCGCAGCAAACAGAAACGCGCCCACGCTATTCAACGGACGTGATTTGGGATCGTCGATGTTGGTGCCATCAAGCGCCAGCAGAACCATGACTTCCTGCGGCGGCATTGCGTCAGTATCTGCAGGATCGGGGAAGTCAACGGCAAACGGCGGATTCTCGCCGCGTGCTTGGATGTAAGCCTGCAAGGCCGCATCCAGCACACGCATTGTGTCCTCGGTTGCTCTCTTCTTGGAACCCCCCACCACGCTGCGACCAACCGCGAACGTGATGCCGACCAGAATCGCGATGATCCCGATCACCACCAGCAGTTCAATGAGCGTGAAGCCGCGACGATTGCTTGTTGCGTGTGCCATGCCGGTTCCCTGTGCCATACGGCCATTCTTGGCCCCATCTCGGCGCCGAACGCGGTTCGACCGCGCCTTTCCCAGCGCATGAAAACGCCCCCAGCCTGTACGGGCTGGGGGCGGTAAAGGTTGCATCTGTCGTTACGCCTGAGCCGGGCCAGACAAACCAGGGCCCGAAATGCCCCCACCAATACCCGGACCGATGATCCCCAGCCCCGCCGTCGGAGCAGGTGCCATCGGACGCGGCGCAGGCCGCGGCGCAAAGTTCTGCTGCGGCTGAGGCGGCGTGAGACGCGCCTTGAACAGCAGTTCCGTCACACGCAGCTTCACGCTCTCAAGCATGTCCTTGAACATCTGCGAGCCTTCACGCTTGTACTCGATGCGCGGATCGTTCTGGCTGAACGTCCGGAAGCCGATCGTGTCGCGCAGTTGGTCCATCGCGTACAGGTGGTCCTTCCAGTGCGTGTCGAGCGTCTCGATCAGAATCGTCCGCTCAAAGCGCAGCAGTTCCAGCCGGCGAATGTTCTCGACGCTCGCACGAATCGCATTCGTGCGCTCATCGCCGCTCAGGTACCGCATGTTCTCCGGCAGCGGACGCAGGTAGTTCTTCTCCCAGTACGCGTTGAGCTCGTCGTCGCTCTTGGTGGCGATAGCTTCCGCCATCTCCTTCTCCATGCGACGCTCATCCACGAACTTCTGGCTCGCCTGCATGAGCTGCTGGCTCGCCGTCTGCAACGTGCTGGTCTTGAAGATGTCCTGCGTCCAGCTCAGGCCAAACCGCATGTTGGCCCACTGCAAGAATGCCTTCGCGGCTTCCTGCGGCCCGATGCCCGGCTGACGCACCATGTTCTGGAACATGCCGATGCCGTACTCGACCGGATACTCGATCTCGCGCCGGTGGTACCACTGCTCCACGCGCTGCATGACCATCGTCGTGACAGGATCGGGGTTGTTGCGATCCGCGTCCTTCTGCGCGTTGATGATGTCCTGCGTGCGGACATCAAAGCCCAGCTTGTCCTTGAGCCACTTCGAAAGCTCGGCGGAGCCGAAGTCCTTCTGCGTGTACTCGCGGATGCCGGACAGATCCGCCCGCTCCACCACTTCTTCCGCACGCTGCACAAGCTGATCGCGGACATACTGCCGCTCCGCCGCGCTGCCACCCTGCAGTCGCGTCGGATCCAGCTCCACGCCGAACCGGTTGCGAGCCCACTTGATCAGGCCTTCGGTGTCGTAATCGACCTTCACTTCCGACTCTTCGCTGGGCAGATATTCGCCCAGCGTGAGTTCAATAGCCTGCCGCGCGTCGTACTTGGCCTCATCGCGAATGGCGATGTCCATCTCTTCGAAACTCATGCCCTTGAGCTTCTCGGGAGCGATGGAACACTCCAGCGTGTTCTTCGCGAATTCCGCCGCGCACTCGCACGGATAGAGCTCATCCAGATACTTGTCCACGCCGTTCTTCACGGTCGTGCGCACCATGTCAAACAGCAGCCCGCGCACATCGCGACCTTCCAGCACGCGCTGCCGCTGGCCGTAGAAGTACTGACGCTGCGCTTCCATCACTTCGTCGTACTCAAGCACCTGCTTGCGAATCTGGAAGTTGCGCTCTTCCACCTTGCGCTGCGCGCCCTCAATGCGCTTGCTCAGCATCGGGTGTTCGATCGCATCGCCCTCCTTCATGCCCAGGCTGGCGAGAATCTTCATCGTCGTCTCGCCCGCGAACATCTTCATGAGGTCATCATCAAGACTCACGAAGAAGCGGCTGCTGCCCTTGTCACCCTGACGGCCCGAACGACCACGCAGCTGGTTGTCAATACGCCGCGCTTCGTGACGCTCCGTACCGATCACGTGCAGACCGCCCATGTCTTCGATGGTCTCAAACCACCGAATGCGGTGCAGCAGGAATCGCCCGTTCTCATCCAGTGCTTCGCGCAGCGCATCCACGCCCGCCTTCGCGACCTTGTCCGGTCCCATCCACGTGTACTTGTTCGCCCACTTGCGCAGCAACTGCAACTCAAGCTCAGCAAACGGCATCGTTTCTGCCTGCTTCTTGTCAATCTCCAGTTCCTTGCTCGCGATCTTGCGATAGATCTGCTCGCGCACTTCACTCTCGCTCGCTTCCACCGTCAACGTGCGCGGCGCAATGCCGCGGCGCAGCCAGTGATCAAGCAACTGCTCACGCGAGATCTTGCCCAGCTTGATGTCCGTACCGCGGCCCGCCATGTTCGTGGCGATCATCACCGCGCCAAGCTGGCCCGCGTTTTCAACGATGTGCGCCTCGCGATCGTGCTGCTTCGCGTTCAGCACCTCGTGCTGCACCGCATACTTCGTCGTCAGCAGCTTCGACAGGCTCTCGCTCTTCTCAACGCTCGTGGTACCCACAAGCACAGGCCGCCCGCCATCACAGAACGCCTTGATCTCATCTGTGATCGCGTTCCACTTGTCCTTGCCCGACAGGAAGACCACGTCATCAAAATCGCCGCGACGAATCGGCCGATTCGTCGGAATCGCCACGACGTCCAGCTTGTAGATGTCGTGGAACTCCTGCGCTTCCGTGTCCGCGGTGCCGGTCATGCCCGCCAGCCGCTTGTACATCTTGAAGAAGTTCTGGATCGTGATGGACGCGACCGTCTGCGTCTCCTGCTTGATCGGCACGCGTTCCTTGCACTCCACCGCCTGGTGCAAGCCGTCGCTCCACTGCCGACCGACCATCGGGCGACCCGTGTTGGTATCGACGATGACGACGCTGGGCGTGGGCCGACCCGTGTACTGATCGGGAATCTCGCGCACGATGTAATCGCGATCAAGCTCATACACGGTGTGCGCACGCAGGCTCTGCTCCAGCAAGTGCGGCAGATCCATGTTCTCTTCGATGTAGAAGGAACCGATCTGAGCCGCACGCTGCGCCTCACTCACGCCTTCGTGCGTCAAGTGACACTGCTTGCGCTCCATCTTCACTTCGAAGTACTGCTTCTGCAGGTCGCGCTCCGCCTTGATCCCAGGCAGTTCCTTCTTGGCTTCCACAAGCTGCTGCTGCAAAGCAGGCACGTTCGCCTTCTCACGCGCCTGGCGAATGTCACCTTCCAGCCCCTTGATGCGCATCTCGCAACGCGTCACCTTCTCGTCCAGTTCATTCCACGGACGCTGCTTGCTCACCAGGTGCCGCGCCAGCCGGTCCGCCAGGTCATAGCGCGGCGAGTCCTCGTGCGCCTGCCCGCTGATGATCAGCGGCGTGCGAGCTTCGTCAATCAGAATGCTGTCAACTTCGTCCACGATCGCAAAGTCGCGCTTCTTCTGCACCTGCTGCTCAACGGCGCGCTTCATGTTGTCGCGCAGGAAGTCAAAGCCGAATTCCGCCGTCGTGCCGTACACCACGTCACAGCGATACATCAGCCGCTTGACCTCTTCCGGCTGCTGGTGCTGCGGGTGAATGGCGCCCGCCGTCATGCCCAGAGCATGGAAGAATGGGAACGTCCAGTCACGGTCGCGCTGCACGAGGTAGTCGTTCACCGTCACAACGTGCACCTTCATGCGCTCGATGCACGCCATGTACGTCGCGAGCGGGCCGACGATCGTCTTCCCTTCGCCCGTCTTCATTTCGCTGATCTTGCCCTGACCAAGCACCATCCCGCCGATCAGCTGCACATCAAACGGCCGCGCACGGAACGGCGGCCGGCTCTCGGGGTACAGCGCACGCACGGCGTCATAGAACTTCGGCGGCACTTCCACCCGCCGCCAGCCCGGCACCATCTCCGTGTGCCCCAGAAACTCATCCTTCTGATCCGCCTCAGCGTTCTGCGGAATGATCGTGTTCTGATCTTCCATGTACGTCCGCGGCACGATGACCGGCATTGCGTCCGCCTTCGCCCTCATCTCGGCGTACATCGCCTGCATGTCCGCCGGCAGCTTGCTCGGGTCAAAGTTGTGCTTCGGGTTGAAGACGTTGCGAATGCCGACCGCACGGTCCATGCCTTCGCGCGCCACCGCGAAAGCCTCGACCATCACGCGGTCCTTGTCTTCGCCAGCGTCGACTCGCTTGCGGAAGTCCGCCATCTTGCTGCGAATCTGCTCGTCCGTCAGTTGCCGGACCTGCGTCTCCAGGCCGTTGATCTCATTGACCCGCTGCGTGTACCGCTTGACGAAACGCTCGTTGCGCGTGCCGATGATCTTGTTGAGAATCGGCCCGATGATCGGAATGCCTTGCTCTGCCATGATGATGTCTCGAAACTGATGGGATGACACATGGAAACACGAGCGTGCCGCTCATGCCACAAGTGCCTTGAAGTTGAATTGCTGCCACAACGGGCGATCTGCCCGTCACAAATGAGCTACTCGCGCAGAGCCATGCTCCGCATACGTCGACTTGTGCACCTTGCTCCGCGCAGGGTGCACGCGCACTCACTTCACCGGCGGCGGCAAACTCACCAGCATCTCCAGCCCCAGGTGCATCGCCGCAGTCGCATCGACCGCGCATGCACCGCCGGGCTTCACATCCCACAGACGCACCGGCACTACCTCGCGCCGCGCGAAAAGAGAGACCTTGTCGTTCTTTTCCCCTTGCCGCCGGGCCGGCACCCCCATCACCAGCCGCAGAGGCTCAGCAACCCGCACCTGCTCATGCACGCGCGAGGCCTGCCCCGCCTGCACAACCATCGGTGCCAGTTGCACGGTCAATGCGACAACCAAAAGCAGCGTCAGGCCGCTCAATGCCGCACGAGATGGAACCTGACCGTGCACCAAAGTCACTATATCCGTTCTTCGCCGCTCCCGTTCCCTCGATCACGGGGCCGCCCCGGAACCCCCACGCCCCACTGGCATCGGATCATTCACGTCCCTATTGTTTGTTGAGACTGATTCTCAATTGAGGAGTTTCAACTCCGATGCGTCCCCCAAACGCTCGGCCTCGAATTCATCCCGCTTTCCCAGTTTTCACCTCTCGCGGCCCCTCGCCGCAAGGACCAACGCATGAGCACCACCACCAAGCCCACGCTCAAGATCGACGGCATCTACATGGACCATGCCGCCACGACCCCCTGCGACCCCCGGGTCGTCGAAGCCATGCTCCCCTACTTCACGCAAGCCTTCGGCAACCCCGGCAGCCGCAACCACCGCTTCGGCTGGAAGGCTGAAGAGGGCGTGGACAAGGCTCGCGAGCAAGTCGCCAATCTCATCGGCGCCGACGAGAAGGAAATCATCTTCACCAGCGGCGCAACCGAAGGCAACAACCTCGCCATCAAGGGTGCCGCTTACATGTATGAGAAGGCCCCCGCCGGCTCGCAGAAGCGCGGCCACATCATCACCGGCACGATCGAGCACAAAGCCGTCCTCGACCCCTGCAAGCGCCTCCAGAAGGAAGGCTTCGATGTCACCTTCCTCTCGCCTCCTAAGGACGGCGTCTACACCGCCGAAATGATCAAGGCCGCCATGCGTGAGGACACCATCCTCGTGAGCATCATGTGGGCCAACAACGAGATCGGCACGATCAACGAAATTCCCGAGATCGGCAAGCTCTGCCACGAGCGCGATGTCATCTTCCACGTCGACGGCACCCAGTGGGTTGGCAAAATGCCCACCAACGTCGATCGCGACAACATCGATCTGCTCAGCTTCAGCGGCCACAAGCTCTACGGCCCCAAGGGCGTCGGCGCGCTCTACGTTCGTCGTCGCAAGCCCCGCGTGCGCCTCACCAGCCTCTTCGACGGCGGCGGCCAGGAACGCGGCTTCCGCAGCGGCACGCTCAACGTCACCGGCATCGTGGGCCTGGGCAAAGCCTGCGAAATCGCGATGCACGAAATGGACCACGATGGCCAGCGCCTCCTCGCCCTGCGCCAGTACATGGAAGCCGAAATCACCAAGCATCTCGACAGCTGCGAGGTGAACGGCCACGCCACCAAGCGCCTCCCCCACATCGCCAACATCTCCTTCGGCTTCGTTGAAGGCGAAGGCCTCATGATGGCCATCAAGGACATCGCCTGCAGCAGCGGCAGCGCATGCACCAGCGCCAGCCTCGAGCCCAGCTACGTCCTCAAGGGCCTTGGCGTGGGCGACGAACTCGCCCACAGCAGCCTGCGCCTCAGCATGGGCCGCTGGACCACCAAAGACGAAGTCGACTTCGCGATCAACAAGATCGTCGAAGCCGTCAAGAAGCTCCGCATGATGAGCCCCCTCTACGACATGCACAAGGAAGGCATCGACCTGAGCAAGGTGGAGTGGGCGCACCACTAAAGCAGGCATTGGGCACTAGGCATCGGGCACTAGTGCCAAGGCAACACGCACGTTTGTCGCCCGAACATCGACTGCATTCCCGTAGCGCCTAGTGCCCAGTGCCTAGTGCCTACTCCAAAGGACTCTCGCCATGGCATATGGACCCAAAATCATCGACCACTACGAAAACCCCCGCAACGTTGGCAACTTCGGCACCTCCGCCGAAACCAAGAACCGCAAGGACATCGGCGTCGGCCTCGTCGGCGCTCCCGAGTGCGGCGACGTCATGCAGCTCCAGATCAAGGTCAATCAGCAGACCGGCCTGATCGAAGACGCCAAGTTCAAGACCTTCGGCTGCGGCAGCGCCATCGCCAGCAGCAGCCTCGCCACCGAATGGCTCAAGGGCAAGAACCTCGACGAAGCGGCGGCGATCAAGAACACCCAGATCGTCGAAGAACTCAGCCTGCCTCCGGTCAAGATCCACTGCAGCGTCCTCGCCGAAGACGCGATCCGCGCCGCGCTGAAGGACTACAAGATTAAGAACGGCATTGCCGTGCCGCAAGAGGAACACGCGCACTAATCGCAACCACGCGACAGTGCGTTGAACGCCACGCTCAGTGGCACGAACCATGATCCCGTGCGAAAGCTCGCTGGCTCAAAGCCACCACACGCCGCGTCCCCACGCGGCGTTTTTCATGCGCTCAAGCCTTCACCGCACCTGCGCGAAAACTCCGCCCGCCGCCCACGCGCCCGCGCCGCGGTGCCAGACCAAACACAACTGCGTACGTGCACACGAGCCCGGAAAACGCCGCCGCCGGCAGCGTCCAGCTCGCTGCCGCGATCGCATTGCCAAAGAAGTTGCGCGTCGGTCCGATCGCACCTGCCTGAGGCATCGTCTGCAGCGCCGCCTGATACTGCCACGTTCCTTCGCGCAGCTCGCCCTCTTTGGGCTTCTTCATCCCGCGCGTCGTCGGATATCCCAGCCGCGGATACTTCGCGATCTCACCACTGGGCATCAGCTCGAAGAAATCAAACTCCCAGTCCTTCTTCCACACACTGCCCCACGTCGCCGGATCACTGCCAGGCCGCGGAATGCGCGCCACCAGCACAAGCCGATCAGGCACCTCTCCCTTATCGAGCTTCTCCAAGAACGTCTTCGGCGTCTCGCCGCTGACCCGCGCCATGCGCAATACACGCAGCCAGTCTTCGTGAGGCAGCAGCCCCGGCAGTACATCCCGCTGCGGCCGATCCGCATTGACCACACGAACCGGAATGCGCTCGACAACCTCGCCGTACTTCAGCACAAGCGTTGGCGCAAGCGGATTGGTGTTGTCATCCGTCAGCGTCACCGGACGCCCCGCATAAATGAACTCGCGCCGATCCAACTTGCGAAAGACGTACACCTCAGGCGGATGCTCTTTCAGAAACACGCGAATGCGCGATGTCATCAGCCAGCCGCAACCGACCATGACGACAAGGCTCACCATCGCGACAGTCAGCCACGTCTTTCGTGTGATCTCCTTGCGACCACCTTCGCCGGCCAGCGTGGCGGGCGCATCAGTCACGTTCTTCTCACTCTTTGCAGCGGGCGTATTCACGGATGTGCTTTCGTTGCGGTCGTCCATCTGGATGGTCACGCGGCTTTCACCCCGCGAACTCAAGATGATACGGAACCTGGCTGCTTCCCGCTATTTCCCGTGCTGTTTGTGCCCGCGACATCCATCTTCCAAGTCGTTCGAATCGCTCGCAGCAACTTGGTCATCGTCGCTTCGTCCACGCCACGCCGCTCAAGCACATGCCGCGCCAGCGCAACACCCGTTTCCCCTTCTTCGAAGGTAATGTGCTCCGCGCCCGCAGCTCGCAGCGCATCGCCTTCCGCCAGATAACGAGCCCTCACAATGACCTTCACATCCGGATTCATCTCCTTCGCCGCCATGACGAAGCTCGCAAGCCCCTCATGGCTGGGCAGTGTCACAATCAGGTGCGATGCCTTGGTGATCCCCGCATCCGCCAGAATCGCCTGCTGCGTCGCATCACCATAAATCGCAGCGCGTCCGCACTTCTCAAGGCCGCGCACCGTGTCCACATTCATGTCCACAATCACGGTTTCAACCTTCGCATCACGAAGCATGGCATCGACCACGCGCCCCACAGGGCCGTAACCCGCGATGATCGCCACAGGCTGCTCCGTGCGGCTCACACGCTCGCGTCCCGCGTCGTTCATCTTCGCCATGCGTTTGTCGTGCCGTGCACTCAGCACCTTCCACAACCAGGGCACCCCGCGAAGCCCCGCTTCAATCCGATCAATCGAGCGGAATAACAGCGGATTCAGCGTGATCGACACCATCGCGCTCGCCACCAGCACCTGCATGCCCTCAGCAGGCATCAAGTTGTGCTGCAGTGCAGCCTGCCCCACGATAAACGAAAACTCCCCGATCTGCGAAAGCCCGATCGCCACCGTCAGCGCCGTCCGCGGCGGATACCCGCAGATCGCCACGATCATCAGCGCCGCCAGCGGCTTGACAACCAGCACCACACCCAGCCCCGCCACGAGCAGCCACGGCTGCTCCACCACAAACTTCGGATCAAACAACATCCCCACCGACACGAAGAAGATCACCGCGAACGCATGTCGCATAGGCAACGCATCCGCCGCCGCCTGATGGCTCACGCGCGACTGCGCCACCACCATGCCTGCAAGGAACGCGCCCAGCGCAACCGACGCACCGAACAACGCCGCAGCCCCCACTGCAATCGCCACCGACAGCACCAACACCGTCAGCGTGAACAATTCCGGCGACCGCTGCTTCGCCACCCAGTTCAGCACAATCGGCACCACGCGCGATCCCACCACAAACACCACCAGCACCATCGCCACCAGCTTCAGGAGCGCAAACACAATGCTCATCCATGATGAAACTGATGAACCAGTCGAGCCTCCGCTCGCCGCCGTGCCACCTGCTCCCGCCGCATCCACCGCAAACAGCGGAATCAGCACCAGCAGCAGCACCGTCAGAATGTCCTCGACAATCAGCCACCCCACCGCCACGTGCCCGTGACTCGTGTGCAGCATCGATCGGTCCATGAGCACGCGCAGCAGCACCACCGTGCTCGCCACCGCCATCGCCATCCCCAGCACAACGCCCGCCTTGAACGTCCACCCCATCGCCATGAAAATCACAACCGCCGCGATCGTTGCGAGCGCACTCTGTCCGATCGCCCCAGGCACTGCCACGTTCTTGACCGCCAGCAGGTCCTTCAAGTGAAAGTGCAGCCCAACGCCGAACATCAGCAATATCACGCCCACTTCCGCCAGTTGCTGCGCCAGCGCGACATCACCCGAAAATCCCGGCGTGTAAGGCCCGATGAGTACCCCCGCCAGCAGGTACCCCACGATCGGCGACAGCTTCAACTTCTGCGTAATGATCCCAAGCAACCACGCCGCCGCAAACGCCGCGGCGAGCGTCGTCAATAGAGGCAGATTCGCCACGTTTGCAGCGAGCGTGAAGGTATGAACTGGCGGCATCGCACACTTTAGGTTTCAACTCCGCGCGCGTAGTCACATCAACGCGCACGTTCTGGAGATGTGACAACCATGTCGTGTTTCGCCGCATCCGCTGCGGAGCGCGGGGCATACCGCGCGTTCCACACGCCACCATCATCCACCCCATTGAGCCCGATGGACCACAACGTGTACGTCTCGCGCTCCCCACGATACCGCAGCGGCTGCCCATCAATCGCATCCATCGGCATGACGTTCAGGTATCCAGGCACCAACACATCCAGCCGCTGCGGATACCCGCCGTGCTCCAACCGGTAGCGTTCCAGTGCAATCGCCGTCACCGCCAACTCGTGCAGGGAGCGATTCGCATCGCTCTGCTCCATGACAAACTCGATCGCCGGCCGCAGCGGCTCGACCAGCACGAGTTCCTCCTCACCCGCTACCACACTGGCACCCCGCTTGAGTCGCTCAACGTGCGTCAGTCGACTGCTCGCGGTCACCTCTTCCAGCATCGCATCCAGCGCCGCGACATTCTCCTTGTACCGTCCCAACCGCTTGCGCTTGCCCGACTCGACATGACCGAACACCATCGTCTGCATGATTTTGATGTCTTCATCCGCGTACGCAGTGCCATCAACGCCTTGCCGCACGCGCGCTACATCGCTGAAGTGCTCCGCCACGCTCGCGCGAATCCATGACTCCTCACCCGCAAGCACGCGGTCAAGCGTCCCCGGAGGTGACGCTTCAAACGCCGCCTGCATCTGCGCCAATTCATCTGCAGACCACGCCAGTGACAGCGACGCGATCACTCGCTCCGCCGTCATCGCTCGCACGGAACTCGCGACCAGTCGTGTGATTGATAGATCGTAACGATCCACCGCATCCGCGAGCGAGAGATTCACGCGGACGCTGCTGGTCAACTCGCCAACTTCACCAGCCCGCGCCAAGTGCATCCGCGCTTGCTGCGGCAGGCTGACATGACGCGCGAACGACGTCACGCTGAAGGGCATCAGCCCATCTTGCGTTTCCGCCGTCCACACGGGTGTGGTTTCGCGTCCTTGCAATGCATCTATCGCGAGAAACCACTCCTCTCCTCGCGCCTGCATGAACCACGCCAGCGTCGCATCGCGCGACGCGATCTCCTGCTGCGTCAGCGGCGTCTCGTCGCTGCCCGTCCGCCGCAACGCGTTCTCGTGAATCTCAACTTCAGGCCCCCACCGCGTCCGCGCCTGCACCGTAGCCGCCTCGATGGACGCTTTGCGACCTGCGGCTATCCGCTCTGCTTCCGCCCAGAATCCCGCGTCAATGATTTCATCTTGCGACTTGGCTCCGATCGCGCGCTTGTACTCGCCCGTGTACCTTGCATGATCAGTCGCAGCCAACGACCCATCGCGCCGCATGCCAACCTCCCGCACGCCCCACCATGCGCCATACCCCGCCGCCACGATTGCTGCGACACTTCCCACCCACGTCGCCGTCCGTACCACGCGCTTTCGCGTCAGCATCTGGCTCACAAGACCACTCGCCGGCATGAACACCGCTCGACCCGCTCCATCGACACCCCGCTCCTGCCACGACGCGACCGCCACCGTCGCAACCCGACACTCCGGGCACCGCACTTGCTGCTTCTCATCGAGTGGCAGCCCATCCAGCCCGTGTCCGCACGCCCCGCACAACCCGCGATGGCGCAGCATGCGCCTATACCGCCGCATCGCATCCAACACGATCACCACCAGCACACCCGCCGCGAGCACAACGCTCCCCCACACGCCCGCCCCGACGTATGCCCCGGCGTCTTCGCTCTTGAGATCCTCGACGATGTCCATCACACCGCCATACGAGTCCCACAATCGCCGATGGGTCGCCGCCGCCCGCCAATACGCAACCGGCAATGCGATAACCAGGCCCATGCCCACGGCCGCGCACGCGACCATCAATCTTCGTCGCCACGATGATCGCGCCGCATGGACAAGCGCCGCCCGCTCGTCACGCGGCAGCGTTCGCGTCGGTTTGCACCAATGAATCAGGGACCACAGCAACACGGAACGCCCCTTCATGCTCGCCGTCACTTCGCCGGGTACTCATACACCCCGCGCCCGGTCTTGTCGCCCAGCCGCCCCGCCGTCACCAGTTGCTTCAGCAGCGGACACGCGCGGTACCGATCGTTGTTGAGCCCATCCGCCAACACATTCATGATGTGCACGCACGTATCAAGCCCGATGAAGTCCGCCAAACGCAGAGGGCCCATGGGGAAGTTGCAGCCAAGCTTCATGATGCCGTCGATGGCTTCCGGCTCTGCCACGCCTTCCATCCACGCGTAGAACGCTTCGTTGATCATCGGCATCAGCACGCGATTGCTGATGAACCCCGCGCGGTCATTCGCCTTGAGTGGCGTCTTCCCCATTTTCGTCGCCAGCGCAATCGTGCGCTCGGTCACATCCTTGCTCGTCTGCACCGCAGGAATCACTTCCACCAGTTGCATAAGAGGCACGGGATTAAAGAAGTGCATCCCCACCACACGATGCGCCGTGTTGCCAGCCGCCGTCGCGATATCTGTAATGCTGATGCTGCTCGTGTTCGTCGCCAGCACCACGTTCTCACTCGGGAACATCGCCGCCAGCTTGGTGAACAGTTCCTTCTTCACCTTCGCATCTTCGATCACCGCCTCCACCACCCAGTCCGCACCCGCCAGCCCCTCAAGCTTCTCCGTGAACTTGATCCGCCCCAGCGCAGCATCCATGTCCGCCTGGCTCATCTTCCCCTTCTCAACAAACTTGCTCAGGCTCTTCTTGTGCACGCCCTGACACTTCGCGATCGCGCCAGGAAACGCGTCAAAGACAATCACATTGATCCCACTGACCGCGGCGATCTGCGCGATGCCGCCACCCATTTGCCCTGCGCCCAAAACTGCGATGGTGTTGATGCTCATAAGCAAGTGTAGCGAACACGCCAAGTTTGGCGACATCACCCGACGCGAGCAACCCAATCATTCCGCATGCCAGTCCGTCCGCTTGCAGCCCACGACGCCCCGCTCTACGTCGCCCTCCGCCACGAAATGCTCGCCGACGCGCCCTGGGCTTTCGGCGCAAGCCCGCAAGACGACACACGACTCACCGAAGACCACATCGCCGCCAGCCTGCGCGAAGGGGAACAACTCGGCGGATACGCCATCATCGGCGCCTTCGACGACGACGCGCCGCCGCCTCGTCTCGTCGGCTGCGCCGTCCTCATCCGCGAAACCAGAATCAAAACCCGCCACCGCGCCGACATCTACAGCGTCTACGTCACGCCCGCCCACCGTGGCCAAGGCCTCGCCCTCGCGATCATCGAGCACGCAAAACTCATCGCCCGCACCTGGCCCGGCGTCAACAGCCTCCGCCTCAGCGTCAGCGTCCGCAGCCCCGCCGCCCAGCGCGTCTACGAACGCGCCGGCTTCAAGGCCTGGGGCACCGAGCCCGCCTGCCTCCACGTGAACGGCGAGTATCTCGACGAAGTACACATGGTTTGCATGCTGTGAGGCCACGCGCTTGTGTCACCGCGTGGTTATTCCTCCACTTCGTGTGCTCGAATAACGACAATTCCGCGCTTGCAAGCACACATCATGCAGACGTCGCCAATGACGTCCGATGACGCGTCCATGAACATTCAGAACAGCACATCGTTCCCGTCGTTCAATCTCGCGAACCTGTTCAAGTCGCTGAACGTGCGCTCCGCGCAGATCACGATGTCGCAGGTCACCATCACCGCCGACGCAGCCCCGCAGGCAACCCAGTCGCCTTCTCCAGCGACCACCCCAACGCCCCCAACAACGACGACGCCTGCCACGCCGGTCGTCACCACACCCGCAACGCCTGCTGTCCCCGCGACGCCAGCAACGCCCGCGGCACCCGCTCCCACCCGCCCCGCCGACACCACAGATATCTCCGCTGAAGCACGCGATCGCTGCCGCTGCGAATGCGGCGACGACAACCGCGCCAAAGAATCACGCGGCTACAGCCCCGAGCGACTCCTCCGCCTCGCCGACAAATTCTCCAGCCGCGCCGAACGCCTCGAAGCCCGCGCAACCAAGCTCGAAGAATCCGGCGGCGATCCTGAGCGCATCGAGAAACTGAACCGCCGCGCCGAGCGCTACTGGAAGATCGCTGAGAAGTTCGCTTCCATGGTGCCGGGTGGCAATGAAGCACCGCAAACCCCCGCCCCGGCCCCGACTCCGACGCCCGCGCCCACGCCAACCCCCGCAACCAAGCCCGTGACCGACAACACCACGCTCACGCCAGCCACACGCACGCAGCCGCTTGATCTGGTTGCCTGATTCCACATCGCTTCAAAAACAACAACCGCCGACGTGCTTCACGTCGGCGGTTGTCTTTGCATGCAGATGCGTCAGCCAGCTTACACGCCGACCGTCGCCTTCTTCTTGCTCTCATTCAGCAACCGACGCAGCACCGTGTGCAACACGCCGCCATTGCGGTAGTACTCGGATTCCACAGGCGTATCGATACGGCACTTGGTGTTGAACTCCACCTTCTTGCCGTCCGCCTTCGTCGCCGTCACCTTCACCGTGCAACGCGGCTCAATCAGCCCGTCCTTGCTGAAGTTCAGGTGAATATCAAACACTTCATCACCCGTCAAGCCAAGGCTCTTGGGGTTCTGACCATCTTCAAAGCACAGAGGCAGCACGCCCATACCCACCAGGTTGCTGCGGTGAATGCGCTCAAAGCTCTCACTGATCACCGCCCGGCAGCCAAGCAGGAGCGTGCCCTTCGCCGCCCAGTCGCGCGACGAACCCATGCCGTAGTCCTTGCCCGCCAGCACAATCAGCGGCGTGCCTTCAGCCTTGTAGTTCATCGCCGCGTCATAGATATACGCGATGCTGTTCGCCCCGCGCTTGCTCATGTCCTTCGTCCAGCCACCTTCCTTGATCTTGCCGGTCGCCGGATCAATCGCGAGGTTGTTCTTGATGCGAACGTTCGCATACGTCCCGCGCGTCATCACACGGTCATTCCCGCGACGGCTGCCGTAGCTGTTGAAGTCCACCTTGCGAACACCCAGACTCTTGAGGAACTGCCCCGCCGGGCTCGCTTCCGCAATATCACCCGCCGGGCTGATGTGGTCCGTCGTCACGCTGTCACCCACAAACGCCAGCACCTTCGCGCCTTGAATCGGCTTGGGCGCGCCGGGCTTCTCGCCCATGCCCTCGAAGTAAGGCGGATTCTGGATATACGTGCTCTTGTCATCCCACGCGTACAGATCGCTCTTGCTCACAGGCACCTTGTTCCACGTCTCATTCGCCGTGAACACGCGCCCATACTGGTTCTTGAAGTGCTCGCTGCTGATCGCCAGCGCCTTGATGGCCTGCACTTCGGCATGCGTGGGCCAAATGTCCTTCAGGTACACTGGCTTGCCATCCTTGCTCACGCCCAACGGCTCGGTCGCAAGGTCAATTGCGACGCTCCCAGCGATCGCATACGCCACGCACAACGGCGGGCTCGCCAGATAGTTCGCCTTCACGCTCTGGTGCACGCGACCTTCAAAGTTGCGGTTGCCGCTCAGCACGCTCGCGACGCACAGATCGCCTTCCTTGATCGCCGCTTCCACTTCATCAGGCAGTGGCCCGCTGTTGCCGATGCACGTCGTGCAGCCGTAGCCCACCGTGTGGAAGCCCAGCGCTTCAAGGTCCTCGGTCAGCCCGGCCTTGTCGTAGTAATCCGTCACCACGCGCGAGCCCGGAGCCAGGCTCGTCTTGACCCACGGCTTGCGCGTCAGCCCCAGCGCTCGCGCCTTGCGAGCCACAAGACCCGCGGCCAGCATCACATCCGGGTTGCTCGTGTTCGTACAGCTCGTGATCGCGGCGATGACAACCGCACCATGCGTGATCTTGCTCGGTGCCGTCCCGTCAGCATGCTTCACCGTGCCGGTGGCGCCGAAGATCTTGTCCGCCGTCATGCCAAAGCTCGTGTTGCCCAGCGGCGCAGCCAGACTCTTGAAGAACTCCGCCTTCACGTTCTTCATTTCCACCCGGTCCTGCGGACGCTTGGGGCCAGCCAAGCTCGGCTGGACCGTGCTCATATCAAGCTCCAGCACATCCGTGAATTCAGGCTCAGGCGCACCCGCCGTCCAGAACAGACCGTTCGCCTTGCAATACGCCTCGACCAGCGCGATCTGCTCTTCGCTCCGGCCCGTCAGACGCATGTAATCCAGCGTCGCCGCGTCAACCGGGAAGAAACCCATCGTCGCGCCGTACTCGGGCGCCATGTTCGCGATCGTCGCGCGATCCGGCACGCTCATGCTCGCCAGACCTTCACCAAAGAACTCCACGAACTTATCCACCACGCCCTTCTTGCGGAGAATCTGCGTGACCGTCAACACCAGATCCGTCGCCGTCGCGCCTTCGGGCAGCTTGCCCTTCAGCCGGAACCCGATCACATCGGGCGTCAGCATGTAGATCGGCTGCCCCAGCATCACGGCTTCCGCCTCAATGCCGCCAACGCCCCAGCCCACCACGCCAAGACCGTTGATCATCGTCGTGTGGCTGTCCGTGCCCACGCAGCTGTCGGGATACACCACCGTCTCGCCATCCGCCTTCTTCGTGAGAACCGCACCCGCCAGATACTCCAGATTCACCTGGTGCACGATGCCCGTCGCAGGCGGCACACACGAGAAGTTGTTCAGGCTCTGCTGACCCCACTTCAGGAACTTGTACCGCTCGTTGTTGCGTTCAAATTCCTTCTCGCCGTTGATTGTCAGCGCCTGCTTGCTCGCAAACGCATCCACCTGCACGCTGTGGTCAATCACCAGATCGCACTTCACCAGCGGGTTGATCAGATTCGGATCGCCACCCAGCTTCTTCATCGCGTCGCGCATCGCCGCAAGGTCCACAACGCACGGCACGCCCGTGAAGTCCTGCAGCACCACGCGCCCCGGCATGAACGGCATCTCAACCTTGTTGGGAGCCTTCGCGTTCCAGTTCGCCAGCCCCACCACATCATCATCCGTCACCACAAAGCCATCCACATTGCGCAGCATCGCTTCCAGCAGCACCTTGATGCTGTAGGGCAGCTTGTTCACATGCCCCACCTTCTGATCTATCAGCGCCTGCAGGCTGTAGTACGTGTACGTGCCGAACGTGGTGGACAGACTCTTGCGAGAATTGAACGGGTTGCTGGCCATGAATTGCTCCAACTGCCTGAGAATGTGAACGCGATGCACGTTCCGATGACTGACGATACGGGACTATCGGCATGAATCGAATGAATATGGATTGTACGATCCATACACGTTGTTTATACCCCTACCAACCCACCTTCGCCCGCACCGCCGCCAACTCCTCGCTCACCCCCAGCTTCCCCGCCCACTCCTCCAAGTACCCCTTCTCCATCTCATCCCCCGAAATCTTCATCATGCTCGCGATATCCCGCAAGTGCTTGTCCGACCCGCCCTCTTTGTAAAACTTCAGTTTCATCAAGATCACGTCTTCCGGTGCAGCCATCTTCACAGGCACGCCCGCAACATCGCGAACACGCGTCCGAGCGAACCGAACCTCGTTGTACCCCGACACATCCACCACCATGAAGTCGATCTTGTAAATCGTCTCGCGATCAATCACGTTGAAACTCGTGCAATCGCGCATCGCCGCGAGCATGGCTGCTCGCTCCAGATACCACCGCGGTTCACAGAACCGCTCCGTAAGCATGTTGGCATCGCCGTAGTTCAAGTCCACGACGATGTCTACATCGATCGTCGTCCGCACTTCACCATAGCTCATCGCTGCCATCGACCCGGTGACGAAATATCGCGTCCGCGCCTCATTCAGGCACGGCACCACTTCGCGGAGAAAATCACTCGGCCCGACCACACATCCTCCTCCGCCACTCGCTCCGCAGCTTCTCCGTGCCCCACTCCGGATAGCGACGCGCCAGTTCGCGCTCCAGCATCTCACCCATCTGAATCATGAGCACGTTCGCAGCCTCGATGCGTTGCGCAGGCGACAGCCGGCGAAACTGCGCCGCCGTCGCATCATCAATCACCTCAATCCGCATCTCGCGCGTACCCATGACTCGATCGTATCACCGCCTCCTACCGCTCCAATACCGCTGACGCTCCAACCGTCCACACATCTTCTCGCACCCGCAGCCGCGTCGGAATCATGACGCCGCTCGAAAAAATCGGCAGCCGATCCATCGCCCGCATCGCCGCAACCGACTCGCCGCTGATGACCGCAATCGTCGGCAGATCCGCTCCACGCGCATCCCCCAACCTGTCACTGGCTCCAAACAGCATCATCCATCCACCAAGACCTTCGTCTCCTTGACGAACAGATGCCTCTCGCGCCGCAAAAGTTACATCCGCAGGCACACGAGGATTCGCGCCTGCAAACGCTGCCCACACCTGGTGCTCCGCTGGCCCGTACACAATCACGTTGCGCCCCGCCACATCCGCGCCCGTCACATCCACGTCGCGCAGCACCTTCGCGTACCCGTTCCCGCGATACCACCACGTCTCCGCATCAAAGCGTGCCTTCGCCAGCGCCCACGCATCCACCTCATCACTCCCCGCCGTCCCATACACCATCACAAAATCCCGATCAAACGCCCGCTTGAAGCTCCCCACCGCCATGCCCCGCGCGTCAATCGGCGCCGCCAGCCGCTTCGCTCGCAGCACAAACGCCTCGCCGCTCCCACGTGCAGGCAGTTCATGCTCGCGGAACATCTCAAACACCGCCGGCCAATCCACACACGCCGCGCCAGGCAGCCCGTTCTCACCATCATCCCACCAGTGCCCCGCGCCCGCCTCCATGTGCATGCCCACGCCCATCCCCAGCAAGCTCAACCGCGCCGCACCGCGATACGCCTCACTCGCCGGCACATTGTCATCTGCCGTGCCATGCACCAGGTACACGCCCATGCGCCGCATGTTGCCCAGCCGGTCCATCGTCCAACTGCTCGCATGCATCCCCGCTCGCATCCTCGCCGCCTGTTCACGCGGCGCCCCGCCTGCCTCCGCGTACGTATCAAAGCTCAGCCACCCCGCACTCGGCGCCGCCGCCGCAAACTGATCCGGATACAACGTCGCCATCTGCCACGTGCCGTGCCCGCCCATGCTGTGCCCCGTCACATACTGCCGCCGCGGATGAGTCCCCAAAATCCGCCGCGACACATTCAGCACTTCCAGCGCATCCACGCGCCCCCAATCTTCCCAGTCAAATCCAAACGGCCGCCGATTCGTCGGACACACAATCACAAAGTCCGTCTTCGCTGAATAACTCGCCGCCTGATTCGTCGCCTCCACGCTCGCCCCGTGCAAACTCAGCACCAACCCCGGCGCCTCAGGCGGCACCTCCGCCCACGGATCCTTCGCCGCCGGCACCACGCTGTAGTACTGCACACTGCCATCAACGCCGCTGACAAACGTGCGCTTGTGTGTCGCCGTCGCAGCCTTCCTCGACAGTGTCACATCTTCGCCCCATATCTTCCTGTCGTTTGTCACGCACACCGTTGCACGAACTTCCGCGTCCGCCTGTGAATCCACCTGAAATGCCACCGGAACCTTGGCCACACTCAACGGTGGAATCACAAGGCTCGTCATCTGTAGCGGCCGCTTTCCCGCGTCGGCCATCCGGTCTTCCACCGGCTTGTCATCCGCAATCACAGCAATATGCACTCGCTGCGTTTCTGCAGTGTTGTTCATCACCGGCACCCCCATCCAATACACACTCACCCCCGCATCCAACACATCCGGTGCCGTGATATCTCCCGTGTTGATCTCAACAGCACTCTTCGGCTCGCGCAACTCCGCCTTCATCCCCCCGCGCCCCGCCGCCGCAAACAGCAACGTGTTCACACCCTCGCGCATCAGCACTGGCACGCGCACATACCCATGCCCATACGGGTCACCCACGCGCGGCTCACCATTCACATACACCATCCCATGCCCGCGCGCCTCCAGCACCATCACGCGCTCAAGCTCGCTCGTCACCGTGACCAGCAAGTACCGCCCCGCGGGAATCGAAAACGCCCCATCGTCCCCCGCCGCAACCTTCTCCCACACGCCGCTCGCCTCATCCCCCGCAATCAGCCGCTCGCCTTCCTTGGGCACCACCGATCCCACATGCCCCAGCTCCCCGCGCACCACACGCTGCACAACCGGATCAGTATTGATCAGCCGCCGCGACCAGCTCCCCTTCGCCTCGACGACCAGTCCCTCGCGCAGCTGCACTGGCTGCGCATCACGCGACAGCGCGACCTGCGCAGCCACCTCGCCCACCCACTGCAACGCCACAACGCACGACAGTGCAAGCATCTTCATGCCGCAACTCTATCGCCCACTCACAAACGTCCACATTAACCCCACCCCCACGCCCTGGCTTCATTTGGAAATCTGGCCATTTAGCCATTTAGAAATTTTGCTCACCCCACCACCCGTCCACCAAACTCCAACCCCATCGCCTTCTTCGCCAGCGCCAGCGTCTCCTCCGCCGTCTTGTTCGCCCGCTTGATCCCGTGCCGAATCACATCCAGCACCAGCGCCTCACCCTCCGGCGTCTCATACTTCCCACGCCGCTCGCGCATGGGACCAATGAGCTGATTGATCGCGTCCCCCAGCTCCGCCTTGATCAGCCCGTCCTTCACTTCCTTGCCGCTCGCGTAGTCCTCGCGAATCTGCTTCGCGCGTTCCGGGTTCTTCGCCCCAATGAACACATCGCAGTACTGCAGCAGCACATGGTTCGGATCAATCGGATCCGTCATGCTCGCCCGGCCAGTCACAATGCCATTGATCTTCTTCTGCACCGCCTTCGCGTCGTCATACAGAAAAATCGCGTTCCCCAAACTCTTGCTCATCTTCTGCTTGCCGTCCGTCCCGACAAGCCGCCCCACGCGCCCGACCTTCGCCTTCGGAATCGGAAACACGCCACCAGCCTTATGGTGTTCATCCGCCGGCACGCGATTCCCCACGCCGCAATACAACTGATTGAACTTCAGCGCCACATCCCGGCACATCTCAATGTGCGCCTCTTGGTCTTCACCCACCGGCACCAAGTCAGGCCGAAACGCCAGAATGTCCGCGCACTGCCCCACCGCATACATCGGGAACCCAAACGGATACGTGTCCCCCAGCCCCTTGCTCTCAATCTCCGTCTTCAGCGTCGGATTGCGCATCACCTTGTTGAACGGAATCAGCATCGCAAACAGAAACGTCAACTCCGCAATCGCTGGAATCTCGCTCTGCAGCACAAACGTGCTCTTGTCCGGATCAAGCCCCACCGCCAGCCAGTCCTTCACGATCCCCAGCGTGTTCGCACGAATGTCCGCCGGTTTCTCCGCCAGCGTCGTGAACGCATGCACGTTCGCGATCAAAAAGTAACAGTCATACGAATCCTGCAGCGCAAGCCGATTCTCGAGGCTCCCCACGTAGTGCCCAAGGTGCAGCCCCGTACTGGTCGGCGTATCCCCCGTCAAAATGCGCGGCTTCGAATGCATAGGCCCCGACTTTACGCCCCTCCCGGCAGCAAACGCATGCCAGCCCTGTCCCACCCCTCGCTCGCTCGCTTGCTTGCTCGCTTCCCCCCTTCCCCCCCGGTACCATGCCCCCACATGGCCAAGAAACCCGCCGCGAAAAAGTCCCCCCCTGTTTCCCCCTTCGCCGCGCGCATCGCCAAGCTGCGCACCGCCATCCGCACGGGCGACCACGAGGCCACCCACATCCTCATCACCAGCCCCGTCGATGTCGCCTACCTCACCGGCTTCCTCGGCGGCGACTCCTACCTCCTCATCGCCGCCAGCGACAAAGTCAAACCCATCATCATCAGCGATGCCCGCTTCGACGAAGAGCTCGAGCCCCAGCGCGCCACCTGCGAAGTCGTCATCCGCAAGTCCATGATGTGGCCCGCCGTCGTCCAACTCCTCCGCGAGCGCGATGTCCTCCGCCTCGCCGTCCAAGCCGACGACATGACCCTCGCCACGTTCGAATCACTCGAACATCATCTCCGAGGCACGGGCGTCAAGCTCACCAAGCTCAAAGGCATCGTCGGCAAGCTCCGCGCCATCAAGGACGACTCCGAAGTCGCCCTCATCCAAAAAGCAATCAAGATCGGCCAAGACGCCCTCAAGGCCTCCCTCCCCAAAATCAAAGTCGGCATGACCGAACTCCAGGTCGCCGCCATGCTCGAAGCCGCCATGAAAGAACGCGGCAGCAGCCAGCCCGCCTTCGAGTCCATCGTCGGCGCGCGTGCCAACGGCAGCCTGCCCCACTACCGCCCCCACGCCGTCAAACTCGCCAAGAACCAGCCCCTCCTCATCGACTGGGGCGCCAAGTACATGGGCTACCACGGCGACATGACCCGCACCTTCTGCCTGGGCAAGTGGCCCAAAGTCATGGAAGAGATCTACAAGATCACCCTCGATGCCCACAAACTCGCCGCCGCCGCCCTCGCCCCCGGCAAATTCTGCCGCGACATCGACGCCGTCGCCCGCGACCACATCAAAAAGCACAACTACGGCGATAAGTTCGGCCACAGTCTCGGCCACGGCCTGGGCATGAACGTCCACGAAGAACCCCGCGTCAGCCACCTCGCGGGCGACCAAGTCCTCGAAGTCGGCCACGTCGTCACCATCGAACCAGGCATCTACCTTCCCGGGATCGGCGGCGTCCGCATCGAGGACGACTATCTAATCACCAAAGACGGTGCCAAGAATCTCTGCTCGTTGCCCAAGGATCTCAAGTTCGCAACTCTCTAAAAACCCACGGGCGCAAGCCCGAGGCCTTGTCTTCCCTAGTGCCTAGTGCCCAGTCCCTAGTGCCTATTCCCGGAGTCCCCATGATCGACCTTGCCAAAATCAAAGAAGTTGTCGGAATGATGAGCGCCAATGACCTCAGCGAGGTCAGCATCAAGCAAGGCGAAGAGCACATCACCATCAAGCGCGGCCAGCAAGCCGGCACCGTCGTCAACCACCAGCCCGTCATCTATCAGGGCGCTGGCCAGTCTGCCGCACACGCCGCCCCGGCCCACATGCCCGCCGCCCACGCCGCGCCCATCGCGCTCGCTCCCGCCGCCGCGCCGGCCGCTTCCGCGCCC